>CZCA01000567.1_pt1 | contig 37602 bp, 37 predicted proteins | sample 591981 | NCBI WGS metagenome assembly CZCA01 (sample SAMEA3556810, study PRJEB10932) | anaerobic digester metagenome | reverse complement strand
CTTTGCTGCACCTAATAACATGGCAGTATGGGCATCATGTCCACATGCATGCATATATTCGCTTGTGGATGAAAAGGGAAGTCCCGTTTCTTCTCTCAACTTCACGGCATCCATGTCTGCTCTTAAGGCAATTGTTGGGCCCTTCTTTGCGCCTCGAATTAATCCGACTATACCGCTCTTTGCGATAACTTGGTGTTCAATCCCTATTTCGGTAAGCTTTTCCGCCACAAATGCTGAGGTCTTGGGGAGATCGAATATGAATTCAGGCATTCTATGTAACTCACGTCTCCACTTAACAACTTCAGGATGGATTCTTTTTGCGGAGCTTACTGGATCCACGTATTTTCACCCCCTTGTATCTGTGTAATTGGAACCTAATCCCTATCTTGGTTTAGCGACTTTTTTCAGGCTTCACAGAGCTGTTCGTCTTAACGAAAATTCTTTGTTTGTGTACTTATCACCTTCTTGCAGCATGTTTTCTGTTATGGTTTGCTAGCCCACCACTATATACATGCAAAATGTATGCCACCGTTGCGAATCCCTGTGTCTGCAGTGCTGAGTGTGAAATGACTTTTCCTAACAAACATATCCTCATGGTATACGCTTGCCCAACCTGTGGAAGGCTCCTAGTTTTCGTACCGGAGCGCTATTTTCAGCACTTGACATGACCGGGTCATCAGGGGATACGTTCGGGTTTGCTGATTCAGGTGAGTCAGTCTTGAATCAGATCGAACCGGAGAAAAGAGGGAAAGCCTCAGGTTTAGCGAAATAGACGGGCAAGGAGGCAACACACATGACTAGTGGGGCAATCACGCCGGCGAATCTCTGTAACATCATAGACGCGTTACCTTTCGGAATTATCATGTTAGACAATAATAGTCGGATTCAGGTGTGTAACCATGCAGTTAAACGAATGCTTGAACAGCCGATTCCCTCTCTTGTCGGCAAATTCGTAAGCAGTTTGCTCCCCCACAAATTGCATCACAGTATTAAATTACAAGAGGGGCATCAGTTTGATGTTGCGGTATCATCAGGACGTACGATCAGATGGATATACCATACTGTAAGCATCTCTGGTTTTATGGGAATATTGATTCTCATTGACATCTCAGAAGAGGTTAATCTCAGGCATAAGCTTGACTCAGTGCAAGAGGCTTTGCTCGACTTAGAAATCGTCTTTGATAATTCACCCGACGAGATCTTTGTTACTGACGGTCAGGGCGTTACTCTCAGAGTCAACTCAGCATGCGAGCGTCTTTATGGTGTACCTCGGTCTTACTTGGTGGGCAAGAATGTGAAGGAATTAGAAAATGAAGGCGCATTCTTTCCGTCAATTACTCCTAGAGTTCTACAGTCGAAGAAGCCGGTAACTGTAGTTCAAGATACTAGAAGCGGAAGAAAGATTCTAGCCATAGCCAATCCGGTGTTTGACGATTCAGGTAATCTCATTCGAATTGTGACTAATTCTCGGGATGTCAGTGAGTTCTACGATCTAAAGGCGAAGCTTACAGAAACAGAGAACTTAATGCAAAGGTACATCTCTGAGGTAGAAATGCTTCGTAAGGAGCAAACGAAAATCGACGGTATTGTGGTGAAAAGCCAAGCAATGCGTAAAGTATTTGAAACTGCGCGCAGGGTTGCTTCTTTTGACTCCACGGTTCTTCTGCAAGGAGAGACGGGAACAGGTAAAGACGTCGTTGCCAAAAGCATACATAGACTTAGCTCAAGATCTTCAGGACCTTATATTAAGATCAACTGCGGCGCAGTTCCTGAAACCTTGCTTGAATCTGAGTTCTTCGGCTATGCTCCGGGTGCGTTTACCGGGGCACTACGGAGTGGTAAACCTGGTGTTATAGAATTGGCCAACGGCGGTACATTGTTTCTAAATGAGATAGATGCTTTGCCTATGTCGTTGCAGGTCAAGCTACTTGCTGTAATTCAAGACAGCCGGTTCATGAGAGTCGGCGGAACTAAAGAAGTTTCTGTTGACACTAGGTTTATAGCAGCCAGCAATCGAAATCTTCTGAAAGAAGTTATGAACGGACGCTTTAGAGAGGACTTATACTATAGACTGAACGTCGTAGCTATCCGCATTCCTCCTCTTCGAGAACGAGTCGATGCTATTACTGCCCTTGCTATCCACTTTCTCGGAAAACTATGCAAAAAGTATGAGATCCGGAAAAGCCTTTCACCTGGGGTTATGGAGTATCTCGTCAGGTACAACTGGCCAGGAAACGTACGGCAATTGGAGAACGCTATAGAGCATTCACTCGTAGTATCTTCAGGTCCTGTAATAGGGGTATCCGACTTGCCGGAAGGCATCCGTTGCTATCAGATAGGGTCTGAAGATAAAACTACATCTTTACCAGGGCCTCGACCTGCCCAGTTAATACAGGATGCCAGAGAATCGCTTGAGAGAGAAATGCTAACCCATGCGCTCGAAGAGGGGGGGTCTACAAGAGCAGCTGCACGCATTCTGGGAGTAAGTCAGTCAACAGTTGTACGCCAGATGAAGAAGTATAATATCGAGACGTCCTAGAAACTCGATACTTTTTCACAAGATAGTAGAGAGTTTTTCATTGGTACGCTTCTTGCATTGATATATTTAGCGGTGATGTGAAATGCAACAGAAGCGTACCTCTCTGGATAAAGTGATGACTGAGATAGATCTATTTGGCCTTGCATTTAGTGCGATGATTGGTTGGGGATGGGTGGTCTTAGCCAGTGACTGGTTGAGACTGGGTGGAATACTCGGGACGGTAGTGGCTTTCACGGTCGGTGCAGTGATGTGTATGTTGGTGAGTGTTGTTTACGCCGAGCTCACATCTGCAATGCCTGTGGCAGGAGGGCCTTTCGTTTTTGTGTACCGGGGTCTGGGAGAGAATCTTGGGTGGCTTGCAGGATGGACGACAATTGTAGCATACATCAGCGTGGTAGCGTGGGAATCAGTGGCCATCGTTGCTGCTCTAGACTATGTAATTCCCATGCCTAAACTCGCTTATCTTTGGACAGTTGCAGGAGAGGATGTCTATCTTGGTTGGAGTCTGACCGGAGTGCTTATCAGCCTGGGAATCACCTATCTCAACTGTTGTCGAACTCGGTTATCCGCACTTGCTCGCAAAACGGGAACGGGAATTCTTCTTCTAGCTGGGTTGTGCTTTATCATAACATCGCTGGTGAAGGGTAATATCTCTAATCTGGACCCGGTGTGGATTTCAGGCGCTGGAACATCATCAGTGCTCATGATGGTACCATTCATGATGATGGGATTCGATGTCATTCCGCAATCTGCAGAAGAAGCCAAGGTTTCGCGTAAGTCAATGGGTAAACTCCTCATGTTTTGCGTAGTAGTCGCACTATTTTGGTACATCCTTATTGCTTTAGGGCTCGGTATGGCAATTCCCGATACGCTGCGAAACTCATCAAGGCTGGCTGTCTGCGTTGCAATGGAAGTCATGTTGGGAGCCCGGCTATGGGGCAAACTCCTGGCTATAGGTGGAATCTGTGGGATTCTCACGTGCTGGAATGCCTTTTTCATAGCAACCTCTCGTGTCGTATTCGCCATGGGGCGTGCCGGCATGCTTCCTTCTTGGCTTGCTTACGTAGATCCTTCAACAGGAACACCGGTAAGAGCTACCATATTGGTTGGGCTGATGTGTGCAATTGCCCCCTTTATGGGTTCAAACGCAGTGATGTGGCTTGCCAATGTAGGGGGCTTAAGTACTTGCCTTACCTATTTCATGGTTTCGCTAAGCATGGTTAGGCTTCGTTTTACTGAGCCTGAAATGGACCGACCGTTTAGGGCCGGGCGAAGTATTTGCCTTGGTGTTCTGGCTGTGCTTGCCACCGGTTGGTTTGTGTCGCTGTACCTTCCTATTGGCTCGAGCTCCTTATGTTGGCCGTACGAATGGGCTGTAGTTTTTGTGTTGGGAGGGATAGGGCTTGGTGCATTCTGGTCCTACCGGAAAAACCGGGACAGACTCTCGACTCAAGAACGTGACTATATGATCTACGGCGAGTCACTGGAAGACGAGAAATCGGCAGGTGATGCCTGGTAATAGAATCACGAACTGCCCCGGATGTTCTTGAATAATCCGTCTCTCTTCTTGCTCTTTCCATTACTGCAAGTGCGAAGAAGCACTATTGCGATCACCCCCCTGAAAGTTTCATTAACTGAAACTAAGTTTAAGTATTTAAGAATAACAAGAAGGAATAAGAAAAACCTTATAGAAACTCATTGTAAAATTACTAGGATAAGAAAAGTAACTGCCAAAAACTAACCGGAAAGGTGGTGAAATTCCTTTCAACATTCCAGACATCAATCCTTTTTAAGCTTATATAGAAAGGGATGTTCATATGAAGAAATTCAAGATAGCTTTTTCCGGTTATGAACGGATCTATGCCTCCAATATTGATCGATTGATAGAGGTCTCCGACACCTATGGAATTGACGCTTACGAATTATGGATCCCTAACACTATCGCATTTGAGGATATCCCTGAAACAGAGAAGAAGCTGAGGGACGCGGGTAAGAAAGTAGCATGTGTGACCACATGGTCTCATCTATATTCTGAGAATGTCGCTGAAGAGCAGAGCCTTGTAATCAAAGCAATAAAAGCAGCAAAGAGACTGGGAGCGGAAAGAATCAATACATATTTTGGACACTACAGGTTCCATAATCCCAGGAGAGCTATAGATACGTATGTCAAGAATCTTGACCCGGTCTTAAGCGTTGCAGAGAAAATGAGCATAAAGATATGTTTGGAAAATGAGTTTGATTCCCGTGGAAATGACCCCGAGTTCTCTGACATAACTCGGTCCGCCGATTTGACCTATGAATTAGTAAAGAAGATTGATTCTCCCTATTTTAGGCTGACATTTGATCCCGCAAATTCATACGTACCGGGAGATGAACCTTACCCCTACTTCTATGAGCTACTTAAAGACTATATAGACTACATACATCTAAAAGATGTAAGGAAGTTCAGAGAAGGTGACACTCAATATAAAATGTGGGCAGATCATGATCGAAACTATGTGCTTGTTCCTTTGGGAGAAGGGGCGGTAAACTTCTTCTCATTATTCAGAGCGTTGCTGGATGATGATTATCAAGGGTATTTGACAATGGAGCCCCATATAGAAGACGAGCAATTACTGTTTGATGTTTATGAGAAGAATCTGAGGTTTATTAATATGTGTCTCGGACTATATAACCGGTAGACCCTAAGCTCTACTTCTTACACTATTACTTCATATTCACGTCCCAGGGAATATCCGGCAAAATCTCATCAGCCAGAGGTAATTCAGTTAGTAATACCATGATCAATGGCTGAAACCCGATTTTGAATAGTGAAACCATAGCAAGTATCAAAAGGTTTAATTAATGAAACTAACTTTTATTAAATAAGCTTGAGAAAGAGGATTTTGAAGAAAATAAGAGAATGATTTAAGTAAACTAAACTGAGTTTCGGCTATTGAAACCGCCCAATTTCAGAAAGGATTGATCCCAGATGTTTAAGATGAAGGGTGTAATTCCTCCTATGATAACTCCCTTTGATGAGGGAGGCGAGGTGGACTACGAAGCACTGATTACATTAGTTGAATTTCTAAAAGAGAATGTAGACGGTCTATTTGTGACCGGCTCTTATGGCGCAGGTTCCCTTATGACTATAGAAGAGCGGAAAAAGGTTGTCGAAGTCACAATAGATACCGTAAAAGGGAAGATTCCTGTAATTGTGATGGTAGGAACAACAAACAACAGAGAATCAGCAGATCTCGTCAAACATGCCCGTGCTGTTGGCGCTAAGGCGGTAGCTGCAGTTGGTCCGTACTATTTCACTCACAATGACGACAGTATTTGTTATTTCTTTGAGGATCTTGTAAAAGCTGCTGCAGGTGAAATGCCGGTTTATGTTTATAACAATCCGAAGTTTCAAGGGTACCCTATAGACCTCGAATTGATGAAAAGACTGAAATCCCTTGGGGTCGGCGGTACAAAGGACGCTACATTCGATATATTAACGCACGCCACGTACCATCGTGTGTTAGTCGATGACAACTATGACATTGCCCTGGGCACAGAGGCAATGTGGTTGTCTGCCAGGGCTCTGGGCACTGAGGCCTTCATTCCCGGACTGGGAAATGTCTTCCCTGAAATCTGCGGAAAAATGTTCAAGGAAGGTATGGCCAATGATTTTGAGGCCTGCCGCAAGACTCAATTCGAAGTAAACAGAATTAGAGACATTATGTATTTGGCCAAGTCAACACAACTGGCGGTTTATGCCATGCTAGAGCTTAGGGGGATAATAAAGGCCTATCCACGCGCTCCGTTCTTGCCGGCTTCAGACAGAGAAAAGCAGGCAATTAAAGAAGAACTTGTGAAGCTCAATCTTCTGTAGTACGAAGCCGGGAGGAACTGACATGTACTTTGCCACAATAGATTGCGGGACAACCAACTCCCGCGTCTATGTCCTTAATGATAGATATGAAGTCTTAGCGAAGGGAACAAAGAAAGTCGGCGTGAGAGATACGGCTATTACTGATTCCCAAAAGACCTTGCGAGAGGGCTTGAAAGAGGTCTTTGAACAGACGGTTGAGGATGCCGGTTTGAAAATAGGCGACATAGAGTTTGCCATCACCTCCGGTATGATCACCTCCGAAATCGGCTTAATGGAGATTCCGCATCTATGGGCACCTGCAGGATTAGAAGAACTGGCAAGCAGCATGACGGTAGTACGTGATGATGAAATATTTCCTGTAGACATTCCATTGATTTTCATCAGAGGGATCAAGAATTACTTTCCGGAGAATACGACGTATGAAGACATTCGCAGAATTGACTTCATGAGAGGAGAAGAGACACAGGTTGCAGGCTTGTTATCAATGTATCCCAATATGTCATCTCCTTCAACCATTGTCGTCTTGAGCTCGCACACCAAATTTATTCATGTGAATAAAGAAAAGAAAATAGCCGGCTCTCTTACTACAATGAGTGGTCAAACATATGAGGCCATTAAGAAGGAGACTTTTATAGGCAAATCTATCCAGACTCAATCGCCGCAGAAAGCCGATTATTTTGACCCGCGAGTAGTGGAGACTGCTTATGACTGTGTCAAAAATGCCGGATTCTTAAGAACTATACTTATGCCAAGGTTTATGGAAGTCTTGCTGGAAACAGAGTGGTTCGAACGTAGACTCTTTATCGAGGCGGCAATTGTCGCTGAGGATCTTGGGGCTTTAGGCGATTTTGATGCTATGAACTTTGACTTGAATTGTAACTTCATTTTGGTGGGGCACAAGATTCGTTGTGAGATCCTAAAATACCTCTTGTCCAGGCATTATGGGGTATCCAGCGAGATCAGATGTGTCTTTGATAAGGAGAAGATTGACTGGTTAAGTATCAACGGCGCAATTGCTATTGCCCAAATGGCGGGTTATCTGAAGGAGGGTAAATGATGCCCTATAAAGTCATTATTACTGACTATTATTACCCTAACCTAAATGAAGAAAGGAAAGTCTTTGCTAATACAGGGATTGAGATTGTTGATTGCAACGGTCAATGTAAATCAGAAGACGATGTAATTGCTCATACCAAAGATGCGGATGCGATTGTTTGTCAGTTTGTGCCTATTCGCAGAAGAGTCATTGAGAACCTGAATAAGTGCAAAGTGATAGTAAGGTACGCCATCGGCATGGATAATATTGACATTAGCGCGGCTACAGAGAAGAAGATTATGGTAGCCAATATCCCTGATTATTGTATTGAAGAAGTGGCAAATCAGGCATTAGCTCTAATGATGGCAATATTGAAGAAGGTTACTGTTATGGACCGGGAAGTCAGGAAAGGAGTATGGAGCTATAAGAAGGCTGAACCCTTATATCGACTATCAAGTATGAACCTGGGCCTGATAGCTTTTGGACGGATCGCGCGCAACTTTGCAAAAAAGGCTGAGGCGCTGGGTTTCAAGAAGATTTATGTCTTCGATCCATACTTCACGGATAGGTCGGCCTATCCGAATTATGAGTTTGTGTCTTTAGAGACTCTGCTTGCCGATTCTGATGTTGTCTCAATACACGCTCCGTCAACAGAGGACACTAAGCACCTGATTAACAGAGAAACACTGAAGTTGATGAAAGAAGGATCATACTTAATTAACACTTCTCGTGGGGTCTTAATCAATGAGAAAGATATCATTGATGCACTCAAGGAAGGCAAGCTTGCCGGCGTGGGGCTGGATGTCTTGGAGAATGAGCAAATATCCTCTGAACATCCGCTCCTACAGTTTGACAATGTCGTACTCACCCCCCATATGGGTTGGTACTCAGTTGATTCGATTCTGGAGTTGCAGAGGAAAGTAGCAGAACAGGTCAAACAGGCTTTGCTCGAGGGGGAACCTAGGTACTGGATTAATAGGTTTTAGCGGGTCAATTATGCCTTTGGTTAGCGAAATAAGGGGAGGTGGTTTCTAAGCTATTCCGCTGCTCATCTATATATCAAGCAATTCACTTAGGGAGGAATAAGGATGCCCGAGATGATCAAGAAGTATGATAACAAGAATAAGCCTATTTTGGACGTTAATAACAGCTTGTTGCCACTGACCTACTTCAACCTTTTGCACCTGAACAAGGGAGAAACGCACCGGCAAAAAGTTGAGGGGTTCGAAACGGTGTTTGTTGTAATGTCCGGTGACATTGACATCGAAGTTGATGGCGAGAAATACGCAAACGTCAGTCGAAAGAATATTTGGGAAGAAAAGGCGGATGCTGTTTATGCGCCAACCGGAGCACAGGTAAAAATCTACTGTAACAGAGATAACACTGAGGTAGCTGTTGGCGGCGGACGCTGCAATCAGAAACTCGCTTCGTTTCGTGTCCGTCCTGAAGAGGTCGGAATGGTGGAGGTCGGTTCATCGGAGACTAAGACACACCGAAGGATCTTTCACATCATTGGCAGCAACGCCGAAGGGAAAACGGGCAATATCATCATCAATGAATTGACGGCAGAGGAAGGTTGCTGGTCCGGGTATCCGCCCCATAAGCATGATACCGAGCAACCGCCTGTAGAAACAGCATTTGAGGAGTTATATCATTTTCGCTTCAATCCGGAAAACGGTTTCGGGGCCCAGTTTGTCTTTCAGCCTAACGATGAATCAGTATGTTACATGACAAAGAGCGGAGACACGGTATGTATTGATAAGGGGTATCACCCCACAGTCTATTCACCCGGCCATGAAGGCTACATGTTTGTAATTCTGATGGGTAAAGAACAAAGGGCTTTGATCCAAAACTTCAGGGAGGAATACGCCTACTTGGCTAACGGTATCCCGGGAGTCAGCGACATGCTTGCTAATTACCAGAAATGTAAATGAGCATTGTTCCCGGAAAATGAAGTATGATATTCATTCAGCGCTCATAATTAATCTGCAGTGAAAATCTGAAGGAGGGCAATTAACATGAAAAAACGGAATCTACTCCTAGTTCTTACCCTTGCATGTCTTGCGTGTTTGTGTGTAGGCGCCGTATCAATGGCTGCCCCTGCGAAAACAGTCTTGAAAATGTCTCATCCGGTAGCTGCTAATCTTAATTCTGATGTCCATGTCTTTGCCATGGTCTTTGCAGAATATGTTAATCGTTTCGGCGATAACATAGAAGTCAAGATTTATCCCAATGGCCAGCTAGGTAATGAAAGGGATCAACTGGAAGCTATGCAGCTCGGTACAGGGGCTGATTGCTGTATGGACGGCACTGCAATCATGGGGAATTTCGCCAAGAGAATGGGCATTCTTGACCTGCCGTTTCTTTGGAAAGACTATGATCAAGTCCATAAGGTTCTAGACGGTCCGGTTGGTGATGCGCTTGCCGCTGATATGGAAAAGCTCGGTATCAAGGTACTTGCATGGGGCGATAGTTGGGGATACAGAAATGTCGCTACAAGCAAAATCATTAAGAAGCCTGAAGACCTAAAGGGTTTGAAGGTTAGGGTTATTCAAACCGAGACTAATATCGCTGCTATTGACCTGCTGGGAGCCAATGCTACCCCAATGGCTTTTGGGGAAGTGTATACAGCTTTGCAAACCGGTGTGCTTGATGGCATGGAGCACTGTTCCGCGGTTATTCTTGCCAACAAGTTTAACGAAGTCACCAAGTGCATTACTTTGACGCGACACCTATTTGGGCCCCTGGCTCTGAATATGTCCGTCAAGAGTTGGAACAAACTGAGTGACTATAACAAGCAAGTAGTTCAAGCTGCTGCAAAAGTCGCTGCTGAATATGAACGAAGCCTAGCTCCGATCATGGAAGAAAGAGCGTTCGATGAATTGAAGAAACTCGGGATGACAGTGACTAAGATTGACATAGCTCATTTTGAGAAGGCTGCAGTTAAATTCCAGGATGATTATGCGAAGAAAATCGGTGCAACTGATTTGCTGAAAACCATCAGAGAAACAAAGTAGACTTTCCCTATAGATATGCTTCAGGTGTGCATTGCACACCTGAAGCATATCCTAGCTGGGTTCGCAAGATGAGCCTTTATCCGAATCAGACTAAAAGGAGAGTCAAAAGTGGCGGAATTTATTCCTCGTTACCAAAATGACAATGAGCCGATTGTAAAAGGAAAGGCCGGCATACTTCCAAACACCTATTTTAACCTCCTTTGCCTTGAAAAAGGGGAGAAATGGGAAGGGCATGCCGAGGGGTTTGAAATAGTCTGTCTTGTCTTGAAAGGTAACTGCGATGTCGAAGTTGACGGCTATAGATTCTCAAGTGTAGGCAAAAGAGAAGACATGTGGTCCGGTAAGCCGGAATCTGTTTACGCGCCAGCCGGGGCATTCATTAGGATTTTTGCCAATAAAGACCTTACAGAAATAGCGCTGACAGGCGGAGCCTGCGAACAGAGGCACGAAGCCTTTAGAGTGAACCAGGAAGAGGTTGATCTGATAGAGGTAGGTTCCTCCGAGACAAAAACCTACCGGAAGATCATTGATGTCCTTGGGAAGAAAGCTATAGGGAAAACCGGAAATATCCTTGTCAAGGAGTTATTCTCTGAAGGCTGCTGGGCAGGATATCCCCCTCATAAGCATGATACCGAGAATCCTCCGGAAGAAACCGCTTTTGAGGAGCTCTATTACTTTCGATATAAACCCGAAGATGGTTTCGGTGTGCAGGTCGTATTCCAGGATGATGGAACTGCGCAGTCATTTATGACGCGAGACGGTGATACGGTTCTCATTGATAAGGGATACCATCCCAGCGTGTTTTCGCCCGGACACGAAGCTTATGCGCTTTGCATCCTAAATGGCTTAAGACAACGTTCCTTGATACTAAACGTAAAAAGTGACTATCGCTACTTAGCGGACTTAATACCTGGTATCAACGAGATGAAGGATAATTTCCGAAAGAGCTAGTTTGACTCTTGTCGATAATAGATAAGTAGCAGCCTTGGTTAACTTGGTGTTCATGCTAATGGGGGGGTTGTCTGTGAAAAGAGTCTTTTATCTGTTAGATAAAATTATGGATTATGCAGTCTTCTTGATTCTTCTGGCGTTAGTCATAATCGGCGGAATGCAAGTGTTGTGCAGGTACGCTTTCAATTACTCTCTAACGTGGAGTGAAGAAGTACTAAGATACCTATTGATATGGCTGGTCTTCTTTGCTATGGGTGTGGGCCTTCGACGCAATGCGCATATAGGAATGAACATTGTCGTTGATAAGCTGCCGCCAAAGGGAAGACAGATAATGGGCAGTCTCGTCTACGTCGTGGCTATGGTGTTTTCGGGGATTCTAATATTCTATACCCGTGAGATCATCAAGGTTACTATCTACCAGATGACTCCATCTCTTGGGATATCAATAGGGGTGGTTTACTGTGGTGTGCTAATTGGCAGCATATACACTTTCATAGTCGGACTCAGACGCTTTATTGAAAGCATGGGAATGGCAATTGACACAAACAAGGGGTGAGCGCCATGATTTTTGGTCTATTCGTTGCCCTCATTGTATTTATTCTAGCAGGTATTCCTATTATGTTTTGCATTGGCCTTGCAGGCCTCATAGGAATCCTCTTTATTCCGGATTTGTCAGTGGTCCTTGTACCGCAACGTATGTTCACAATACTGGATAGCTTCACTTTGTTAGCAATCCCGTACTTTATTCTGGCCGGAGAACTTATGAGTAAAGGTGGAATTTCTAAGAAGCTTGTCTCCTTTGCAGAAGCTTGTGTAGGACATTGGCGCGGTGGTTTGGGAATGGTATCAGTCTTGTCCAGCATGATTTTTGCAGGCGTTTCCGGATCGTCCGTTGCGGATACTTCAGCTATTGGCTCCATTCTTATTCCTTCTATGATAGATAGAGGTTACAAACCGGGATTTGCAGCATCGTTACTATCTGCTGCCGGTACAATCGGTCCGACTATTCCGCCTAGCATGAACATGATTATCTATGGCTCTATGGCAGGCGTTTCCATCGGTGGTTTGTTCATGGGAGGAATTATTCCCGGAATACTCATTGGCGTTGCCCTTATGGCTCTGATTTACGCCTATTCATTTCATCCTGATTACCCTGAATTGAGACAATGTGAAGGCAGGTTTTCCTGGGCGAACTTTTGGGACAAGGGCAAACAAGCGTGGACCGCATTGATCGCCCCGCTAATTATCCTAGGTGGTATTCTCGGGAGTGTGTTTACAGCTACTGAGGCAGGCGTTGTGGCTGCGATCTACGCCTTTCTTGTTAGTTTCTTTGTTTACAAATCGATTAAGATAAAGGACTTGCCTTCTATTTTCGTGGATACCGCAGTTACAACAGGCGTAGTCCTGGGTATACTGGCTACAGCCGGGATCTTCAGTTGGTTGCTGGCCTATCTTGATTTCAACGAATTTGTCTTTAAGTTTCTGACATCCATTTCAAGCAATCCGACTGTGGTTCTACTTATGTTAGTGGTCAGTATTCTGTTCTTGACCATGTTTGTGGAGACCCTGGCAGTCCTTATCCTGCTGATGCCGGTATTCGTCTATGTCTGTAACGCTTTCGGCTTTAATCCAATTTACTTTGGAGTTCTAATGGTTATGGCTTGTCAGACCGGTCAAGTCACTCCGCCGGTGGGCGTGCTACTATACGTATCAACAGGAATAGCCGGTAACACTTTCGACGATACGTTGAAGCACATTTGGCCGTTTGTCTTTGCATTGATTGCCGTCGTATTATTAGTAGCTTTGTTTCCTCCGTTGACAACTTGGATTCCTGCTACTTTCCTTTAAGAAGTGATTAGGAAGTGATTCGGGATGTCTATATCAGACTGTATGTACTGTTCCGAAGATGAGAGATTACAAAGCATGATGACTGAAATCTGCGAATTACCTCATTCACGGGTGTATCTCTTTAAAGACCAGTTCTTTAAAGGCCGTTGCGTGGTAGCTTATAAGAAGCATGTCTCTGAGTTCTTTCAAATGTCATCTTCGGAGAGAAGCCTATTCATTGATGATGTTTCAAGAGTCGCAGAAGTTATCCATAGTGCGCTTCGTCCGCAGAAGATCAACTACTTGGTCTTTGGGGATAACGTTAGCCACATGCATATTCATATTATTCCGAAGTATAAGGAGAACGCCTTGTGGGGCACGCCCTACATTGCCAACCCATTTAATGTAAAGGCACTGCCTGATGCCGAATTCCAAGAACTGCTGAGTTTTCTTAGAGACAAATTACAAAGATAAACCGGGAAGGAGTCTTCAAAATGGGTAACCCCCTTGATATAGCAGGTAAAGTCGCTGTCATGACAGGCGCAACAGGAGGACTGGGACAAGCAATATGTAAAGGCTTATCTGAAGCCGGCGTTAAGATGGTAATTGGGGGGCGAAACACCGACAAACTGAGGGAGCTGGAGGAAGAGATTAAGAAAACCGGTGGCCAAGTGATAGCGTCTGAAGTGGATGTAGCTAGCGAAGAGAGTCTTAAGCAATTTGTGGATACAGCTATTAAGGCTTATTCCACAATTGATATCCTAATCAATTGCGCTGGGATGACTATTAAGAAACCGATTCTCGACTTTTCGGTTGAAGAATGGGATAAAGTCGTTGACACAAATCTGAAAGCAGTCTTCTTATGCAGTAGGCTTGTAGTTCCCCATATGATAAAAAACGGCGGAGGCAAAATCATCAATTTCTGCTCCATGGGTTCTTATGTAAGTATTACAACCTCAGCGCCTTATTGTGCGGCAAAGGGCGGTCTAATGCAATTGACCAAAGTCATGGCTATGGAGTGGGCACCCCATAATATCCAGGTCAATGCAGTGGCCCCAGGGTTTTTTAACACTCCGTTGGCCAGTGGAATCAAGAACAATCCGCACGCATACGAAAAGTTAATGATGAAGAGCCCGATGAAGCGCCTAGGTGAAGTCAGCGAATTGGTCGGGACAATACAGTACTTGGCATCTCCGGCAACCGACTTCATAACAGGTATATGCATCCCTGTTGACGGCGGATTTCTGGTAGATGGAATATAAAATCCTATCCATATCGCTCAGGTGAAGGTAGGGTGTTGAAGACGAGAGGGAATACGTTATTCCCTCTCGCAACTGTTCCAATGCAGTAATTTCTTATAGGGTAGTAATGTGGTAAAATTAGGTGAGGATTACCAAGGGAGAGAAGAATTGTGAAGGAGAGTTACCATTCATCAACAATTCAAAGGGCAATAGATGTCTTGAATCTCTTTAAAGAAAACACCAAGATGACTTTTACCGAAATGCAGGAGAAACTCGGCTTTAACAAGTCAACACTGTTTCGAGTATTGTATACATTAGAATACAACAAGTACATATGCCGTGATAAACATGGTATGTATGAATTAGGATTGAATATTTTTATCTTGGGGAATCAGGCATCTCAAGCCAGTAAGCTCAAAAAAGTAACTGACCCTTACTTGCAAGAGTTATGTCATGAGACAGGTTTTGCTATCCATATAGGAATAATCGATGGATTGGATATTATCATAGTCAGTAAATACAATCCACCCAGTAACATTAATATGGTCGCACGGATTGGCGGGTCTGTTCCTGCACATTGTACAGGTCAAGGAAAGACTTTGCTTGCATATTCTCCTAGGAGTCTTGTGGAGAGAATCATCAATCATCATGGGCTAAAAAGATATACAGCAAATACTATTACTACACTTGACGGCCTATTTAGCGAATTAGAGCAAATAAGAGAACGAGGTTACACTATTGATAATTCAGAACACGAAGAGCATATAAGGTGTGTAGCGGTGCCCATATTAAATCAGAATAATGAGATTGAGGCGGCAATTAGTATGACAGGCTTAAGTGTATACTTGCCTGATCAAGAAGCTATCGAGAAGTATGCGAAAATGTTGTTAGGTGTAAGGGATGAAATTGTGAAAGAGTTAGGATACGATAAGAGAAGTTAGATTCCTTTGAGCCCCACACTGACCCTCCAACGCATGTATTAACCGATAGAATCTTGGATATTATATTTGGTCCTAACATTAGCTCAGGTAACGTTTAACTGAAGCTGGGTTCTTAAGCCAAATTGGCATGATGACGGCTTGCTGGATGATGCTCCGAAAATGCAACGGGTAAGTAAGACCGGTAAAGCTTACCGGGAGGGATTGTCAAGTTCGAGTTTGCTGGAGGACGGGAGCTAAAGTATCAGAGCTATCAGACGCGACGAAGTCGGCCTGGAAAATAGGATTGGCAAAAGGCAGGGACAATTCATGAGATGCGTTGCGTCCATAAGAGAACCAGAGTCTCTTGGAGGTTTTGCGCGGCAGGTGTCGAATTAAGCAAGATGCGATCGGCAGAGAATACTGTCAGAGGATCGCAAGACGCAACCTAATGGAGTGTAAGGAGCTGGTAGTAGCAAATGAAGAAGCAATACGTCAAAACAGATGCTGCACCCAAAGCAATAGGGCCGTATTCTCAGGGGGTCAAAGGGAACGGGTTCGTGTTCGTGTCAGGCCAACTCCCGGTTCATCCTGTAACAGGGGAGATACCGGAAAGTGTTGAAGACCAAACACTTGAGTCCCTGAGGAACGTCAAAGCCGTTCTTGAGGCAGGAGGCTCATCCCTTGACAAGATAGTGGAAGCCACGGTATTCATTAAGGATATGAATGATTTCCCTAAGATCAATAAGGTGTATGGAGAGTTTCTGGGGGATTCGCTTCCTGCAAGGGCTTGTGTGGAAGTCAGCAGATTGCCGAAAGACGTCAAGGTTGAAATCAAGGTTATAGCGTTGTGTGAATAGCAAGCTCTATAATCAAGCGGACGGTAGAGTAGTAAGCCCCGTCTTTTGGACGGGGCTCGCTTTCGCGTTTTACATGAACACCCGGAGCATCTTCCGGTTATCTCCTGCCTGTTGAACCTGATGCCGAATCTCCCCGGGGAGTGGACGGCAGGTCGTCGACTTCTCTTATCTCAGCAGCATGGAACGGGATGAAGATGAGCTGCGCAATGCGATCCCCTTCTCGAATTCTACGCGGTATCAGTGTCAGGTTCACCGCGACTGCAAACATCTGGCCGACATAACCTGAATCAACTGTCCCTGACAGTATACATATTCCTTCAGCGTTTAGACTGGATCTTCCGCAAATGCGTCCAAATACCCCTTCCGGGATGCCGGCTCTGATATTCAGCGGTATTTTTCTTGGCATGAACGGCCAGAGGATCATCGAGCTTATGGCATACATGTCATACCCTGCATCAGTCGGATATTTCTTAAAAGCTAAAGGATATTTACGAGTAATCCTAACAGCGTCGATTCTCATCATAGTATCTCCTTACTAGCTCGAATCTTAAAAATGAATTAGTTGTTCTGTTGAGCAGAAAACCATCAAGGGCAAAGAAGCCTAGAGCATAACTATAGTTTCTGCATAACATGTTGATTTCCTATCTATAGTCTGTTCATGCATCTGGGCGATAGTAAGAACACTTTCAGGTTACTGTGCAGTAAGAAGAGAATTTCTATTTTTATGATTCGCATAGTCCACTTCCTAGCCTGATTGTGTGCACTCAAATATGGCTATTTCTTGCATTCTCCCTAATAATTTTCTCTACGAAGCAGGAATTCTGTGAGATACGTAGTATTTATCTAGTAAACTAGTACGCTGGTTATCTAGATAAGTTGCGCATAATTGCAGGCCTACAGAGCTGCACAGTGCAACCTTGAGGGTCTATGGACTGAAGGATTCACTTGTTTCATCTACATGGAGGTTGATTAATATGGCACTAAACCGCAATGGGGTGGTCCCCCTATACTTTCAAATAAAGCAAAAGATACTTGAAGAGATTGATTCGGGCGAATGGAAAGTCGGCGAGCAGATTCCATCCGGGCCGGCGTTAAGTGAGAAGTTTAGGGTCAGTGTCATGACGGTAAGACAGGCGACTTCAGAACTCATAGAAGAAGGGGTGCTTGTCTCAAAGCGAGGCAAAGGAACCTTTGTTGCTCCACCCAAGTTAGCCATTAGGTTGCCGTACTTCATGGGATTCACGGAAGAAATGAAGCTTAGAGGTTTCAAGTCTGAAACCCGCATTCTTGAAAAAGGTTTGATAAATGCTAGGTCTGAGATTGCTGAAGCTTTGGAAATACCAGTGGGTTCTCAAGTTATTTACTATGAGCGCTTGCGCCTGGCGGATAAAGAACCTATCTGCTTTGAGACTTCATACTTTAGTCTGGATCGCTTCCCGGACTTCCCTTTCCCCGAAGAAGGATATCGTTCATTCTATGAGATATTCCAAGAGCATTACGGCATTGAAGTTGTGAGAGCGGAGCAAGTGCTCCATGCTAGAAAAGCCACGGAGAAACAAGCGAGGGTGTTGAAAATACCGGTAGATTCTCCGGTATTCTTGTTTGTGAGCACTGAGCTCGATGGAAACGGGGAGCCTGTGCAACTGTCCGAGGGCATATATAGGGGTGATCGCTATAGCATAACTTTTGAACGAATGAAGAAGAGATAGTCAGTGGTAGTGGGCGAAATCTAAACTAGGGCGCTGAATAGAGGTCTTAATAAATAGCAACGAGACTAGTGCCAGAAAGAAAACCTATAGCTACGGGCATAGATACAACGCAATGAAGGGATGAATGAAGGCATGAGCATAGAGTGCTTCCTCGGTTTTGACGGGGGGCAGAGCGGGAGTCGTTGCCTTCTCGTAGATACAGCAGGGCATGTGCTTTTCAGAGCGGCTGGCCCACCATTTGAGCATTTAAATGCTTTTGATGGTCCAAAGAAGATAAGGCGAGCGTTTAGTGAGTGCCTTTCGAGGGTTGCTACCAACCACTATTTGGTTAGGAGCGCATTCCTTGGACTCACTGGGGTATGGGATTCAGATTCACCGGAAGCAAGGCCTATTCTTGAGATATTTCGTTCAGTACTCCATGCCGACTGTGTGAACCTGGACAATGACTCCGTAAGCTGCTGGGCAGGAGCCTTCGCTTGCAACCCTGGTGTCGTCGTATCTGCTGGTACTGGTGTTGTGTCTTATGGAGTCAGCCCAGGCGGTCAAAGCGTCAAAGTGGGTGGTTGGGGCTATATCATGGGCGATCTTGGTAGTGCATTCGACATAGGGCACAGAGCTTTGGTTCTAATTGCGGCAGAGAGTGATAGAGGGGGCCCAAGAAGCCTTTTGGCTTCTCGGATATTGGATCATATGGGGGTGTCGAGTCCTCGGGAATTGCAGGCCAGACTCTATAGGTCGGAGGAGAGACTGATAATTAGCTCTCTGGCCTCAATTGTAACAGAATGTGCCTATGAGGGCGATCAGGGAGCGGTGCGAATATTGCAGGAATCAGGTCAACATCTTGCCGGTCCTGTCATAGCAGCAATAGAGAGACTTAACTGGTATAACGGGAGCGTGGTGCCAAGCTACAAGATCCAAAAACCGGTGCCAGTTGCGTGTGTTGGTGGAGTGTTCAAGGCTGGGTTACTGGTCGAAGACACGTTTCAAGCCTCTGTGTTGAGTGAATTTGAGAATGTTAGTTTCGTAGAACCTCGGTTTGAACCAGTTGTGGGAGCAGTTCTTCTTGCGTGGAGGCAAGCCGGACTCAAGATTACCTCCAATCGCCTTAGAAACTTGACTGAGGGTGCTTAACAGCCAAACTCTTGTTAACACGACGTTAAGACAGAAAAGAGAGTAGGGAACCGAATTGACAAATCAAGCACAAACACCCAATAAACCACGATATAGAACGGAGGGCACACTTGACCAGCTGAAACGAGGGTTAATAGTGTCGTGTCAGGCTGCATATAGCGACAGCCCAACCAATACCCCTGACTTTCTAACTAGGATGTCTCAGGCGGCAGTTCGTGGTGGAGCTCGGGGTATTCGGGCTAACAGACCGGAAAACATTCGGGCGATCCGAGAGAAGGTGAGTGTTCCCATAATTGGGCTATATAAGGAGTCTATTCCTGGCTATGAGGTATACATAACACCCACATTCGAGCATGCCAGACTAGTAGTGGAAGCCGGTGCAGACATAGTGGCGCTGGATGGCACTATGAGGAAGAGGCCTGAGGGGGAAGATTTAGGAACGATAGTCAGACGAATCCACGAGGAGCTTAATGTAATGGTAATGCTAGATATATCAACCCTTGAGGAAGGCTTAAACGTGGAGGCTTTCTCCCCTGACCTAATCTCGACAACTATGTCAGGCTATACGTCATATAGCCCCAGAATGGACGGCCCTGACTTGCGTTTGGTTTGGAATCTTGTAGCGCGAAGCGATGTTCCGGTAGTTGCAGAAGGACGCATAGAATCGCCGGAGCAAGTGAGGGCTGCTTTTGAGGCGGGCGCTTTTGGAGTGGTGGTTGGGCGGGCTATAACAGATCCGGAAGAGATAACGCGGCGGTACGCAAATGCGGCAGAAAAGAATCAAATCCACTCTTGCCAGTAATGCAGGGGGCCGGGATTCTCTCCAGCGACGAGATTGACATTGTGGTTAATGCCATGAGAAGTGGTTCTTATGCTCAGATGCTGCAAAACCTTGGCCCAGACTTGGGTTTGTCAGGAGATAGCATTAGGAGCTGCATTGGATAGTTATCCAGTTTCTGGACATATGAGTGAAGTATGAAGTATAAGGAGAGGATAGAATTTGAAGCCCGAGAAATTGAAGGAAGCCCTGAAGGGTATTGTAGGCATTGCGATAACCCCGATGACTGAAGACCGGCTAATCAATGAAGTAGGCATACGCAAACAGCTAAAGTTCATGGTTTCTAATGGAATAAGAAACGGAAATGGAGTAATGGTCACCACCGGTAGTACAGGTGAATGTGGCGCTCTTAGTGCAGTGGAAAGGAAAAAGGTCCTGGAAATTGCTTTGGACGAGGTTGGTGACGATGTTCCGATTATTGCCGGCTGTAATCATAGTAATGTGTATGAAACCATAGATCTCGTTCAACATGCAGAAAAGGCCGGAGCTGCCGGTGTTATGATTCTGGCGCCATACTACTATGTCCCCACAGACGATGTAGTGTTAGATTTCTATAAACTTGTTTCTGACAAATCGAGTATCGGCATCATGCTGTACAACAACCTAGAGGTAACTCATAAAGACATTTCAGTGGAAGTGCTGGACAAGCTTGCGAGCGAATCAAATGTTGTAGGCATTAAGGAATGTACCCCAAATTTCGTCAAGATGGAATACGTTGCTCGTGCGTTAAGAAACAAGATATCTGTAGTCAACGGCCACGGTGAGTTCCTCGAACCCTACGCTGCTTTGGCCGGAACAGTTGGGTTTATTTCCAGCACAGCTAATTTTGCCCCTGGATTAGCAGTTGAGATGTGGAAAGCGAGATCTTCAAACGATTATGTCAAAGCAGTTGCAATTCGCAATAAGCTAACTCCGTACCTTGATCTTGCTAGAACACTTGGAGCAATAGGTGGAGAACCAAAGGTTCTATCTGTTTTGAAAAGAGCGGCTGAACTTGCAGGAGGAGCTGGCGGACCAGGCCGGTTACCATTGCGTGAGCTATCACCGGAGGAAGACCGGCAGGTGGAAAATGCATTGAAGGCAATAGGGATCATCTGATTGCTATTCCAGGGACCCGAAATAAGCCGAAGGGTTATAGAAAGGGGTGAGTTTTGGGTAAACAGGTAGGAGCAAAAGAGAGTACCAGAGTACCGTAATGTAGCCAATAAGATTTGCGATGCAGAGGAGGAATATCAGTGAAGACTGGAAGATTCATCGGCACCATTATACTTACGATTCTTCTCACAGTTAGTTTGACTGGATTCACTGCTGCAAAAACGAAGGTGGAGTTGACTGTTCTAAGACCAGGAACACCGGAAAAAGTTAGGGCTTTTCTCGAGCCGGCAATTAAGGAGTTTGAGGAAGCTAATCCAGATATCAAAGTGAATATTCAGTATTCCGACTGGAATGAATATCTTACTCGGATAGCTACCTGGATGGCCGCAGGAAAAGCGCCGGACGTTTTTCTAGCGAACGATCACACTATGCCCTATTATGCAGAACAGGGCGCATTGTTGCCACTTGATGGCTTACTGGATGAAAGACTGGAAAGCGAAATCCCGCCGTCACTCTGGGAGGCTGGAGTGTGGCGCGGTAAGACATATCTAGTTCCAGCATCAGTAGGTGCTATTACGATGTATTGGCGGAAGGACTTATTTGCTGAAGCAGGACTGCCTTCAGATTCGCCGCCAAAAAGTATAGAAGAATTTCTCGACTATGCACAGAAACTGACCCGTGAAGGTTATTATGGTTACGGATTACCGATGGCTAGTTGGGACGTAGGTTGGGAGCAACAAGTCTCTCTTTTCTACCACGGGTTTACAGATGAAGCATGGTTCGATAAGCAAGCGAAACCTCTTCTTAACAACGAAAAAGCCCGCGAAGCCTTTCAGTTCGTTGTAGATTTGGCAAACAAGTATAAATGTATCTATCCAAACCCGTTTGAGTATGGAGAAAATGAAATGTTGCCGATTTTCCGAGATAAGAAGGTTGCCATGATTTGTGGGGGACCATGGTTCTATCCTTTTCTCATAGAGAATTTCGATTTTAGTTCCAGTGAAGCGTGTGAAATTGGCATAAGCATTACTCCAAGAAATGGAGCCAAAGGCTCAATAATGGGAGCTGATGGTTGGGTTATTTCCGCTAATACAAAGCATCCTAGAGAAGCAGCGAAGCTTCTCAACTTCTTAGTCAACGAAAAGAACCAGTATAATCACGGTATTGTGTATGGGCTTGCTCCCACACAGAAATGCTTGTTTGACAAGGGTGAATACCAGAAATGGTATTGGAAACCACAAATAGAGGCGGTTGAAACGGCATTTACACGGGCTCACACGCCATTTACACAAGAATTCTATATCGAGGCATTCAACCTTACTCAACTCGCACTGATTGGGAAGATGCCTGTAGATGCTGCATTTAATGAAATTGTGAAGATCGCGAATAAACTTGCAGAGAAATACTAGAGTTTCTCTCGAAAGGCATGCGGGAGAGCACGCTTTCCCGCATGCCACAATGATGATGAATCTGAATGTGGTAGGTCCCAGCTTTTGAGACGATGCCTGCACATAAAAAAGAGGGGGCACCGGAATGCAACCAAGAAGATGGCAACCTTTCCTGTATCTGTTGCCGAGTTTACTATTCATATTCATATTCTGGATAATATCGCTTTTACACACAGGTCGGCTTTCAATACACGAAGCAAGTCTTATTGGCGGAATCGGAAAGTATGTTGGCTTACAGAATTTTCGACAACTATTTACCTATGGCTTTGCTGACATCTTGATACGAACCGGCATCTGGATACTCCTTACAGTGGGCATAAGCATGTTCCTAGGTATCGGAGGAGCGTTCCTATTGAACAGGGATATTGCTTTTCGTAGTTTGTTGCGAGGTCTTGTGTATATTCCATGGGTCGTGCCTGAAAGCCTCGCGGCCGTCCTGTGGAGGTGGCTTATCAACCCCTCCTACGGCATGATTAACAACATTTTACTTCGAGCGGGTGTGATAGAAGAGGGAATCAGTTTCCTGCGCTATGATAGCGCATTATATACAGCTATAGCAATGCGGGTTTGGCGTGCCACTCCTTTTGTTATTATCAGTGTGCTTGCAGGACTGCAAAGTATTCCAAACCATGTTATGGAAGCAGCCGACATTGATGGGGCAGACGGCTTTCAAAAGACCTTATATATTACTTTGCCTCTCTTGCGTCCGGTGCTGGTAACAAGCTCAATGTTACTTATTATATGGTCAGCCGTAATATTTGATATGCTGTATGTTCTAACTGGTGGTGGACCGGCAGGAGCGACCACAACACTACCGTTGGCTATTTTTATAGAAGGGTTCGAGAAGTATCATATCGATTCAGCAGCCGCTATGGCTGTAATAGGATTAATTCTACTTACTTGTTTAACTGCTGGTTACTACAGACTGGTGGAAAAGGAGGATTGAATAAATGATTCGCCTTTCTCGCCGAGGTAGAAAAGTCCGGGACACAATTCTTGCATGTCTATTTGTGGCAGTATTTCTCTTTCCATTTTATAGCGCCATTCTTTGCTCCTTGACACCCTATGATAAGTTGGGGAATCAGCATATTCTTCCTCACTACTTTCGTTATCAAAGTTATATTGAGATATGGACGCGTAACAATATTGCTAGGGGCTTGATGAATTCTTCGATCTATGCCTTTGGAATCACTATCACCGTTCTTTGCGTAGCAATTCCAGCTGCTTATTGTATATCCAGATTTCGGTTTACTGGTCGGAAAGCTTACTTGTTCATGATCCTATGGACTCAGATGCTTCCGCAAGTCATTATTGTGCTGCCGCTATTTGTGCTCATACGTAGCATTGGAATTGCGGACACTTATTTGTCTGTAATAGTAACCGCTTCGGCGCTTAACTTACCCTTTCCAATTTGGTTGCTGAAGGGTTACTTTGACACAATATCTTTTGAACTAGATGAAGCAGCCATGATCGATGGTTGTACAAGATTGCAAGCGCTTATCAAAATCATTATTCCAACTGCCAGACCTGGGATTCTTACAGCAGCAATTCTAACCTTAACTGAGGGATGGGCGCTATTTCTTATTCCCCTGGTTTTGGTCGCCGACGACGATAAACAGCCTTTAACGACTGTCATCTATCGGATGCTCGCTGAGCTTCAAGTGCGCTGGGATTTGGTAATGGCAGCGACGATGGTGGGGGTAGCTGTATCGGTAATCTTGTTTAGTTTTATTCAAAAGTATGTTGTAGGCGGCTTAATGACCGGGGCAATCAAAGAGTAAATTGCTTGCATAAAACGATATTTACCTGCAGTCCGATCTTGGAAGTGGGTTCTGATAAGGAGGATGATTAATGAACAAAACGGCAGATATAGTTGTAGTAGGTGGTGGGATAGTGGGGACTTCCGTAGCCTTATGCCTCGCCCGCCTGGGGCAACAAGTGCTTCTGCTGGAAAGGAAGGAGTTGGCTGCTGGCGCTTCAGGCGCTTGTCTTGGGAATGTTGAACCTTACCCTTTACTTGATGGCTTAGAGGACATATCTAAGCTTGGTTATGATATGTTGATCGATCTGTCACAGGAGTTAGATATGGACTATGAATACCGCAAGGTAAGTAGCCTGTTTTTGATTTTCGATGAGCCTGAGTGGGAAGCGATGGACAAACGAGTTAGAGAAGATAGGGATGAAGGGGCAGAAGTCTATCTGATTTCCTCTAAAGAGGTTCAAGAATTAGAGCCTAGCCTTAAGGGGGTCTACGGAGCTGTATATACTCCATTGGCTGGACGTCTTAATCCTATGAAGTTTACCCTGGCTTTAGGAAATGCAGCTACTAAAAACCAGGTTAACATAAAGACTCAGTGCGAGGTAACTGGTATAAGGGTAAATGGTGACCGGATAACGCATCTGGAAACTACCGATGGAATTATCAGTCCGGGATTGGTGATAAATGCAACAGGAGCGTGGGCTGGACCATTTGGTCAAGGATTAGGACTGAACATTCCTGTAATTCCGTGCAGGGGCCAGCTAATGATCTCGGAATCTGTGCCACATTTGATAAATGGGCTTGTAACTGAGGCGCGAAGGAGTTTATGGCAGCCCGAAACAGATTTTGATCCTATCATAGGTTTGAAGACAAGCCCGGCGGGCTTCCCAAAACAGACAAAAAACGGCAATCTTGTATTAGGAGGAATTCATGAATACTGTGGGTTTGATTGTAGAAATACATGGAAAGTAATATCTGAAACGGCTCGAAGCATAACAAGAGCACAGAGATTTCTCAAGTATCCAATCACCCAAGTTCAAGTTATACGTATGTGGGCCGGTCTAAGACCAGTGACCCCTGATCATAAACCCATCATAGGTTGGGACAATACATTCGACAATTTGTTTCATGCCGTAGGTCACTTCCATTACGGTATCCTCTTAGGACCCATAACCGGAAAGCTTATTGCTCAATGGATAGTTCATGATGAGGTTTCAGAATTGCTCAAACCACTTACGCCTGCTCGATTCAATATGTTGAATTAGTAGATGCAAGGAGATGTCATTGAATGCGAATAGAGGACCATCCTATTCTTGAACCGATTACATCTAGGAGAAAAGTGACTATCTATGTTGATGATCAACCCATCGAAGCATTTGAAGGTGAACCAATTTTAGCTGCTTTAATAGCGAATGGTAAATATGTAACTAGAATCACGGTAAAGGAAAAGAAGCCAAGAGGATTGTTTTGCGGAGTGGGTCGTTGCACAGACTGTGTAATGATGGTTGACGGCAACCCTAATGTGCGGACCTGTGTCGCCAAGGTTGTTGAAGGGATGCGGATCCAAACCCAAAAAGGCAAGGGAAGCTGGGGGAATGTATAGGTGGTAATAGAGAATGCAGAAGTCATAGTAGTGGGTTCTGGCCCTGCTGGCCTGGCAGCAGCTATCGAATGTGCTAAAGCCGGAGCAAAAACATTGGTGTTTGATGAAAATCCGGTTGCCGGTGGCCAGCTTGTTAAGCAAATACACAAGTTCTTTGGTTCCGAGGAACACCAAGCCGGAACCAGGGGCTATGTAATAGCAGAAAACATGTTGAGAGAAGCAAAGGAGTTAGGGATAGAAATACTCACTGACGCACCTGTATGGGGTTTATTACCACAAGAGGGCATTACTATCAAGCATAGCGGTAAAACTTCAGCTATGGATTCTAAGAAGGTCGTTATAGCAACTGGGGCTCGCGAGAAGGGTTTGGCGTTTCCTGGATGGACCTTGCCAGGGGTTATTACTGCGGGAGCAGCTCAAACTATGGTGAATATTCATCGTGTTAAACCGGGAGAGAGGTTTCTAATAATTGGTTCGGGAAATGTTGGCTTGATCATTGCATACCAGCTATTATTAGCTGGAATTGAAGTGGCAGGTATAGTGGAGGTACGCGATCACATAGGTGGCTATGAAGTGCACGCATCCAAGTTGCGGAGAATCGGGATTCCTATTTACTTGGAACGTGTTGTGCGAGAAGCACGCGGACAAGATAGAGTCGAAGAGGTTATTATCAGGTCCTTACATGACTCCAGAGTTGAGACCATTCAGGCAGATGGAATTTGCCTAGCCGTGGGAATGGAACCCATGACGGAGCTGTTACTAAGCCGCGGCTGTGTCCATGGGTATTATCCGGAATTGGGTGGCTTTGTTCCATTACATAATGAGGAAATGGAAACATCGATAGAAGGCATATATGTTGCAGGAGATGTAGCCGGAGTGGAAGAGGCCAGTGTAGCAATCGAGGAAGGCCGGCTAGCTGGGGTATGCTGTGCTGGAAGCCTAGGTCTCATAGGCTCTCAAAAGCTAAGACACCTTAAGATGGATGCCAAGGAGCGCTTAGACCAGCTACGGGAAGGGCCTTTTGGGGAGAGCAGAAGACTTGCGAAAGAGAGAATGGAAAGCAACATGAAAAAGGGGGTCGGGTATCGACAATGGTAGCTCAGGCCCATGCAAAAGATTGTAGAGCTAATGAAAAACAACGCAACGACCTGGTTGTCATAATTGATTGCAATGAGCATATTCCATGTAATCCGTGTGAGACTGCATGTCCGAGGGGTGCCATCAATGTTGGAGAGCGGATAACCAATCTGCCTAAAGTCAATTCAGAAAGGTGTATTGGTTGTTATAGGTGTATAGCAACTTGTCCCGGCCAGGCAATTCACATAGTTAGTTATGGATGGTCGGATAATGCTGCCCTAGTGTCGCTGCCGTATGAACTTCTTCCAAGGCCTGATTTAGGGGATACAGTTGAGGTATATGATGCGTTAGGTGAACATATTGGCCAGGGTCAAGTTCAAGATATAAGACAACCAGAAACCTTCAACAAGACGGCTGTGATTTCGGTTGCAGTTCCAAAGACGATTGCTTCACTGGTTCGTTTTTTCAGATATTCAAGAGACGGGGAGGAATATCGGTGAAAGAGCAGGATGACCCAATCATATGTCGATGTGAGGAGATACGACGTTCTGAGATAGAAGCTGCTATCGATAAAGGCGCTCGTACCCTAAAGGATGTAAAGAATTATACTCGGGCAGGAATGGGTCTGTGCCAAGGGAAAACCTGTGGGGATCTTGTAGCTAGGATAATCGCGGAAAGGCTAAGAATCCCAAGAGAAGAAGTCCATCCAATGCGTGTCCGTTCTCCTATCAGGCCAATTGCAGTTGAAAGCCTGATATCCTCCTGTGATGAGGAATAATGCGTTGTTGATGTGACCGATTCTGTTACCGGAATTGTGATGAGGAGTTCGGAATATGGCTTTCATCTTGACTTCATAATAACTCCGAGCTTTCCTTACCTGTTTAGCAACCAGATTAATGTTATCGGTTGTTGCAAGCGTATGCACAATCAGTTCGGACTAATCTTAGTTTGCGGCGCAACCAGCCGATCGCCGGTGACTATACCCATATAGGTTACTTTATCTATGTAGTCTGAATATGCAGGAGGGCAAATACCATAATGGGAATATATGAACGATTAGGTGTGCGAAAACTAGTTAATGCTTATGGCGCTGTTACTAGAATAGGCGGTTCACTCATGCAAAGGCCTGTTTTAGAAGCTATGGCTGAAGCTGCTCAGGCCTTCGTTGACCTTGATGAACTCCTAGACAAAGCTGGAAAGCGAATAGCCGAGCTCTTAGATGTGGAAGCGGCTTTCATAACTTCAGGAGCTGCTGCAGGCCTGGCTATTTCCACTGCTGCCTGTGTAGCTGGAACAGACCCTGGCAAGATTCGCCGATTACCTGATACCACAGGCATGAAAAATGAGGTGGTTGTCCACAAAACGCATCGAAATCTCTATGACCATGCCCTAAGACAGGTGGGGATAAGCTTTATAGAGATAGGATTGGGGGAAGAAACCTATCTGTGGGAACTAGAACATGCTATTAACGAAAAGACTGCTGCAATACTCTATGTTGCACAATTTGAATCTCAGAGGGCATCGCTTCCTTTCAATGAGGTTGTAAAGGTAGCAAAAAAGGCTTCAGTGCCAATTATCGTAGATGCTGCAGCAGAACTACCCCCATCTGAAAATCTAACTCGATTTGTTAAGATGGGCGCTGATCTCACAATCTTCAGTGGAGGCAAGGATCTGCGTGGCCCTCAGTCATCTGGGCTGGTCTTGGGTCGAAAGGATCTCATAGCTGCTTGTGCGGCAAACAGCAACCCAAATCATAGCATCGGTAGACCTATGAAAGCAGGAAAAGAAGAGATCGCAGGGCTTGTAGTGGCACTTGAGCTTTACTTGTCCCAAGATGAGGAAGTAAAGAGACTGATTTGGGAAAGGCAAGCAGATTACCTGGTTGAGAGGCTGAATAGTCTCCCTTATGTTACGGCAAATAAGGTGATGGAGGCTCATGATTGTATTCGACCTAGCAGGTTACCCCGAGTGTATCTCAAAGTAAACGAAGAAGCATTAGGAATCACCAAAGACGAAATAATTCTTGCAATGAAAGAGGGAGAACCTAGGGTTGTGATTGGGAAATTTCAGGAGTCTCTCGTTTTGAATACTCAGATGTTAAGCGAGGGAGAAGAAGCCATCGTAGCCCAGCGATTAGAGCAAGTAATTCAAACGTTGTCCGTAAAGTGAATCAAATGGATGATATGACGACAGAGTCGACGTGTCATAAGCCAAGGAGGCTATTTTCATGATTATCGAAAGAAGGATTAATGAACTTGGATACCAACTACCATATAAAGAGAAGCCAAAGATAATCGAAAATGCGCGGGTTGTTAATAACCTGGTTATAACTTCGGGTAATGGCCCTATAAAAGATGGAAAACCGATTTACGTAGGTAGGGTAGGTAGGGAAGTTAACATAGAACAAGCGAAAGAGGCAGCCCGTTGTTGCGCGCTAAATTGTCTGGCTGCAATTAAAGCTGAGATTGGAAATCTTGATAGAATAGAATCTGTCATAAAGGTTTTGGGATTTGTGAATAGTGATAATGATTTTCATGGCATGTCTGAAGTAATGAATGGTTTTACTGAGGTAATCATCCAGATTTTTGGTGATAGGGGGCGGCATGCACGTTCCGCCATAGGGACTTCAAATTTGCCTGAGAATATACCAGTAGAGGTAGAAATGGTTGTTAAGTTAAAGGATGAATAGACAAGAGTAATGCAGGTTGTGAAAAAAAGGGGGGGGTGGTGGAGTGTAATTAGGAGGGTCTCTTGTTCCCCCCTCATTTAGACTCATTGTTTTATGTCTTTTGGTTTACAATCATGTTTTTGTAGCTACACCCAAGGACCCGAACAAGAACCAAGGCGATGAGTATTGCCCGTACACCCACTCAGTCTCTTTACTCATAGCCTCTATGTCATTTAGCGCTTCCAAGGCATTACCTGCTACCATTGTGTTCTTGACCCGCCCTGTGATCTTGCCCTTTTCCACTTTGAATCCCAGGTGGACATTGATAGAGAACTCACCGCTCAACACATTTCCTTGCCCTGCGCCAATTGTCTGGTCAACAATGATTCCCCGATCCATACTTGCGATTATATCGGCAAGATCCGTATCACCAGGCGATATAATCACATTTGTCGTTGTGGGGGTTGGAGGGCCTTCAAAAGCGTCGCCGGAGCGTGTCGCTCTGAAGCCGTTGCCTGTGCTTTCCGTTCCCATGAGGCCTGCAGTCTGCAGATCATAATAGAAGTGTTCTACTCTTCCTTCCTCAACAAGCGGCGTCCTTTGCGTAACAACGCCTTCCTCGTCTATTGGCGAGCTGCCAACAGCATGATCTAAGGTGGGGTCATCGTATATTGAGAGCCTGGAATCAAAGGCTTTGAGACCTGTCCTTCCTGCCAGCGGAGATGCGCCTTGGAAGACTGTTTTGCCGTTAAATCCGGCCCTAAGAGCCAAAAGGAGCGGTGTCATGCCACGGGGAGTAAAGAGAACAGGCATCTGACCTGTGTCAGCAGGCACTATTCTTCCGGCAAGTTTCAATACCTCCACGATTTCTCGGGCGAGGGCCTCAAAGTCCAGACCACTGCGACATGAGCCTATACCCCGGTAGACGGTAAGTATGTCATTGCCATCAATAGCTGTTGCTGCAAGCGAGCCAAAGAGCGCTGTCTTCCGGTAAGCGCCGCCGCCATTGGAATTGATTATTGCCACTTCTTCGACTTCACGTGCGAGTTGAGCATCGCACCGAATCTCAGAATCATAGCCGGTTATCACGCTTATCATGTTCTTGCCGATACCTACGAGTTCGTCTGCGCTTATTTCTGCGATAGACGGGTCATATATTCGAGGCGTAGGCCGCGCGGAGCCTTCCGGTTTTGGGCCTGGGAAGTCAAATTTGGCTGCTTCACCGATTTCCGATGACTCCACAGCCATTCTGACTAGGTCGTCTTCTCCGGTATCGTCCATTATTGTGGACGCAGCTAATCCAATTCGTCCTTGCTTAATCACTCGTAGGGCCAGTCCGGTAGTCTTCTTCGTTTCCAGACGCTTTAGCCTATTTGCTTCGAATGATACGGGAATTTCTTCGCTTTTGATGGAGTATACTTCAGCCGCGTCGGCGCATCCCATAGCTTTCTTAAGCAAACTCTCCATTACTACCTACCTCCTACAACCACGTTTCTAATCCTTATATGCGGGCTACCGTCAGAGACCGGCAGTGGCCACTGGCCGCCTTTCCCGCATCCCCCGGTTCCGCCGCCGCTGAGTCTAAAATCATCTCCTATGGCATCGATATTCATCAGGGTTTCAAAGACGTTTCCGGTCAATACCACATCACGGACGCGTTCCGCGATTTTTCCATTGCGAATCATAAAAGCTTCCCTTGAGCTAAAGGTGAACATCTCCATAGTGGTTTGACCGCCGTATGCGTCAATTGCATAGATGCCTTCATCTATACCTGAGATCATGTCCTTAAAGCTTGAGGTCCCGTTTTCAATGTAGGTATTAGTCATGCGGACAATGGGACGATGCCGGTAATCAACTGCGCGGGCGTTTCCCGTAGGCGCCTCCCCCAGCTTTCCGGCGGTCTCCCGGGAATGCAGTCTCCCAACGAGGATACCATCCTTTATCAGGTAGGTTTTGGAGGAAGGGGTTCCTTCGTCATCGTACTCATATGATCCCCTCTGTCCGGGGATGGCTGCGGAATCTACTATGTTGAGGATAGGCGCGCCGAATTGTTTGCCGAGCGTCATAATGTCACGCATCCTGTCGTTTTCGTAGATGAAGTCAGATTCACTCAAATGACCGAAAGCCTCGTGAACGAATACCCCTGCCAGCGCAGGATCAAGAATCACTGTATATTGACCGCCCTTTACAGGCTTGGCATCAAGACACTCCACTGCCTTTCTCGCTACATCTTTGACATCTTCATGTAATCCTTCCACTGCTTGGAATCCGGTTATCCCGCCTGCAGTCGTAAACATTTGCTGGACATTGTCACCGTCTCTGGCGAATGCAGTAAAGGTGGCGCCTACATCGCAGTGCTCTTGTTCAATGTATGAGCCTTCTGAGTTAGCGAAGTACTTCTTTGAGTACCTGTCTACATAAGCCACGCTGGTAGTCTGTATTTTCGGACTGTAGGTCAACATGGTGTTATTGTAGTCCTCAAGCAAAGCCTTCTTCTCTGTTAGGCTGATCTTTCTGGGATCTTTGACAAGCTCCGGAGTGACAATGTCCTCCACCGGTTCCATAGGCGCGAGGACTGCGCCGCTGTTTCCAACAAGTCTTGCCTGGTTTACGGCAAGGTTCACATGATCTCGGAGATTTGTGATGTCATTGAAGGACACAAACCCCCACCCGCCGCTGACCAATGCGCGGACACATCCTCCGATAGAGCGTGCAGTGGAGAGCTCATCCACCTGCTTGCCTCGGAAAGAGATTCTGGTTCGTTCATGGTCTTCTATGCGGATTTCAACATAATCAGCGCCGTGGGATTTCAATGCAAGGCTGATGAGGTTTCTCACAATCAATAACCTCCTGTCTTAGGCGATTCTCTTTTCCTATGTCGAATGTAGGTTTCAATCCGGTTGATCATTAACATTCGACTAACCTCAGTAGTTTCCCTTTTAGGGATTTGCGCGCTCCGGGATTTCCAAAGGCCTTTAGAGGAGAAGGGGCTTAGGACGGATAATACATTTACGTGGATTCGAGCGGGGTATTCATGGATAGCGGCATGACAGCGCAGGCAAATAGCGCAGCTACATGACTAAATAACATAGAGAGTCCAAAACGAGGGTCGAAGCTGTAGAAATGAAGGTGATAATGGTGCAGCAGGCAATAAGAAGGGGTCAACAGGCAATGGAATTGGAGGTCGGGGGGAAGATATTACGCGGGATGTTCCACCTGCCTGAAGAAGGGGACATGTTCCCCACAGTCATCATGTTTCATGGATTCACCGGGCACAAGCTGGAGTCACACCGCATGTATGTGAAGTTCTCCAGGATATTGTGTGGGAAAGGTATCGCAGTTGCTAGGTTTGATTTCAGCGGTTCAGGGGAGAGCGACGGTGACTTCGAAGAGATGACCTTCTCCGGGGAAGTCTATGAAGGAGAGGCAATACTTAGCTACATACGTTCTCTGCCCACAACGGATCCTGGGCGAATCGGGCTTCTCGGGCTAAGCATGGGCGGAGCTGTAGCCTCTGTCGTGGCAGGCAGGAACCCCCATGACATAAAGACTTTAGTCCTTTGGTCAGCTGCGGATATCGAAGTCATGAAGGATATCTTCAGGGCAAAGAAAGCGAATGGAGCTGCATTTTGTGATGAGAGAGGCTGCTATGATATAGCCGGTCTATGGTTAAATCCCAACTTCTATGACGATTTGACACGTTGGGATACCTATGAGGAGATCGCGAAGTTCCAGGGGAAGACCTTGATCGTCCACGGCAAAGAAGATGAGACCGTCCCTGTGGCCACAGCTCGCCGTTATTATGAAGCCCTGGGGGAACGCGCCGAGTCAGTGATTATCGAAGGCGCGGATCATACCTATAACAGACATGACTGGGAGAATACGTTATTCCGAGAGACCTCAAGGTTCCTGGTGGCTGAACTACAGCCAGGTTATGTCCGGGTTATGCCGAGCTGTCTCTAAACCCTACTGTCAACCGGCTCGCGTTGGTTTTCAAGCCCTGATAATCAAATAGGCTCTCACGAGTTCCGGGCATGCGCACGAAATGAGGAGGCATGCCCTTTAGAACTCAGAGAACTGAGTAAACCAAGATGTATTCTCTACTCGAGGTCATCCCTTCCGCGACTTAAGCAATGCTATTGTGACGCTCTTAAGGTCGAGTCCGTTGACCTCTTCGACTATGAGAACTGCTTCGCCGGGGAACGCGGAGATTCCGGAATATGCGCCTGCCACTGAACATGCTATAGCCCCGATTGTGTCACAGTCACCGCCGAGGTTAGCTGCAAGGATCGCTGTTTTCATCGGATCGCCGTCAGAGAGGACGAAGAGGGCGAAGGCAATTGGCACGGTCTCAGTGGTTGCCACAGTTGTACCCACGAGATCGTATAAGACCTCACAAGCTGCATCTTCACTATTCTGTGCGAGCGCTAGGTCTACTGCCCACTGAATCCGCTTGGCAACGGACGGGGCTGCTACTCTACGACCTCGCGTAGCCCCTTGCTCAGCTCCCCAAACTGCTGCGTCCACTATGTCTTCGATTGATTCCGGGCAGGTGAGGGCTTTTGCGATTCCGCAGCTTACTGCGGCTGCGCCTGAGATCGCGACACTTGTGCCATGGGTCGGCAGACAACAAAGCTCTGTGTCGTTCACTGCGCCTCTGAGATCCCCGGCATTGATTATGCCCATAGGGCTTATACGCATAGGCGCCCCGTTGGTTTCCCCGAACCTCCCGGCTTCAGCCGGTGGAACGCCCTTCTTCAGAAGGGACAAGGCCCGCATGGAACTCGGGCCGAGCACAAGCGCGCCTTCTTCCAGTGCGCCTATGGATTCTGCCCAGGCGAGGATTTCACGGCCAACGCTTTCCGGCACTACTTTGCCTTTGTCAGAGATGACGGCTTGTGCGACAGCCAGGGTCTGGGCTGTGTCGTCTGTGGTGTTGCCTGCCAGGAGGCCATCATGTATGTAGTGGCCTTTGGGCGCAGGAAGGAACCATTCTATGCGCCCTATTTGGCTATGAATCTCATCAGGCGTCATAAGCGAGGACGGCATTCCCATAGCGTCCCCCACCGCGACTCCTACGAGGCATCCGTATGCGTGTTCAAAAAGCTTGCTGTCAGTAATATCCATAGTAGAACAACCCCTTTCCAATGCATGAACTGCCCGTGATGTGCGAGTCAAATGTTGATAAGCCGAGTCTTCTAGAGCGCTCCGTAACCTCGATGCGCCATAACCACAGCTATCCCTGTGATGACGATGGCGGCCACTATAACTACATAGTCGCCGAAGGTCATCTCGATCTTCTCCAGAGTTGTCCAGTCGCGGGTCGCGCCGTAACCGCGATTCAGCATTGCGCAGGCCAGGTTCTCAGACATGCGTATGGAGTCCACAATCATCGGAACCATTACAGGCACGTAAGCTTTGATACGCTGAATCATCCCACCTGTGTCAATCATCGCGCCTCTGGATCTCTGGGCATCCAGGACCATTGCTGATTTCGCTTCCATGGTCGGAACAAAGCGAATTCCTGTTGTGATAACGAAGGATATCTCATATGGCACGCGGAGGATCCGGAGAAGCTGAAGGAAGTCGCCCAGCGGAGTCGTGAGGGTGAGGATTGATGACGAAGCGACCATGGTAACAATCCGCAAAAGGAGAGTAAAGCCGTATAGGATTCCGCCTGTGGATACAGGAAGGCCTTTGCCCGGCCATGAGTAGAAGAGGACCTGCCTGGCCACGGGACTGGAAAATGTTGAGGCAGGATAGGTGTACCCGGTTATGATCATGATTATGACGAATACAGGGACAAGCGGCGCTAACATACTCCACAGCCTGCGGAAAGGCAGACGGGCAAAAAGAGCGATTATTGCTACGACCAAGAGTATGAAGACATTATATACCGGGTGCTTAAACAGGAACAACAGAGTGATAAGCGAGATAAACACTACTACCTTTGCCCTTACGTCAAGCTTATGGACGGGAGATTTCCCCGGGACGTACTCAAGAAACATAGTCAATCAATCCTTCCAGAAGTCCTCCGGTCCCCGATATCCCCTGAGAGTCCTGCTCCAAGAGCCCCGGATACCACAGCCACTGCTTCGTCTACTGTAGTTATTCCGGACTGCATGCCGAGGTCTTCGAGTTCAGTCGCGAGAAGTGAGATCTGGGGCGGTGTAAGATAGGCTGCTCGAAGCACATCCCCTTTACTGAATACTTCAGAGGGTGTGCCGTCCGCTACGATCCTGCCTCCATGCATTACCACGACCCTCTCGGCATATTCAGCGACGATGCGCATATCATGGGTGATCATGATTGTCGTGTGGCCGCTTTCGTGAAGGTTTTTCACTAAGCCCATCATGTGTTCTGCGCCGATCCAGTCTTGGCCTGTCGTAGGCTCATCGATCACAAGTATGTTAGGGCGCATGGCCAGGACAGACGCGACCGCGAGACGTTGTCTCTCGCCTTTTCCCAGCGTAAATGGATGGCGGTCTGCCACTCCCTGAAGATTGACAAACTCCAGCACGTCTTGAACTCGCGTCTCAGTCTCCGCTTCCGAGAGATCTAAATGGCGTAACCCATACCCTACTTCTTCCTTCACTGTGGAACAGAATATCTGGTGATCCGGGTTCTGAAATACATAACCTACACGCCTTGACAAGCTTCCTATGGTTTGGCCTGCTGTGTCCGATCCGTCGATATATACTTTACCGCGCGTAGGCTTTAGGAGATTGTTGAAGTGCTTGACCAAAGTCGTCTTTCCTGCCCCGTTCTGTCCTATCAGAGCGACAAACTCACCTTTGGCAATCTCCAGGTTGACACTGCGGATAGCCTTGATATTGCCGTAATTGTGTTCAAGGCCTTCCACCGAGACTGCAGGTGGTTGTGGCCTGGGAACAGCAGACGGCTGGGAGATATCGCCTGGTTGCAATCGATCCTGCTCGCCCTGGCATACTAAGGATTGTCCTTTAAGAAGGGTTCTTGTGAGTTCTTTCGCCTCCGTAATAGTGAGGGGCACATCTGAAGACGAAATGTAGCCTAGCTCATGCAACTTCCAGCCAAACTCACACACCTGGGGAGGCCTAATCCCAAACTCGCGTGTAAGAGGGACATTACAAAAGAGGTCGCGCGGGCGTCCGCGCCAGACGATTGCGCCTGAATTCACCACGATAACCTCATCAGCCCGTTCAGCCACGTCCTCACTGGAATGCTCCACAGCTAGTATGGTAAGGTTCCCTTCGCGCTGCAGGCTGTCTATGGCTTTGTATATCTCCTCGCGTCCCAAGGGATCCAGTTCCGAGGTGGGCTCGTCTAAGACCAGGATCTCAGGATGCATGGCGAGGATACCTGCTATTGCAAGCCTTTGTTTCTCGCCGCCTGACAGTTCGCTTGTGAACCTGTCCTCATATCCTGTAAGCCGCACGAGTCTGAGAGAGTCGTCAATACGCTTTCTGATTTCTTCGGTATCAAGACCCATATTCCCCGGGCCGAAGGCCACATCCTCTCTGACTGTAATACCGAATATCTGCGTTTCCGGGTCCTGCATTACCAAGCCGACTTTAGATACAAGGGTCTGGACTCGGAATCTTTGTGTGTCCATACCCATGACAGATACACGTCCTGCCAGATTTCCTTCGAAAAGCTGAGGGATGAGGCCGTTAAGCGTCATCGCCAGCGTTGTTTTGCCTGCGCCTGTCGGGCCCATGATCGCCACGAATCTCGGAGAATCCACGCTAAAGCTGATGTCTCTTAGGCTGTAAGCGGGCCCTTTCGGATATCTGTACGAAAGAGAGTCAACCTCGATTGCTTGGACTGCCTTAGTGTCTGTCAAGGCGTTAACCCCCATCATGTATTAGCTGTCCCAGTTTAAGGACAGCTTAATCTCCACGTTATCTGCGCGGGACGTATAAGGCCTCCGACGACTGACACGGGCTTACTTATAGCGTCCTGGAACTCAGAGAGCGAAGCCTCAGGCAAAGAGGCCAGAATACAAGTAGACGGCCCGGCGGATTTTGCTGTGTCAAGCCTGCATT
>CZCA01003039.1_pt1 | contig 37732 bp, 44 predicted proteins | sample 591981 | NCBI WGS metagenome assembly CZCA01 (sample SAMEA3556810, study PRJEB10932) | anaerobic digester metagenome | reverse complement strand
GATAAGCTGTGAGAGGGTGTCCGGTATATCGTCATAGAGCATATCAAGCGTTTCATAATCACCGCTTTTCACTATGCCTCGTGCCTCTTTCAAATCCGGCATATGGTTTTGCGGCAGGTTTTGTAATTGAACAAGCCTTCCCGCAAAGCGGCCGGTTCTGTTTGCACCGTAAAACTGAAACATACCTCTGGCACGAGAATCCGCACAAATAGCATTTTCCATTGCCGTATATTTTTTTACAGACGATTTTGCAAGTTGCTGACGGAGCTTAAGAACTTCAGCCAAATGCACCGGTGCATCTTTTAATAGTTCTGCCACAGCCTTTTTACCAAGTGTATCTGTTTCAAGACCGTTTTCGGAAAGCCAGCCTTTCATCTGTTGTACTGAGTTGGGATTATCAAGTTCTGTTAATTGCTGCATTGCTAACATCAACTTCTCGTGAGAAATCTCATCTATAACAATAGCCTTTTTTACAAAATCCATATCAACTTTTATGCCACGATCATTGATTTCTTGGTCAAGATGGTATTCATCCCATATGTCTTCTGGCACAGGAAAATTTATAAGCCTTTGCTGTATCTGCATTTCCGTTTCAACATCACGCTTGTTGTAAGCCTTAAACCTCTGCCATTTCTCCTCATCATCGCTTGGCATATTACGAGTTCTTCCTCCATTGGATTTGGTAGGAGCACACGGAACACAGAAGTATCTTATAAGGTCTTTACCTTCGGTCAGCTTTTGCTTTTCAAGGCCAAGAACGGCACCCACACCTTCCAAGGAAAGGGGAAGTCCCATATATGCCGACCATACCATTGAACATTTCCATGATGAAGGATTTAAATAATATCCATAGGGATAGCCAAGATAACGGGAAAGGCAGACACGCTCAAACTGAGCATTGAATGCCCATTTGGTTATATTTTCATCGGTTAAGGCATCGAGTATCTTCTTCGGTATCTTTTCTCCACTCACAAGGTCAACCACCATAACCTCTCCGCCATCGACAGAATATCCAAACAGTAATATTTCAAAGTCATCTGCCTCTACATAACGGTAAACTCCGCTCTTTTGCAAATTGACAGATGAGTATGTTTCAATATCGATTTCCAAGTTCTTCATAGCATACCTCCATTCCTAAAAGAAAAAAGGTGGCAGAGGGAGTGCCTCCACCACCGTAAAGTTACCGTTTCTATTAGGCAAGGAAGTCATCATCTACAAGAGTAGTAAAATCATCTGCTGCAGAGGTCTTGCCACCGAGAGGTTCGCCGTCCTTAATCTTTTGAATATTACCAAGACCACAAGCTACACCCTTATTGCCGTTGGAGTTGAAAGCATAAAAGTTAAGAGAAACTCTACCGTAACAACCGCTGTACACTTCACTGCGATCCAAAATAGGTTTAACTTTTTTGTCTACAATCTGGGGAGCGGTTATGCTGTTGGCATTGATAAAATAATGCCCCTTATATGCCTCATCGTCACGCTCTACATCGCCGTCACGGAGGGGAAGTTTAATGGTAGCCTTATTTGGCTTCTTACCACCAAACTTTGCAATGCCTTCTTCAATAGCTGCATCGATAGCAGCGTTTACTGCATCTATGGTTTCCTTATCATCCTTTGGAATGAGAACGGACACACTGTATTTCTCAGCACCGCCGTTAATAGATACTGGCTCCCAACCGTGGAAATAAGAGAGCCTTGTGTTTACACCTGTGATAACCTTAGTTTTATTAGTGTTATTTGCCATAATATTTAATCCTCCATAATTTCGTTAAATTCGTTTTTTGCATCTGCTACGTTCATAGCCGGTCTTTTATCCGAGTTGGGAACAAGAGTCGGCTTGCCCGGTGGTTTATAAATGAGGCTTCCTAGAATTTCCTCAAACTTGGTTTTACCCATCAGTTTCTGCATCTCTGTCATAGGGATGAGGCTCTTACGGTAAATATCCTTAAATCCGCTTGCCACAGCTTTTTCTGCGATAGCATCTTCATCTTTGTACTTGCGAACCGAGCGACCTTCCACAACCTTAAATCCATTCCACTCTTTGCCGTGATTCACAGCGGCGTCTGTGGCGTAGGCAGTTATTTCATTTGCCCATTTAGTAAGGTCGGGGAGAATGAACAGAATCTCTTCTATCTCATTGTCAGTAAGTAACGGTGGCATCTTAAACTCTGTCTGTGCCAGTTTTAATTTTTCTTCGGCTCTTGCACGGCATCTGACTGCAGCTTTGCAGAAAGTACACCATTCACCCGGTTTATATTCGCCCTCGCCGTTATAGGCTTTTACTGCCTTTGGCTTAAGTTCCTCTTCTGCCCAAACTTTAAGTTCCTCTACCGTCACAGTCCATGTGCTGACATTTTCTCTTCTTGGCTGGAAAATCGTCATTGATACTTCGTTGATATCATAAAGGCTGTCATAGATTTCAAGAGCACCCAAGGCATACAGCTTCATCTGGGGATTGTCCACTGCATCTACAAGCACACCCATGCCATATTTGAAATCCACTATGTGGAGCCTATCATCTGAAATGATTAAACAATCTCCAGTACCAAAGCCATCTGGCACATAGCAGGAAAAATCAAGGCGCTGTTCGATAAGGACGATAGGATCATTGCAGATTTGCTTTGCAAGCTCCACCTGTTCCATAACGAAATCAACGTAGGCATCTGTACATTCTTCCATCTCATCTGAGTCATAGTCTGATATAGGACGCTTACTTCTTATATGGAGTGCCTTTTTCAGTTTGTGTTCTGAGAGAGCATGTGCCGCTGATCCTTCCTCTGCTGCAGTACCGCTTGTATTATCAAACTCAAGTTCAAGCCTTGCCGACGGTAAACAATGAAGCCATCTGTGCGAAGATGATGCAGATAATATTGCGTGATTACCCATTGCCAAGAACCTCCGCATCTTTCAAGATGTCAGCATAATAAGCCTTATCAACAGCACTTAACTTGTCAGCACCATACTTCCCGATGATACCCCGCACTTCAGCGGTAAAGCCTAGCTGACTCTTTTCAGCAAGCACCATACGCACTTTTTCAAGTGGGATATCCGACTCTTTTGCTTTAGCTGGCTTTGTGGTAGGTGTTTCTTTTGGAGCAGAATCGCTATCTGCCATTGCCTCACAAACCGCTTGTATGCTATCAGCAAGACTTCGCATATCATTTACCACATCAAGCAGTAATTTTATTTTGCTCAAGGTCATTTCCTCCTTTCGTCATCTCACAGATTGAGAGTTCCTCGACACTATCTCCGGGAATTAGAATGGTTACACGTCGTTTATCTCCAAGGAGGAAGCGTAGGATGCGTTCCCTTATGGTGACATTACGACAAGAAACGATTCCGCCTGTCTGTGGCTCTTTTGAAACACTGATTTTAAGGTTGTGTTTCATGTTCTTCACCTCTTTCCAAAGGGCGATTTAATTTGTTGCCCTCTACCTGGTAGCCACAGGAGGAAAGGAAATCTGACGGTTTAGAAAAAAATAATGCCCTCGGAAGTTTTTTGACCTCCAAGGGCATCGTGCTTAATTAGGAATCTTTAATTTCTGTCCGATATAGATAATATTAGAACTCAGACCGTTGAGTGTCTTAATCTCCATATATCTTTCACCTTTACCAAGCTTTTCTTTAGCAATCTTCCAAAGGGAGTCACCTCTAACTACGGTGTATATTTCATATATCTGAGCAGATTTTCCTGAATATATAATTTTTCCACTCTCATCAAAAACAGAATATCCGGAGTTAACATCAGCACAACGTTTGGCATTTTCCAACACTTTATACGCACCTTTTTGAGATTTGGCATCATTCCAACTTTTTCTCACCCTATATAAAATATCTTCCGTTTTAGGGGATGGGTTAATGGGATTCAGTGCATTTTTTACCTCAGCGCGAAAGGTATCCATCGACTTACCGAACTTCGGAAACCAATTTTTCGGATCACCATGATTGGAAGCGATTCCTTTCTGGTATCCTTCGTAATGCCCGATTATATCCTTTTCGGTCAAACCATAAAGCTTACAGAGGTACACACATAGCTCCACAGCTTCGGTATAGACCTTATTGAAATAGGTCGCATCAGTCAAATTATCCTCGCAGATTTCAAAGCCGATATGTGTATCATTCGCCGAACCACCGGCGTGCCAGCCACGATGGTTCCACGGCAGGGTCTGGTATGTGGCGATACTGCCGTCCGCCAGTTTTCCAATGAAAGCATGAACACAGATCTGCCGTCCTCCGGGCTTATCTTGGTTCCAATGGTTATTGTACTGGTTCTTCCCAAGCAAGCCGTCATCGGGACCTACATAGCGTTTTAGATTGGGATTGTTTGCCCCGGTGGAATGCACCATAATTCCTTTGGGCGTGATGGTTCTGCCCGTTTTATAGCAAGCATTGTTTGTAAGTATAAGCTTATGCAGATTCATTGATTAGTCCTCCTTGTCACTTCGGTTATGAAGCTGCTCTAAAATATTCTTTAGCTTCTGCGGAATAGGTAGACCGATGTGTGCTGCATTTTCGAGTATAGATACACCTTCATTGGATAAATAAAAGAAGATGACGGCTGTCCGTATCACTGAGCCATCACCAATTACGTTTTTGTCTATGATGTGTCCGATTGCCACCAGCGAGAAGATAAGCACCTTTTTAAAGATACCTCTAAACCCAATATCACTGGATAGTTTCTTATCAAGCACCGCACACATTATTCCGGTCACATAGTCGATGACTACAAATGCAAGCAGTGCATACAAAAAGCCGTCCCACCCTCCCAGAAAGTAACCAAGCCAACCTCCGGCAGCGGCAATTGCTACCTGAATCCAGTTCCAGATTTCTTTCATTTAAATTACCTCTTTCCTTGTTTTTAATATGAAAACAGCACCCCAAGCCGGAGTGCTGCTAACAGTAATAAATTTATGAGATTACCACTTTGCTTTGCGTGGATTTGCCTCCGATTTGAGAAACGTAATCCTTGAGAAGCGCCTTGCCTTTTCTGCCGGAGCTGTCCACAGTGAACTCGGTGATGAATCCGCCTTTTCCGAACTTGTGCCGGACGCTTGTTACGGTGCCGGTTTTGCTTCTTCTGCCGTTCGTCTCGACAAGCTCGATTTCGTCGCCGATAATAAGCTGCGGTGTGAAGATTCCGGCAAAGCTCTCAATTCTGCCGCTGATGGCGATCAGCCTCGCCAGTTCATCCGCATATGCCTCAATCTCGGCACTGCCTGTTCCGTCAGGCACGGTGACATACATCGTCTTATGCTGCGGGGAAACCCACCACCTGTGTGGCGGCAGCATGACAGAAACCGTTGCGGCAGGCTCCTTGCAGGAAACACAGAGTTTGGCATAGGTATTTTCATCGGAGTATTCTACATCGTAGCTGAAGCAGGTCCTGTCTCGCTCAAACACATAAATCGAGGGCTGCTCAAAACGGCTGTCTGTAATCGGAGCAATTCCAATCGTTCCATCCGTATTCTCACGCAGCTGCCAGCTGGGAAGAAGAGAAACAACCTCTTCAATGCCGGCCTGCAGAGAAGTACCGGGTTCAAAAGTCAGTCTCCATGTTTTTTGCGAGTTGCCAACAAAGTAGCTCTCTATACCGGACAGCAGCAGTATTGCCTCGAGGTTTTCTTTGAGTGTTGCGTTCATGAAGCTGTTGTTTTCGTCAAATGTCTGTTCCTTCAGCAGCTTGCCGATGCTGTTCCGGGCCGTTACCGATATGGTTTCCTCCGGGAATGATGTGCTGACTCGGTCAATGTAGAACTTTCCGAGAGGGAGAATTGGGCTGCTTCCCATTGTGAAGCCGATTTCAAGAATCGTATTCGGCATTAGTGCCGAGCGGTGCCTGCCGACAAGCTCGCCTCTGAGATTCATGAACGAGATACTAAGCTGCGAAATCGGGCTGTCCTTCGTGAAGGAAATACTGCCGTCGACAAGCGCAGCCGACACATCATACGGCAGCATATATATGACGAACCGATGGGTTTCCTCGCTGCTCCAGAATCCGTATGCCCCGTGGTGAGCCACCTTTTTCAGCTGGGGCCTGCTTACCTCGAAGTCGGCGGAAATTCTGCCTTTATCCGTATAGGCGAGGTTATCATACAGCCCCATGTCCGGGAAACATTCATTTGCTTCTACCAGTCCGTCTGCGGTGAGATAAATAAACCGCAGGCCGTTGTCCATCATGTGGACTGCCTGCGGTGAGAACCCCGCGCCTGCCGTTTTTGTGTATTCAAAGGTCAGTCTCATAATTAACTCCCTTCGCCCCTTGACAGCAGAAGCGAGCAGGTGAAGCGGAGCAGATTGTTTGAGGTTTTAAAGGGCAGCTCAAACTGGTAGCTTGCTTCAATGGCAGAGCCGTTTGCGGGCGGAGTGGTAAACTTCAATCCCGGCACTGTTTTGCCGAGGAAGAAGGTCGTGCCGAAAGCCTGCTCATCGCGGGTATTTGTACCTGTGGTCAGCGCATACGACCAGTTGTACGAAGGAATAAACACACGCCAGTACCGAGCCGATGTCAGGGCAAAGCTCCACACCTGGTTTGTTCTTGTCATATCCGGAACGTCTGTCCATGTGTTGTTGTCGGTTGAATACTGTATCTTCAGATTGTCTATCTGCGCGGCTGGAACGGTATTGATTTCAATCTTCATCCTGTTGCATTCCTTCACAGAGCGGAAATCGAAGAAGATAGGATTCGCTTCGTTTACCGTACAGGAGGAAGGATACTGATTCGCCTCGTAGCAGTCCCACCACGCAATCGGGTCGCGGTAGTTCGAGCCACTCTTCGCAGCAGTCTTTAAGTTTCCGAAGCTGACATTGTCCATCCTGCAGGTGAGACCTGCTGTGTGGTAGTTTTCCCGCATATCGCAGAAGTTGTTCTCATAGTCAATCTCGTAATCCGTTCCTCTTGTCAACGCCACGTTGTTGACATATATAGTCTCGGAGTTCGGGATGATAAACGGCGCTTTGATGCTGAAGTCTTTCGTCACGCCGTCGCCCGTGCCTATCGCGATTTTAGTTACTTGAACCGGTGGAAACAACGTGTGGTTCGGCAGGGATATTGCGCCGATGCTATTTATACCGATAGTCCTTACGGTGTGGTTGTTCCGCTCGGTATCAAGCCACGTGATAACAGGATAGTCGATCCGCCAGGTTGTCGGGTTCCGGGTGCAGGCATCTAAGCTGGCGCTTTTTGTTCCATGTTTGTTGTTCCACAGGTCGGTTGATTGCTGCAGGTTATACCTTGAAAATGAGATGGTGTTTGGAAAACTTCCTGTCCCAAGCAGCCACTTTATAACACCGTTCTGATCAGCGGGGGGATATATACCGTTGTCTCCGAAGCCGGTGCAGGTGAAGGTTACATAGAAGGTTCCCCGGATAATCACCACATCAGTATCGGTTTTCTGGATGGCTATCTGATTTCCTTCGCTGTCCTGCAGAAAAGCGTGGGTGACGAAGTGATAATAGGTATCGTAATAGGCTGCCAGGAAGCCCACTTCGGTAATGTTATTTCCGTTATACTGGTCAGCCTCAAGACGGATTTCCTTCGTGATATATGAGGTCGGATACGCATACACCGTTTCAATCGTAGTCGGCACTTTCCGACCGACATAGCTGAAGACATCGGTTCGGGTTTCGCTCAGCGTACCGGTGCCTTTTCCGAAGCCGATAGCCTTCAAAGGGTCGGCATAATAGCTTACTCCGCCGGTGTTTGTGAAGTAGTGAAACCAGCGGTTCAGAATAATATTGTAGGCGACGGCCGTCTGCTTCAGTTCGTTTGTCTTGGCATCGCGCACCTCAACATCGAACCGGTTGTGGATGACCGCTTTTTGTTTAAATTCCATGGCTTTTCCTCCTAAATCGGTAATATGCCTACCGGCGGCAGAGTGATGGTGCTTTCAACATTGACCGTAACGCTCTCATTCAGGAACGCATGATGGTCGTTCTTGAGATCGATGTACATCCCGGCGGTCGGAGTCACTGTTGCAGTTTCCCTCAATATGGTCTGTATCGGGAATCCGTCAAGAATAAACACGGTCGCTTCAATGGGCATACGATGGCCGCCAATAACCTGCCATGCCTCGTGGCACTTTTTTACCGTAATTGTGAAGTCGACGCTTTGTCCCAAATCCTGCGCGAGGGTTAGCTTCAGCTGGTTGCCGTTCTGCCAGACGCAGGATTCTACCGGACGAACCGGGAAGGTAGTGAAGTAATTCTCAAAAGCACCGGGTATTCCTCCAACCAGACGGTTGAAGGTCATAACAATCTCACGAAGCCCGATGCGTTTATGCTCGACAACAGCCAGAGCAGGCTCATCCTTTGAATAGCAGGCAAGGTATGGTCTGTCGGGTATTGCAGCACCGTGTTCAGATAAGACAGGGTAATAATATCGGACATTGCTCATCCATACCTTTGCGTCCTGTGGCCAGCTTTCTGCATATTCCGGCGGCATTGCCTGACCGGCGTAGGTTCGCTCGGAGAGGACATAGTTCATCACACCAGAGTTCTCGGTGAGAAAACCCACTCTGAAATCGTTGGTGCGGAAAACGCAGAGGGTCGTGTTGCCGGTTCCGAGTTCCGTGACCTCATTCTCGGTTTCCCAGATATATTCTCCATTGCTTTGCTGGCAATAGGCTCGATAGAACACCTTTCCGTCCCGCAGGTACCCGATGATAAGCCCTTGGTCGACTCCCGTGTCGAGCGTCGACTGCCATCCTCGGCATACGGAAATCTGCGATGCACCTGCAGCGAGAAGCATCCTTGTAGATACATCATTCCATTTCTGAACATAGAGATTGTTGCTGCTATCAGTGAAAAAGATGTACGGTGTTTGCTCTGTGAGTAGTTCATAAAACCGCTTTTTCGGATTGATGCGCCATTCGCCGTTGAACTCGATAGCAACATCCTTTACTGCGCCAATGCTCCATACTAACTCCCAATCCTGCTCGGCGAAGGCCGGCATTTTTCGTGAATAGATATTGCCGATACCGTTATCGATGCAAATTGCATAAGCAAGACTGGGTTGAGTTTCCCCCGGAAGTTGTCGGATTGCCACATCGCCGAAGTTAGCCGGCATATCCTCATGGATTATTTCGGTTATCAGTGTGTTTATGCTTGCCTGTTTAGCAATGACCTGTATTTGTGGTAGGTTGTCGGTCGATGCTCCATAGAACTGTTTTAGTAGTTTCTGTTTTAATTCAAGTGGTACACTTCTCATACGTCCACCTCTTTCGCAAGAGAGACCTCGGCTTTGAAATATTCCAATGAAATGCGCTCGAAATCCGACAGTCTAATAATTCTGCCAAGATAGGTTTTATCTCTAATAGTTACTTTAAGAAGAGATAGGCCGTCCTCGGCATTTAGCAGTGCAAGCCTTCCACTGTCCTTTACATACACCGTCAATTCATATGATATCGTAGGTATGCCATATCGTGAAGCCAACTGCCTGCCGTCAAGTGTCCGGTGGAGGGTACGGATGACCTCTTGTTTCTCTTTTAGTGAAACAAACCGAGTGATAACAATTCCGTTATCCATGTTTTTCAGTTCCGTCATATACGCACCTCACCCCTTAACTGATTGATGATAATATCCACTACCGAGGTCATTTCGTTTTGGTTGTTGATACCTTCCACTCGGATAATGCCCGTATGCTCCACAGTCTTTTTCACATTCATCGCCGTATCGTTTGTTGCCCTGTGAATACTTGTCTTCATATCAAGGTCAAAGTCGGTGGGTATGGCATCGGTGATGTCCTTTTCCACGCCTTTCATGGCAGAGGTAAATCCTTCCCCGATACCAAGCCCCATATTTTCACCGATTCCCGCAAAGACGAGGGAGGGAGAACGGATGCCGAGCAGACTTTTTGCCCCGTCCACGATGCCGGAAAAGAAACCGCTGACCTTATCCTTGATCCATGATCCGAGGGACTTGATGCCCTCCCACAGTCCGGTTACAATGTTCTTGCCGATTTCAAATACCGAACCGACTGCTTTCCCAAGGCCTATTACGATAGCCGCAATGATTTCCGGAAGTCTTGCCACAAGCTGCGGTATGGCTTGAATCAATCCCATTGCAAGCTGTATGGTGATTTCAATGCCCATTTCAATGATGAGCGGCAGGTTATCTGTAATAAAGTCAATGATTGTCATGATAATTTCGGGCAGGGCATCAATCAGCTGCGGCAATGCATTCAAAAGACCCCTCGCAAGACCCTTTATAATGGAAAAGGCCGCTTCGAGGATTTGATCCATGCTATCCAAAAGTCCCTGTACGATGGTGATAATTGCTTCCACCGCCGCAGGAATCAGCTCAGGCAGAGCCGAGCCGAGCCCCATCATCAGAGCGGTAATCAATTGTACAGCTGCATCAATGAGTAAAGGCAGATTATCAATCAGTGCACCGACAATCGTCATTACCGCGTCCACAGCAGCGGGGATAAGTTCGGGCAAAAGACTGAGAATTGTTTCAAGCACCTGCGTGAACAGGTCAACCACCGTAGAGAGCAGCGTTGGAAGTAAATCGCCGACTGCTTGCAGTATACCGGCAAGAGCGGGAGGCAGAGCCTTTACAATATTCTCGATGACAGGCACGATGTTTTTCACCACGTGCCCAAATGCCTCGACCACATTGCCGATTAACAGTTCAATATCCGCATCGGCGTTGCCAAGCCCCGCCATCAGGTTGCCGATAGCCGACTGCATACCAGCCATAGAACCGCTGATGGTCTCGGTTGCTTCCAAAGCGGTCGTTCCCGTGATGCCCATTGCGGTCTGAATAACATGAATTGCTTCGGTCAAATCCGAAAACGAGGATAGGTCATACTTGATACCGGAGATTTTCTCGGCATCAGCCAATAGCCGTTCCATTTCAGACTTCGTACCGCCGTAGCCCAGTTTTAGGTTATCGAGCATGGTATAGTTTTGTTTTGCGAAACCCTGATAGGCATTTTGGATGGACGAGATATCCGTACCCATTTTATTGGCGTTATCAGCCATATCCGTAATCGCCATATCTGCAACTTCCGCTGCTTTTACGGTATCGCCGCCGAGGGACTGAATCAGGCTTGCCGAAAATCCCGTAACGGTTTCCATATACTCGTTTGCGGACATACCCGCCGTTTTAAAGGCATTTGCGGCGTAGTTTTGTACAGTCTGTGACGCTTCGCCGAATAGTGTGTCCACACCGCCGACGAGCTGTTCGTAATCGGCATATGCTGCGATAACTTCCCTGCCGAGCTTAACGGCGGCGGCACCTGCAGCAACGGCGACCGCGCCCATCGCGGCACCGACGCCTTTTAATACACTGCCCAGCTTTTCGAATTTGCCACTGGATTTCTCAGCTTCATTGCCCGACTCTTTCAGTTCATCACCGAGGTCGTCGGCAGAGTCCGCCGTTTCCTCCAATTCACGTTCCATGTTATTGAGTTCTGCCTTTGCGTTGTTCAGCTGAATTGCCCAGTTCTGGGTGCGGCGGTCATTTTCGCCGAAGCTGTCGGCAGCATTTTTAAGGGCGGCCTCAAGAGTGGCTATTTTGTCCTTTTGTGCATCGATTGCCTTATTTAATACTTCATGACGTGCGGCAACCGCCTGAACGCTTTTATCATTTTTATCGAACTCGGAAGATACCAGTTTCATTTCCGAGCCGAGCACCTTAAACGACCGGTTGATATCCCTTAGGGCATTCTTGAATTCCTTTTCGCCCTCAATGCCGATTTTAAGTCCAAAATTGTCCGCCATAAAGCCACCTCCCTTCTAAACGAGTCCGCTTGGAATAATCTCATCAATCCCATATTCACGCTTTGGTTTTGCTAAACCATGGTACTGCTTGTAAACTTCCCACTGGTCGAGCAGATGGCCGAGGGGCATCAGCCAAACCTCCTGCTCGGGGCGGTGAAGGAGGGACACACCATAAAAAATGAGTCGGGCAAAGGATTCTTCATCGCTTACCCGACTGATTCGTTTTTTGAGGGTTCGTCCTCACTTTCCACATGGCGTTTTGTGCCTTTATACATAGCTTCCATAATGGCATTCTTGTACTCGCCCAACTCAAGCGGCGAGGTAAGCAGTTCCACTGTTTCCTCGGTCAGCAGTTCCCGCTTTTTAGACGGGGTATGAAGGTTATGAATTAATACCGACTGGTTAGCCAGTAGTGTAATGAGCCAGACAATCTCATCGAGAGCCATTTCGAAGTTCTCGGATTTCATTAGCTTTTCGCCCAAATTAGAAAGGCCGCCGTATCTCTTGGCGATCTCTTTGGTTGCTTTGGTGGTGAGGAGCATTTCATACTTTGTTTCGCCGATTTGTATCACGGCACTTCTTTCGTTTGCCATTATTCTTCACCCCCGCCGGTAACAGCAAAAACAGGCTCATAAACCTGCGTATACCAGCCTGTAATTACGGAGGCAGGCACGCTTGCATCATCCTCGTTTACCTCCGCTTTCCATGGATGTTTGCCGTTGCCGTCCGGTTTGTTCCTGCGCAGTACCGTACCCTCAATGGTCGGTGTGGAAAAGGTGATGCTATCTCCTTTGGTCGCAAGGTTAGTCTCGGGAATACCGAATACCACACGATAAAGCCAGAAGTATCTGTATTTTCCGTTTGCCTTCTTTGCTCGAAAGCCCACTGCAACAGCAGTGCCGCCGTCTTCGCTGCCGGAGATTACCACATGGTTGTCATCAATCTTCGCTCCGGTTAAATCCTCGGCGGCAGTAATGCCAATATCGTCTATGCCAAGAGACAGTTTACCGCTCTTGAATTCCTTTACAATTTCTGCGGGGCTATCGTCTGCGAAAAGTGTTGCTTCCGCAAGCTCGACGGATAGATCCGCTTTTATTGCTTTTGCCAATGGAACAGGAATGCCGTAGGTTTCATCACCATTTGCATCCTCTGTGATTTTTGCGTAATAAAGCTTATCCAGCCCGATAGTAGCCATAAGATTTCCTCCTCAATTTGTTAATCATTCTCGCCGTCAGGCGAAATTGGGTCCAACATCATACTGGTTGCCACGTCAATGGCATAATGGTGATAGCCGGTATCGTCCTCGTAGCCGATATACCGACGGTCGGTTATGGTGAACGCCGCTCCAAGCAGTGCGGCGGCAAGTTGGTTTTTGCGTTTCATGTAGTTGCCTTTGCTGAATAGGGATATTCGCACCTCGGACACATCAATAAGCGGAGCGTTGTCACCGAACAAGGCAAAGGTATCATTCATTGGCGTGAGAACAAGATATTCATCAGGAGGCACATTGCTAAATATACCTGTTTCCACAGGCAGGATGGGAGAAAGCAATGTATTTAATTCTTGCAAAATGCTCATATACGCTCCACCTCCTGCTCGAACTTTTCCTTCATTGCTTTAATAGCAGCACTTTTGGATTGAGTTCTGGCAGGTTTCATAAAGGGTTTTGGCGGCTGACCGTGCTTACCGTATTCAAAAACGCTTGCAATCATGGCGTTGCTTTTGCTGCCACCCGGGCTCCGGGCGTCGGAACGAGGCTCGGAAAATCCTACTTTTACATTGAAATTCCCATCCTTATCTTGTCTTGCCGAGGAAACGCCCAACGCTGAGACTAACTCACCCGTGGAGCGACTTTCTTTTTTTGTGCCTTGCCCGATAACGGCTTGTAGGTTGGACTTGACTTTTTCCTCCACGACCTCACCGCCCGCCTCCAGCACCTTTGGTAAAATTTCATCTGTTTTTTCTCCGAGCCGTGAAAGTTTCAGAAGAAAGTCCTCCGGCATTTTGATGTCGCAACGAGCCATTTATTTCACGCTCCCTTCCAACTTTTCCACCATCACCTCGATATACATTCCGCGTCCGCGCACATCCTCTACACTGACAATGTTATAACGACCGTCTGCATCAGAGATAAAAAGCGTGGTGTCCACGGTCAAGTCAGGAATTTTGCGGAACTTAAATATTGACGATACACTCGAAAATGCGGCACTTCCTATAATCCGTTCCCATTTGGCGCTTGTGTTGCGTGTTTCTTTATAGGCACGAACCGAAGCGAGGATGCGGGCGCCCTTAGTGACAAAACCCTCTGCGTCCTTGATGGGTTCAGTGGTGATGATATCGATAAAGGTATTCATTTTTCCGTAGCTCATTTTCACACCTTCCAATTCCGGTCAAGCTTTAGAAGAAGATTAACAGTATTCCACACCTGCTGTCCTGCCTGCACATTATCCGCAAAAAAGCCACCCGTACTGCCGTCCCTTGATTCATAGAAATGGGAAGACAGCATAATGACGGCCTGCTCTGTGGTAGGTGGCATAGGATTGTCTTTGTAGAAGTTTTCCGGCAGATGCTGATAGCTCTCGGCATAAGATACGGCGGCGGTGATGTACATCTGAAGAAGTTTATCGTCTGCCGTATGCTCAAGAATGAGATTTGCTTTAACCTTTTCAAGCAGTGTCATGCCGCCACCGTCCTTTCTCTATTCATCTTCCGGTTCAGCGATTACCACAGTGAAGGTCGCTTCGGGATAGCCGGAAGCCCACAAGGTGAATACCTTCGGCATATTTATGATTTCATCGCATTTAAGCCACATGACGATATCTCCGGCTGAACCACCGACAGCAGTTGCTTCCGTATCGTCAGCGGCTGTAAGTTGTGAGCCGTTGTACTTGACTGCAGTAATATCCGATAGTCCTGTGGTGATGAGCATACCAATCCACTTGTGTGTGCCCTGTGCCGGATTGGAACTCGGAAAAGAAATCAGCTCCGATACGGGAACGGCAACGGTAATCACATTGTCTTCTATAGTTATACCGCTGACCTTACTTTGATTAGAGACCAAATCCTCTCCGGTTGGGGTAGGAATCTTGGCAACAGAAACATTCCATGCATCAGGAGTCATTAGCCCTGCGTCTTTCAGCTTAAGAAGCAGGTCGTTAAAATCATCCTTTATTCCAGACACGGTAGTGGCTGTGCTGACGGCTTGATTTGTGGCAGAAGGAAGCCCCATTACAGAGGCTCCCTCCTTTATTTCAAGCGCACCGCCAATTACAGTTTTCTCGCCGCCTTGTTCGGTGTAGTTTTTTGTGTTGTAACTCATAACGCACCTCCGTTAGGCTTTCTGCTGAAGTACCTTAATGGCTTCAGGCAGAATTAGTTTTCCGTCAACACGCTGAGTAGCTACAAAACCTACCTGGCCGGTTACGGCATATAGCTCATTAAGCCTCTTAAATACACGACCTTGACGGTCAGCCACCCAGTAATAGCTAAAGTCACCGAAAGCTATTGTCTTTGCTCCGGCTTCAATTGCAGGTACATAAGAGGATGTGTAGAGTGGACGGTTTAGAATGGTATCCGGAGTTTTTGCCTGTATAGATGGCTGCCATAGATACTGACCTTGACCGTCTTTCAGCTTGCGAATTGCCTTTACTGTAGAATCGTTCATGATAAATACAGACTTATTACGATAAGGTGCTTTTAATGAATAGAACAGGTCAAGCACTTCATCGAGCGTGATAGCTGTTGCGCCTGCAGTAGTGACACCGAGCTCGGCTCCACCTGTTGCCGCAAAAATACCGGTCGGTTTACCTGAACCATCACCAATGAAGAAAGCTTCCTCTTCCTTGTTACCGATACGCCTTGCAAATTCCCTTGAAATATACGATTCAAGCGGAAACACACTATCATTTAGGAGCTCCTCGGAAACCTTAATCATAGTACCCAGCTTATATGCTCCGATAGATACTTGACCGAAACTATCGTCGCTTTCGGGGATTGCACCTTCTTCATCAACCCATGAGGCTGTGCCCTTAGAAGCCACGACAGGAATCTTGCGGTCACCGGAAGCGGTTGTAATAACTTTAGCCAGTCTACGGAAAATATTTTCTTCCTTAAGAGATTCCACAAGTGTTCTTTCAAACTCATCCGGTACCAGGTATCCGCCTTCGGTATCGGTACCGATTTTAAGAGCATTTTTTACGGTGGGATCAAGACCCTCCCCGGCACGTGTACGCATAGCATTCCAGAATGCTTTCCTGTATTCATCGGTTGCTCTGCCGGTTTTGCCTTCCAGTTTGGGATTAGCTGGTTTGCCTGTCAATGGATTAGCCATAGGAGCGTTAAGTTCCGCATCCAATATGGCTTGTTTTTCCAAACGGTCGATTTCCTTACCAAGGGCAATTACATCGGCTTCCATTTTGTTATAAGTTGCCTCATCCTCAGCAGAAATTAAACCATCTGTGCCACGCTTGGTATCTAAGAACGCTTTGGTAGCATCCCATGCTTTGGCGCGTTTCTCGCGCAGTTCTAAAATCTTGTTCATAATCTTTTCCTCCTATTAATGAATGATGTTGTTGAGCCGCTTTTCCAGTGAATCAGCGGGTGTACCTTTTTGGGCAGGTGTTTTCTTGGGGCATACTTTATCAAGTAACGAATTTGTGACTGCTCTTCGGCTAAACGCATAGGTGAAGTCGTCTTGTTGAATATGCTTTTTCTCATCCTCCAAAATTTCATCTGCAAAGCCGAGTTCAATTGCCTTATTAGCGTTTAGCCAGGTTTCCGCATCCATGAGATGAGAAAGCTTGGTTCTTGATAAGCCGGTCTTGATTTCATAAGCATTGATGATACTTTCCTTTACCTCTGAAAGCATGGCTATGGCTTTTTGCATCTCTTCGCTGTCACCGATTGCTATGGTCAAGGGGTTATGCACCATCATCAGTGCAGTAGGTGCCATAAGTACAGTTGTTCCTGCCATAGCGATTACGGAGGCGGCAGATGCTGCGATGCCGTCAATTTTGATAGTCACTTTTCCTTTGTAGTCCATAAGCATGGTGTAAATCTGGCTGGCTGCAATGCAATCACCACCCGGTGAATTCAGCCAAATAACAATGTCACCCTCACCGGCAAACAAATCTGCTTTGAAAGCCTTAGGGGTGACATCATCATCAAACCATGATTCCTCGGCAATCACGCCGTCGAGGTAGAGCGTTCGGGTGTCGGATTTTTCATCCTTGACCCAGTTCCAAAATTTCTTCATTTGGTTTCCTCCAATCTTGTTGTATTTGCGAACGCACCAGCATCCTGTAATTTGGTCATTGCTCCATTAATGAGATAAAGATCACCTCCAAGTTCCTCTGGAATTCGGTCAAGGTTCTCAAGCTCTCTGATGTCATTCGCACTCATCCAGCCATTTTGCCTAGCGGTTGCGTAGCCACTCATACGGCTTACATAATCTCCACGAAGCAGACCATCCACATTAAATTTGATGAAGACCGTAGGTTTTTCACTTGCCATGAGAAGAGAACGGCACATATTTTGTTCCCAACGAACTACCCATGGGTCAAGTGTATATTTCACAAACTCTAAAGACTGCTGCTCAATATTTGAAAAGCTACTTTTCTCAAGGTCAGCCAACATATGTGGTGGCACTCTAAAAATACGGGCAATTTCATTAATCTGAAATTTCCGTGTTTCAAGAAACTGTGCTTGCTCGGGAGGTATACCTATTTGCTGATATTTCATGCCCTCTTCCAGCACTGCCACCCTATGGGAGTTAGTTGAACCTTGATAGGCGGCGTTCCAGCTGTCTTTTACTTTTTGTGGGTCCTTGATTGTACCGGGATGTTCCAGAACACCACCAGGTGCTGCACCATTAGCGAAGAACTTCGCACCGTATTCTTCCGTAGCCATCGCCAATCCAATGGCGTTTTTGGCCATAGCAATCGGTGAGTATCCCACTAATCCATCAAAACCCAAGCCAGGGATGTGGAGCACATCGGATGGATCGAGATAGACCAGGCTGTCTTTTCCAAGAGTGGGTGCGTCATCTACACTTCGCTGGTACAAATAAAAAAGCCGTCCATTTTTGTCACGGTCGACTGTCATTTTGTTTGGCATAAGCGGATAGAGAGCAATAACCTCACCACGGGCATTTCGGATAATCTGTGCATAAGCATTGCCCCATAATAAAAGATGGCTCATCAGCGTTTCTCGGAACGTGAAGGAAGCCATCTCTGGATTTGGCTCATCGTGGAGCAATCTATATAACGGATGTTGTAAATGTTTCTCTTTGCCACCACTATCGTTGTATTTATAAACATGAAGCGGTAGTCCGGCTAATGTTTCAGCCAGTATTCTCACGCATGAGTAGACCGCCGTCATCTGCATTGCCGTATTTTCATTGACAGGCTTTCCGGCAGTAGTTCCTCCGAAAAAGAAACTGTACCGACTACCGCTCAGACTATCCTTAGGCTTATCACGAGCCTTAAATATTCCTTGTAATATCCCCATTGACATCACTCTCCTTAAAAATGGGCATGAAAAAAGCACCTATTCAGCAATAGATGCTTTTATGTGTCTTATTAATTAAGATTAGGCAGCTTTAGTTCTCCCGTCTTAATTTTTGCTATTGTTTCTTTTGCTTTAGCAACTGCTTCCGGTAGAACTCTTGGGTCCGACCCGTCTATTTGCTCCAAAGCGTATAATACTTTTTCTGATTTAATAATTCGGATAGCTGAATTCACCCTTGTTCTTGTGCCACCTGTGTCTTTATCGTAATACCCGTGTTGGTTTGAATGGTATTCATCTATTAACTTGCTTTTTAGTATCTTATCATCAAGTTCTTTAATCCTTGTTAACAAATCAGCCATGTTTAATCCTAAAAAGGACTGACCCGCAGATTTTATATCATCATTAATTTTTTCAATGCTCCTATGTTCTTTTTCCATCTTTTACACCTCCACCTTTCCTTAATTATAGCATGGAAAAGTGCAGCCGGCGTATGATTTTAAAGAATCAAAAGATGGCTGCAAATCAAAATATTAGTAAACCCCTTTCATCATAAACAGAAGAACCCGCACCTCCGCCACAACGAATTGCACGGTCGAGTGCCATAATAGTTGCTACGGCACCGTCAATTTTCTCAGTTGACTTTTCCTTGTCTGCCTTGATATTTCCGGCAGGATCAGTTCGTATATAGATGTTATCCATCATCCAGCGAAGAACAGGATGACCGCCATGAGCAATTTTTTGTTCCAGTGTCAGTTTCATCAGTTCTTTTGTGGGTGGAGACATATCCTTAAAGCCCTGCCCAAAGGGCACGACTGTAAAGCCAAGACCTTCAAGGTTCTGCACCATCTGTACAGCACCCCAGCGGTCAAAGGCTATTTCACGGATGTTATATTTTGTACCGAGTTCCTCGATAAAGGCTTCGATGAAACCGTAGTGTACGACATTTCCCTCGGTGGTTTTGAGGAAACCCTGCTTCTGCCACAAATCATAATTCACATGATCACGTCGAACACGCAAATCAATGTTGTCCTCCGGCATCCAGAAAAAAGGCAAAACAGTGTATTTATCATCCTCATCCAATGGCGGAAAGACCAGCACGAAAGCTGTAATATCCGTACTGCTCGATAGGTCAAGACCTCCATAGCAAACTCGCCCATGCAGTGATTCCGGGTTAACGGCAAATGCACAGGCATCCCATTTTTCCATAGGCATCCACCGCACTGCCTGTTTGACCCATTGATTGAGCCTAAGTTGCCTAAAACTGTTCTCTTCAGCAGGATTCTGTCTTGCTGATTCAAAGGCAGCTTTAACTTTATCCATGCTGACCGTGATTCCCAGCGATGGGTTTGCTTTCTTCCACACCTTTGGATCAGTCCAGTCATCCTCTAAAGCAGCACCATATATTACAGGGTAGAAAGTAGGATCATTTTTTCTTCCATCTATGATATCCAAAGCCTTCTGATGTACTTCCCAGCAAATACTATTTTGATTGTCTCCAGCAGTGGTTATAAGAAAATACAGCGGCTGCATTCTGGCATCACCGCTACCTTTAGTCATAACATCGAAGAGCTTTCTATTCGGTTGGGTGTGAAGTTCGTCAAACACCACACCGTGTGTATTGAAACCATGCTTGTTGCTGACATCGGCTGACAGCACTTGATAAATACTGCCCGTCGGCTGATAGATGAGTCGCTTTGTTGAGTCAAGGATTTTCACTCGTTTTGCTAAAGCAGGACACATCCGCACCATATCTGCCGCAACATTAAAAACGATAGATGCCTGGTTTCGGTCGGCAGCACAGCGATAAACCTCCGCACGTTCCTCGTTATCTCCGCAAGTGAGCAACAGGGCAACAGCCGCCGCAAGCTCACTTTTTCCCATCTTTTTGGGTATTTCCACATAGGCAGTATTGAACTGCCGATAGCCGTTCGGCTTTAAAATTCCAAACACATCACGTATAATCCGCTCTTGCCAGTCGATAAGTTCAAATGGCTTACCTGCCCATGTGCCTTTGGTATGGGAGAGAGCCTCTATAAAGGCTACTGCATAATCAGCGGTGGACTTATCATAGACAGAATCAGCCGCTTTAAATATTGTTGGTGTGTATTTCTTAAGTTTTCGTATATCCGCCGCCTCCTTTGCACATAAAAATAGACCTTCATCATGCAAGCCTTCAAATCTTTCTGTACGAGAAACAGAGCCATTTTGAGCACTGTTCTCTGGTTGGTATTTAGTTATTTATTCTTCTTTTCCGGTCAGAATGAAACGGGCATAGGCACCGGTGTTATCCGAAAGGTAAGCAAGCAACTCGTCATACCCTTCTCGCAGAGCAATTTCCTGCACTTTCCGTACATCAAACATATTCGTTTCACCTGTATCACGTATGGCAAGTATCTGTTCCTTTATCCTCTTATCCATTTTCGACCTCCTTTGAATCCTCTACAGCTTGCTTTAGAATGCCGATATCGAAATCCGCACTCTTGTAACCCTCTAAGATGACGCTGTAATAATAGCAACTGGGAGTGCCAAGTGGTCTGCCATCGTTCATGATGTACACCATTGTTTCCACGTTCTTTTTCCCAAGTCTCACTTTGACTGTTTCCTTTCGGTAAAGGAATGGGAAACCCTCGTAGCGGTCAAGTGCCACTTCGTCTGCCGGGGTAATCTCCCACAAAAGGCATGGTACCGTCTTGCCCTTAAAAGGCTCCACCGTTGCCACAGAGCCGCCGTGTCCGCCTCGAAACAATAACTGGTAGTCCTTTAAAACAACCGGCCCAACTGGCTTTGCTGTGGGGCAACGGTGCGCCATTTGCTCAAGATTAAGATTTGAGCCATAGGCGAGATAGAATGTTTTATTCATTGTCTTTGTCCTCCTTATTTTTGCAAGGCAACCGCTCAGGCTGCCCGAAATCGCCAAGCCGCTGAGCCGTCCAAGTGGGTGGTTAAATGTTCACGGCAGTTTGCGAATTCCTCGCCGATAAAACCGATGCGGTTGAGGTAGGTTCGCATTGCAAACTTTTCATTCTCGACCTGTGGTTTCTTTGCAGAGGCACACTTTTGTATCAGTGCTTGGTTGTTCAGTGCAAGGGCGAGAACAATGTAGCTTCTAATCTTGCCTGCATGAAGTTCGCTGTTAAATCCTCTGAGTTCGACCGTGTGGTTTCCGTTGAAAAAGCTGTGCAGATTAAGAAAATGGTATCGGCTTGAATGGTAATGTCGATTGGTACTTTCGCTATAACCCTCATACCAAAGGCTCTCAATCTGTGCCAGCGTTTTTGGTTTCTTGCGGTTGATTTTTTCCACCAGAATCTCATCCATCTTTTTGCAATATCCTATTCGTGAAGGTTCAATCTGCAATGCCTTGTAGAAAAGGTCGTTCTTGCTTGCGATGATGTTTACAAAGTTTCGTATACTCCTTGCTGTGTGGTCTGCTCCGTCCAAGTGGATGTGTATTCCGCAGGAGTTGTTGGTGAAAGCTCCTACCTTGCGTAGCCTGCGTACCAATTCCTGCAGTGTTTCAATGTCTCCCTGGTAGGTTAGGATGGGGCTTACCAGCTCTACGCTGTATTCTCTTGTTGCTGCAACTTTCTGCCGTCCTTGTTTCTTCTGGCAAGAAATGCTTCCGTCGCTCATAACCTTCCAAACCCGCCCGTCAGCAGTAGTAATCTTCTTGGTATCGTAATAGTCGCCTGTGTCAGTGACCGTTCCGTTTAGGTATTCGGCAGCAACCTTGGCGGCTTCGTTTCTTGTTATTCCTGTGAACTCAATTTCAATTCCAAAATTCTTATTTAACATTGATTCTTGCTCCTTTTAAAGTGTATTTGTCCCTTTCGGTATGTACATATATCACTCTAAAAGGGGTAAATAGCAAGACAATTATTCGATAAAAACAATCATTTTTTACACAATCTTACTCCGCTTTTTCAAGCGAAAAGTGTGCATATTACTCTTCGATTCTCCTGCACAAATCCTCTCCGTAAACCACATTTAAAGAAGAACCATTCTCCCAGCGAACCATGATACTCCCTGTGTCATCTACTCCGATGACAATGCCTTTTGTTCCCATGGGAGGTGCTTGAATATCGTCCATGCGAACAAGCTCTACTCGGCATCCCACCGGATATTGCTTGCGGATGCGTTCCACAATCTCTCTTGAAGGAAAGTTATTCATCAGCCATTACCTCCTCAACTTTAGTAGGAGCACCATTTTTAAAGGCACTATTGCCGGATAAGTTTTTCAGCAGGATTTTGCGGTCTGCTTTGTATTCTGAACCAACGAAACCGAGACGGATTAGGAAACAGCGAAAAGCGTACTTTTCATTTTCTACTTGCTTTTCGGTAGCATTGACTCTCTGCTGAGTTTTTGCCGTCTCACATAGTGCTGTTACAAAATGAGTGTATGCTTTGACCTCATCCGAAGTAAGCTCTCCTTGAAACCAAGGGAAACTGATAGTTTCTTCGGTTGTCATTATAGGGATGCAATCAGTTCCTATAGCCTTTTTTATTAAAGACTCTTTGCTTTCTACCAACCGCTTGAGGTTTTCGTGAGCCACATCGTTAAAATCTGTCTTTGGCAGTTCGATGGTCAATCGGTTAGTTTCAACCCCGTCACTTTGCTCAGGTTCTGCATATGCAGGTGGCTCTTCGTAATCGCAGTAAGAGCTGACCTCACCCCCAAGAGCCGCCTCATAAGGAATTTGAACATCCTCTAGGATAGGCTCGACTTCCGGGATTGGCGTGTTGTATTCTTCTGTAATTGCTTTGAAGTCATGCAGTCCCTGTAGGTCTGCAACCAAGCCGTAATTGTCCTCGCCCTCGAGCATTCCATTCTTGTCGATGTGGTAGCCACCTACTTCGTAAGCAAAGGTAGGTGCCCCGAGGTATATTGTCGGAGCATTTAGTTCCAGGCTGATTGCTCCGACCAGTGCTTTTCGTTTTGGACCAGTAACATTATAATTTATCTTCATTTTTCATACCGCCTTTCATTTTTCGGTACTACATATATCACTCTGAACGCTGTAAATAGCAAGTCATTTAGAGCATTATCTGTAGAAAAGATTTAGTGATTAGTCGGCGGTATTCAGTGAAAACAACACAATGCCTGACAAAACAAAATATACACATGGAAGTGACACTCCGTTGCCCCACATCTTATATTCTGCAGAATCTGAATGTGGATTTTTAAGCCACTTGGATATCTGTTTTAAAGTTTTAGACTTAGTTGACCTTCCCGTAACCTTGCGATGAGTTTCGAATATTTCATACCAAGTGCGTAAGTCATCCATTGTTGGATTTTCTGTCGCAAGATTACTGCACCACCAATCCGGGAAACCTTGAAGTCTTGCACATTCGGTCGGAGTTAATCTTCTGACCGTGTATAGGGTGCCGTCTGTATCATTAATAAGCGGAGGGTCTTTGTAGTCAGTAGCAACTAGCGTATTTGCTAGTTCTTCTTCAGCGGCAGTAAAAAATGATGCCTTGCTTGAAGAGTAGGTAGGAGTTGCCACAGCACTTGGCCCTTGTGCATTTAGTGTCGATGATATTCCGTCTTCTGTAATCCCAAGATTTCTGGCATAATTTTGACCACAGTTGAAAGATTCTCTATCAATAGCGAAAACAACAGCGTGCTTATCTACAGTATTTAATGTAAAACTTATATTTTCATTAACCCCGTCACCCTGTGGGCCGTTCTTATCTTTTCTTCCAATCATGGAGCCTTGCAGAGCATAACTTTCTACAATAGCAATACCACCTTGATTGCAGGAAGGATTTCCTCCATTTCCATCAATGGTTCGTGAAGTATCGGCCTCATATACTCCGCTGCTGGGATTGGATGATTTCATGGCATTGCTGTCCTTAGAGCAGATACCATAAGCTTTCGGGACAAATAACGTCTGGTCATTATTGCAGGATAGTGTTGCCGATTTATTATTCTGGATAAGAGCACCTTTGCCACCGCCCTCACAGCCACATCGGATTTTAAGAGTTTTAGGTGTATCACCTACCACAAAAGGCTGATTATTACCGCCTGTTCCATAAGTAGCAGATATTGTTGGTGCCACATCAATCGGTCCCGTAAAGCGAGTATCTCTTCCGTGATTATCAAATACCGCCGCATCCACAACACAAGGTGGGTGATGAGCCTCAGCTCGAAGAGTGCAAGTGACATCTTCCGTGATATCCATCCGATTGCCACCTTGGTCATTTAAGATCACACTGCTTGTGCCTGTTTCTCTAATGCCGTTTTCAAAACAACCGGCAGTTCCTTGCCACGAGCGGAAGCTCTCCTTAGAATACCCAGACAAGCCTTCTGACTTAAATAGTATTTCTCCGGCACTCCCACCTGCAAAATCTGCGACAAGGAAGATGCGTTTTCTTCGTTGGGGAACTCCCCAGTATTGAGCGTCAAGTACTCGCCAGGCAATGGAGAAATCATCTCCCATGACATTTCCTGCTTGCCTCCATTTATCAGCTTTAGGAACTGATAAGGTTTCATCTTTGATGTGACAGATGCTTTCAAGGACACATCTGAAGTCCTCTCCTTTGTTTGAGGAGAAAGCACCCGGCACGTTTTCCCAGACGATGTATCTTGGATATTTACCATCTGTTGCACACCTCATTTCTTTTACAATTCGAATGGCATCATAAAAAAGACTTGAACGCTCTCCGTCCAAGCCATCACGCTTACCCGCCACAGACATATCCTGACAAGGTGAGCCAAATGTAATTATATCAACCGGTTCTATATTGCTGCCATCCAGGCAAGAGACATCACCGTAGTGTTTCATAAAAGGCAGCCTTTTTGTTGTAACCCGTAAAGGAAACGGCTCAATTTCGGATGCCCATAACGGCTCGATGCCACAAAGCAAACCGCCCAAGGGAAAACCGCCACTGCCATCGAAAAGCGAGCCGAGGGTTAGTTTAGGCCTCATCTGCACTCACCTCCGGCAGATCACTATATCTGATTTCAGATCCATCTCTTAAAAGAAATACACCATCGGGGTTTCCGACTTGTTCAATATATCTCTTCACAATGACGTCGCAGTATTTTTCATCCAGTTCGATGGTATAGCATATCCTGTCCGTTTGCTCACAAGCGATAAGGGTAGAACCACTTCCGCCGAATGGATCGAGTACAATACAATTAGACAAACTGCTATTTAAAATTGGATACGCTACCAATGCTACCGGTTTCATTGTCGGATGGTCAGCATTTTTCTTTGGCTTTTCAAATTCCCATATAGTGGTCTGCTTTCTATCGGCATACCAGTTGTGCTTGCCGGACTTCTTCCAACCAAAAAGAACAGGCTCATGCTGCCATTGATAAGGGGAGCGGCCAAGAACAAGCGACTGCTTTTTCCATATGCAAGTACCGGAAAGATAGAAACCAGCATCTGAGAATGCCTTTCTGAAATTCAAACCTTCAGTATCCGCATGAAATACATAAATAGAAGCATCCTTCGCCATTGCTACTTCAGTGTTTTGAAAAGCTGAGAGCAGGAATGTATAGAACGCTTCATTGCCCAAGTTATCGTTTTTGATTTTGCCCGCTGATCCTTCATAGTTGACGTTGTACGGAGGGTCGGTTACAACAAGGTTTGCAAGTTTGCCATCCATTAGAAGATTGAAAGTGTCAGTCTTAGTGGAATCACCGCAAACAAGCCTGTGCTGTCCGAGCCTCCAAACATCACCTTGCTTGGTGACTGCAGGCTTTTGCAGTTCTGCATCTACATCGAAGTCATCTTCATGAATGCCATCCTTAAGCGAATCCTTAAACAACGCATCCAGTTCAGCAGGCTCAAATCCGGTAAGGGAAACATCAAAGTCGGCTCCTTGCAGGTCAGCAATTAAAAGCATCAATTTGTCTTTATCCCAGTCACCGCTTATTTTATTAAGGGCGATATTGAGTGCCTTTTCTTTTTCCTCGTTCATCTCGATAACCACACACTCAACTTCAGTGATACCCATATCAAGTAGCACCTTCAAACGCTGATGTCCACCGACAACATGAGATGTGGTTTTATTCCATATAACGGGTTCAACATAACCGAATTGTTCGATGGAGCGTTTTAGCTTTTCGTATTCCGGGTCACCTGGTTTCAAGTCTTTACGAGGATTATAGTCGGCTGGAATCAATAGCTCAGTTTTCAATTTTTCTATCTGCATATAATTCAGCCGCCTTTCTCAAATTTGTGTACATATTGACATTCTCCCAGGGGAACAGACTGGAGTTAAAATGTCCGTAAACCGCTGTATCGGAATAGACGGCATTTCTTAAGTGTAGTTTTTCAATGATTGCAGCAGGTCTGAGGTTAAACACTTCCTGCACAATATTAGAAAGCTGATCATCTGTGATCTTACCTGTACCAAAGGAAGTCACATCAACAGCCACAGGGTTTGCCTTTCCTATGGCATAAGAAAGAGCGACCTCACATTTTTCTGCAAGACCGCTCCAAACAATATTCTTCGCAATATACCGTGCCATGTAGGCACCACTTCGGTCAACCTTAGTCGGGTCCTTGCCACAAAGGGCACCTCCGCCGTGGGATGCAAGGCCACCATAGGTATCGACCATGATTTTTCTGCCAGTCAATCCTGTGTCGGCAGCAGGACCACCCTCGACAAATCTTCCGGAGGGGTTAATAAGAATTTCGGTACCCTTATCAAATGGAAAATCTTCAAAGCACTGCCAAAGTACATTATTTCGGATATCCGAACTCAGTTCTTCCTGAGTTTTGTCTTTATCATGCTGGACTGAAACTACAATCGTTTTTACACGTCTTGGCTTACCGTCCTCATATTCCACAGTAACCTGCGCTTTGCCATCCGGTAGAATTCCTTTAATGAGTTTTCCTTTACGGCAATCATCAATACGCTTTACGATACGATGAGAAAGCACAACTGGGAGGGGAAGGTTCTTACTGGTTTCGTTTGTTGCATAACCGTAAACCGTACCTTGATCACCGGCTCCTATTGAACCATACGGGTCAGTAATACCATTTCGCACTTCAAGTGCAGTATCTACACCCGCTGCAATATCAGCACTTTGCTGATGTACGAACACAAATACTGTGAACTTCCAGGGATTATATCCGACCTCTCGAAGTACATTTTTTACGATGAAACGGATATCCACTTTACCGCTGCAGGTGATTTCGCCCGCCACGATAATTTTTCCTTTAGTAGCCATGACCTCACAGGCCACACGAGAAGCTTTATCTTTACGCATACAAGCATCCAGAATATTATCAGCAATGAGGTCACAAAGCTTATCCGGATGCCCAGCACAAACACTTTCTGCTGTTTTATAAGTAATCATATTTTTCTCCTATCTTATTTATTTTCCTCGCCTTGCTGTGAGCAGACGCTCCATTACATCGTCCTGTGGATTAGTGCCGCTATATTCACCGGTGCAGTTTTCTTTGACGATCTGGAATATCTCCATCCACAACCGGTTTGTTTGGTTCATGTAATTTTGACCCATCGCCACATAAGGACTTTGAATGGCATTACCCGTAGTTGGGTGTTTTGCTAAAAAGCCATATTCAGTTACCGCTTCCTCACATTGAATCCAACGTGCCACGCTCATGGCGTATCGCTCCAATAGCTGTGGCGAGACGAGAACGGCACACCCACGTTCATTTAACCACTGCCATGTATTTCTGTATATTTCACCTGCAACCAGAGCCTTGCCATCTTTTTGTATAGCTTCAAGCATTTTATTTGGCTCGGGCATCTCAAGGCCTTTAAGGTCTGCAGTATCATTAAATTCCATCACGGTCAGTTTCCTGCCTCCCGGATTGCCTTCGGCGATTTTGTCAGCCAGTGGTTTCTTTTTTGCACCTGCACCAACACGAGCGCCACCTCGATTTGTACCGTCTTTTGCCATATAATCACCTCACTTTGCAGGGCCCAGGCTATTCCCTCGTTTGAAACCGCATTTTTTCACATGAAGCCCCACGCCGCTGTCCGCTTTAAATAGTTTTAGAGATTTTACCGCCCCCACCGGTCACCGCTCTCGGCAGTAATCCTTGAGTGGCAGGATTTACAAAGAGCCATGAGATTGCTCCTCTCGTTGCCTCCGCCTTTGGAGAGAGGGAGGATGTGGTGTACCTCTTCAGCTGGAGTAAGACTGCCTTGTTTCTCGCACTCCTCACAAAGAGGATGCGACTTGATGTAGCGGTCACGAATGCGTTTCCAAGCACGGCCGTATCGTTTGTTGGAGAAAGGGTCACGTTCATACTGGTTGTAATGTTTGTCCATTGCCTTTTGATGCTCGGCACAGTATTGCTCACGTTCAGCAAGCCGACCGCAGCCGGGATAAGCACAAGGACGCTTTGGTTTGTAGGGCATCATTTCACCTCGCTTTTGGGCATAGAAAAAGCCCTGCAGGACGAACCCACAAGGCTTGGAATCTATTCTATTTCGCTGATTATATAATAACATAAATGCAACTGTGGTATCTTGTTGCAAAGTGTTGCAGAATGTGCAAACTATATTTTAATAGGATTTTCAGGAAGAGTTACATGGTTAAGTGCTGCATTGTGCCACCTATAAACTGTTGTTCTATCGGCATTGAGTTCATCACCGATTTGCTCCCAGGTGAAGTTATGCACATACCGATAGCGTAAGACCATGCGTTCATCCGTGTCTGCAACCTCGTTTATAACACACCTTATCTGCTCTTTGAGTGCTACAAGGTTATCCACCTCAGCATTTATTTTACTTTCTAAATCTATAATCCGCTCTAAACATCTTACAAACTTTGCATCTGTACTTCGTGAAGTTTGCACCTTCTCATCCCAGCTTGGTGATGATACACTTGTTGCCATTTCTCTAAGGCACTCCATTTCCTCAATGTCAGATTGTATTCTTTTATCAAGCCGATATGCTTGGTGTAAATATTCCTTTACTTTCATGCTTGTCTTACCTCCAATCTTAAATTTTTGATTAGGAAATTCCCATCAACAGAGGTAAGTTCTCTATACCAATCAGAATGGAAGAACCTCTCCACCTCGGATATCATGTCCTTCGCAGGCTCATAGCGGGGACGTTTTTTCAGTTTCTTTAGTGCGTCCCTATAATCCTTGACAGCTTGCAGGATAATGGCATTTGCAAGTTGCTCATAAGGGTCGGTCATCGCACCACCTCCAATTTTGCCTTAACAGCATCAATTAAGGAGGCTTGAGTTTTTTCTTTTCTGGTAAGTGCTACAATTACATCTTCATCTATGGTGTCTTTGGCAATAATGTGGTGAATAACAACCGTTTCATTTTGACCTTGCCTGTAAAGGCGGGCATTGGTTTGCTGATACAACTCCAAAGACCAGGTAAGTCCAAACCATATAAGGGTTGAACCGCCGTTTTGAAGATTAAGACCGTGTCCTGCACTTGCCGGATGGATAACAGCGATTGGAATACTGCCGTCATTCCAATCTTCTATATCTTTCGATGTCTTTATCTGCCTAACGTGAAATCTCTTCTGAATACGCTCCAGGTCATGCTTATACCAGTAGGCAACAAGCACCGGTTTTCCGTTTGCTCCTTCGATTAGGTCCTCCAAGGCATCAAGCTTTCTGTCATGAATCAAATGTGCCTTGTTTTTATCATCATAGACAGCACCATTGGCCATCTGCAGGAGTTTACCGGAAAGAACTGCCGCATTTACTGCATCAATTTCCTCATTACCTAAATTTGCTACCATCTCATCTCGGAAATCAGAATAAATACTCCATTCTTTTTCACTGAGATAAACAGGTACTTCATTTATGACGCATTCAGGCATTTTGAGATAATCTGCAGACTTCATAGAAATCGTAATATCAGATATTTGGTTGTATATCCTTTCTTCAGCACCTGGCAACGGCTTATATGAAAAGATAATCTCAGCATTTCGCTTATCTGGTACAAAGTAGGCACTACGGTAGTGGGTTATGTACCTTCCAAGCCTCTGACCTAAATCAAGGACACGAAACTCTGCCCATAAATCCATAAGTCCGTTACTTGAAGGTGTTCCCGTCAAACCTACAATTCTTCTTACAGATGGTCTTACTTTCAGAAGGCTTTTAAACCGCTTTGCACCATAGGACTTAAAAGAAGATAACTCATCGATGACAACCATATCGAAGTCAAAGGGAATACCGCTTTTGTTGACAAGCCAGTCTACATTTTCACGATTAATGATATAAATGGTGGCTCTTTTCATAAGGGCATTGATTCTATCTTTTTCCGTTCCTACAGCAACAGAGTAAGATAAGCCTTTGAGGTGATCCCACTTTTTTATTTCCGCAGGCCATGTTTGAGATGCAACTCTTAATGGCGCAATCACAAGAACCTTTCTTATTTCAAATTTATCAAGACATAGGTCAAACAATGCAGTAAGAGTGATTGCCGTTTTTCCTAACCTAAGCCCATATCAAGGAATATTGCAGATATTGGCTTGCTCTCGATAAAATCAATCGCATACTGCTGATAATCATGTGGTATGAACTTCATTCGGCATCACCTCCCATCTCTTGTAGCACTTCATCAATTTGCTCTACGCTATCAATGCAGTAAACCAAAAATCCTAACGCTTCCAGTTGTCTTTTTCGCCTTACTTGCAGGGGACACATCATTTTGCCTGGTGCTTTTAATTCAATAAATGCGATTCTACCCATTGGAAGTAGCACAAGGCGGTCTGGCATACCATTAAATCCTGGACTCACAAACTTCGGGGCAATGCCTCCCATGCTTTTTACTGCTGCTACCAGTTTTTGCTCTATATATTTTTCACTCATTTTTACCTCCCATCTGACACAAGGACACAAAGTACACAACCTTTCCCTATATATACTTACGCGGGTGTGCGCTCACAGGATTTAACTCCCTTATTTATAAAAAACCATTTTGAATATAAGGGAAAAAGTTGTGTTGTGTGTGTCACGCTTAAGTAGTTTTCTGGTACAAACGCTGCCTGCCGTAAATCGGCAAACGCTTGATATTAGTGGTTCGCTCCCATCCGTTAATCTGAGCCATGAGTGCTGCAATCTGATAGCTATCCGTAGTTTTTAAGTCAGGGAGACTATGATTTAGGCATTCACACCATATCTCTGCATTGCTTACTGATGTACGTGTAATAGTTCCTATATGCTGGGCACCTCCAAACTCACTGCCGTTCAAGTAGTTACGGCGGGCAAACAAATCCATATCATCCCAGTCCGCAGGTAAAGGCGTATTAAGATACTCTTCCAGCATGCCGACACGCTCGTCAGTTTCCATCGCACCCTTTTGCGCCTTTTCAGCTTCTTCTAAAATGTCACCTTCGAGATACAACTTTTCCCCGGACTTCCATATTTCTTTTGCTTCTGCCCAAAACTGCTGTCTGTATTCTTCTGTAAAACTCCAAGTCTTTTTCTGTTTTTTCTGATGCACCTTAATAATCCAAAAGCGGCGGTTACCTGTGATGTCACGCAGATATCCACGCTCTCCGTTAACCGTTGCAATGACGATGCACTGTCTTGGATGGCTTTCAACTACTTTGCCATAGGATGGTCGGTATTTATCGTCTGAGGTTGAGAGGAATGCTTTAACCTTTTCTATATCAGCTTTTCTCATTCCGGCAAGTTCTCCGATTTCAACCACCCAAAATCCCTGCAGTTTTTCAGCCCCAGACTTGTCATCCATATCCGTAAGGGATAGGGTTTCAGAATAATAATCTGCGGTTACAAGGTCTTTAACTATAGTACTTTTTCCTATGCCTTGATCACCATCAAGTACAGGAACACAGTCAAACTTAATACCGGGAACATAGATGCGTGCAACAGCCGCTGCAAAGGTCTTTCTGGTGACTGTGCGTATATACTCGGTATCATCAGCCTTTAGATATTTGATAAAAACATCCTCTACACGCGTTGTTCCATCCCATGCTGGAAGGGACTCAAGGTAATCTCGTATAGGATGGAAACGTCTATCATCAGCAATTTTGGTAAATGCCACATCATGGTTACGGCTTGAAAAAGGAAGGTAGCGGATATCAATATTTGACTTAAGCTGTGCTGTATCAGCATCTCGCCAGAACTTATTACCCTCCGGTCTTTCCCAGGGAAGTGGGCCTATAACCTGGATACGGTTTGCCAGTTCGTTATATGCAAAATTTCTAAAATCGGGGTCATTATTTAGGATAAGGTTTAAGTTATACACACTGTTTTCAAGTAAGCTTGTCTTCGGTTGATACTTAAGCCTCGTCTTCCAGTCATCACCGTCTGCAGAAAAATCTTCTTCAGCTAACGCAAGTCGCTCGTTTGCAGCAAGAACTTTTACTTCATCAACCTGCATGGCAAACTCACACATATCCCTAAAGGACTTCTTATCATCATCGTCACAGAACTTATGGATACGCACGATGTCAAACGCATTGCATAGTTTAAGGTATGCCGGGTCCTTGGCATGATGGCTGTATACGAATTTGCCCTCTTCTTTAATTTCGACACCTGCAATACTGCTTGATTCGATAAGGTGATACCTATTCTCGTTTTCTGTCGGCTCATATACATCAGACAGAAACGCTTCGATTGCTTTTGATACAGGGAAATAAACCCTGTTAAAAAGTCCGACAATGCCGTCCTTCTCAAGAGGGTCTTGCACTTTCTGATTTGCTACTGTATTTGCCTTGCTCTCCCTGGATGAAGTCGGCAGCCTCGTAGGATCTGTCCATTCAGGGTGAGCATTTAATATTTCATCCGGGTTAAGCCAATTCTTATCTACTTCCTTATATACAAAACTCCCGTTTGACGGAGTGGACGGCCAATACATCAGCTGATTTGGCTGATAGGAACATTCATCGAAGTAATCAATCCCGAGCATCTGTGCCAAGTATCTTGAAACCGCTACAAACTCTTCCGGAGTCACATCCCTTGTAAGAGGAAAGATAAGACGGACTCTTGGGTTTTCATCAGTACTGCTATGTGTTGTATAAAGAACAGAGGTATAAGGTGTGCTGGTTTCATAGTTTTCAAGAAAAGTTTTATCTATCCTATCTCCATCCAGGGCAACCATAGAACGTAGCTCCACAGTGTCAATTTTTCTACGACCGCCTTTTAACGCACCTGCAACGAAACCTCCATGGTCTTTCGCATTATCCTTTTTTGCCTTGCTGAACCTGGCATATTCTTCGGCAGATTCCGTTGTTCGGATAGTAACTTTCAACCTTTCCTTCAACTCATCAAAAGAGGTGGTCTTATTGACCCATTTCTTTGCCTGCCGATTGTTCCCATAGGCAATCGCTAATTCTCGCATTTAGAACCCTCCTTTCAAACGCGGTCTTTCCCCATGCTCAAACCTTGCCTGCCTGGCAATACGGTAAGCTTTCTCTGTTGCCTTGCGATCCATATCGCAGAGGTAGTTAGAATCATCACCAAAGAGTTCGAACTTACCGTTCTTGTTGATTCCCGGATATGCAGCAAAGTGGTCACCGTCAATGGTCTCAAAATTGTAGCTATTAGGCCAATCTCCGTTGTTTGCATAAGCTTCACCTTCAATGCACCAAAGGATATCGTCAATATCCCCACCACTTGGAATATTGCCAACCACAAGGATTGCGGTCTTGGACTTTCCGTAAACATCAGGATCTTCTTTCCCTAACTCGTAGAAACGGTTAATCTTCTTCGCATCGTCCTCGGTCATCTGACCCTTAACCTCAACATAAAGGTCACCGCCATCTCTACCATCTACACCATGAAGAAGAAAATCCGGAAGATACATCAAACCGTTTCCTAGGTCATAGCCTTCGGGTTCATACTCATATTCGACACCACAGCAATCGAAGAATACCGCCCAACGAGCCTCAAGCCTTGAACGGAAGAGGTAACCTTTATATTTGGTCTGTATTGCTTTTATTTCACTCATAGAGCCTCTACCTCCTCAAAATCCTTATTGAAATATCTAACCGGCTGTCTGCGTTTCTTTGCTTTTTCAATTTCAATACTCATACCCCTTGAAATAACATCACCTAAAACCCAGACCTCTTGGCATTTTCCCATCAAGATAATATCCATGAAAATAGCGAGGTCACGCTCTTTCTCATTGCTGTCATCCATGAACTGCGGAAACATAAGGTGGGGGGCGAGAGGGATATTTCCTTTTTCTAATGCGAAACGGCAGAACTCCCGTGTCCGCTTATTATTGTTTTCAATATCGCCACTAAAGGGAGAGCAGATATAGACAAGAGGTTTGAAGGCAGCTTTTGCTGCTGCCTTTTCCTCACGAGTTACATTAATAAGTGCTTCATGGGGAGTCGGATCATGATATCCTTCTGAATTGAATTTATTTATGCTCATAATATCTGCCTCCAGCTCTAACCTTCTTGCCACATTCATCACAAAATACTGACGTGCCAAATAGATCGCTCTCTCCATCACTTAAAATTTCTGCAATGCCTACCGACACCTCAGTACCGCACATAGGGCAATGACAAAATACATTCTCATCTGTTATTTCAATGGATACCTCCATGGTATGGTTCAATTTTTCTTTCACATAAAACATAATAATTGTCCTCCTTAATTTGCGTTTTCTTCCATCTTCAACTTGTACCATTCCAGATGACGCTTTCGCTGCTGATAATCCGGAACAGCTACTAACAAACCCACATCCACTTTCTGCAAAGTTTCAAGCATCGTAATCTGCTCATCGGATAGGTAAGGACGAATACTTTTACCTTTTTCGATACCATTGGCTATTCTAAATTGCTTTGCAGACATCCCGGTAACAATGCGGTTAATCATGTCGCATTCATTACTGAAGTGATACGGCTTAGGATTTTCGTGAAGTAGCTTAATGTTGTCCGTCAGTAAAGGGAACTCTTTACGGGCCGAAATAAGCGTCTTAATAAACTGCTCCATTTCATTAAAGCGTTTAATGTATAACTCTTTGAACTTCATTGCTTTTTGTCCCGTATATCCCATGACTAACATAGTGAAACCGTCACGAGTCATGGCATAAGCCTTTTGCTTTCTGTTCCAACCATCCGTGTATGAGGTCGGCTCAAAATTGAGCTGAGCAAATTCTCTGCTTAACCCAGAATTGGGGTCAGTGATTTTAGCAATATCACGCAGAACATTTTTATGCTCCTTTTCAAAGAACTCAGCAACAAACAAGCTATCTACTCTTGCCGTATCCTTGGTGTCGGCAAATACACCATATTTGTCTTTAGGTATTAATTCTCTCATCAGAATTACCTCCTTATAATTTTTGGGGGAGGTCTTGACCTCCTAACTGGTAGCCTTGGGAGAAGGTCAAATCTGATGGTTTTCTAAAAATTCTTTAAGTTTTTTCTCTGCACGTTTTAGCTTTTGGCTGATGTTATTCTCATCAGCACCGATAGAGCGGGCATAATCACGGATTGGCATACCATCGATGCGTACTGCAATAAACATCTCTGCCCAATCTTGCTTTTTACCAAGAGCCTTATGTATCAATTGGCAAATATCCTCGTGTTCGTAACGGAGATTACGCTCGGTTTTGTCATGGTCGTCGACAAACAAGCCGTCTTCTGCATTCATCGGTTGACCATTTTCATCTTCAAGTGAAAGGTGCCCTCTCTTACCATCTAATCGCCTTGGTCTTGGATTAGGATCAATGTGGCGATTGAACTTATGCCAGCAGTTATACTCCGGCCTGTTAAATTGCTTATCAAATGCATCTTGTATGAGCTTTTCTTGTTCTTTTTTGCTTGAATCGTCATCCCTTTCAAGCGAAAGACTAATCCATATTTGCTCAGTTTCTTTTTCGTTTAGCTCAATTGTTTGAAATTTGTTTTCATACCTTACTGATAATCTCATTAGATTCTCCTGTTCCCGTCTGTAAAACGGCGGAGTACTAATGAGCCTTAAAAACAAATGACCAACAGATTTACTTCCTAAAAATGTATAGGAAATAAAACGGAGGATCATAAATTTTCCCAATAGCCTATCAGACTATCTTCGATTCATTTATGTATCCGCCGTCTTCTGCTGGCCAGCTTTAGACGTATATAAATTTTTGTAAGGCTTGTTCCTTACATTTATTAATATAATTGGTTTTCAAATTTCACGAGCAACTCGATGAGTTGGCTTTTGTTTGTTTATATATGGACATTTCCCGAATTTGGGCATAAAAAAAGAACCCCTTTCGGGGTTCAAAACCAACTCAACGAGTTAACTAATTTTTTCTTTTTTTATTTCAGTACCTAATTGCTGAAGATCGCATTTCTCAAGAAGGGAATTAAAATCACTAAGCGAAAGTCCTGGCATTGTCTCCATTATATGAATATAAGTCCTGTCAGGGTCATTATAGTAGTTAAGCTTATTCTCTGATTTTTGAAACAATTTTTCAGTAATTCTAAGACTTAATTTCATGCCCACACAAATGGCCATCAGAACATTAGTAGTCATGTTATTGTAATTATTATTTTTTATTTTGCCATGATAGTTTTTGTGAAGTTCAGTCTGCTCGTTAAATTTCTCAGGATAGTTCCATTTCCTGTTCTCCATCAAAAACCATAAGCACTCGCATAGAGATTTAGTTGGATCACCTATCATCCGCATTAGTTCAATTTCTTCTTCTTCGTTATAAGAAGTTATATGTTTTACGAACGACTGATAAACTTCTTCAGGCTCATAATCAAAAGACGCTTGGTATTTTGGATGAAACGTAAGGAGCCTAGTATCAACTCCTTCAACCTTTTTAAGGACAGTATATCCAAGTAAGTCTTTGTATGTATTAGTGTATGTTATATAATTTTGTTCACGGATATTAATTACACATTTTGAAAGATTCTTCTTAGCCTTTTGTGTAAGACGAAGAGTTCCATCTTTTTGAGTAACATACTGACTATCAGGAAGTACAAAATATCCTTCAACAAACACAAAATGTCTTTCACTTATCCATCTTTGAAGGTTTGAGTCTGCTGCTGTTATTTTAATCGCTTCAACTGGAGTTAATTTAACATAGTCATTAGTGCTATTGATTTCGTCATAGACATCTTCATAGTCTGCAAACATTGAGATTGTATCTTTAAGACCAACCTCAATCAATCTATATTTGACTGATAATCGTGACGTTATGAAAAAGGTGCTTAAATCCTCAATCAAAGTGTCGCACAGTAATACAGCATTTTCTCCATCCTCTTTATACTGCTGAATAAACTCTTGTGCTTTCTTTTTAAAGCTGTTTTTGGGCATAAGGACTCTTGGTGCTAATCTGTGTGCCTGCCATTCAAGCCACCTTACTTCATTTTCCTTTGTATTCTTTCCTTCAGATGGTGTAAAGAAAGTCTCGGATTGACGGCACAGAATAGGGTATAGCTTTTCAGATGCGTCTTTATTTTTCAACTGAAGGATTTCAAAATACACCTTATCCTTTTCCCAATGCAGCGCCTCATGGATTAGTGTGTTTCTTTTCGAACCTTCACCGTAGACAGCCTCAGAGAAAGGATCAATCAATACAGTTCCAGCGTTAAAAGCAGTTGATGTGTACTGCCTTGTT
>CZCA01001418.1_pt1 | contig 37805 bp, 38 predicted proteins | sample 591981 | NCBI WGS metagenome assembly CZCA01 (sample SAMEA3556810, study PRJEB10932) | anaerobic digester metagenome | reverse complement strand
CTCACTGCCCGTCGGCGCGCGGGCGCAGCCAGGCGAAGCGGCCAGGTCACATCGTGCCCCTGTCTGCCCGGCGCGCACCAAGACCCCGAGGGAAGAGCAGCAGCGCGCCCATCAGCAGCGCATAGGGCACCACATCCTTCACGCCTTCGGGCAAGGTGAGTCCGGCAAGCGCCTCGACCACGCCGAGCAGAATACCGGCCACCAGCGCTCCCGGCAGGCTGGTGAGCCCCCCCAGCACCGCCGCCGGAAAAGCCTTGAGCGCGATGAAGCCCATGTTCAGATGGACGAAGGTCACCGGCGCCAGCAGCAGCCCGGCGCATGCAGCGAGCGCGGCGCCGAGGGCCCAGGCAAGGGTGTGCATGCGCGCTACCGGCACGCCCATCAATGCAGCGATGCGCGCGTCTTCGGAGCAGGCGCGCAGCGCGAGGCCGGTGCGCGTGTATCTGAAGAACGCGGCCAGCACCAGCGCGAGCAGCACGGTCGCCAGCGTCACCCACAGGTGGCTTGCGGCCAGCACCAGCGGCCCGATCGCGATCGTCTCCGCAGCGAAGGGCAGGCGATGCACCTCCTGCGCCGCCGCCGGCACCGAGGCGACACCGCCGCGCATCATCATCCCCAGGCCGAAGGTGAGCAGCACGGCAACCAGATGGGGCTGGCCGAGCGCCCGTCGCAGCACGACGCGTTCCACCCCCGCGCCGAGCGCGCCAACGGCGATGATCGCCACCGTGGCGGCCAGCAGCAGCGGCAGGCCCGCCTGCAGGTGCAGTCCGAGGGCGGCGAAGGCGCCCAGCATCAGCAGGTCGCCCTGCATGAAGCTGACCGTCTCGGTCGCCTTGTAGATCAGCACGAAGGACAGCGCCACCAGGCCATATACACAGCCGGTCGCGACGCCACTGAGGAGGACCTGGACGAGGGAAAGCATAGGGGCCGAAGGATAGCCGATCGCACCCCGGAGGCGATGCGAAAGGGCCGGCTCGCCAAGCAGGATGCGGGGGCATCCTGCCTGCCAACCGGCCCATCGATCAGATCACGCATCGGCCTGAATTGGCCGAGGCCCGCTCACCGCAAGGTGTCAGCCCAGGAATCGATCGAGGAAACCCTGCCGCCAGAGCACGACGGCAATCACGACCAGGAGCAGCAGGAAGAACCACGTACCCCAAGGTGTCTGCTTCTCGGCATAGGGGTCTGACAGCGAGCGCGAAGCGCCCGGGGGCAGCGTGGCGACGCCGGTCAGCGCGCCACCGAATGGAATGTTGATGCGCGCCCGGGTGTTCACCGCCCAGCCGTTGGCGTCGAGCAGCGGGCCCAGATTGCGCTGGCGAAGCTTGAGCCAGGCGAGCAGCATCGACGGCCCGGAGATCAGCAGCACGATGCCGACGATGACGAGCGGCATCTGCCACGCGGGCAGCGACAGGAAGCCCGACACCACCGCCGCCAGCGCGGTGCCGAGGGCGCCGAGCGCGAGGCCGATGGCGGCGAAGATACCGGCGAACTTGGCGATGTCGAAGGGCGCAGCCGGGGCGGCGGGCGCGGCGGCCGGCGCCTCGACCTTGGCGCCGGCCTCGGCCACGCCGGCCGCGGCCTTGTCGTCGACCGCCTTGTCGCGCGCGGCAGCGAACTTCTGGATCTGGTCGCCGATCATGCGGCCGATTCGCTTGTATGGCGACCAGAAGGCCTGACGCACGCTGATCGGCGCTTCCACCACCTTCGCGACGCTCGCGTTCCAGTCGCGGCCCTGGCGGTCGTAGAACACGCCGTTGCGGCCCGGCACCATCATCTCGTCGGCATCGCCACCCGTCATCGCGGCGACGATCGTCATCGGCGCCTCACCCTGGCGCACGCAGTCGCAATACACCAGGTACGCGCCCGACAAGGGCGCGAGCGCCGCATGGCGCCCCATGTCGGCCACCCGCAGGCAGAGTTCGCAGGAGCGCTGGTCGAGATAGAGCGTGCCGGCCTGGAAGATGGCCTTCTCGTGACGGGCATAGAAGTCGCTGAGCGTGACGAAGTTGCGCAGCAGCTTCACCAGGTCGCGGTTGTAGCGGACCAGACGTTCGAGCGCATCAACCTGCGCGGCTGCAGTCTCGGCCGCCAGATCCTGCTGGATCAGGGCCTCCAGCCCGGCGCGGGTGCCGCCCGCGAGCAGCGCGCGCACTTCGGCGATCTCCATGGCGGCGAGCGGATTGGCGGGCCGCGTTCCAACCCATGCACGGTAGGCGGCAAAGCGTGCGGCGAGATCCTGCCACTCGGCGTAGGAGAGCGCCTCGCGCTCCCCGAGAATGGGCTTGACCACGCCGTCGCGCAGCGCCGCGATGCGCGCCTCCCAGGCCGGATTGAGCCCTGCGCTGAGCGGCAGGCTCCGCCCCGGGCCGACGAGCGCGAGCGGCAGTGCAGCCACGCCCTCGGCGTCGGTACCGAGCGCCTGCACGGCCAGTCCGGCGTAGGTGGTGTCGGCGGGGTTGAGGGCGGTCGCGGCACGCTCGTCGAAAGCGGCCAGGCGGCAGCGCGTGAAATAGTCATCGACCTTGTCGCGCACGGCGTCGAACACGGCGGCCGCGGCGGCAGTGCCCTCGCCCAGCGGCAATACGGTCGCAGCGTCGGCCTCGGCCTGGGCGTACCATTCGGAAACCGCCTGCGCGGCGGCGAAGAACGCGGTCACGCGGTCCTGATCCACGCCGGGCTTGCCGCTGCGGTCGTCTGCGGCGCCGAAGCCGTCGATGATCAACCCGATCGCCCTGACGAGATCCGCGTCGGCAGTGAGTTCGGCGGGTACGATGCCGTCGCCGTTGAAGTGCTCGGGCGCGAACAGCAGCGTGGGGTCAGCGAGATCTGCCACACCGACCGCGTCCGCGTCCGGCTTGCCGACATAGTCGAGCACCTTCCTGGCGGTGGCCAGCAGCTTGGCTCCTTCCGGGTTCTCGGCATCGATCGCGGCCAGCGGCAGGGCATCGACGCCGCGGAACAGGACGTCCGGATCCTTGAGCACCGTGCACACCCAGCGGCTGGCGGCGACGATCTCGGGCACCCGGATGCGGCCATCCCCGTCGCTGTCGAGCACCTGCAGCGTGCGGGTGTCGAACTCGAGCCCTGAGGTCGGGCAGGCGAGTACGGACCAGAGCTTCTGGTCCAGCTCGCCCAGATGACGGAGATCATCCGCGGTCTCGATGCGAACCTGATCGAAGCCTCCCGAGCGGAAGAATCGCCACTGGTAGCCCTGCTTGCTCTTCTCTTCGTTGCTCATCGCATGCTCCCTGTCTGGAAAAACCCCGATCGCCCGGGCATAAGCTCAACGTGCGGATATTGCGCCGGAATCGGACAGGGAACAATCGTCCCACGCGCGGAGTTCCCGGTCTCGGGGCGCTTCAGCCGTAGGCGCCGACGAAGGGGTTGCTGTCGCGCTCCTCGCCGAAGGTGGAGGTGGGGCCGTGGCCGGGGATGAAGGTGATGTCGTCGCCGAGCGGGAAGAGCTTGTCGCGAATCGAGCGGATCAGCGTCTGGTGGTCGCCGCGCGGGAAGTCGGTACGGCCGATGGAGCCGGCGAACAGCACGTCGCCGACGATCGCCAGGCGCGCCGCCTCATCGACGAACACGACGTGGCCGGGGGTGTGGCCGGGGGTGTGGATGACCTTGAGCACGACCTCGCCGACCGTCACCGTGTCGCCATCGTGCAGCCAGCGGTCGGGCTCGAAGGACTCGACGTCGGGGAAGCCGAACATCTTGCTCTGCTGCGGCATGCCCTCGATCCAGAAGCGATCTTCCTCCTGCGGCCCCTCGACCGGGACCCCGAGCGCGCGCGCCAGCTTCGCGGTGCCGCCGGCGTGGTCGATGTGGCCATGGGTGATGAGGATTTTCTCGACGCTGACACCGAGCTTGTCGACAGCGGCGAGGATGCGGTCGATATCGCCGCCCGGGTCAACCACGGCAGCCTTCCTGGTGCGCTCGCACCACAGGATGCTGCAGTTCTGCTGGAAGGGAGTGACCGGAACGATGGTGGCCTGAATCATCGAAAAAGCTCCTGAATGCCTGTGTTCGGCGCGGAGTTTAACCGATGCGCCCGACCCGCCCTGCGGATGAAGCAGGGGGCGAAAACATTGGGCAGGCTTCCACCAGAAACGCAGCTGGCGCCGCCCCCACCGCTCGGAACGGTGGGAGCGGCGCCAGTCGCGAGTTTCTGCCGTCGTGCCTCAGCGCCGGGCAGGACCGCGGCGCACAGCGAGGGTCAGATCACGCCCTGAGCCAGCATGGCTTCGGCGACCTTGACGAAGCCGGCGACGTTGGCGCCGTCGGCGTAGCTGACGCTGCCGTCCTCACGCTCGCCGTACTTCAGGCAGGCAGCGTGGATGCCGAGCATGATCTCCTTGAGGCGGGCGTCGACCTCGTCGCGGGTCCACGACATGCGCATCGCGTTCTGGCTCATCTCCAGGCCGGAGGTGGCCACGCCGCCGGCGTTGGAGGCCTTGCCCGGCGCGTAGAGCACGCCGTTGTGCTCGAAGATCTTCACGGCTTCGATGGTGCTCGGCATGTTGGCACCCTCGGCCACGGCGACCACGCCGTTCTTGACCAGGGTGGCGGCGTCGTTGCCGTCGAGCTCGTTCTGGGTCGCGCACGGCAGGGCGACGTCGACCGGCACGTGCCACGGACGCACATTCGGCTCGAAGCGCGCACCGACGCGCTCGGCGTACTCGGCGACGCGGCCGTAGTAGTGGTTCTTGATCTCCATGAGGATGGCGAGCTTCTCGGGCGTGAAGCCGGCCTCGTCGATCACCGTGCCGCTCGAGTCGGAGCAGGTGATCGGCTTGGCGCCGAGCTGCATCAGCTTCTCGATCGCGTACTGGGCGACGTTGCCCGAGCCGGACACCGAGACGCGCAGGCCCTTGAAGTCGCGGCCGGCGTGCTCGAGCATCGCGTTGGCGAAGTACACCGTGCCGTAGCCGGTCGATTCCGGACGGATCAGCGAGCCGCCGAAGGACAGGCCCTTGCCGGTGAACACGCAGGCGGCGTTGTTCGACAGCTTCTTCATCATGCCGGCCATGAAGCCGACCTCACGTCCACCCACGCCGATGTCGCCCGCCGGCACGTCGGTGTCGGGGCCGACGTGGCGATAGAGTTCGGAGATGAAGGCCTGGCAGAAGCGCATGACCTCGCCCGGGCTGCGACCCTTCGGATCGAAGTCCGAGCCGCCCTTCCCGCCGCCCATCGGCAGCGTGGTGAGCGCGTTCTTGAAGGTCTGCTCGAAGGCGAGGAACTTCAGGATCGACAGGTTCACCGAGGGGTGGAAGCGCAGACCGCCCTTGTACGGCCCGATCGCCGAGTTGTGCTGGATACGGTAGCCGCGGTTGACCTGGACGTCGCCTTTGTCGTCCACCCACGACACGCGGAACATGATCACGCGCTCGGGTTCGATCAGTCGGTCGAGGAGGGCATGCTCGGCGTAGCGCTTGTTGTTGGAGATGAAGGGCCAGAGGCTCTCCATGACCTCGCTGACGGCCTGCAGGAACTCGGGCTGGCCGGGGTTGCGCTGTTCGACGTAGGCCAGGAAATCCTCGAGGGACTGGTATTTCATGATGTTGGACCCATGGGTTGATTGAGAACAGGAAAGCGAGCGGACACGCAAACGCGACAGCCTCGGGATCAACCGAGGCCATCGCGCAAATCCCCGTCATTGTGCATCAGATTCACCTTTTCGGTGCGCCATCGTCGCCGAAACGGGCCATTTCATGACGAACGCGTCATAGCGCACCACTTCGGTGCAGATTCATCGCGAGCGCGGCCCAGGAGCCATCGATGCGGACCGGGCGCGGAACGGCCGTCCGCATGGACCCCATTCGCGCAAGCGTTTATGCTGGAAGCGAATTCCCCAACGACAGGAGGTTTATATGGGTCTGTTCGCATTCATCAAGGAAGCCGGCGAGAAGCTCTTCGGCACGGGCGAGGCAAAGGCCGCGGCCGCAGGCAACGACCCGGCGACGGCCAATGCGGCCGCTGCGCAGGCCATCCACAACTACATCGTCGCTCTCAAGCTCGCACCGCCTGACCTCGGCATCAGCTTTGACGGCGAGCGCTCCCTGGTCACCGTTTCAGGCACCGCTCCGGACCAGGCGACACGCGAGAAGATCCTGCTGGCCGCAGGCAACGTCGCGGGCGTAGCCGAGGTGGAGAACAAGCTGTCGGTGGCGCGCGCAGAACCGGAGGCCCAGTTCCACACAGTGGTGCGCGGCGACACGCTGTCGGCCATCGCGAAGAAATTTTATGGAGACGCCAACAAGTACCCGGTGATCTTCGAGGCCAACAAGCCGATGCTGAGCCACCCGGACAAGATCTATCCGGGGCAGGTGCTGCGCATTCCGCCGCTTTCCTGACCCCAGGGCCTTCGCGACGCCCGTCACCGGTGCCGCTTGCCCCCTGCAGGCCCGGGCGATTACGCTCGGGCCTTTGATTTTCTGGCGACGACAGCCGAAGCCGCAGCAACCATGCCCCGAATCAGGATCGACCTCCCCGACCGCTTCCCATTCAGCACCACCATCCCGTTGCTGATCTCGCACATCAATTACGGCAACCACCTCGACAACGCGCAACTGCTCGGCATCGTGTCCGAGGCCCGGCTGCGCTTGCTCAAGTCCCTGGGTTACACCGAGCTCGACATCGAGGGGGTCGGCATCATCGTGGCCGACGCCGCACTTCAGTATCGCTCCGAGGCCTTCCACGGCGAGAGCATGCGGGTCGAGATGGCTGCCAGCGACTTCAACGCGTTCGGCTGCGACCTGGTCTGGCGCATGTCCGAAGCGGAGGGCGGTCGCGAGGTGGCCCGCGGCAAGACGGGCATCGTGTTCTTCGACTACCGGACCCGTAGCAAGGCGCCAACGCCTGCCGGCTTTCGCGCGCATTTCGCATAGCACGCCTACCGCCTTCCGCTCTCATGCAGCCGGCGTGCGCACGATGACCGACAGCGACCCGCCCCGGAACCCCGGCCCCGCGCAGGCGGCCGCTTCCGCCGGATCAGACCGCACGCCTTTCGTGTGTGTGGTCGGCGGCGGACCGGCAGGCCTGATGGCCGCAGAGATCCTCAGCAGCGCGGGCTTGCGGGTAACGGTGTTCGACGCCATGCCTTCTGTCGGGCGCAAGTTTCTGCTCGCCGGTCGTGGCGGCCTGAACCTCACCCACAGCGAAGCGCGCGAGTCCTTTCTCGGGCGCTACGGTACCCGCCGGGCGCAGCTCGAACCGATGATCGAGGCTTTCGGACCCGACGCGTTGCGCGACTGGGCGCGCACGCTCGGCGTTGAGACCTTCGTCGGCAGCTCGGGAAGAGTCTTTCCCGTCGAGATGAAGGCTGCACCGCTGCTGCGCGCCTGGCTGGCCCGGCTGCGCGCAGCGGGCGTGCGCTTCGAGATGCGCCATCGCTGGCGCGGCTGGGCGCCCGCGGGCGGGGCGACTGGCTCGACGCAGGCGCAGACGGCTGACACCTCGACGCAGCTCGACGCGGCACAGCGGCCGCGCGTGCAGCAACTGCTGTTCGACTCGCCCGAGGGAAGGCGCGTCGTGCAGGCCGACGCCGTGGTGCTGGCGCTCGGTGGCGGCAGCTGGGCGAAACTCGGCTCGGATGGCGCCTGGGTTCCGGCGCTGCGCGCCGCTGGCGCCGAGGTCGCCGAACTGCTGCCCGCAAACTGCGGCTTCGACATCGCCCGACCGGCTGCAGGCGGGAGCGGCGGAGAACTCGTGCCGGGCTGGACCCCACACTTTGCCGAGCGCTTCCGCGGTCAGCCCTTGAAGTCGGTCAGCGCACGCGTGACCACGGCGGATGGCGCCGTGCACGAACGCGCCGGGGAGTGCCTGATCTCGGAAACGGGCATCGAAGGCGGGCTCATCTACGCGCTGTCCGCGCCGCTGCGCGACACGCTGATCGCACAGGGTGCCGTCACCCTGCACCTCGACCTCGCACCCGGGCGCAGCATTGAACGCCTCGCCGCGGAGCTTCGGCGCCCGCGCGGCAGCCGCTCGATGTCCAGCCACCTGCACAGCCAGGCCGGCATCAAGGGGGTCAAGGCCGGCCTGCTGCGCGAATGCCTGGTGAAGGCCGACTTTGACGATCCCGAAAGGCTCGCAGCCGCAATCAAGGGCCTGCCGCTCACGATCGTCGCCACCCGCCCGCTCGACGAGGCGATCAGCAGCGCCGGCGGCGTGCGCTTCGAGGCACTGGACAGGCGCCTGATGCTCCGCGCCCGCCCAGGCGTGTTCGTTGCCGGGGAGATGCTCGACTGGGAGGCGCCCACCGGCGGCTACCTGCTCACCGCCTGCTTCGCCAGCGGCCTTGCCGCTGGTCGCGGCGCCCTGCATTGGCTGTCGGCGCGATCGCTCACGCCTGCGGCGGCAGGTACAGCGTCTCCTTGACCTCTTCCATCACCACGTAGCTGCGCGACTCGGTGGCCGAGGGCAGCTTGAGCAGGATGTTGCCGAGCAGGCGCCGATAGTCACTCATCTCGGAGATGCGCGCCTTGATCAGGTAATCGAAATCGCCTGAGACGAGGTGGCACTCCATGACCTCGGGAACGAAGGCAAGCTCCTTCTTGACGCGCTCGAACGCGTCGTTCGACTTGGCCGCCAGCTTGAGTTCGACGAAGACGAGCAGCGGCCGCCCCACGGCGCGCGGATCCACCCGCGCGTGGTAGCCGGTGATCACCCCCTCGCGCTCCAGGCGGCGCACGCGCTCGGTGCACGGGGTGGCCGACAGGCCGATGCGGTGGGCGAGCTCGGTCATGGCCAGGCGCCCATCCTTCTGCAGGATGTCGATGATTTTCAGGTCGATACGGTCGAGTTCGCGCATTTCACTGAGCCGGGGGGCAAACGAGGGAGACAATGGATATTGTCACTATCTAAGCAGTGCAACTAAGTGAAAATCACTCCTTTAGGATCCTTAAACTTTCGGAATTCCATGGCATTTTATCCGGAGACCTGAAATGCACGTAATCGTACTCGGCAGCGGCGTGATCGGCACCACCACGGCCTGGTATCTGGCCCAGCGCGGAGCTCGGGTCACGGTGATCGACCGCCAGCCCGGCGCTGCGCTGGAGACCAGCTTTGCCAACGCCGGTCAGGTCTCGCCCGGATATTCCACGCCCTGGGCCGCCCCCGGGATTCCGCTCAAGGCGCTGAAGTGGCTCTTCCAACGCCATGCACCGCTGGCGATCCGGGCCGACGGCAGCCTGTTCCAGCTGCGCTGGATGGCCCAGATGCTCGCCAACTGCTCGAGCGCGCGCTACACGGTCAACAAGGAACGCATGATGCGCGTCTCGGAGTACAGCCGCGACTGCCTGCGCGCGCTGCGCTCCGAAACCGGCATCGATTATGAAGAACGCAGCCGCGGCACCTTGCAGCTGTTCCGTACCCAAGCCCAGCTCGACGCGGCGGCGCGCGACATCGCCGTGCTCGAGGAGTGTGGCGTGCCTTACGAGCTGCTTGCCGGAGATGAACTTGCGCGCGCCGAGCCCGCACTCGGCCGCCGTCCCGGCCGACTCGCCGGCGGCCTGCGCCTGCCCAATGACGAGACTGGCGATTGCCAGCTCTTCACCACCCGTCTTGCCGAGCGTGCGCGCGCCGCAGGCGTGGCGTTCCGCTTCGGCGTGCAAGTGCGCGAACTGCTGCGTCACAACGGCCATGTCACTGGCGTGCGCGTCGCCAGCGGCGCGCCCGGCGTCGAGGACGAGGTGCTCACCGCCGACCGCTACGTGCTCGCCTTGGGTAGCTATTCGCGGCAGCTGGCCTCCAGCCTCGGGCTCGACTTGCCGGTGTATCCGGTGAAGGGGTACTCGCTGACCGTGCCACTGGCGGACGCCGATGCCGCGCCCGTGTCCACCGTGCTCGACGAGACCTACAAGGTGGCGGTGACGCGGTTCGACCAGCGCATCCGTGTCGGCGGCATGGCGGAACTCGCCGGCTTCGACCTGCGGCTGGATCCGCGCCGGCGTGCAACCCTCGAGATGGTCGTCAACGACCTCTTCCCCGGCGGCGGGGAGGTCGGACGCGCCGAATTCTGGACCGGCCTGCGGCCGATGACACCCGACTCGACCCCGATCATTGGCGCCACCTCTTACCCCGAACTCTTCCTCAACACCGGTCACGGCACGCTGGGCTGGACCATGTCCTGCGGCGCTGGCCAACTCGTCGCCGACCTGGTGACCGGGCACCAGCCAGCCATCCGACACGACGACCTCGGCCTGGCACGCTATTCGAAGGCCGCCAGCGCGCCGCGGGTCGCCGTAAGCCGGCGCCCGCTCGGCGCCGCCTGAGCGCCCCCGGCCTCGTGCCCCCGGGCGGCCGTCGCGCGTGCCACACGGCCCCCGCCGACCACGCGGCTTGCAGGCACGAACAGGACTCGTCGCGTGCGCGCGCGTTGCAGCGGCGGCGCTTTCACCGCACCATTTCGCCTTCCCGTTTCCGGACATCGCCATGCGTCCCGCCCGCGCCTTGATCGACCTCGCCGCCCTGCGCCACAACTACCGCCTCGCCCGTCGGCTGCATGGCGGCCGCGCCCTGGCAGTGGTCAAGGCCAATGCCTACGGTCACGGCGCGGTGCGCTGCGCGCAGGCCCTGGCGCAGGAGGCCGACGGCTTCGCGGTCGCGTTCCTCGAGGAGGCGCTCGAGCTGCGTGCGGCGGGGCTGCAACACCCGATCCTGCTGCTCGAGGGCGTGTTCAGCATGGCGGAACTCGGCGAGGTCATGCGCCATGGACTGTGGATCGTGGTTCACCACGAGGCGCAGATCGAGATGCTCGAGCGCGCGGCGCCGACGGCGGCGGTCAACGTCTGGTTGAAGATCAACAGCGGGATGAACCGCGCGGGCTTCCTGCCCGCAGCGGCCACGCACGCCTGGGAGCGCCTGAGAGCGACCGGCAAGGTGGCCGACATCACCCTGATGACGCACTTCGCACGCGCCGACGAGCCGCAGGTGATCACCACCGCCGAGCAGGTGGCACGCTTCGACGCGGCCACCGCGCGCCTGCCGGGCGCACGTAGCCTGGCCAACTCTGGCGGCATCCTGGGCTGGCCGGCGGCGCGGCGGGACTGGGCGCGGCCGGGCATCCTACTCTACGGCGCCGATCCGATGCCCGAACAGCACCATGGACTGGAGCCGGTCATGACGCTCGAAAGCGCGGTGATGGCGGTGCGCGAGATCGCGGCCGGCGAGCCGCTCGGCTATGGCGGCCGTTTCGTCGCCGAGCGCCCGACACGCGTCGGACTGGTCGCCATGGGCTATGCCGACGGTTATCCGCGCGCGGGGCCNNTCGCGATCGACGAAGAGCCGGCACGCATCATCGGCCGGGTATCGATGGACATGCTGACCGTCGACCTGACCGGGCTGCCCGACGCCGGCATCGGCAGCCGGGTCGAGCTGTGGGGACGGCGAGTGCCGGTCAACCGCGTGGCGCAGGCGGCCGGCACGATCGCCTACGAGCTGCTGTGCAACGTCAAGCGCGTGCGCTTGAGCTACAGCGACTGAACCGCGTCAGTCGCGCACGCGGTCGATGACCAGCTTGATCCCCTTGGCGTCAGCGGCGACGGGCTCGCTGGCGCCCTCCAGGTCACCCGGACGCGCGGTCGCATCGCCGCCTTTGGCGACGCGCGCGGCGATCACCACGCGCTCGGGCACCTGAGCCCCGCCCATCATCAACCTTGCGCCATCGAAACTGAAATCCAGCGGCAACTCGCTGCCCTTGAAGCGCAGTGCGGCCAGCGGCGGACCGCCGCCCTCGCCGCGCACGAAGACGAAAACCGTGTCATCGGCGGCGACCTGCGCGCCGAGCGCCTCGGCCACTTCCAGCTTTCCGGAGACCGTGAGCGGCGACGGTGCGACGGGGGGTGCCGCACCCTCGCTGTCGGCAAGGGGCGCCAATCCGGCCTTGCCGCGCGCTTCGTTGATGCTGGCGCGCACACCCCTGGCAACCTCGTCACCTGCCGGAATCTGGGCCAGGATCCGCTCCCACAGCGCAGCGGCACCGGCGAAGTCGTCGCGCTGGTACGCCGCGGTCCCCGCGAGGGCGAGCGCCTTCGGATGCGTGGGCGACGCCTCCAGCGCGCGCTGCGCCAAGGCCTCGGCCTCGCCGATGACGGTACCGCGAATCGCCGCGGTCACGTCGGCCCAGTCTGACAGCACGTCCGGATCGTTTGGTGTGAGCTTGTCGAGGCGCGAATAGGCATCAGCGGCCTTGGGATAGTCCTGCAGCACCATGTAGGTCCGCGCGAGCATGCTCCAGCCTTCGGCATTTTCCGGTTCCTGCTCCAGGCGCTGGACCAGGGCACCGACCATCTGCTCGACCTGCTCGCGGGTGAAGCCCTGCTGACCCTCGATGTTCTTCGGGTCGAGCGCAGCGGGCTCGCCGATCATGAGGTAGCCGGCGATGGCCAGCGCCGGCACAGTCAGCGCCATGCCGACCGCCCACCCGCGGCTGGGCCGCACGTCGGCGGCTTCTGCAGCTTCGGCGGCCGCCTCGCCCTCCTCGAGCGCACGCCGCTCCAGCTCCTCGCGACTCTTGGCGTGACTGGCGGCATCGATGTGCCCTGCGGCAAGTTCGGCGTCGAGCTCGGCAAGCTGCTCGCGCAGCACGGTGAGCGCCATCGTGCTCTGGCGCGCGGCCTCACGGCGGCGGCGAGCGCCCACCCCGAGCAGGGGCGGCAGGATCAATAGCAGGGCGCCGGCCAGGAGCAGGCCGGCAAACACGATGAAGGCGGTCACGAACGGGACTCCGGAGATTCAGATTGGGCGTTGCCCGCGGCACTCTCGAGCAGCGCACGCGCACGCGCGCGATCGGCCGCAGAGAGGGATGGCTCGGCGGCAACTTCGTCACGACGACGGCGCAGCCGGAACGCGAGCCAGCCGGCTCCGCCCAGCAGCAAGGCCGCGGGTCCCAGCCAGAGCAGGACCGTGACGGCCTTGAAGGGGGGTTCGTAGAGCACGAAGTCCCCGTAACGCTCGACCAGATAGTCGACAACGTCATCCTTGCTCTTGCCCGCTGCAAGCTGCTCGCGCACCTGGTTGCGCAGGTCGACGGCGAGCGGGGCGTTCGATTCGGCAATCGACTGGTTCTGGCAAACGAGACAGCGCAGCTTGTGCGACAACTCCATCGCGTCGGCTTCGAGCTCGGGATCAGCCGCGAGTGCGGGCGCAAGCGCCGGCGTTGATGCGGGCGCCGTGCTCTCGGCACGAACAGGCCCGGCCAGCAGGACGGCCGCCACCGCGCCCCCCACGAGCGCCGCGCGGCGCAGGACGGCAGACAGCGTGTCACCCGGCACGGCGAAGCTCCTCGATCTTCGGAATCAGCACGTTCTGCAGCGCGTCCGGGGTGATCGGCCCGATGTGCTTGTAGCGGATCCGTCCGCTGCGGTCGATCAGGAAGGTTTCCGGCACACCGTAGACACCGAAGTCGATGCCGACGCGGCCATCGATGTCGAGCACCGACAGCAGGTAGGGGTTGCCGTGGTCGCGAAGCCAGCGCCGCGCGCGCTCGATCGCCATGTCGGTCTCGGCCTCGATGGCCATGCCGCGCGCGTTGATCGCCCCGTCCCCGCGGACTTCCTTGTAATTGAGACCGACGACCGGAACGATCTTCTGCTCGGCCATGCGCACCAGCAGCGGGTGCTCTTCACGGCAGGCCACGCACCACGAAGCCCACACATTGAGCAGCCAGACTTCGCCCTGCATTTCCTTCAACGAGAAGGTCTGCGCCGGTTCATCGAGCCGCGCCAGAGTGAAATCCGGCGCGGGCTTGTCGATCAGCGGCGAGGGCACCTCGCGCGGATTGAGCGTCAGACCGAAGGCGAGGAACCCGGCAAGGCCAAAGAACAACAACAGGGGGACTAGAAACTTTGCTTTCATGAATTTCCTTGCTTGCGCTACCAGGGCTCAGGCCGACGCGGCGACACGCTGACCCGCACCGGCGGCGGCCTCGCGCGCCGCGAGCCGGCGGTAGCGACGATCGGCGGCCGCACACAGGCCACCCAGGCCCATCAGGACGCAACCCATCCAGATCCAGCTGATGAAGGGCTTGTAATAGAGACTGACGATCCACGCGCCGTCGGGCAACTGCTCGCCGAGCGAAACATAGACGTCGCGGAATACGCCGATGTCGAGCGAGGCCTCGGTCATCGGCATCCCCTGCGCACGGTAGAGGCGCTTCTCGGGCGTGAGCGTGTCGAGCACGCGACCGTCGCGGCTCAGCTCGATGATGCCGCGAGCGGCGTCATAGTTGGGGCCATCGGCATCGACCGCGCCACGGAAGAGGAAGGTGTAACCGGCAAGCTCGGCGCGCTGGCCCTCCTTCATCTTGACGTCCAGGTTCTGGTCCAGGCTGCCGACCAGGGTGACCCCGATGATGAAGACCCCGACGCCGAGGTGCGCCAGCCACATGCCCCACCACGACGCGGTGATCGAGCGCAGGCGCGAGCCAGCCGACGCGCCGGCGCGCTCCTTCAGCCGCCCGACCAGCAGCTGGATGCTCGCCAGCACCACCCAGGCGGCCAGGAAGAGTCCAAGCACGGTGCGCCAGGTGACATGATCCACCGCCCACGCGACGGCAAAGCCGATGAGCGCGCTGGCGATGAAGGCCGGCGCGACCTTGCGTGCGGCAGCGACGAGGTCGTCGTCCTTCCACCGCAGGAAGGGACCGAACATCATCAGCACCACGACCGGCGTCATCAGCGGCACGAACACCGCCTCGAAATACGGCGGGCCGACGGAGATCTTGCCCAGGTTGAGGGCATCGAGGAACAGGGGGTACAAGGTGCCGAGCAGCACCGAGGCCGAAGCCACGGTGAGCAGCACGTTATTACCCAGCAGCGAGGTCTCGCGCGACACAAAGCTGAAACTGCCGCCACCGGCGAGCCGGGGCGCGCGCAGGGCGTACAGCAGCAGCGAGAAGCCGATGACGATGACCAGCAGCGCGAGGATGTACAGGCCACGCTTGGGATCGGTGGCGAAGGCGTGAACGCTGGTGATCACCCCTGAGCGCACGAGGAAGGTGCCCAGCAGCGACAGCGAGAACGCGCCGATTGCCAGCAGCACCGTCCAGCTGCGGAACGCTCCGCGCTTTTCGGTGACGGCCAGCGAGTGGATCAGCGCGGTGCCGAGCAGCCAGGGCATGAAGGAGGCGTTCTCGACCGGATCCCAGAACCACCAGCCGCCCCAGCCGAGCTCGTAGTAGGCCCATCCCGAGCCGACCGCGATGCCGGCGGTGAGGAACACCCAGGCGACCGTGGTCCACGGCCGCGACCAGCGCGCCCAGGCGGCATCGAGCCTGCCCGACATCAGCGCCGCGATCGCAAACGCGAACGCGACCGAGAAGCCGACGTAGCCCATGTACAGCAGCGGCGGATGGATGATCATCCCCGGGTCCTGCAGCAGCGGGTTGAGGTCGCGGCCGTCGGCGACCGCCGGCAGCAGGCGCTCGAAGGGGTTGGAGGTAACCAGCGTGAACGAGATGAAGCCGGCGCTGACCATGCCGAGCACGCCAAGCACGCGGGCGAGGAAGGCGTCGGGCAGGTGGCGCGAGAACACCGTCACCGCCACCGTCCACAGCGACAGCGACATCGCCCACAGCAGCAGCGAGCCCTCGTGGTTGCCCCACACGCCGGTGATCTTGTACATGATCGGCGTCGCGCTGTGCGAGTTCGACGCCGCGAGCTGGACCGAGAAGTCGCTGGTGACGAAGGCCCAGGTCAGGCACACGTAGCTGAAGACAATGAAGAAGAACTGCCCCTGCGCCGCGGGGCGGCCGACCGCCATCAGCGCCATGCTGTTGCGGCGCGCGCCTACCAGCGGCACGATTGCCTGCACCAGCGACAGGACCAGGGCGAGGATGAGCGCGAAATGTCCGAGTTCGGGGATCATGGTCTTACTGGCTCAGCGTGGTCGCAGCTTTCTGTGCCTGCTCGACGGCGTGCGCAGCCTCAGGCGGCATGTAGTTCTCGTCGTGCTTGGCAAGCACCTCGGTCGCCCGGAAGACGCCGTTCTCGAGCTTGCCCTGCACGACGGCGCCCTTGCCTTCCTTGAACAGATCGGGGAGCGTGCCCTTGTAGGTCACGGGAATCACCTTGGCCGTATCGGTGATCGCAAAACGCACGGTGACGCCATCGGGCTCGCGCGCGATCGAGCCCTCCTCCACCATGCCGCCAACGCGAAAGGTCTTGCCGGTCGGCGCCTTGCCTTCGGCAATCTCGGTAGGCGTGTGGAAGAACACCAGGTTCTGCTGGAAGGCGCTCAGCACCAGGGCGACGGCGGCAACCAGCAAGGCTACCCCGCCACCCACCAGCATCAGACGCTTGCTACGGGCTTTCATTGTTCCGACTCCATGGCGGGCGTATAGCCTTCGCCGTTGCGCTTGACCGAATCCTTACCCACCGCCCGCCGCCAGCGCAGCAAGCGTTGAACGGTGTCCTTCCGACGCTGAAACACGAGCACGAGTTCCAGCGCAATCAATGCAAACGTGAGGCCATAGCTGCCCCACACGTAAAAGGCGGCACCACCCATGTCCCAGAATGCGGACCAGCTTTCCCACTGTCCCATCAGGCGCGACCTCCTGCTGCTTGCGAACTTGCTCCGGCGCGCTCGAGTTCGGCGGCAACCCACTCGGTGTGGCGCTCGCGCTCGAGGATCATCGGCCGCACCCGCCAGAACACCACCGCCAGGGTGTAGGCCCAGGACGCAAAGGCCATCACCAGCATGCCGGTGAGCATGGTGGCCGCCATCGACGGCGCCTTGGTCAGGCTCACCGAGGCGCCCTGGTGGAGGGTGTTCCACCACTGCACCGAGAAGTAGATGATCGGCACGTTCACCGCACCCACCAGCGCGATGATCGCGCCGGCGCGGTCGGCACGGCGCGGGTCCTCGATCGCGCGCGTCAGCGCGATGAAGCCGAAGTAGAGGAACAGAAGCAGCAGCTGCGAGGTCAGGCGCGCATCCCACACCCAGTAGGCGCCCCAGGTGGGCTTGCCCCACAGTGCGCCGGTCCACAGTGCGACGAAGCAGAACATCGCGCCAGTCGGGGCGAGCGCCTGGCTCATCACGAAGGACAGCCGGGTATTCATGACCAGGCCGACGGCCGACCAGAAGGCCATTACCAGATAGATGAACATCGACATCCATGCCGCTGGCACGTGGATGAAGATGACGCGGTACACCTGACCCTGGGTCGCATCGGTCGGCGCGACGAAGAAGCCGAGCCACAACCCTATTGCAGTGAGCAAGATCGCGATGGCAGCGAACCAGGGAGCGAGACGGCCTGCGAGAGGATAGAAATGCTGCGGCGAGGCAAACCTCAGAAGGCTGCGGCCACGTTCCGGTTTCGTCATGCTTTGAAGGTTCGTCTCTCGCTTGGCCACACCGAGGAATCGGCGCGGCAGCAGGGTCAATCGGTCGATATTCTCAGTGCCGCAGCGCAGGCCATGGGCGCCAGGGCCAGCGCCCCTGCAAGACCGCCACCAAGGAGCAGCAGATGCGCAACGGCGCCGGTGCCCGACAGTTCCGCCTCTACCGCCCCGGCACCGAAGATCAGCACGGGCACGAACAGCGGCAGCACCAGGAGGGCAAGCAGCATGCCCCCGCCACGCAGGCCCAGCGTCAGCGCCGCACCCACCGCGCCCAGCAGCGCCAGGATCGGCGTGCCGAGCGCCAAACTTAGTATCAGCACCGGCAGCCCGCCTTGCTCCAGGTCAAGCAGCAAGGCCATGGCCGGGGCGATGGCAATCACCGGCAATCCGGTGCTGATCCAGAACGCGAGCACCTTGGCCATCACCCACAGCGTTGCCGGCTCCCTGGACAGCAGCAGCTGCTCGAGAGTTCCGTCCGCGTAATCCTGCGCGAACAGCCGATGCAGCGACAGCAGGCAGGCAAGGAGCGCCGCCACCCACAACACGCCGGGGGCGATCGCGCGCAGCAGGTTGGGTTCCGCACCGACGCCGAAGGGGAACAGGCAGACCACGATGATGAAGAACGCCAGCGTGACGAGCACGTCGGCGCGACCGCGCCAGGCCAGCAGCAGATCGCGGCGCAGCACGGCGAGGAAGGTGCTCAGCATGCGAAAGCCCCCACGTCGAGCACTTCAGGCGCGCGGGCGAAGGGCGCGTCCTGGTGGGTGGTCAGCATGACCATGCCCCCTGCCTCGCAGTGCGCGGACAGGGTGGCAGCGAGATCGGCGACGGCATGCACGTCGAGCGCGGTGAAGGGTTCGTCCAGCACCCACAGCGGGCGACTGGCGGACAGGAACAGGCGCGCAAGGCCGACGCGCCGCCGCTGTCCCTGGGACAGCACGCGCGCCGGCAAGTCGAGCTGATTGGCGAGGCCGATGCGCACCAGCGCGTCGACACAGCGCCGGGCGTCGACCTCGTCGCCGGCCGCGGAACAGGCGAAGCGCAAATTCTCGAGCGGGGTGAGCAAGTCGTTCAGGGCTGGCGCGTGGCCGAGATACAGCAGCTCACCGTGGAAGGCTTCGCGCTCGCGGCGGATGGCGTGGCCACGCCAGCGGATCTCGCCGGACTCGGGCAGCGCGAGCCCAGTCACCAGACGCAGCAGGCTGGTCTTGCCGACGCCATTGGGGCCGGCAACGCGCAAGAGCCCCCCGGCCTGGAGGCGGAAGGCGAGGTCGCGGAAAAGCAGGCGATCGCCCTTCAGGCAGGCGAGTTCTTGGACTTCAAGCATGGGGACGGATTGAACCACAGCCACGGCAGGAAACGCCATCCCGGCGCGGCAACAATGAACCAGCCCCGCAATTCGCCAACCAAGGTGGCGGGTGCGGGGCTGGGTACGGCCACGGCAGCGTGATGAACGCGGCGCGGCGCGCGACTCACTGCTTGTTGACCGGCGGATGCATTACCTCGGGCGCGACGCTATCACGCTGGACACCGATGTCCTGGTCGACTGGCGGCAGCGAGTGCGCGATGCCCTTGTGGCAGTCGATGCAGGTCTTGCCCTCGGCGAAGCCAGCCTGGTGCATCTGGTTGGAGCGACGCCCCTGGACCGAGTAGTCGAAGTACTCGTAGTTGTGGCAGTTGCGGCACTCCTGCGAGTTGTTCGCCTTCATGCGGTTCCACTCGTTCTGCGCCAGGCGCAGGCGTTCCGCGGCGAACTTCTCCGGCGTGCTGATGGTGCCCATCACCTTGCCGTACAACTCACGCGAGGCCTTGATCTTGCGGATCATCTTGGGCCCCCACTCCTTGGGCACGTGGCAGTCCGGGCAGGTCGCGCGGACGCCGGTGCGGTTCTGGTAGTGGATGGTGTTGCGATATTCCTTGAAGACGTTTTCCTCCATCTCGTGGCAGGAAATGCAGAACTTCTCGGTGTTGGTCATTTCCAGGGCCCAGTTGAAGCCACCCCAGAAGATCACGCCCAAGGCGAAGAGCAGCACGATGGCGCCCCAGCCTGCACCGCGGATGCGCTGCATCAGGCTCTTGTTGTTGTCGGTCATGACTTTCCCCGTCTATCGATGCTTCAGCGCAGCCCTTCCGCACGCTGGAACTTGTTGGCGACCAGCGGCTTGGCGTCGGTCTGCGGCACGTGGCACTGCATGCAGAAGTAGCGGCGCGGCGAGATGTTCGAGAGTTCGCCGCCGTCGCGATCCTTGAAGTGGGTCAGGCTGACCTTGGTGGCGCCGGACTCCTTGTATCGGCTCCAGGCGTGGCAGTCCATGCACTTGTTGAAGTTCATGGTGACCTCATAGCCCTCGACCTTGTGCGGGATCAGCGGCGGCTGCTGCACGTAGTCGCGCTCGAGCGGTGCCTGGTCAGGAATCGGCTTGTAGTTGCCGACCTGCAGCTCCTGCTCGGCGACGTCGGCGCCACGGATACTCTTGACGGCCTGCGCCATCGCCGACGGCGGCACCACGGCGCTGAAGCCGACGGCGGCGACGAGCGCGAGCACCAGATTTCGGGTTTGTTTTTTCATGACTCGCTCCTGTTGAATCGGGTCGTAATACGGAAGACGTCCTTGCCGCACACATCCACACAACGTCCGCAGGTGGTGCAGTCGGCATCCAGAATGAGGGGATGGTCCTGCCCCACGCCCTTGAGCGCGGGACGGATGACCTGGGGTTCGGGGCACACGGCGAAGCAGTCCATGCAGTCGTTGCAGGCGCTGCGCCTGTCCGCCGAGACCTTGACCAGCGACTTGCGCCCGAGCAGCGCGTAGAAGGCGCCCTGCGGGCACAGGTGGCCGCACCAGCCGCGGGGCGCGATCAGCAGGTCGTAGAAGAAGATGCCGCCGACGATGCCCCAGGCCAGGCCGAAGCCGAAGATCAGCCCGCGGTGGAACATCGACACCGGGTTCACCCACTCCCACGCCAGCGAGCCGGTCACGGCCGCGATCACCAGCACGAAGCCGAGCAGCCAGTAACGCGTATTGGCTGACGGTGCCTTGCCGCCCTTGAGCCCGAGCCGGCGGCGCAGCCAGGCCGCGGCGTCGGTGACGATATTCACCGGGCACACCCACGAGCAGAACAGCCGCCCACCGAAGAGCAGGTAGAACGCCAGCACGATGCCGCCGCCCAGCAGTGCCTCCTGATACGGCCACTGACCGGCCGCAAGCTGCTGGGCGATCAGGAAGGGGTCGGTCAGCGGCAGCACGCCGAGCGTGAGGCTGGACGCCAGGTTGCCCTTGACGATCCACCACCCCAGCCAGGGGCCGACGAGGAACAGCGCCAGGATGCCCAGCTGAGACACCCGACGCAGCAGGAGCCACTTGTGCGCCCGCAGCCACCCCTTGACCTCCACGGCCTCGCGGCCCGGCCGTGCGACCACGCCGCGCATTGCCGCGCCGCGGATGCTGTTCGGCGGCACCTTGCGCTCCGGCACGCCGCCGGCAGTCGTCTGCGCGCTCATGGTTTCCACCCCGAATCAAGACCGCCACCGGACGGCTGCGCCGGAGCGTAATCAGGCACCTGAGCAGGCACCTGCGGACCCTCACCCGGTTTGACGCGGGTGTCGCCGTAGGCCTTGTCTTCGAGACCACGCACGGGCAGTTCGACCTGATCGCCGATCAGCGACTGGCCGGCCGCTTCCTTCTCTTCCCAGCCGCGCAGGTAGTGCTCGGCCTTCGAGCCCTGCGCGAGCTTGATCGGCAGCACCTTGATCGCCGACTCGCCGGGCAGCACGCAGGCCTTCTCGCACTTGCCGCAGCCGGTGCAGTACTCGGAATGCACGGTCGGCAGCAACATCGCGTGACGGTCGGAGCGCGGGTTGTGCATGCGCTCGAGCGTGATCGCCTTGTCGATGACGGGGCACACGCGGTAGCACACGTCGCAGCGCAGGCCGAGGAAGTTGAGGCAGTTCTCCTGGTCGATGAGCACCGCCAGCCCCATCTTCGCCTTGCCGATGTCGGTGAGCGAACGATCGAGCGCACCGGTCGGACAGGCGACCACGCAGGGGATGTCCTCGCACATCTCGCAGGGGATGCCGCGCGCCTCGAAATAAGGCGTGCCTGTCGCCACGTTGTCGCCGAGCTCGGCCAGCTTCAGGGTGTTGTAGGGGCAGTCGCGCACGCACAGACCACAGCGCACGCAAGCCGCGAGGAAGTCGTCTTCGGGGAGAGCGCCGGGCGGACGGATGGCAGTGGCCGGCAGCGCCGACGCCTGCTTGGCGTACATCCCGGCACCGAGGGCGAGCAGGCCGGCGCCGCCGGCGACGCCCGCCGCGTCCTTGAGGAAGCGGCGGCGCGTCGACGGTGCGCTGGCTGCAGCACGTCCGGTTGGTTGTACCTTGTCGTTCATGGTCATCGCGAACCCGCGCCCGCGTCCGTCCCCCCGGTCGGCGGGGTGCGGGGTTCGCGCCTCCTGTCGTTACGCCTTAAGCCTTCACCACCTTGACCGCGCACTTCTTGTAGTCGGTCTCTTTCGAGATCGGGCAGGTGGCGTCAAGCGTGAGCTTGTTCACCAGCCGGCCTTCGTCGAAGAAGGGCACGAAGATCAGGCCGACCGGCGGCTTGTTGCGGCCGCGGGTCTCGAGGCGGGCGACGATCTCGCCGCGCCGCGACACCACCTTGACCGCCATGCCGCGCTGCAGGCCGCGCTTCTGGGCGTCGTCCGGGTGCATGAAGATCTGCGCCTCGGGGACCGAGCGGTGCAGCTCGGGCACCCGCCGGGTCATCGAGCCGGTGTGCCAGTGCTCCAGCACGCGGCCGGTGCACAGCCACATGTCGTACTCGGCGTCCGGCATCTCCGGCGGATCCTGGTAGGGCAGCGCGAAGATGACCGCCTTGTTGTCCTTGTAGCCGTAGAACTTGACGCCCTCGCCGGCCTTGACGTACGGGTCATACCCCTCGCGGAAGCGCCACAGGGTCTCCTTGTTGTCGACCACCGGCCAGCGCAGGCCGCGCGCCTTGTGATAGACGTCGAAGTAGGCGAGGTCATGGGCGTGGCCGCGGCCAAAGGATGCGTACTCCTCGAACAGGCCCTTCTGCAGGTAATAGCCGAGTTCCTTCGACTCGTCGTTCATGTAACCCGGAATCGCATGCGCATTGGCCGTCTCGATGTCGGCAAGCGGGAACTTGTTAACCTGGCCGTTGGCGTAGAGCACGTCATACAGCGTCTTGCCGCGGTATTCGGGCTTCTTCGCGATCAGCTCCTCAGGCCACACGTCCTCGACCTTGAAGCGCTTCGAGAACTGGATGTACTGCCACAGGTCAGACTTGGCCTCGCCCGGCGCCGAGACCTGCTGGCGCCAGAACTGCGTACGACGCTCGGCATTGCCGAAGGCGCCTTCCTTCTCAGCCCACATCGCGCACGGCAGGATCAGGTCAGCCGACAGCGCGGACACAGTCGGGTAGACGTCCGAGACCACCACGAAGGCTTCCGGATTACGCCAGCCCGGGTAGATCTCGTCATTGACGTTGGGGCCCGCCTGCATGTTGTTGGTGGTGGAGGTCCAGTAGCACTTGATCTTGCCGTCCTTTAACGCACGGCTCTGCGCCACGGCGTGGTAGCCGATCTTGGGCGAGATCGTGCCTTCGGGCAGCTTCCAGATCTCTTCGGCATGGTGGCGGTGCGCAGGATTCGTCACCACCATGTCCGCAGGTAGGCGGTGGGCGAAGGTGCCGACCTCGCGCGCGGTACCGCAGGCCGAGGGCTGGCCGGTGAGCGAGAACGGGCTGTTGCCGGGCTCGGAGATCTTGCCCACCAGCAGGTGGACGTTGTAGATCATGTTGTTCACCCAGGTGCCGCGGGTGTGCTGATTGAAGCCCATGGTCCAGAACGAGGTGACCTTGCGGTTCGGGTCGGCGTACTGCTCGGCAAGCTTGAGCAGGCGCTCTTCGGGCACGCCCGAAAGCTTGGACACCTTCTCCAGCGTGTATTCGGACACGAAGGCCGCGAAGTCCTCAAAGCTGCAGTCCTTGGCGGCGCCGGTGTCGCCCTTGGGCTTGCCGTCGGCCCCCGGATAGCCGTTGCTGGTGGCCTTGGCTTCGAGCGGGTGGTTCGGGCGCAGGCCGAAACCGATGTCGCCCTCGCCGATCTTGAACTTGACGTTGCGCTCGACGAAGGCCTTGTTGACCTTGCCGCTCTGGATGATGTGGTTGCAGATGTAGTTGAGGATCGCCAGGTCGGTCTGCGGCACGAAGATCATCGGGTTATCGGCGAGCTCGTACGAGCGGTGCTCGAAGGTCGACAGCACATGCACCTGGCAGCCTTCCTTGGACAGGCGGCGGTCAGTGATGCGGCTCCACAGGATGGGGTGCATCTCGGCCATGTTCGAACCCCACAACACGACAGTGTCGGTGTTCTCGATGTCGTCGTAGCAGCCCATCGGCTCGTCGATGCCGAAGGTGCGCATGAAGCCAGCCACCGCCGAAGCCATGCAGTGACGGGCGTTGGGGTCAAGGTTATTGGTACGGAAGCCTGCCTTCATCAGCTTCGAAGCGGCATAGCCCTCCCATACCGTCCATTGGCCGGAGCCGAACATGGCGACCGAATCCGGCCCATGCTCCTTGATCGCCTTCTTCCACTTCTCTTCCATGATGTCGAAGGCCTGATCCCAAGAGATCGGCGTGAATTCGCCGTTCTTGTCGTACTGGCCGTTCTTCATGCGCAGCAGCGGCTTGGTCAGGCGGTCCTCGCCGTACATGATCTTGGACAGGAAATAGCCCTTGATGCAGTTCAGGCCGCGGTTGACCGGCGAGTCCGGGTCGCCCTGGGTGGCGACGATGCGCCCGTTCTGCACGCCCACGAGCACCGAGCAGCCGGTGCCACAGAAGCGGCAGGCCGCCTTGTCCCAGCGCACCTTGGTGTTGGCCCCACCCTCCTGCGCCTGCGTCACGACCGGGATGCCGATGCCGGCTGTGGCAGCCGCCGCGGCGATCGCGTTGTTCTTGATGAATTCGCGTCGATTCATGCTCATTTCAGACCTCCGTCAATTCCAGACCAGCATCGGTGTATTCGTAGGCGACCGTCAGTCCCTGCACCTTGGGGGCGAGGTTCACCGCCAGGATGGAATCGGTGACCGACCAGCCCGCACCGTCCTCGATGGTGATGACGATGCTGCCCTTCTCGGCGGACGACCCGTGCAGCTCGACGCCTGGAATCTTCTTCAGGGCATCGATCACGTCCGGGAAGTCAGCGGGGAACGCCCGCACGATCAGACTTGCAATGTTCATGTTTCCCTCTCCGTGGGAATGTTGTTGTCCGACTGCATCGCGATTGCCCGTGCAGGACAGGGGCCGATGCACGCGCCACAGCCGGTGCAACTGCCTGAATCCAGCAGGGGCTGGGCTACCCCGCCGAGCCGGGGACGAAAACGGATCGCGCGCTCGGGGCAGGTTTCGCCGCACACCCGGCACTCGACGCCGCGCATGGCCAGGCACTCGGGGCCGATCGCGGCCACCATGTCCCACGGCGCTGCGTCGGGACCGCCGCGGACAAGGGCCTGGGGTTCACAGCGGCTGACGCAGTCGCCACAGAAGGTGCATTCGCCGCGGCTGAAGTCGACGCCCGGGAAACCGCCGTCCATGCGAACCAGGATCCCGGTGGGGCAGGCGTCGATGCAGCGGTCGCAGCGGGTGCAACGATCGACGAAAAGCGCCTCGTCGATTGCCCATGGCGGACGCCGGACGGGCTCGACCGCCCGCCTTCCCATGCGCAGGAAACCCCTGCGGGATGTGGCAATGCGTGCGGACGACTCGGTAACCAAGGGTGTTTCCTGATGAAGCGGCAACCGGAATTAGAGCCCTTCCGCCTCACAAGGTTATTGACCCGGATCAACTTGCGAAGAAGTCGCAACACGCCACCGGACAAGCCGGACGCAGCGCGGCCGGGCTGGCACTCAGCCGCGCATGCGCTCCACGGCCCAGACCGCGGCCTCGACGCGCGAGCGCAGGTCCAGCTTGCGCAGGATGTGCTTCACGTGGACCTTCACCGTGCCTTCCGCGATGTCGAACTCGCGCCCGATCTGCTTGTTCGACAGACCCGCCGCGATCTTCTCCAGGATGCGCGTTTCCTGTTCGGTGAGGCCGGCCGCGCCCACCGACTGCGGACGCGACTCGCTGCGCAGCGCCGCGGCGAGCAGGTGGTTGAGTTGCTCGGGGATCACGATCCGCCCGGCGGCCACCGCCTGCAAGGCCTCGAGCATGGATTCCGGCTCCATGTCCTTGAGCAGGTAGCCATCGACTCCACCACGCAGCGCAGCGACCACGTCCTCGCCCGAATCGGACACCGTCACCATCACCACGCGCGCCTCGAGGCGCGCGGCACGCAGCCCGCGCAGCACGTCCAGCCCGCTCACGTCGCGCATGTTGAGGTCGAGCAGGATCAGGTCGGGTCGCAGCTCGCGGGCCAGCGCCAGCCCCTCGGCGCCGCCGGCCGCCTCGCCGACGAGCTGAAAACCCGGGATCATCTGCAGCAGCTGCACCAGCCCGCGGCGAAACAGCGGGTGGTCATCGACGATGAGCACGCGTTGTGTTTCGGTCATGCGCGGGTCTCTCCTAAGTCGCTGCTGCGCCCGTTCACTGCCGGCGCAGGGACGCCCGTGGCGGCCCGGAAGCACACGCAGACGCGCGTGCCGCGGTCGTCCATCGGCGTGATCTCGATCTTCCCGCCCATGCTCTGCGCGCGCTCGCGCATGATGGCTAGGCCGTGATGGTTGCGGGCATCCTCCGGCGGAGCGCCGATCCCCGTGCCGTCGTCCTCGACGGTGAGGCGGACCTCGCCATCCGCGCCGCCCTGCAGGCTCACCCGCGCGCGGCTCGCCCGCGCGTGGCGCACCATGTTCGACAGTGCCTCGCGCACGATCTGCAGCACGTGAACCTCCTGGTTGGGGCTCAGGCGGCAGTGCCCGAGATCGATGTCGAGCGCGATGTCCACGCCGCCCCGCGAGCCGTATTCGCGCACCGCGTCCTGCACCAGGGTCGGGAGATCGGCCGACAAGCCGAGGCGGAACGATACCAGCAGCTCGCGCAACTGGCGGTAGGCCGCGTTGATGCCCTCGCGCAGGTCGGCAAGAATGGGCGCCGCCTGTGCATTGCGGGCCGGGTCGGCCAGCACGGGCTGCAGCAGGCTCACCTGGATCTTCATGTACGACAAGGCCTGCGCGAGCGAATCGTGAAGCTCGCGCGCGATCACCGAGCGCTCCTCCTGCAGCGCCAGCAGGCGCTCCTGCTCGCTGCGCCGCGCGGCGCCAAGCGCCATGCCCATATGTCGCGACAGCGCCTCGACGAGCTGGCGCTGCCAGTCCTCGAGGCGAGCGCCGTCGGGCAGGGACAGACGCAGCATGCCGTAATGGTGCTCGCGGTCACGAAGGGGAAAGCGCAGCAGCCCCGGGCTGTGCAGCGCCACGCCGTCGCCGCCGGACGCCGCACGGCAGGCGGCGCAGGCCTCGTCCCCGCGCGCGGCACGGTCTGGACACGGCCCGATCGACGACGCCGCCACGGTCGCCGGGCCACCATGGCGCGGCTCGATGCACACGAAGCTGCCCGCCAGGCCGGCCACATGGTCGATGTCGCGCAGCGTCGCCTCGTAGGCCTCGACCGCGCTCGGGGATTGATAAAGGCGCGCGATAGCGTGGTAGAGCAGCTCGAGCGAGCGGTTGCTGCGCTGCAGCTCCGCGGTCTTGTCGGCGACGCGCTGTTCGAGCGAGTGGTAATACTTGGCGAGTTCGTCCGCCATCAGGTTGAACGCATTCCCCACGCGCCCGAGCTCATCCTCGCCGGTGTAATCCACCCGCACGCCGAAATCACCGCCCACGATCCGCCGCGCCGCATCGAGCAGTCCGTTGAGCGGCCGCAGCAGCGCACGATGCAGCATGAAGAGCGCGATGATCACGACCAGCACCGTGACCGCGATGGCAACGCCGAGGATGAAGCGCAGATCATGGATCCGGGTTTCGGTGTCGTGCTCGAGCACCGCCACCAGGGTGTTGAGCTGGTCGACGAAGGCCTCTACCTCATCCAGCAGCCTCTCCACCTGCTCGACAGGCGGCGGCCCCGACTGCCCGCCGAGCGCCTGAATGCGGGGCTTCAGGCTCTGGTGCCAGGAGGCGCTCACACCGCGGTAGGTGGCCGCGAAAAGCTCACCGGGGGCGCGCTCCGTGAAGCGCATCAGCGCGGGGTGCTCGAGCTGGGCTTCGAAATCGCGCATGGCGGCCGCGACGCGCTCGGTCCCGAGCCGGCCGCTCAAGGCATCGACCGCGATGAGGTTCGCCACCCGATGCGTGTAACGCCGCAGGCTGCCTGCGATGTTGATCGCGCTCGCGCTGCCGCGCGTGCTCTCGACCACGAGCACCGAGGCGCTCATGCCCGCCAGGCTGATCAGGGTCAGCGCCAGCAGGGCCACGGCGACCAGCAGCATGATCGAGCGCCGCACCACTGGCCGCGGAATTGCGAAATGCATCAGCCACCTCCCACCCGACGCGCGACTGGGCCGACAACGTGGACATACCCCCTTCCACGCCGATCGCGCCCCGAAAATCGTGAGTCGCGTTTATTTTCCAAGAAGAATCAGGACCTTGAAAAAGTTCCCGGATACCTCTTTGGAGGTATGACCCCCTGCACCCGGGACCTTGCCGACGCTGCGCCGCAACGTGCGCGCCTCAGGTCAGCGGCTAGTCTACAGCCCGTCCGCCGCATCTGGCGCCCGCAGGAGAGTCGCATGAGCTGCAGCAAGCCGCCCGCCATTGATACTGGAGATCTGCTGGCCCACTTCGCGCCCTTCAACATGCTCGACGCTGCCGAGCGCGCGCGCCTCCAGAACCTTGCACGCCCGATCCACGCCGCACGGGGCGAATTGCTGATCCAGCAGGAAGACTGTCCACGCGGCATCCACCTCGTGCTCGCCGGACGCATCAAATGCTTCGTGCTTTCGCCCTCGGGCGGCGAAAAGATCGTACGCCTGGCAGATCCCGGCTGTTTCTTCGGCGAGGAGGCTGCGCTCCTCAACCGCCCGCACATCGTCAACGCCCAGGCCATGAGCCCGAGCGAGCTGCTGTTCGTGCCCACCGGCCTGCTGCGCGAGGCGATGGTCAGCTCCACGCCCTTCTCGGTGTCGATGTCGATGCGCCTGGCGACCGCCAGCTACGATCTGATGTCGACGATGCAGGTTCAGTTTCAGCTGAGCGGCACGCAGCGCGTGGCGCATTACCTCACCCGACTGGCACCGGACGATGCCGAGCACTACGAGATCCGCCTCGACATCGACAAGCAGACCATCGCCGCGCAGCTCAACCTCACACCCGAGACCCTGTCCCGCATCCTGTCGCAGCTCACCCGCGAGGGCATGATCCAGCCGCGCGGTCGGCGCGGCATGGTGCTGAGCAAGCTGTCGCAGCTGCGCGACTGCGCCGCGCACTGACCCGCTTCTGCTGAGCTGCGAGCCTGCGCGGCGTCGAACGGAGGCCTCAGCCCGCGTCCGCAGTCAGGGGGGCGACCTGCCCCAGATGGGCCGGCACGGCCAGCCAGCGGCCGAGAATCCGCCAGATGTCGGCGTCGAAAGCGCGCGGAGCGCTCGCCGCCAGTGTGCTCGCCGCGGCCGCATCGGCCACGCTACCCAGGTAACACCAGCGGTCGAAGACATGTTGCCGCGTGCGCCCGCTCACCGCGTGATGCTCGACGATCCGCATCGCCCCGGGCCAGAGCCAGGGCTTGACGCCCACGCCGGCCAGCGCCGCCGCAAGGCGCGAATCGTGCTCGTCGATCGACTCTCGGCCGGCGCACACGCCGGCGCAGCGCCGGGCGCCGTGCGCGGTGCAAGGCCCGCTACCGCCCTCCAGACCGAGGCGGCGCGGGCACAGGCGATACAGCATCGCAAGCTCGCGCAGCAGGTTGTCGGCCTCCCGGCGATTGCGGAACACGCCGCTGAGGCCGTCCCACGAGGCCGGGTCGGTGCCGGCGATCGGCACGCTCTCGTAGATCGGCGCGCGGCGCCGGTTGCGCAGCAGGCGCAGCGCGAAGCTGGCGTCGGCGCGCTCCAGCGGACGGTTGTGGGGCGGCCGGAAGTCTCGCAGCAGCGCCAGCTCCTGCAGCGAGGTGTCGAGCTCGCCCGCCGTCTCGATCCATTCCACGCGCCTCACGCGGGCGGCAAGTTCGGCGTCGCGCCCCTTGCGCGCATGGGGCGCGAAATGCTCCCTGACCCGCGCGCGCAGGCTCTGGGCACGCCCCACGAACAACGGCGGCTCCCGTCGCCCGCCGGCAGGCGCTTCCTCGCTGGCAAAGAACAGGTACAGGCCGGGGTACAGGCCGGGCACATCCGGGACGGCCTCGAGCGTGCCTTCCGGCAGGCCGGACGGCAGCGCGGGCGCCTTCATCGCGCGCTCGGCGGCACGCGCAAGCACCTCGGGTGCAAACGCCGCCTCGACCTGGCGCAAGAACTGCCACAGCACCTCGACGTCCCCCATCGCGCGATGACGCGCCGCGCATACCAGCCCGTGGCGCTCGATCAGCGCGTCGAGCCCGTGGCGGTGATGTTGCGGGAACAGCGCCCGCGACAGCTTGACGGTGCACAGCACCGGCGCATCGAACTCGCGCCCGATGCGGGTGAAGGCGTTCTTGATGAAACCGAAGTCGAAGCGCGCACTGTGGGCGACGAACACGCAGCCGTCGATCAAGGCCGCGACGGTATCGGCGACCGCCTCGAACGGCGGGGCGTCGACGACCATGGCGTCGGAAATGCCGGTGACCTGTTCGATCAGCGGCGGGATCGGCTGGCCCGGGGCGACCAGACTCTCCCATCGCGCCACCACCTCGCCGTCCTCGACACGCAGGATGGCGATCTCGGTGATGCGGTCGCGCACCGGATGTGCACCGGTGCTCTCGACGTCGATGATGGCAAGACGCCCCGGCAGGCTCATGCAGGCCAGCGGGGAACGCGAACGGTCACGCGCAAGGCAGGTACGGGAAACGTGCGAGCGCTCAGTGATTCGAGTCGTAGTAGTAGGGCTTGACCGGCACCTTGGCCGCAGCCAGCCGCTCCTGGTCATCGACGCGCTGCGGCTTGTCCCACCACAGGGCGCGGCCCTTCTGCTGCTCCGCGCGCTGCTCCGGATGCTTCTCCATCCACTCGCGCATGAACTTGGTGTGATCGGATTCGTACATTGCCATCTCAGGCCCCTGTTGATGTGTCTGCAGCGCCGGCCGCGCTGCGATCGGCCCGCATTCTACCAGCGCCGGCGGCGCTCAACCCACGCGTCCGTCACCCTTGACGCGGCCGATGCGCACGACCTCCTGCACCCGGCGTACCGCGCGCATCACCCGCGCCAGGTGCATGCGGTCGCGCACCTGCACGGTGAAGCTGAGCGCGGTGTAGTCGCCCTGCTCGCTCTCCATGCTGACGCTCTGGATGTTGCAGTCTTCCTCGGCGATCGCGCTCGCCACCCGCGCCAGCACGCCGCGCGAGTTGCGGCTTAGCACGCGGATACCGACGTCGAACAGGCGATCGTCGACCACGTGCTCCCATTCGACATCCACCCAGCGCCCGCGGTCGCCGCGCAGCTTGGCGACGTTGGGGCAGTCGTGGGTGTGCACCTCCAGCCCCTGTCCCTTGCGCAGCGTGCCGATGATCGGGTCGCCCGGGATCGGGTGGCAGCAGCGCGCGAGCTGCACCGCCACGCCCTCCGAGCCGCGGATGGTGATCGCGCCCGCAGGCTTGGGCTTAACCACGTCGGGGCGGCCGGATTCGAGGTCCTGCGCCTCGGCCAGGCGGCGGGCGACGATCACCGGCAGGCGCTTGCCCAGCCCGATGTCGGCGAACACGTCCTTCTTGTGGCGCACGCCGCGGTCGCGCAGGAAGCGATCCCAGGCGAAGGAGGAGATCTGCCCGAGGGTGAGGCCGTGCGGGCGCAGCGCCTGGTTGAGCAGGCGCTCGCCGAGCGCGACCGATTCGTCCTGCTGGGCGTTCTTGAGGAAGTGACGGATCTGCGAGCGCGCCTTGCCGGTGCGCGCATAGGACAGCCACGCCGGGTTGGGGTTGGCGTGGGCGGCGGTGATGATCTCGACCTGGTCGCCATTGCGCAGCTCGCTGCGCAGCGGCATGAGGTCGCCGTTGATGCGGCAGGCCACGCAGCGGTTGCCGACGTCGGAGTGCACCGCGTAGGCGAAATCCACCGGCGTCGAGCCCTTGGGCATCGAGAAGATCTTGCCCATCGGCGAGAACACATAGACCTCGCCCGGGAAGAGGTCGATCTTCACGTGCTCGAGGAACTCGGTGGCCTCGCCCGAGGTGGATTGCAGCTCGAGCAGCGACTGCAGCCAGGAGTGGGTCTTCTGCTGCAGCTCGGTGAGCGTGCGCTCGTCTTCCTTGTACAGCCAGTGCGAGGCCACGCCGGTCTCGGCGATGTGGTGCATCTCGCGGGTGCGGATCTGCACCTCGACCGGCATGCCGAAGGGGCCGATCAGCGTGGTGTGCAGACTCTGGTAGCCGTTGGCCTTGGGGATCGCCAGGTAGTCCTTGAACTTGCCCGGCACCGGCTTGTACATCGAGTGCAGGGCGCCGAGCGCGAGGTAGCAGCTCGGCACGTCCTTGACGATGACGCGAAAGCCGTAGATGTCGAGCACCTGCGAGAACGACAGGTGCTTCTCGACCATCTTGCGGTAGATGCCATAGAGGTGCTTCTCGCGCCCCTGCACCTCGGCGGCGATGCCCCACTGCGGCAGGCGTTCTTCGATGCTGGCGAGGATCTTGCCGACCACCTCGCGGCGGTTGCCGCGCGCCGAGCGGATGGCCTTGGACAGCACCTCGAAGCGCAGCGGGTACTTGTTGCGGAAGGACAGCTCCTGCAGCTCGCGGTAGAGGTCGTTGAGCCCGAGCCGGTTGGCGATCGGGGCGTAGATCTCCAGCGTCTCGTTGGCGATGCGGCGGCGCTTGGCCGGACGCATGTGGTCCAGCGTGCGCATGTTGTGCAGGCGGTCGGCGAGCTTGATCAGGATGACGCGCAGGTCGCTCGCCATCGCCAGCAGCATCTTGCGGAAGTTCTCGGCCTGCGCCTCTTCCTGCGAGCGGAACTCGATCTTGTCGAGCTTGGAGAGGCCGTCGACGAGTTCGGCCGAGACCTTGCCGAAGCGCTCGGCGATCTCCGCCTTGGAGATGTGGGTGTCCTCCATCACGTCGTGGAGGAGCGCGGCGATCAGCGCCTGGGCGTCGAGGTGCCAGTCGGCGACCAGCGAACACACCGCCACCGGGTGGCTGACGTAGGGTTCGCCGCTGACGCGGAACTGCCCGGCATGGGCATCGGCGGAAAAATGATAGGCCGCCTCGACGCGGCCGACGTCCTCGGGCTTCAGGTAGCTCTGGACCTTGGTCTTGAGCTGCTGGAAGTCAAGCGACAACACGCTCGACGGGGGCGGCCGATAGGGCTGGGGGGCTGGGCCCGCTTCTGCGGTGTTCATGCACCCCCCTCGCCAGGATCAGGCCTGGCCGCGGTTGAGCATCTCGAGTCCGACCTTGCCCGCCGCCACTTCGCGCAGTGCAATCACGGTGGGCTTGTCGTTGTCGCCGGGCTCGAGCTCGATCTGCGGCGTGCCACCGGCGGTGAGCTGGCGGGCACGATAGGTCGCCGCCAGGGTGAGCTGGAAGCGGTTCGGAATCTTCTTCAGGCAGTCTTCTACGGTGATGCGGGCCATGTTCAGTCCTGTTCGAGAAAGGCGAAATATTCGGGATGCCGCTGGTGCTGATTGGCGCAGCGCAAACGCGCAGCCCGCACTACGGCGACCAGGTCGTCGAGCGCGGCATCGATTTCGTCGTTGATTATAACGTAGTCGAATTCCGCGACATGGCGCATTTCCCCACGCGCTCCGAGCAGGCGGCGGCTGATCACATCGTCGCTGTCGGTGTTTCGGCCACGCAGACGGGCTTCGAGTTCCTCCATCGACGGCGGCAGGATGAACACGCCGACTGCGTCGGGAAAGTGCTTTCTCACCTGCTGCGCGCCCTGCCAGTCGATCTCGAGCAGGGTGTCGCGCCCGGCATCGATCTGCGCCTTGAGCCAGACCCTGGAGGTTGCGTAGTAGTTGCCATGCACCTCCGCCCATTCGAGGAACTCGCCGCGGTCGCGCAGCGCGCGGAAGGTGGGCACGTCGACGAAGTGGTATTCGCGCCCGTCCTGCTCGCCGGGGCGCGGGGCGCGCGTGGTGTAGGAGATCGACAGCTGCACGCGCGGATCGCGCTGCAGCAGGCCGCGCACCAGCGTGGTCTTGCCCGCCCCGGAGGGCGCGGTGACGATGAAGAGGGTTCCGGGCATGGCGCTCGCGTCCTTATTCCAGGTTCTGAACCTGTTCGCGCATCTGCTCGATCAGCACCTTCATCTCCATCGCGATGGCGGTGATGTCGGTGGCGGGCGACTTGGATGCAAGCGTGTTGGCCTCGCGGTTGAGCTCCTGCATCAGGAAGTCGAGGCGCTTGCCGGCCGCACCGCCGGCCTTGAGGATGCGCTCGACTTCGTCGAGGTGGGTGTTCAAGCGGGTCAGCTCCTCATCCACATCGATGCGCTGGGCGTAGAGCGCGACCTCCTGGCGGATGCGGTCCTCGTCGAGGCTGGCGACCGCATCGCGCAGCTTGGCGCTGAGGCGCTCCTGGTACTCGACCACCACCGCAGGCATGCGCGGGGTGGCGGTAGCGACGAGTTCGCGCATGCGCGCAACCCGCTCGCGGATCATGTCGGCGAGCTTCTCGCCTTCGCGGCGGCGGGTGGCGACAAGGTCGTCGAGCGCGGCATTGGCGAGCTCGACGATCGCCGGCAGAAGCTCGTCGAAGCCCAGGCTGTCGTCGGCGAGCATGCCCGGCCAGCGCAGCAGCTCGTTCACCGACAGCGGCGCGGCATCGGCGAAGCGCGCGCGCAGGGCAACCTGCGCGTCGGCGAGCTGATCGAGCAGCGCGGCGTTGAGCGCCATGCTGCGCGGCGCGGCGTGGCCGGTCTGCAGGTTCAGCCGGCATTCGACCTTGCCACGCCCCAGGCGCGCGCTGATGCGTTCGCGGATCGCGGGCTCGGCGGCGCGCAGGTCGTCAACAATGCGGAAACCCAGGTCGAGATAGCGCGAATTGACGCTGCGCAGCTCGAGGTGGAGGCTGACGCTGCCCAGGTCCCGCGCCTGGACTGCGAACCCTGTCATGCTTTGGACCATTTAGGCGCTCCGGGAACCCCACCCCATCGAGTAGACTGCGGGGTCCGATCAGGTATGAAACCGCGAAAGCCGCGATTCTAGCGCCCCCGAAGATGCCGTCTCAAGCCAACTGCGCGCTGCCACAGGGCTTTCAGCTCGACCAGTACCGCATCGAGCGGCAGTTGTCGCTGGGGGGCTTCTCGATCGTGTACCTTGCCTTCGACGCCCACGACACCCCGGTGGCGATCAAGGAATACCTGCCCAACTCGCTGGCGCTGCGCAAGGATGGCGAGACCGAACCGCAGGTCTCGGACGAGCACCGCCTCGCCTTCCGCTACGGCATGAAGTGCTTCTTCGAGGAAGGGCGCGCGCTGGCCAAACTCATGCACCCCAACGTGGTGCGCGTGCTCAACTTCTTCCGCGCCAACGGCACGGTCTACATGGTCATGCAGTTCGAGCGCGGCCGCACGCTGCACGACTACATCCAGAAGCACCGCGGCGAGCTCAAGGAGATGCTGATCCGCGCAGTGTTCGCGCGCCTGTTGAATGGCCTGCGCGAAGTTCACGCGCACAAGCTGCTGCACCTCGACATCAAGCCTTCGAACATCTACCTGCGCAACGACGGCACGCCCGTGCTGCTCGATTTCGGCGCCGCGCGGCAGACGCTGGCAAGCGACCAGCCGGTGCTCAAGCCGATGTACACCCCCGGCTACGCCGCACCAGAGCAGTACGAGAAGGACGCCCAGCTCGGTCCGTGGACCGACATCTACAGCGTCGGCGCCGCCCTCTACGCGAGCGTGACCGGCAGCGCGCCGCCGCGTGCCGACGAGCGCGCAGTCACCGACGTCCTGCAGCCGGTGGCCAGAACCCACGCCGGCCGCTACGACGCCCAGCTGCTGGAGTTGATCGACTGGTGCCTGCAGCTCGACCCGCTCGCCCGACCGCAGAGCGTCTATGCGCTGCAGAAGGCGCTGATCCACCGCCACGCCGGCGCCGACCGCCCCGAGAACTGGTTCTCGGACCTGGGCAGCCGGCTCAGGTCCTTCATCGGCCGCACTTGAACGAGCCCGCCATGCGCTTCACGATCTACCAGGAAAGCCGCACCGGCCAGCGCGCCAGCAACCAGGACCGCATCGCCCACTGCTACTCGCGCGAGGCGCTGCTGATGCTGGTCGCCGACGGCATGGGCGGGCACCTGCATGGCGAACTCGCCGCCCACCTCGCTGCCCAGTACATTGCCCAGGCCTTTCAGCGCGAAGCGCGGCCACGCTTGCCCGACCCCGGGCTGTTCCTGTCGCGCGCGCTGGCGGGCGCGCACCATGCGATCCTCGACGATGCGCTCGACCGCCTGCTGCCGGAAGCCCCGCGCACCACGCTCGTGGCCTGCGTGGTGCAGGACGGCGCCGCCTACTGGGCGCATGCGGGCGACTCGCGGCTGTATCTGCTGCGCGGCGGCCATGTCGTCACGCGCTCACGCGACCATTCGCGCACCCAGCTCATGATCGACCAGGGCTTGCTGCAGCCCGAGGACGCGCACAACCACCCCGGACGCAACCGGCTGTATTCCTGCCTCGGCGGCAATCACGCGCCGCAGGTCGAGCACTCGCCGCGCACGCCGCTGCGCGACGGCGATATCCTCGCGCTGTGCAGCGACGGCGTATGGGGCCCGGTCGGTGACGACAGCCTCGTCACCCATCTCACCGCGACACCGCTCAGTCAGGGCGTGCCGCGGCTGCTCGACGACGCCGAACGCCGCGCCGGCCCGAACGCGGACAACCTGTCGATGGTGGCCATGTGCTGGCACGACGAGGACAATCCCGGCCCGGCCAGCGCCGAGTCGATCTCCACGCGCACGATGGCGATCGACGATTTCACCACCCGGCTGGACATGACGAGCATGAGCAAGGGTCCGGCCAGCGACCTCAATGAAGACGAGATCGAGCGCGCCATCCGCGAGATCAACGAAACCATCCGCAAGTTCGACCAGAAACGATAGGACACCCCCGATGCGACCCAGCCAGCGCCAGCCCGACCAACTCCGCGCCGTCCGCCTCACCCGCGGCTTCACCTGCCACGCCGAAGGCTCGGTGCTGGTGGAGTTCGGCGCCACCCGCGTGCTGTGCACCGCCAGCGTCGAGGAGTCCGTGCCCGGCTTCCTGCGCGGCAAGGGCCAGGGCTGGGTGACCGCCGAATACGGCATGCTGCCGCGCGCCACCCACACCCGCAGCGCGCGCGAGGCCGCCAAGGGCAAGCAGAGCGGGCGCACCCAGGAGATCCAGCGCCTGATCGGCCGCAGCCTGCGCGCAGTGGTCGACCTGGCCGCGCTCGGCGAGCGCCAGATCGTCGTCGACTGCGACGTGCTGCAGGCCGACGGCGGCACGCGCACCGCCGCCATCACCGGCGCCTGCGTCGCGCTGCATGACGCGCTCGTCGGCCTCGTCACCGCCGGCAAGCTCGCCCACAACCCGATGCGCGAATTCGTCGCCGCGGTGTCGGTGGGCATCCACCAGGGCGTGCCGGTGCTCGACCTCGACTACGCCGAGGACTCCGACTGCGACACCGACATGAACGTGGTGATGACCGAAGGCGGCGGCCTCATCGAGGTCCAGGGCACGGCCGAGGGCGCGGCTTTTTCGCGTGCCGAACTCAACGCCCTGCTCGATCTCGCCGAACTCGGCGGCCGCCAGCTGCTCGAACTGCAACGCGCCGCGGTGCGCTCGGCCATCCTCACGGCCTGAGCCCGGCACGCCAGGAGAAGCCAGCATGAGCACCCGACTCGTCCTCGCCAGCAACAACACCAAGAAGGCCGCCGAGATGCAGGCCCTGCTCGCCCCGCTCGGCATCGAGGTCATCCCGCAGTCCGTGTTCGGCGTCAGCGAGGCCGAAGAGCCGCACCCCACCTTCGTCGAGAACGCGCTCGCCAAGGCCCGCCACGCCGCAGCCGCCACCGGTCTGCCCGCGGTGGCTGATGATTCCGGCCTGTGCGTGGAGGCGCTCGGCGGCGCGCCGGGCGTTATCTCCGCCCGCTTCGCCGGCGAGCCCAAGTCCGACGCGCGCAACAACGCGCTGCTGCTGGAGAAGCTCTCACATCTCACCGAACCTGCTCAACGCGCAGCCTACTTCTACTCTGCCGTGGTGCTCGTGCGCCACGCCGAGGACCCGCGCCCGCTGATCGCCGACGGCGAATGGCACGGCCAGATCCTCCCCGCCGCGCGCGGCGAGGGCGGCTTCGGCTACGACCCGCTGTTCTGGCTGCCCGAACTGGAGCA
>CZCA01000820.1_pt1 | contig 37984 bp, 27 predicted proteins | sample 591981 | NCBI WGS metagenome assembly CZCA01 (sample SAMEA3556810, study PRJEB10932) | anaerobic digester metagenome | reverse complement strand
AAGAGGCTTTTGCGATGGTGGTTATAGCAGCGGGGCCACACCTGTTCCCATCCCGAACACAGAAGTTAAGCCCGCTCACGCCGATGGTACTGCACGGGCGACTGTGTGGGAGAGTAGGTAGCCGCCGTCGCAAAAGCCTTTTGCGTTATATGGAGATTCTTTCTATATGTGGATGGTATAAACAATCAAGACTCTTCAGGATGAGTTCCTGCGTCCTGATCTTCCAAGTGGTCAAAGTGTTCTCTGATTCTGGTTGCCGTCTTCTTTCCTATCCCTTTAATCTTCATCAGCTCTTCCATACTGGCTTCTGCTATCTGGTCTACAGAGCCAAGTTCTTTGAGCAGGAGAAACTTTGTTTGCTTGCCTATGCCTTTGATATCTTCCAATTGGCTAACCAAGGTTCTTTTAGAGCGCCGGGCTCTATGGAAGCTGATGGCAAAGCGGTGCGCTTCGTCCCGGATATTGATCAGCAGTCTCAGCGACGTAGAGGAACGTGGCAAGATGATAGACTCACTCTGATCAGGCAGAAACACCTCTTCGGCTCTTTTTGCGATGGAGATGATGGGTATATCCGGATATTCTGAATCCTTCAAAACCTCCAGGCAGGCTCCAAGCTGACCTTTGCCGCCATCTATGACGAAGAGGTCGGGCAGCATAGCTTCATCCTTTTTCACCTCATCGAGAAAGCGGACGAGCGTCTCCTGCAGGGCGGCGTAGTCGTCTTGTCTATCTATTGAGCGGATGATGAAATGCCTGTAAAACTTTTTGCGAGGCTTGCCGTTTTCAAAGAATACAGCAGAAGAAACGGTGTCAGTTCCCTGGATGGTGGAGATATCCATGCAAACCATCTTGCGTGGAAGTTTTGGCAAGCCGAGCTTTTCTTTGAGTTCCTGAATGGGTTGGATAGTGCGGTTTGCCCTGCGCATATGAGCCAGCTTCTTCTCTTCCGCCAAATGGAAAGCATTTCCTTTGGCCATGGCTAAGAGCCGGCTGCGTTCGCCTCTCTGTGGAAGGATCAATCTATCTCCCAACCATTGGTTCAGCTCTTCAAATCCTTCGGGCTCCAGGGGCAGCATGATCTCGCCGGGCAACTCATCCCTCACGCTGTAATACAACTGCATGAAGATAGCCAGCACCTTGGCTTCGCTGGAACCTTCCACGTTGCTCATGTGATAGCTCTCGGAATTGACGATAGCTCCACTTTGCATCCTCAACACCACGCAGACGCCAATGCTTTCTTCGATGTATATGCCCAGGATATCCGCGCTGCGATCATCCGTATATACGACAGTTTGCCGCTTTTGCACTCTTTCGATGGCAAGCAGGCGATCCCTGGCTCTGGCTGCTTCCTCAAAACGCATTTCCTTGCTATAGGCGAGCATTTCAGAGCGAATCTCGTCGGCAACTTCCTGATATTTGCCGCTGAAGAAAGCCAAGGCTCGCTTCACGATTTTGTCATATTCCTCCACGGAGATCTTGCCTATACAGGGTGCCGAGCATTTGCCCAGCTGATAGTTGATGCAGGCGCGTTTATATTTGATTTCATCTGCGGGGATAGTGCGCGAGCAGGTTCTCAGCGGCAGGATCCACTCCAAATTTCTCATAGTGGTGCGAAGGTAGCGGCTTTCGGTGTATGGCCCAAAGTAGCGGGAACCATCTTTGACCAGGTCGCGGGTCACAAAAGCTCTGGGAAAAGGCTCGTTTAAAGTGATGCGCACGAAGGGATAGCGCTTATCATCTTTGAGGTTGATATTGTATTTGGGTTTATGCAGTTTTATGAGCGTTGCTTCCAAGAGGAACGCTTCATGATTGCTGTTGGTGATGATGTAGTCCAGATCTGCTATGTGTTTTACCAGGGCAGAGGTCTTGATATCGTGTGTACCCGTAAGATAGGAACGGATGCGATGTTTGAGCACCTGTGCCTTTCCCACATAGATCACCTCACCTTCTTTATTTTTCCACAAGTATACGCCTGGAGCTTCAGGCAGGAAAGCGAGCTTTTGTTCTAAGCTTTCTGGAATCTTCTCCATAGGTTTTGCCAAAACTCATCCAGATAAGGCAGTTTGATGAGGCGTCCCAGCAGATAGAAGGTTGCAAATGCAGTCAAACTCAGCACCCCACCTTTGATGAGGGTATACAATTTGCCTTCCACGCTCCAACTATTGGCCCAAAAGTAAAGCGGGACATAGATCAGGACGCAGAGCAGTGCGGTTTTGATGATATTGGCCCAGATGCCGCTAAAGCTCACCCTCGGCAGTCTTTTTCGGATTTGCCATTGCAGGACAATATAGTTTGCCAAAGCGGTGAGCGAGGTGGAAAGGGCCAGGCCCCGATGGCCGATAAACTGCATCAGAATGAAGTTCGTCACGATATTGAGAGCCACCATTACCGCGGCAATCTTCACCGGGGTCTTGGTATCTTTGGCAGCGTAAAAGAGCGGGGTAACGGTCTGGTTAAGACTGAAGAAGAGGAGGCCCAAACTATAGTAGAAGAGTGCCTGCTGCGTCATGAGAGAGGCGCGTGCGTCGAAGGCACCTCTTTGAAAGATCAGATAAACAAAATCCTGCTTCAAGAGAAAGATCAGCATCGTGATGGGAATCATGACGTAGGCCAGTGAGATAGCGGAAAACTTCAGGCTTTGGGTGAGGGAATCATAATCCTTGTTGGTCACATGGCGTGAATAGAGAGGCAGCAGAGCGGTTCCCGTGCTGATGGCAAAGATGCCCAAAGGCAGCTGCATGAGTCGGTTTCCATATTCCAGGGCCGTGATGCTGCCCACAGTCAGGAAGGAAGCCATCAGGCTGTCTGCAATGAGATTTATTTCGCGGATTCCTATCCCGATCATGGAGGGGATAAAGCGCTTCCACATAGCTTCCAAGGCTCTTCCTTTAAAGGAAAAGATGATTTTGAAGCGATAGCCAATCTTCCTCATATATGGAAAGTTTACCAAGGTTTGCAAACATCCGCCCACAAACACTCCCCAAGCTGCCCAATAGATCAGCCTCGTACCATCCGGCTTATAGATAAACCAAGGTATGAGGATGGTGGAGATCATGCCCACGTTCAGAAGAGCAGAGGAAAGCCCGGTCATAAAGAAGTAGTCGTGCGAATTGAGAATGGCAATCAACGTGGAAGACAGCCCGATAAAGAAGAGGTAGGGCAGCATGATACGGGTGAGATCGATGGCAAGGCTCATGGTTGCCGGCTGCAGACCGGGATAGAGCAATCTCACGATATATGGCGCAAAAAGCATACCCAGTAAGGACAGGATAATCAGGAAGAAGCACAAGATGGATATCACTTGCAGGGCAAAATCCATCTGGCTTTTCTTGCCTTCCTTGATGCCGATTTCGTTGTATAGCGGTACGAAGGCAGTGGAAAGCGCCCCTTCGCCAAAAAGCAAACGCAAGAGATTTGGGATTTTGTAGGCTACGATAAAGGCGTCGTTAAGATACGTGGTGCCAAAGAAATAGGCCATCACGGTATCTCGGATGAGCCCCAGGATGCGGCTGATGAACACCGCTATGGACATCATGCTGATATTTCGTACCAGTTTCTTTTGCGACATAGGAGGGCCTTCAGCCTGTCAGCAGCTCCTCAAGAGCGTAGAAGTTATTGAGCAAGAGCAACCTGAGGTTTACGTTGCCTTCGATCTTATTCTTAAAATCTTCCAGATGCATAAGGTAGGCGTAAACATCATCTTCCAAATACATTCTGGCGGGCTGTATCTGCTTTAAAAGATCGACCTTGTCGATATTGGTAACCGCATCCGGATTGGAATTGAGCATGATCATATCATTGGCGATAAAGCCCAGGTAATCAAAGATCAGCCTGGTGCTTTCCGCATTGATATCCTCTCTGATGCGCTCCAAAAGCTGCAGATACTTGAGTTCGTTTGCCTCTTTGGCCAGTGCAAACATCTCAAAAGCCAGCTCCCGCAATGCCAGGGTGCTATCTTCTGCAATCCTGAAGGCAGCCTTGAAGTTTCCATTGGCAATTCTGGCAGCGGTTCGTGAGGAAAGCAGGTCAAAACCGTGCTTCTTTTGCAAGATTTGTTGGATGATGGTGCGGGAGAGCGGCTTGAAGTAGATGGTTTGACAGCGGGAGATGATGGTGGGTATGATCTTGGGCAGCCGGCAACTGGTAAGCAGCATGATGGTGCGCGGCGGCGGCTCTTCCAGAGTTTTCAAAAAAGCATTGGCGGTGGCGATATTCATCATATCCACGTCTTCGATGATGCAGATGCGCATGGAAAGCTCGCTGATGGAGAGGTTTAAGCTGCTGATCAGCATACGGATGTTGTCCAGGCGCAGCTCCACCGCTCTATTGAAGCGATACTGCTTCCAGGGACTGTCGATCTTATTTTGGATGTAGCCCAAATAGGCTTGCAGATTGGCTGAATCCTTGATTTCTCCCTCCGGGCTCATCTTAAAATTGGGAGTGGGGAAGAGGTGGATGAAATCCGGATGATCCATGTTGAGCAATTTCTGGCACGCAGAGCACACTCCACACGGGCGTATCTCACTTTCAGCCAAGCAGTTGAGTGCCATACCAAAATATAGAGCCGTGGTAAATTTCCCCACGCCTTCAGGCCCATGAAAAAGATAGGCCTGGGCGACTCTATTGTTGTCTATGGCAGATTTCAGGATCTGCAGGGCATGTGACTGCCCCTGGATTTTATCAAACATGGCTTAGAGAATGGTGATCTTGGAGCGTCCGGCCTCGTCACTGGTTACATATTCGAAGGTCGGATTGATAAAGACGCTCTCAAACTCGCTGGCCAGGATATCGAAGGTCAGCACATCATGATATTTACCGGCATGAAAGATGGATTCACGACGGCGTCCGGCTGGCTTGAATCCGGCTTTTTCATAGCAACGAATGGCACGCTTATTATAATCTGCCACTTCCAGTTCGATAGAATGTAAATTGAGCACATTAAAGCCAAAATCCAGGCATAGCTGCGTGGCTTCCAAGCCTATGCCCTGGTTCCAGAAGGTCTTCTCTCCTATAAAGATACCAAAATGAGCCTTGCGATGTATATGGTCGATATTCCTAAAGCCGCAATTGCCAATTGCTTTATTGGTTTCCTTTTCAACGATGGCAAAAACAACGCCATCATCGTTGAGTTTTTTCAATATCTCCAGCTCATGCTCGAGGCTGATGACGCCAAAACTGAAAAACACCAAAGGGGTAATTTCGGGGTCATTGACCCACTCGGTGTACCTCTCCACGTCTTCCAAACTGATGGGAGAAAGGTAACACTTATCGGCACTTAACTTACGAAAGTATTTCATGTTAAAACTCCTTTATGATGAGATCACATTTGACGAAGTAAGATTAACTGTCAATGATAAAAAGCGAGGCGGCGCTGTTTTTTGCGATAGCCGAGATGTAACTGCTTGAAAATAAAAGGCAAGAAAAGATTTGCATTTTGCGGGTGCGACTTCATGGATAAGATTTCAACAAGAGTCATCAATACCTACTAAATTGGTAGGTGATACCAGAGGGGATTGGGGAGGTGAAGACGCCAACCATTCTGAAATATTTGACCTTGAGTCCCGTTTTGCGAAAGCAATTCCGCCCTCTAAAACGTCGATTTCATGCGGCTTCCCTTAGGGGCTCCTATGGGTCTCCTTTGGGATCCACGAGTAACCCAAAGAAAACCCAAGAGTTACGCAAGCGAGTGCCAGGGAGATCGGAGGGGAGGTCAACCTTTGCAAAAAGGCAAATGTTGAGTCAAGTATCGGTTTGTGGTCAAACAAAAGTGAGGGATAATTGAGTAGAAAATGGAGTGAGTTTAGAGTGTGAGCAAACAGGGAAGTGGTTTGCTCTTATCGTAAGCCTCATCGGTATCCTGCACTCTTTTCATCTGCAGAGCCCACTGGGGCAGCAGGTGACGGAAGTCGTTGAAATGATCCAGGTGATGACAGTCACCCCCGATGGTAAAGAGCTTGCCGCCCATATCTTTGTAGAGTTCCAAAAAGCAGGGCTCGGGGAGGCAATGGCCATAGTCCTTTCTATAGGGCGAATAGTTTATCTCCAGGGCTATCTGCTTGTCTATCATAACGTTGAAGATGTCTTTGACAATGGGCAGGGCATATTCTTCATTGGGCTGCTGCTCGTAATAACGTTTGTAAACGCCCAGATGCGCCAGCACGTCGATCTCGCACTCGGAAACAAGGCTCAGGTTTTGCAGGTAGTAGTCCTGGACCTGCTCTTTGGATAGGGGACGGGCCAGAGGGACAGCCACATTGATCTTATCGCTCAAAAAGTGCACTGCCCCCAAGGTTAGTTCCAGGTCTATCTCTTGAACCAAGGCCAAAGCAAAATCTCTTACCTGGTGATAGTCTCCTATCTCTATGCCTTTGATGATTTGTAGTTGTGGGTATTGAGTTTGAGCCATATCCACGAATGCGGAGTATTTCTTCAGTGACAGCAAGCCATTTACTGCAAGTTCCCATGGCAGTAAATCCAGATGTTCAGTGAGAGCTATCGCAGTATAATTTAATGAGATAGCTTTATCTATCAGATCCTTTGCCTGAAGTTTGCTATCCCAACTATATTGTGTATGAAGGTGATAGTCTGTTAATATCATGGTTTTGCCAGGATGGCGGCACCTAAAGCCGCGGTGATTTCAGGTTCGGGTGGAATCCATAACTCGGAGCCCAGCTCCATGGAAATACAGTTTGCCAGGTCTTGATTTTGAGCCACACCACCGGTGAAAGCATATGGTGCCTGGTGAGTTAGCGCAGACATTTGGCTGAATATCCTCTTGGCGATGGAGCGGTGTACGGCTCTCACAATGTTGGTTGCACTCACTTTGGACGCCATGAGCGAGATAATCTCGGTTTCGGCAAAGACCACGCAGGTGTTGTTGAGCTTAATTTCCCTATCCGCATCTGCTGCCAAATCAGAAAGTTGAGATACCTCTATGCCCAAGCGCATGGCAGTCATTTCCAAAAAGCGCCCTGTGCCTGCCGCACATTTATCGTTCATGGCAAAATCGAAGACTTTGCCTTGGCTGTCAAGTGCGATCACCTTGCTATCCTGCCCACCAATATCAATGATAGTGCGGGCTTCAGGCTTCAGCCAGACTATGCCGGCGGCATGAGCTGAGATTTCAGATATCACCTTGTCTGCCAAGGGCCAAATCTTGCGCCCATAACCGGTTGCGACCTTGGCTGCTATTGATTGCTCTGGAAGCTTGAGGGCGGTTAAAGCCTTGGTATATAATTGTTCTATGCTCTTGGTGGGGTCGATATTGGTGGCTATCCACTCTTGAAAGAGAATGCTCTGCTTTGTATGATCGAAGATGATCAGTTTGGTGTTGCGGGATCCGACGTCTATGCCGAGGGTAATCATTTCAATATATGTGTGTACAGGTTTTGGGGGTTAAGGTATTGGCTTGCATAGTCATTGATGGTCTCAAGCTCTATGGAAGCGATGCGTTTGCTGCGTTGGAGCTGGTGTTGGATATCGTATCCCAATGCGGAAAGAGCTGCCAGGGAAGATGCCTGATAGTTAACGCTTTCCGCATCAAAGCGATGTATGCCGATAAGGTAGTTTTTGGCCAATTCCAACTCTTGGGGAGTCACGCCCTTTTGGTGTATATCAGTCACAATCTCCTTCATCAATTTCAGGCAGAGCTTCTGCTCTTTGGGATTGCAAAAAGCATAGGCTGTCCAATAACCAATCTCTTCCAAAACAACGAGTTCCATACCGGTTTGATATGCCAGGCCATAGTGTTCGCGCAGTGTATCGAAAAAGCGGGAATTGACGTCTCCACCTATGATTTGTGAGAGCAGATGAGCAGCGGTGGTTTGCACCCTTTCTTTGGAGGAGCAGGCCAGGGAGCCCATATGGATCACGGCTTGCTCATTTGCGCCTATGCTGCGTTTCTGGCCCGGTTGATGAGGTATGAGCTGCAGTCTGGGCCTTTCCGGCTGCTGATCGAAAGATGGGATGGAGCCAAATATTTGATTTGCCATGTCCCAAACCGCTTCCGCTTCCATAGTTGCGCAGATGGCGAGATGGAAGTTTTGAGCCCGGTAATGCTGCTCAAACCAGCTTTCCAAGTGTTCCGTTTTAATTTGGCGTATCTGTGAGATGTTGCCACTGGAGCGCTCCAGGATTTGTGAATTGGCAAAAATTGTACGAAGCCACTTCAGGTATCCGTTGGTGGCAGGGTGTTCTTTCTCACGCCGCAGATTATCAGAAGCTGCAGATTTCAGGGTGGATAAGTAGCTGGCGTCAAGGCTGATATTGGAGAGCAAATCAGCCAGCAGAGCCAAAGAAGCGGACAGATCCGCTGTGAAGCATTTACCCCTGTAAGAAGTGCTGTCCAGGCTGTGGGTAACACGGATATTCATCCCCAGTTTGCGCGAGAAATCCATGATGCTCTGATGCGAACAATTGGCACTTTGATAGAGTAAAAGAGTAGACAGGAAGTAGTTGAAACCCCTCTGCTGAGGGCTTTCCCAGAGCTGAGATGCGGGCGTGCAGAGTGCGAAACCGCTCACCGGATTAGAATATAATTGTTTGAAAGTCAAGTGGATGCCGTTTGGCAATACGCCTTGCCAGTGCTTGTCATCCACCTGGATAAAGCCTTGTCCTAAGTTTCGTTGCGCTGCTTTATCCGCCTGGTATCTGCTCTGAATATCAGAGATGATCTTAGGTGCTATGGATTCAGCGGCTGCTTTCTTTCTCTTTGTGGGCGGCAGGATGTAGTCTTTGTGACCGGGAATCAAGCTGGGATCGAGCTCTATAGCTGCTCCACCCCGATAGTAAAAGGTCATAAACCTGGGCTGCCAATACTTTTTGACCGCTGCTTCCACCTGCTGGGCAGTGATGGCTTTGACGCGGTCACCATAGCTGTAAAGCCGCTCATAATCGCCCAATAGCGCTTCCGCCACAATATAGCTGGCGATGCTTTCACGCGCTTCAAATCCAAAGAGCCAGCCATGGATGATGTCACTGCGGATCAGCTCAAACTCTTCCGGGTCGATGCCGTTGTGCCATAAGTCGCTGAAATTCTTGCGGATAATGGCAGCGATCTTGGGGATAGCACTCTTGCGGGAGGTGACGAAAGTGACCACCGATGCGCCGCTATCAAGACCGCAGAGTGAGTAGACGCGAATCGCAGAGCACAGCTTTCTGTCTTCCACCAGTATTTTGTGCAGTTTTGAGCTGCGTCCGATAGCCAAATAGCGCATGGCAAAGAGCAAAGGATCAGCCGCGGGGTTCAGCTCGCTGAGTTCCGGCAAGACCCAGGCAAAGAGGTTTTGCTCGGCCTTTTGCCACACGTAGCGCTTTTTGGAGACCTCGGGGTCAAGCCATTTCTCTTTATCCTTGCTGATGGTGGAATTGCGGTTTTGCCACTTGCCAAAGATGTCATCAACGTAAGTATGTAAAACATCTGCCTCAACCGCACCTGAAACCACCAAAAACGAGTTTTGAGGCTGGTATCTTCTTTTGTAAAAACTCTTTAGCCGCGTATGTGTAGCGGCTCTTATGCTCTGGGGATTGCCAATGATAGACCTGCCCAAGAGGGATTTATCAAAGTGGTTCAGCTGGATGTATTCCAGGAAATCTGCCTCAGGATCGTCTCTATATTGCTGCATCTCTTCCAGGATAATGTCTTTCTCGGTCTCCACATCCTCAGCGCTAAATGAAGCATTCATCAGCAGTTCGCCCAGAATCTGCAGACCTGTAAATACGTGTTCAGAAGGCAGCAGCATATAGTAGCAAGTGCTGTCAAAATCGGTGTAAGCATTGAGCCAGCCACCAAGTGCGAAAACGGTGTTTGATATCTGATTAAAGCCATATTGCTTGCTGCTTTTAAAGGTAAGATGCTCGATAAAGTGTGAATATCCGGCCTGGCTCTTTTGCTCGAGGGTGCTGCCGGTTTTTACCACAGCTTGCAGACAAACTATGGGTTCCGACATATCGCTGTTAAGATAATAGCTTAAGCCATTGCTGTGCACATACTTCCGGGCCTTTTGGGTTTCAAAGCTGTGCGAACAGTGAGGACTGGAGCCTCCCGTCACTTTGGCAGAAAGCGGTTTGAACAGTTTGAGAGGATTCATTCAGGTTAGGTGCTGGGAGAAGATGTTACAGGGCTTAAGACTCCATCCGAGCTTACCAGGGCATAGGCGTTGTGGGCGTGGATGGATTCAAAGCTGCAGGCTTCCACATAGAATTTCTTTACCCGGGGATCGCCCTTGAGGATTCCGGCTATTTCTCTCACTACATCTTCCACAAAGCGGGGATTATCGTAGGCATGCTCGGTTACATACTTCTCGTCTGGACGCTTCAGAAGAGGATAAATCTGCGCGGAGGCGACACTTTCGGCAATTTCTATCAATTCCTCAAGCCAGATAACCTCATGATAACAAAGGCGGATAGTGATATTTGTGCGCTGGTTGTGCGCCCCATATTCGCTGATCTCTTTGGAGCAGGGGCAGAGTGTGGTGACAGGTACGACCACGCCTATCCAGAGTTCAAAAGCGTCGTTGTATTTGGCATTAAAGCAGCAATCATAGCTCATCAGGGAGGCTATTTTTGATACTGGAGCTGATTTTCGCATAAAATAGGGAAAGCTCACGTCCACGTAGGCTGCTTGCGCCTTCATAACCTCTTTCAGCTCGATGAGAAACTTCTCCAACTGATCCACGAAAAAGTCTTGATGGTATTGGTTTAACACCTCCAAAAAACGAGACATATGGGTGCCACGTCTATGGTGGGGAAGATCCACGTAGATATTCAGGTCGGCAACGGTAGACTGGACCTTGTTTTCTCTGTCTTCCACTACTATAGGGTAGCGCAGAGATTTTACGCCCACCTTTTCGATGTTTACATGCCTGTCATCGGGTTGAGATTGGATATCGGGTATGGTCATAGTTTTTCTTTAAAATCCAGTTGCTTCATCCCCATGCTTTTGAGTGATACGGGATGCCCATCTTGCTCGTAATAGATCACCAAATCGCATTCTTTCATGCTCTTAGCCACTTCGATTGCCTTTTGAGGCGGCATCAGGAAGAAGGCTGTGGAAAGCCCATCTGCCAGAGCTGCGCTGGGCGTGATCACCGTGGTACTGAAGATATTGGGCGTGGGATAACCGGTATGGGGATCGATGATGTGATGGTAGTGGACGCCATCTTGTTCGAAGCATTGCTGATAGTTTCCACTGGTTCCCACGCTGCTGTTGAGGATCTTGAATGAGGCGATATAGTCGTCCCGGCTGAGCATCGGATGCTGGATATAAACCAATTGCGGGATTTTGGAGCCGAAGAAGATCATGCTGCTGCGGCAGTCTATGTTTCCGCTCACAATGCCCAGTTCCTTCATTTTCTGCGCTGCCTTATCCAAGATATAGCCTTTGGCGATCGCACCGAAGGTGAGCTGCATTCCTGCAGGTTTATAGAGTCTGGTTTTATCAAAAGCGAGCTTGGAAAATCCCACCATGTGCAGTGCTTGCTTGAGCATTAAACTATCGGGAACAGCGGCCTTGAGGGTGTCGCTATACTCACCCGGACTGGAGCCAAATCCCCAAAGGTTCAAAACCGGCTTGATGCTGGGATCAAACTTTCCGTCGCTCAGCTTGTAAAGCTTGTCGCTGAGCACCAGAAGCTCGTAGATATCTTCATCCATGGTGAAAGTAGTGGCATCGGAGTGGTTGATCTTGTACAGGAGCGAGTTAGGATCAAAATCGTTGAGCTTATCCTGCAAAGATTCGATATAGACAAACACGGAATCTATCATGTTGCCTACGTTTTTACTCTTTGAGGTAGCTGTGATACTCACCACGGTGTCCAGAAGATGCTTGGACTTGGTCTGCGTGAAGCTGCGGTGGTAAAATTGCCAAGCCCCGTAGCCGATGACCAGGATCAGGATCACAAGCGAGGTAATTTCTTTTCTTTTCATGACTTATTGTTTATCCAGTTCATATTCAAGCAAGGTGCGGGTGTAATCCCTGACTGCATACCAGCTGAAGGGGATGGTGATGGCCAGGGGAACGAGCAAGACAAGCGTTGCCAGTATATTGAGCACAGCCAGTACCAGCACCATGAGATAGATATTCCAGCGCACTACGCCGAAATGGCGGCGTGCCAGCTTAAATGCCGCCATAAAGCTCAAGTTGCGGTCTTCCATCAGAATGGGAACCGGCAGGATCAAAGCTATCCAGTAGTTTACCAGCACTATCCACACCAATCTGAGAATGGGGTCGCTGCCAAAGCCGGGGAAACCAAAACAGATCAGATAGATAACCACAAAGTAGGCGCAGTTGATGATGCTGAAGACGAGGTATTTGGGATAGGCTTTGAGAGCCATGAAGAGGCCGGGCTTGCCCGCCTGATAGCCATCAAGGGTTGAGACAGCCTTGAATCCTATCAGGGTAAAAGGCAAAAACAAGCTCACCAGCACAGACTTTATCAATAGATTGAGCAACAGCTTAACCGTGCTATCCATAGGCAACATCAAGCTGGTATTGAAGAGCCAAATCAGGATGAGTAAAGGGATAATCCCGAAGATGATGGCGGGCACAGCCAAAGGAACGTTGATGCTGATATTGGGTTTGTACTGTGCCCAAGTAGCTTTCAGTGAGCGCATGGCAGAGAGCTCGTTCTTTACCAGGCTGCTCTGACGCTGGCACTTGGGACACCATACATCGTGAACCGCTAAACGGGTGTTGCAATGACGGCAACGCATTATGATAAACACTCCTTAAGAGAATACATTATTAACATTTGGACCACCCACAGGAAGGGCATTTGAGGCAGCCTTCGGCATGCTCAACGCTGGAGCCGCAATCAGGGCAGAGAGCGACATTGGGTTTGAGGGTGGAAAAGGAAATCGCACCTTCGTCAGAATTGATGGTCACCTGTCTGATGTCTCCATTTTTGTAGGTGGCCAGGAAGTTTTCCAGGGCACGTCCCACGGCATCACCACAGGAGGTGATCATCTGCCCTTTGTGCCACATCGGAGACTGACAGCGTATACCTTTGAGCTGACGAATGATGGCTTCCAATCTGATATTTGAACGAAGTGCCAAAGAGGAGAGGCGGGCGATGGCTTCCAATTGAGCTGAAGCACAGCCACCCACTTTGCCCATCTGCACAAAGACCTCACAGGCACCCAAATCGTCTGTGTTGATGGTGACGTACATATGTCCGCAGCCTGTTTCCAGACGCTGCGTGATGCCGTGAGTGATTTCAGGCCTATCACGCGGGGCGACTTTCTTCTCATCTCTGCTGCCGCTTCCGACGCTAAGCACCTGATGTTCCCTGCTGCCATCACGATATACAGTCACGCCCTTGCAACCGAGCTTGTAGGCAAGGTCAAAAGCGCTGCGGATGTCGTCTTTGCTGGCTTGATTTGGGAAGTTGATGGTTTTGCTGACTGCATTATCTGTATAAACTTGGAAGGCTGCCTGCATACGGATATGCCACTCGGGGGTGATGTCGTGGGCGGTTTGGAACACCTTTTTGATGTGTTCCGGGATACCGTCAATATCGGCGACGGAGCCCCTTTGCGCCACCTCTTCCAAGAGTTCGCGGTCGAGCAGACCTTCCTGTTCCAAGGCTTCTTGAAACCATTTATTCACATATAGCAGCTTGTCGTCATCCATCACGTTTTTGACGTAGACAAGCGAGAATTGCGGCTCGACGCCACTGGATGTGTCCAGAATCATGCTAATGGTCCCAGTGGGTGCGATGGTGGTGACTGTGGCATTGCGTATCCCTATGGCTTTCACGTCTTTAGCCAACGAGTCCCAGTCACATTCAAGCTTGGGTCTGGCAGCGATGATGCGATGACAGACGCTCTTTTCAAAAGTGGGGAAACTGCCCTTGACTTCAGCTATTTCCATGGAGCGGGTCTTGGCCTGAAAGTCTATAAACTCCATCAATTTAGATGCCAAATCCACTGCTTCCTCGGAAGCATAGGGAATCCTGAGCCGATATAAAAGGTCGCTAAAACCCATTACGCCCAAGCCTATCTTGCGGTTTAGTTTCACCATCTCGTCGATCTGAGGCAGGGGGAATTCGGAGACGTCGATCACGTCGTCCAAAAAGTCTACGCAAAGGCGTACAGTCTGCTTCAGACCTTCCCAATCAATCTGATCATCAACCACGAACATGGCCAGGTTGATGGAGCCCAAATTGCAGGCTTCGTTGGGCAGTAAAGGCTGCTCACCACATGGATTTGTGGATTCTATCCTGCCCAAATGCGGGGTGGGATTGTCCTTATTGATCCTATCCAAAAATACAATACCGGGTTCACCGTTTTTGTAGGCCATTTCCACGATGAGGTCATAAACTTCGCGTGCATTCTGACTACCCACAACTTCGCCTGTGTGCGGGGCAACCAGCTCGTAGTTTGCATCCTGGTTTACAGCTTGCATAAAGTCTTCAGTGATGCCTACGCTGATATTGAAGTTGTTGAGCTCGTTCGGGTCTGCCTTTGCGGTGATGAATTCCAGGATTTGCGGGTGATCGACATTGAGAATAGCCATATTGGCGCCGCGACGAGTACCGCCTTGCTTGACGGCATCCGTAGCAGCGTTGAAGACCTTCAAAAAGCTGATAGGCCCGCTGGAAACTCCATTGGTAGACTTCACCCGCGCATTAGCCGGACGCAAGCGGTTGAAAGAAAATCCGGTTCCGCCCCCACTTTTGTGGATCAACGCAGCGTTTTTGAGCGTCTCGAAGATGCTGTCCATACTGTCATCAATAGGAAGCACAAAGCAGGCGGAAAGCTGCTGCAGATCGCTTCCTGCATTCATCAGAGTGGGGGAGTTTGGCAAGAAGCGTCCGGAATCCAAGAGCTTGAAATAGGCTTCAAAACGGGCTTGGTCTCCGCCGGAAACATTCTTCGCTACCCGGCTGATCAAGGCCTCCCAATCTTCTTGGGGACGGCCCTGATCATCCTTTTTAAAGTAGCGCTTTTCTAAGACCAATAGTGCGTTTTCACTGAGTTGCACCATTCACCTCATATCTATAAAGCAAGAATTTCACGGGCTTGTTCCAGTGTGGCAATAGGACGTCCGATTTCTTCGGCTATCCTCGCCATTCTGGCTACCAATTGGGCATTGCTGTCTGCAAGTACACCCTTGTGATAGAAGATATTGTCTTCAAATCCAACGCGGATGTGGCCACCCATAACCATAGCCACCATGGAGGCAGGAATGTGCCAGCGTCCGATACCGGCGACAGCCCAAGTGGCTGTGGGGATTTCTTCTGCCAGATGCTGGGCCATGTAGAGCACGTTTGAAGGCTTGCCACTCATTCCACCGGGTACGCCGAGCACAAACTGCACGTGAAGGGGCGTGTGGGTCACAATACCTCTTCTCACCAGCCTTGCCACGTAGTCAATCATACCGGATTCATACACTTCCACTTCGGGAACAACGCCGTATTCCTTGAAAGCTTCTGCCAAGCGCACAATGTCCTTGGGGTGGTTTTCAAAGATTTCGTCGCCAAAGTTGAGGGTACCGGCATTGAGGGTTCCCATCTCAGGCTTTAACTTCAAGGGAGCCAGGCGTTTGTCAAATGGTTCGCCCACGGCTCCACCGGTGCTGATCTGGATGATAATGCCAGGTACAGCTTCACGGATAGCTTCGATGGATTCTTGGAAGCGCTCCAATCTCTGGGAGGGCGTGCCATCGTCTTCACGTACGTGCAGATGGATCACTCTGGCACCTGCTTCGTAACAGGCTTTTGCTTCTTTTGCCTGTTCTTCGGGCGTGATAGGCAAATTGGGCTGATGTTCTCTGGTGGTTTCGGCACCAGTGATTGCTGCGGTCAAAATTAAAGGTTTCATTTGTGTTCCTCTCTTTATCTTATTTTTATGTTATTTTATTCTTCAAACCAGCTCTCAAAAAGCTTCACCCGCTTGAGGTGATGCAGTTCGGAGCCTAAAATCTTGGCTGCAAGCTGGGAAAACTGCTCTTCATTGTCACTGACAAAGAACTCGTCAGTTCCCGGTTTGGTATTATCTGTGGGAGCTATCAACGTCTGTAGATGGTCGCTAATCGCCTGAGCACTATCCACCAAGCTCACGTCTGGACCCATTACCTCGGCGATCACGTCCTTGAGCAGGGGATAGTGAGTACAACCCAAAACGAGGGTGTCTATATCCTTGTCATCAAAGAAGCTAAGGTAATGCTGCGCAATGGTTTTGGCAACGGGATGACGGTCAAAGCCCTCCTCGGCCAGGCTGACGAATAGGGGACAGGCGGTGCTGTAAATCTCAAAATCCGGTGCAAGATTCAGGATAGCCTTTCCATATGCCTGAGAGCGCACTGTGCCCATGGTTCCAATCACGCCAATGCGGCCGCTTTTGGTCTTTTGCACAGCTTGCATTGCTCCCGGTTCGATCACGCCTACTATGGGAATACGAGCAAGATTCTGCAACTGAGGCAAAGCAACGGCAGAAGCTGTATTGCAGGCAACTACCAAGATCTTGATATTGTGCTGAAGCAGAAAACGGGCGTTTTGCAGACTGTAATCCAGGATGGTATTCGGGCTCTTGGGGCCATAAGGAACCCTGGCAGTATCCCCAAAATAGATCAGGTCCTCGCTGGGGAATGCTGCGCGGATAGCTCTATAGACGGTTAAACCACCTACGCCGCTATCAAATATACCTATGGGTCTTTTCATCGTCTCCTCGCTTTCTTGCTCTTTCTTTTGTAGCGTACACTTTTATCTGAACCCCTCTTTTGGTCAACCCTTTTTAAGCGCTTGGATTTTATCTCCTTGCTCTGTCGTTGTCTAACCTTTTTATACGCATGAGGGCTGAATTCGGCCGAATAATGAGTGTGCGCTCCGGGTACTTGGGCTAACTCCAAATATATATCATCACTAACGTCCATGATGTCAACAATTACTTTATCAAGCAGCTGGTAGTAGTTTCCAGTCAGGTTACTTGCATGCATCATGGCCTGTTCATGGTAGGTGAAAGGCGATCCTTTTAACGTATCGGTCTTGAGCACCCCAGTCACCGGGATTTCAGTCAAACGAACTATCAAGGCATCACGCCTGGTGGAAATCACCGTGCCGGTAAAGCGTTCACCCACCTTCTTCTTCATAAATGCAAGACTGTAGACACGCTCCAAACTGCGCTCTGCTTCATCTGCCAGAAGCTCCTGCTCGTTGGCAGTTTGTGCATGGTTTCTCAACTGGAATGCATTGAGGCTTGCTTTGGAGGTTTTCAGCAGGTAAATCTTGCACAGATGATGGATGCAAAGATCGCAGAGCCTGCGGATGGGGCTGGTGAAGTGGGTATAATGCTCAAGACCCAAGCCAAAGTGACGCTCTTCCTTGATGGTGTATTGGGCCTTCTTCAAGCTGCGCAACACCATGCGATCAAAGACCATATGATAGTCCTTGTTGGGCATGGAATTAAGCAGATATTGCAGGCTGAGATTGGGGTCTTCATGAGGATCGAAGCTCAGGCCATAGTGCGAGATCAACACGCCCAGTCTCTCAAGTTTCTGGGGATCCGGGTTTTCGTGTATCCTGTACAAGGTGTGTGGGGCAAGCTGCTTAAGCCTCTTTGCCACATATTCATTGGCTACCAGCATGAAGTTTTCAATCAGCTTGTGTCCATCGGTTTCTTTATCCAGCCCCAGCTCTACCAGGAGACCGTCATCATCATATTCGTATTGGATTTCGGGCAGGTCAAAGAAGATATAGCCTTCACTGATCCGTCTTTGGCTCAATAGCTTGGACAGCTTCAGGGCATCACTTAAGGTCTTCTTCAAGATAGGGGAGAGCTGGCTGTCCTCGCCATCAAAATAAGCATCCACTTCTTCATAAGCCAAGCGGTAGTCCGAACGAATCACGCTTTGCACTATCTTCTGGTTTCTGATATTGCCCTTGAGATCAAACTGGGTAAAGACGCTGAGGCAGAGCTTGTCCTCATTGGGTCTGAGGCTGCAAATCTGGTTGGATAAGCGCTGGGGAAGCATAGGGATGACCTGCTTGGGGAAGTAAAAGCTGTTGCCTCGTTTGGATGCTTCTTTGAATATCTTGGAATCGAGGGCAACAAAGTGGCTCACATCAGCGATATGAACCCACAGCTTGTAGCCCTGATTATCAGCCTCCAGGCTGATGGCATCGTCAAAGTCCTTGGCTGAAGCAGGGTCTATCGTAAAAGTCAACAGGTCTCTGAGGTCTTCACGGCCTCTGAAATCTTTGGCTTCTATCTCTTGCTTGAGGGCATCTGTCTCTGCTATTACATCAATTGGGAACTCCAAGGGAAGCTGATACTGCCTGAGAACAGCCAATAGTTCCACTTCCACATCACCTGAAGGGCCAAGCACTTCCACCACTTTACCACCTGGCATCTTGCCGCTGTAAATGTTGCCCCAATTGGTAACCTCAAGAACAACCTTGTCGTTTTCTTTGGCGCCCAGCGTGTCATTGACCTCAAACCAGCGGTGTATTTTGGGGTTGGAGCAGATAAAGATTGGCTTGTTGGAAAGGTACTTGATGTCACCTGCCATAGTTTCATTGGAGCGCTTGATTATCTTGCGCACTATGGCTCTATCCTTCGATCTTCCTCTGATAGTTTCTATCGCTACAATGTCATTATGGAAGGCGTTAAGGGTGTCTTCAAAATCCACAAAGTAGTCGCCCCCGTCAGTTCGCACGAAGGCGTAGGATTGATCCCGGGAAAGAGACGTGGCATCAAACTTCCCTTCGATGAGGCGCATATTGGCTTTAACAGCCGCTCTGGGAATAATCTTCTGGGTCTTCTTAGGTGGGGCAGGGGAGTAGCGTCCTCGGCGCTTAATCAATTCGCCGCTCGCTACCATGCGCTCCAACTCTTTCTTGAGCTCAGCCTTATCCCTTCTGGCCAAACGCAGTTTGGGCACCAGGGCCTCATATGAAATAGGCTGTCTATCATTGTTGAAATGATTGGTAAGCAAGCCTTTTATATCTTTCTTGTTCATGTATTACCTTAGTATTTCTTTCCTATCTTATCCATAAGTATTCTGATTAGCTCTTCCTCTTCTGTCTTTTCGCCGGAAAAGCGCAGAGATTGCCCCCTGAAGGGGTCCAAGCGCCTTGGCATCTTAAACGTACTGAGCATTACGCCACGTTTATCCTGGTAGAAACAACCAAAGTCTTCCCATTTACGGCTGACTTTGATGAAGATATAGCGAACATGGACGCCTTGATGATCCAGCTCATAATCCGTGGGAATGAACCAAGGCAGCAAGTTTCCCAATACCAACAGCATACCCAGGAAATAATAAAAGGGCGTCTGCCATATATTGACGGTGATGTGCCAGACTAAAGCAGCGACCAGGAACAGAAAGAGAACCAATGCCACAGTGGTCCAAGGCCTTTCCACCGCGGGCCAGGAACGCCATTTAAGGAGCACTTCACGAGACATTTAGGCCAATCTCCCTGCATTTCTCTATTTCCTCTTTGATAATGAGGATGTATTTGAAGCTCTGCGTGGTGGAAAACTTGGAGCCCAGAGTGTTTGCCTCTCTCTGCATCTCCTGCAAAACGAAATTGAGCTTTTTGCCTACTTCATGGCCGTTTGAATTATCCAGGAGCTGAGTAAGTGTGTCCAGATGACTGTCTAAGCGTGTCAATTCCTCCTGGATATCATATTTATCTACATAAATAGCCGTTTCGAGGACTAACCTCTGCTCGAGGACTTCACGGCTCTCTTTGCTGAGAAGCTCTTCCAGACGTTGTTTGAGCTTATCATAAAGTTCTTGTTTATAGGGCTCTATCAGCAACTGAACCTCAGCTAAAGCCTCACGGATCTTAACTTCTGACTTATAGAACTCCTTTTTGATCTCTTCACCTTCGCGTAACGTCTCTTTTAACAACGAGTTAATGGCATCATCCAGAGTGGTCTCCAAGGCTTGAATCAGTGTGGCATCTGTATCGAGGTTATTAAGGGTCTGGATTACTCCAGGCTCTGCAAGGATATATTGTAAAGGTATGTTATCTTCAGTACCAAGAAAGCTTTGAGCTTCTTGAATGAGCTCTTTATACTTTGCCAGACGTACTTTATCAAGCTGTAAAGGAGGCTCACGGTGATCGATGTAGTTGATCCTCAAATCTATGGTGCCTCGGAAGAGGTGCTGAGCAATCTTGGCACGCACTTGATTTTCAAAGAAGTTCAGCTCACGGGGGGCATTGATCCTGAGATCCAAATAGCGCCCGTTTACACTCTTGATTTCAATTTCAATATCCAAGTCCCGGTTTGAGAATTTGGCTTTTCCATAGCCGGTCATGCTTTTCATATTGTTAATCCTTTAGAATTAATTGATGGGGCAGAGGTTGACACATTGCCTTGAACTACAAAGGCTTGCCCCGATGTGTCCAAGTTTACATAACGTGCATTATCCGTAAACATATGACTCAGTCGCATATAAGAGTCCCTGCGGTGGCATCCACTACTTTGGCCAAGCTTAAGCCACCTATTTTGTCTGAGCCGCCACTGAGTACAGCAATCTTAAAATCCCGTGTCTTCCCTGAGACCATATCCTGTGACTTGCGGCTGAAATCTTCCACGTATACCTCCACGGTCTTTCCGATTTGCTCCTGAAACTTATCGAATGTGATTTGTCTTTGGAGCTCTATCATGGCCTGAAGTCTTCTGAGGCGCTCATCTTCAGGGACTTGATCTTTGTAAGAAGCGGCTTTTGTGCCTTCACGCTCGCTGTATTTAAAGCAGAAGGCATAATCAAAGCGGATGCTTTCCATGACTCTCAGAGTGTTCTCAAACTGCGCTTCAGATTCGCCAGGAAAGCCCACCATGAGGTCTGTTGTAATAGCGATATTTGGAATTGCTGTACGGAGCTTATCAATAAGGCCCAGATAATGATCTACATTATAAGAACGGTTCATATTCTTAAGCACTTGATCATCACCGGCTTGTAGAGGTAGGTGTATATGTTCGCAGACCTTGGAGCACTCCGCCATGGCAGAAATGAGCTCATCAGAAAGGTCTTTGGGATGTGATGTTACAAAGCGTAAACGCCAGAGTGACTCGATATCATTGAGCTTCCTGAGCAGATCAGGAAAGTGGTACCCATCATATTGATAAGAGTTTACATTCTGTCCCAAGAGCGTGATGTCGCGCAAACCCGCCTCTGAAGCTGATTTCACCTCGTTATATATATCATTGATAGGGCGGCTGCGCTCACGTCCTCTCACATAGGGAACGATGCAGTAACTGCAGAAGTTATCACAACCACGCATCACAGTTACAAATCCGCAATGCGCATCCTGCCGATGAGGCATAATCCCTTGATAGACCTGCGTTTTGTCCATGCTTAGAGTATCCGCACCGCAAGGCTCATCGTCTGCCAGGATAGAGGGGAGGTGCTGATATTGGTCCACCCCCACCACAAAATCTATGCCGGATTCTATTTCCATGAGCCTCTTCCCCATTCTCTGCGCCATGCATCCGATAACACCTATCTTGATACCAGGATCAGCTGTTTTACGATGCTTTTCATTGGCGATGCGCCCCAAAACACGCTGTTCAGCATGATCACGCACAGAGCAGGTATTGAAGACAATCACTTGCGCATCATCAATATCCGTGACAGGTGAATGCCCGGCTGAAATGAGGAGAGAGCTCACCAGCTCACTATCTGCCACATTCATTTGGCAGCCATAAGTTTCGATAATGTATTTCATAATTGTTCAGCAGTAGTCATTTATTCAATATATAGCCTAACGATATGCCATAGTAACAGATAGGGCACTCTTTCATCTGGTATCTTTCCATAATGATTTTAACGAAATGCAGCGCAGATTCAAGGATAAAGAGATCCATACCCGTGGCTTTGGCACTGCTCACGATTTCATTGCTATCATGTTGCAAATCATTAATGAGCTTGTTGACTTGAGAAAGACTGACTTTCTTCGCATGACCTTTCCAGGCAAGCTGATAGGGAAAATCGTACACGGCAGCTGCGATATAGGTAGCGGTGAGCCCCGTAACCACCAGGGTGTATTTACTGGCATCCTGAAGCCCTGGAAGTCTTTTATCCATAAGCTCGTAGAATTCTCTATATGATGTATCTTGTAAAGACAACAGGCCTAACTCTATCCCTTTACGTTCCTTATAAGAGCTTCCCCAAGCAACCTCAGTACTCATACCCCCGATATCTACCACCAGGGGCTTGGCCACATCCGGCAGAGAAGCTTTCACCGCCATATAGGCAGCAGCCGCCTCCTGATGTTGTTTTAACACTTTAACTTTTATATCATAACGATCTAAGATCCAGCCGGATACAACAGAGAACCTTTCACGTTCCCGCGCCACGGCAGTGGAGATAGCCAGCTTTTGTGAATCTATCTCTTGATCAAACTTCATCAGTGTTCTCACAACTGACTTGAATTGACTGCAGTCATCAGAAACCAGCCCTTTGGATAAAGCAGTAGTATAGTGGGCCGTATGCAAGACCCGGGCGTCGTCGCTATTATAAACCAGGTAGTTTAAGTTATTGGAGCCAATATCGAATACGCTCTTCAGCTTGCGATGCTTTTGCGTTTGCGCAAAGTAAGTTCCCACAATGCTTGCTGCGATATTTGCATTTTGGTTTCTATAAGTTTCTGAAGGCTTATATCCCTGTGGTGCAGCAGCAAACAAGGACTTCCAGGCAGCAATAGATGTCATCTTCTGAGGCACCTCCACCGCTGCTTTGTAGTGGGCCAAACCCTTAATTAAAACCTTCTCTTCCGGATAGTTCAATCGGGGCCGATACAGGATGGGTTTGCCAAACTGGCATGCTTCGGCAAAGGTGGAATATCCCGGCTTAGTGAGCAAGACGTCACAGCCAGAGATAATATCCAACCAATCTGACGACCGCGATGCATATCTATGGTTTTCGCTGTCCACACCCGGGTTAGCACTGATCACCACACCTTTAAAGGCTTTGCAGATTTTATCCATTTCCATTTCCATACCCTCTTCGCCACCAAAGCTACAGGCCAGAATACGATCCTTGGCATCTACCTTATACAGCTTCCTGATATCGTTGTAGACATCCTTTCTTTTGGCCAATAAACCCACCTTTTGCGCTCTGGGAAAGGCCCCCATGCTCTTCACTGAGCTGAAGGGAAGCCGGAAGGACGCACCAACGCGCGCATAGAGCCCATAGATGGTATTGACGAGGGGCCGCAGCTCTTTATCCTTATCGAATACATAGTCATAGATAAAGAACCAATCGAAATTTGAAATGGCAAACACGGGCACGGAGGCATAATCACAGGCCTCTATAGCCAGGAAGGGAATATCCACCAAGGCAAAATCAATTTCTTGTTCCTTCAGCCAGGCAACCTCCCTCTCCACAATCTCGTTACGCCTTGTAAACAGTGAGATCAGCTTATCTTTGGTGGCTTTTATATCCGTCTGCAATCCGGTGGTATGCACCACGCCAAAATCACAAGCCACATCTTCTTTGTAGCAAAAGGGACTATCCAGACAATCATAGAGAAAGTCCGGCCGGTCGCTGCGCAGGAAGACGGTGATCTGATACTTGATCAATTCCTCAGCAAGCGCCGCCATACGCGAAGCATGACCAAAGCCGTGGGACGAGATATAGAGAGCAACCTTCAGCATATTCAATAGAGCACGTGCGGTGCTTCTCCCTGCTGGCTCTTGATTTGGATGACTAATTTATTGGGCAGACAGACGATGGGCAGTTTGCTGCTGCTGCCTTGCTTTACGCAGCGTTTATCAGGGCAATCTGCATGGATCATGCTCACCTTGCCCGCTTTGATCTGGAAAGTATTATGCTCATCCACTTTGATAACTCTATCTTCATCAAGGGGATACTCGCCCCAGAGCCTATCGCCTTTATAAACGCTTACCACAGCATTTTCTTTGGTTTTAAACACACTGATAGCGGAAATGGTGCCGACAGCCAAGATCAAGATGATCAAAACAAGGTCGGCCAGCTTAAGCTCTGATGCTACAGCCTTTAGATGCTTCAACATCCCTTAGAACCTTCCCCACACCGACTCATTGCATATCTTGCAGACCGGCTGCTCAGCTTTATCAGTCATCAGCATCTTCACATTGTTTGGTCTTCTATGGATAATGGTTTGGTTGCATTTTTCGCAGATCGTGTCTGTAAAAGAGCCCCAGCCGATATTGCCGGAATAGACCCAGCGCAGATGCTGTTTGGCAAGCTTGACCGCGTCCATTACATCCTGGGAGGTGGTGCGGGGTATATCGCATTTAAAATCCGGATGATAGGCAGAAATATGCAGAGGCATTTCGGGATTGATCTCAGCCATGGTTTTGGCCAATTTCGTGATCTCAGGCTCGCTGTCATTGAGCCCTGGAATCAGGAGATTGGTCACTTCCACGTGCACGCCCTGTTCATTTGCCTTTTTGATAGTGTTTAATACAGGCTGCACTCTGCCACCGCAATGTTTTTTATAAAACTCGTCATTTATGGACTTTATATCGATATTCATCGCATCGATCTTAGGCAAAATCTCGCTCAGCGGCTCATCCATGATGAATCCATTGGTGATGAGCACTATCTTCAGATCTGGAATTTCTGCCGCCAGATCATGGATAAATTCATACCAGGTAAAGGGTTCAGTGTAGGTAAGCGCAATGCGATGTGGCAGATTTTTATACTCTGCAAAGATGGATTTGATGATCTCAAAGGAAAAGTTCATGGTGGGCTGATCCTCTTGGCTGATGGGATGATTCTGGCAGAAAAAGCAGCTCAAGTTGCAGCTATTCGGCCCTGCGGAAAGGATTTGTGAGCCCGGATGGTAGTGATAGAGTGGCTTCTTTTCTATGGGGTCCACAGAGATAGAGATGCTCTTTTGATAGTTGACGGCAAAAAGCTTGCCAGCGGAGTTGAGCCGAGATCTACACAAGCCCCTCTTCCCCACCTTGATCAGGCATCTGTGCGGACACAATTCACAGCGTATCGCATCGCCTTCTTTAGACCAATACATAGCCTCCCTGATCATTTTATCCATTCTAATACTCCATTTAAATGATTGTCCAAGCTTACTCTTAGCGAGACAAGCAGCTCCCTGGCATTTTGTCCCATTTGTAAGCGCCTATCATCAATCTCTAATAAAGGCCTCATCGTGTCAAGGATATTATTTGCATCCGAGATCTGAATAGCCTCAGCAGCCAGCAATTGTTCCACCGATTCCGCACAGGAACTATGATATGGCCCCATGATGATTGCCTTGCCATAATACGCTGGTTCCATGGGATTATGTCCACCAAAATCGTAAAATGAGCCTCCCACCAACGCCAGATCGCAGATGGAATAAGCCTGATTGAGATAGCCCAAGCCATCTATGATCAGGATTTGCGCTTGCCGGGAATCAAAATCATTATCCGACATCAGCTTACTCTGATAATCTGCGCACAGCTTCTGCACCTCAGCCACTCTATTGGGATGCCTGGGAGCCAGGATGAGCTTCAGATTTGGCTTTATCTCAAGCAGTTGCGGCATGATATCCAAGATCAGTGCCTCTTCTTTGGGACGGCTGCTGCCGAAGCATACAATGAAGTCATCAAGCTGGAAGCCCCATTTTCGCCTTGTCTCTTCAAAATGATATTCTTGAGGTGAAAGCGCATATTTGAGGTTACCTGCCACCTGGATTTCCACATCGAAGAGCTGCTTAAAGCGCTGAGCATCCAGCTCACTTTTGGCCATAATCAGCTTGATACTCGCTCCCAGATAGGATAGCAATGGCTTCAATGGCTTCAGGCGCCGGATGGTTTTTTCTGAAATGCGCGCATTCAAAAACAGCACCGGTACATCAGCTCTTTTGGCTTGCAAGAGGAAGTTTGGCCAGATCTCGGTTTCCACAATGCAGATCAGCCGGGGCGCAATCTGCTCAAATTGTTTAGCCCTCAAAGAGGGTACATCCACCACGCTAAGATAAGCCTTGATCTCAGGATGGAGCTTCTGTGCTGCTTTAAGTCCATTTACCGTAGTGGTGGTGATGATAATTTCGTTGGCAGGGACGTGATCGCAAAGCGCCAGCACAAAGCTGCGCACTGCATTGATTTCCCCCAATGAGGCAGCATGAATCCATACGCCCCCTTTTTCCACCTCATAAGCCGAATCCAGTGCGGAATCATAATCTATCCTTTTCAGAAAAAAGCGCAGAACCGGATAGAATATCCTATACACACCTTCGATTAGTACATTGAAAATGCAGAGGATAGAGTATTGGATGATGCGAATCATGAAAACCTGTATAAAACAAAAAAGGGACACCGGACGGCGTCCCAAACTATGGCGGGAGTGACGAGACTCGAACTCGCGGCCTTCTGCGTGACAGGCAGACGTTCTAACCAAACTGAACTACACCCCCACCGTAATACGTCAATATCAGAGTGTTGGATCAGTGTTTTATAATAGCGCTTTTTTGTCAAGAGAAATCTGTAAATATATCGCATCTATCGCAAGAAAAGGCTGAGGTTTGCAAGAAACTATCGCGGTATCTGGATTATATATCATGAGCTTAGCTTGCTTAGCGGGCTTTGATGGTGCCTTCGCCAAATTTAAGCGCTGCGGCCTCAAACTCCCGGATCAAAGGATGCGGCCTTTGAGGGCGGGACTTAAATTCGGGCTGGAATTGCACTCCCACAAAGAAATCATTGGGCGTGTATTCCATAATCTCGATCAGAGAGCCATCCGGCGATCTTCCCGTGACCACCATGCCATTTTCAGCCAGGATATCTTCATATGCATCGTTGATCTCATAGCGATGACGGTGGCGTTCCTGGATCAGATCACAGCCATAGGCCTGATGAGCAAGGCTATCCTCGGTGAGCACACAATCATGTGCGCCCAAGCGAATCTTATTGTTAACCAGTGCTTTGTACTTTGCATCAGTCTTGAGGTGTACCACCGGCTCGGGGCTATCCGGATCAAACTCTGCACTATTGGCGTTGCTCAACCCACACACATTGCGTGCGATATCGATCACCGCTCCATGCAGTCCCAGGCAAATGCCAAGGTACGGGATATTGTGGATGCGTGCATACTTGGAAATGGCCAGCTTCCCGGCTATTTCTTTGATGCCAAAGCCGCCCGGCACCAGGATACCGTGCACTCCCTTCAGGCTCTGATCCAGCTCACTGTCACTGATCTGCCGCTCGGAGTCTATCCACTTCAGCTTCAACCTGCAGCCCAGATGTGAAGCTGCGTGCTGCAGCGCCTCTTCCACGCTTTTATATGCATCCTGATGGCGCACATATTTGCCACAGATGGCGATACAGAGGTCTTTATCCGCCTTTTCCGTGGCTTCGATAAAGCTCTTCAAACCCTCCAAACGTGGCTCTTTGTAAGGAAGATTGAAGTGCTCACAGATAATCTCAGCCAAGCCGGATTCCTGGTATACCAGCGGCACTTTATAGACAAAATCCACGTCTACGGCATTGATCACGTTTTTACGCGGTACGTTTGTGAAAAGCGCTATCTTTCTGAACACATCTTCGGCAAACTTCTTCTCGCTACGACAAAACAGAATATCGGGCTGAATACCAATCTCACGCAGCTTATACACACTGTGCTGCGTGGGTTTGGTTTTGAGCTCGCCTGCTGCCTTGAGGTAGGGTACGTAAGTGAGCAATACGCAAAGACAGTTTGCCGCCCCTTTTTCCAGACGTATTTGTCGTACTGCTTCCATGAAGGGATGGCTTTCGATATCGCCCACTGTGCCGCCGATCTCCGTGATGATCACGTCAAACTCTTCATCCCGCAATGTCATGCGCCGAATGATCTCATTGGTCACGTGCGGGATAACCTGCACCGTGTTTCCCTTATAGACACCTTCACGCTCATTTTTGAGCACGGTTTCATAGATTAATCCTGCTGAGCAGCTGGATTCCTTGGTGAGGGATTCATCCACAAAGCGTTCATAGTGGCCCAGATCCAGGTCTGTCTCTGCCCCATCGTCTGTTACAAACACTTCTCCATGTTGGAAGGGGCTCATGGTACCGGGGTCTACATTGAGATAGGGGTCAAACTTCTGCAGCGTGACCTTATGCCCTATCTCTTTGAGCAGCATCCCTATTGTAGCAGTGGCGATGCCCTTTCCAAGAGAGGAAAGGACACCGCCCATTACGAAGATATATTTTGCCATCGGCTTTATTTATCTTAGCATAGAGGTTTGAGTTCTGCCAAGGATTCCTTGATGGCGTTCACCGTGTAGGCAAGATCTTCATCGGTATGACGATAGCAGATATAGCCGTGGTGATATGGCTGCAGGAATACTTTGCGACGAATCAGCTGAGTATAGAACTCAGTTCTCAGCTTCTTGTATAGACCTTGATCGTCTCTGGGGAATGTGATGTAGGGCATCCAGGGGCCGCCGCTGAACTCGGCAGGGATGGTGGATTCTTCCACGACCTTGTTCACTTCGTTGGCAAACTTCTCACCCTTCTGAGCTACCACTTCCAGCATATTGTCACGCTGCAAGAGCTCAATGGTCTTCAGGGCTGCAACCTGTCCATCACTATTGGGGAAGAAGGTGGATGAGAGGAACACGTTATCAGCGATTACGCTCATGATGTCGCGTTTTCCCACCAAAGCTGCGATAGCATAGCCGTTGGCCATGGCTTTTCCGAAAGTTGCCAGATCTGGAGTCACACCGTAGAGTGCCTGTGCTCCACCGATGTGACAACGGAATCCACTGCGGATTTCGTCGAAGATCAGCACGCATTCATATTTGTCAGCTATCTTGCGCAGGCCTTCCAGGTAACCGGGTTTGGGCATCTGCACAGGATCGGCACCGATATGACCGACGGGCGTCACGATGATGGCAGCCATATTGTCAGCATTGGCTTTACAAATGTCTTCCACCATATCCAGGTCGTTATAGTGGAATTCGATGGTGTCTTCATAGAGCTTTTTGGGGATACCGCCTCTCACTTCCACGCACCAGTCGTGCCAGCCATGGTAGCCGCAGCGTGCCACTTTCAGCTTTTTGGTATAAGCTCTGGCCACCCTGATAGCGATGGTAGTGGCATCGGAGCCGGTTTTGACGATGGAAGCCATCTCGCAGCAGGGAATCAGCTCTTGCAGCTTCTTCACCAGAGTGTTTTGGATGCTCTGGGTGAGAGAGAAGCAAAAGCCCTTGCTCCTGATCTGCTCATAAACGGCTTCATCGAGCTCTTCTTCACGGTAGCCGATAATGATGGGGCCATAGCCGCAGAGGTAGTCGATATATTCGTTGCCATCAACGTCTGTGATGCGTCCGCCTTTTCCACTTTCGAAAAAGATGGGATACTCACCTTCCACAAAGTTATAGGGTCTTCTGATGCCAGCCACGCCACCGGGAACCAGTGTCTTGACTTCGGCATACATTTCCATGCTCTTGTCTAATTTCAGTTTTTCTGCCATTTTAATTCATTTCTCCTTACATTTTCCATAGGGTGGCTATTCCCATGCCGCCACCAATGCATAATGAAGCCAAGCCTCTCTGCAGATTGCGCTTTTTCATCTCGTGCAGGAGGGTTACAACAATACGGGCGCCACTGGCACCGATAGGATGTCCGAGGGCAATTGCGCCCCCATTGACGTTTACGATGTCGGGATCAATCTTGCCAACGCCTTCAAGCTCCAAACCTTTCAGCACGGAAAGACTTTGCGCTGCAAATGCTTCGTTAAGTTCGGCAAGCTGTACGTCTTCCAGTTCCCACTTGGCCTTTTCCAATACCTTCTTGATAGCGGGAACGGGGCCATAACCCATAACGGAGGGGTCCACGCCTGCGGAAGCAAAGTCTACCAAGGTTGCCATGATCGGCAAGCCCAGTTCTTTGGCCTTTTCTTCGCTCATCAAAAGCAGCAGGGCAGCACTGTCGTTGATACCGGATGCGTTAGCCGCTGTCACGGTTCCGGTTCCATCAGTGATGAAGGCCGGACGCAGCTTGGCCAGGCCTTCGGCTGTTACGCCGGCGCGAGGCATTTCGTCTTTGTCCACAATGAGCGGATCGCCTTTTCTCTGAGGCACTTCCACCGGAACGATCTCTTCTTTGAAACGTCCGCTATTCATTGCAGCTTCAGTTTTGTTTTGGCTTGCTGCCGCAAAAGCATCCTGCTCTTCTCTGGTGATATTGTATTTCTTGGCCAGGTTTTCCGCTGTGATGCCCATGTGATAATCGTTGAATATATCACTCAGACCATCACGGATCATCAGGTCAACCATGTTCTTGTTGCCCATTCTGCCACCCCAGCGCATCTCCATGGATGCATAAGGGATTTGGCTCATATTCTCGGCGCCACCGGCCAGGATGATGTCCGCCTCACCACAGGCAATGCTCATCGCTGCCAATGTGAGGGCTTTCATTCCGGAACCACATACCTTATTGACAGTAAAGGACGGGATGTAGTCTGGAATTCCACAATGAATAGACGTTTGGCGGGCAAGGTTTTGACCCTGTCCGGCGCCACATACGTTGCCCAAAATCACTTCATCGACCATCTCCGGCTTCACACCGGTATCGGCGAAAATGGCTTTGGCAACTGTTACAGCTAACTTTACAGCGGAGATGTCTTTAAACACTCCACCGAAATTTCCAATCGCGGTTCGTTTGGCACTCACCACCACTGTTTTTCTCATGTTTCCTCCATGATATTTTATTTTGTTTTATTGTATCTCTTGGAAGGATATGCAGTTACCTAAGATGGGTCACCGCAAAAACTCATTAAATGCCATAATAATAAAAGGCATTTTTTGGTCAACAACTTTGATGGCCTTTTGTGAAGATACAGCCTGAGGAGAACATTTTTCCACGAATAGGCACGAATGGAGATGTACGGGCGCTCGCTGTAGCGCCGCAAGTATGGTCGCTTGCCAAAGCGACCAGGTAGCCGGCGCTTGCCTACAGCGCCGCAATCAAGCGCAGCTTGATGTAATCCTTCCACGAATTACACGAATTAAGGGCCAGCTACCGCTGGCTTTACTCTTCCACGGATGAACACGGATGGGGCCAGCAAGCTGGCAAGAGGGAGAGAGGGAGGGGCGACTTCGTCGCAGTTGTGAGTTGTGAGCGGCTGCGCAAGTTATTGGGATACGGATAGTTACTGGGTTTAGAACAGCAAACTTCGTTTGCTTGCGGCGCTTTGGGCAAGCTCCGGCTACCGGGCTTCGCCGGCTTTGAGGATGCGGATAGTTGCGGTGGGAATGCGCACGACTCCGGGGTTTTCTTTTCTTCCCACGAATTACACCAATTACACGAATTATGGGATGCAGGGTCGGTCGCTGGACCGACCATACATGAGCGACCCTACCTCAACAGCGTCACCTTCTTGCTGCTCACATTCCTGCCATTCACGGTCAGATTGAGCAGGTAAATGCCGCTGGAGCAGAGCCTGTTATCGCCATCCCGGCCATCCCAGTAAGTGAGCTGCTCGCCTGCCTTGGAGGGATCAAGAGCGATGGTCTTTACCTTCTGGCCTTTGATGTTGTAGATGTTGATGCTGGCATTCTCTGCCTTGCCGAGCCCGCCCTGTGGCATACTCACCTTGATATTGGTAAAGACCTTGAAGGGATTGGGCCAGACATCCAAACTCACCGTAGGGGTGACCGGAATGGTGGGATCATCCACACTCACCCAGGGTTCTGAACCATACTCATAGCAGCCCATATCTATCCTGCCATCCCAGATACGCCAGTTTCCTGCCAGATCATAAGATGGCAGATTGAGGCCGGTGGTATCCGGAGTGCCGGAGTTGATGCAAGGAGAGTTGGGACGAAGCCGCAGAAACATCGAGTCGCTTGGATTTGTGCTTGCAAACATAGGGTCAGCATTAATGTTGGTTTCTCTATACGTCACCATATTACCAGGATATGAATTCAAAACTCTCGAGTTGCCACCATAGATTAGGTTGTAGTCTATGTCTATGTAGGATAAAAAGCCGGCATTGAAAGTATTGGGAATTAACATCTCATAGGGAGCATCGGGATTGTAGAAGATATTGTTTTTATAAGTAACCCTCCCACTGGTAGTTATGGCTGCAGTAGCACCATAGTTGTTTACAAAGGTGCAATTGTTTATCTTGAGTTGATCAGTATTCGTAGCTTGAAAGAAAATAGTTCCCTCAACCCAGTTACAGCGGAGGTCTTCAAAAATACAATTGGTAATCTCTATGTTTATTTGCGAGCCTATATTGTTTGTTAGAACACCTAATATGGGCTGCAGGTTCTGAACCCGGATGTCACGGAAAATACAGTTTTCCATCTTTAACCATTCTCTCACCCAAATACCTATAACCGCAGGCTCGCCCCAAGGATCGTCGCCAGGGTATAACGATTCAATATTTTCAAATACACAATCTCTCATAATACCAGATTGAATATAGCTGCCATCTTCGAACGCAAATAGTTCGGTGATGCAATTTCTTAGTGTAAAGTTTTGCAGTGTGCAATTACGTGTGTCGGCATATATAATGCCAGTAGTCCAAAGAAAGAAATTCTCAATCACGATATCTTTAATAATCGAGTCGTGCAACTCATAGATGCTTAGTGGACAGACAGCTAAAGTATCTTCTATATTTCCTCTTATGGTAAGTCCGGAGAGCATCAAGTCGTGCTGTTTTGAACTGAATACTACGTCGGATGCCGGAATCCCATTATTAGCTTCATATTGAATTATTACATCATTGAGTCCCACGCCCATGAGGTTGACATGAGACTTCAAAGGTATGGGGAAAATCTGATCATTTATAGTATAGTTCCCGGGTAGAATCCTCACGGTATTTCTATTATTTTCGTTTGGCTTGATCCTGTGCATTGCAACAGTAATAGACCTTAGTGCCTGGGCGGGGCTTAGGCCACTGTTTTCGTCATTGCCTTCTGGACCCACGTAAAGATCATGATCCACTTCGCTCCTGTATGCCCTCTGGTAGTCGATGGTATCATGAAAATCAGATGTTGCAATAAAATTGCTGTTTCTTTGGATATAAAATTCAGAGGGAGCGTCCACAGAAACCATATCGAGGTTGATCTGCAGGTTTTGACGCAGATCCAAAACTCTGATGTCGGTGGGGTTGCCCCCATAGTTCTCATAGATGGAACATCGGTTGTGAGGATCAAAACTAATGCCGGGATTGGGCAAGTAACTATGATGCCCCCAAATGAGTATGCCTCCAGCAGTGGTGCTTGCATAGTTATGATGGATTTTCACTCCCCTAAGTGCAGCGGTGCTCTCATAAAGCGTCATGCCAGCCCCCATCCCCGCATAGTTACCCCAAATATTGCAATTGGTAATTATTGCCCTGCAGTGGTCCTTGATCAGAATACCACCTCCGACCCTTATCTCCATCATAAACCTCACTGCTCCCAAACCATTGGTAAGCGTGAAGCCTCTCAGGTGGGCGTTCTGCAGTCCGTTTTCGATGGTAACACAGGGTGCTGTCCTGCCTCCATCTATGATGGTAGTGCTAATATAAGTACTGTCGCCCGTAGTGGCTTCCAGGCTGAAAAGCTCGATCCTCTTATCCAGAAAGTTCACATTTTCATAGTAGGTACCGGGATAGACCAAAACAATATCTCCATTGCTGGAAGCGTTGATGGCAGACTGGATTGAGGTAAACTCAGCATTGCCATCAAGGCTGACCGTCAAAGTCCGCCCAGATAGTGCCATGCCGCAAAGCATCATCATTATACATATTATGTTCTTTAGTTTCATGACAAACTCCTTTTAAAGTGCGGGGAGGCAGCCCCCCCCCCGCACCGTTTTGCAATTATTTGATCATCAGCATCTTCTGAGTATGGGTTACCCCATGACTTTTAAGACGATAGTAGTAGACACCGGATGAGCAGCTTCTGCCCTGTTCATCTTTACCGTCCCAGACCACCCTGTGCTGACCTACCGCCTTGTGGGTGTTCACCAGGTGTTTGACTAATTGACCACGAACATTATAGATATTTAGTTCCACTTGACCGTCATCTGGAATCTCATAGGATATCGTGGTGCTGGGGTTGAAGGGATTGGGATAGTTTTGCATTAGGACGGGAAAGCCGGAGACCGGAGCCGCACTTTCCAGATCAGATATCTTGATTGCATAGTATTCCGCACCGTTCTTGGATTGAGTTAGTGACTCTTCCTTGATATGGTAGATGCTTCTTTGGGTAGCAGCTGCTTTGGTTGGGTAGAAGAAAACAAGCTGCGAATTGTCCGCTGTTATGATTTCATCAGCATCTAGATAAGCACAAATATCAATCTCGGGGCCATCGACAACCGCAGCTCCTTTGCATACTCCATTTACATACAATCCAATTTCTGAGGGAAGGTTGGGGTTGTTGCCCCCGCCTACGCTGATATATACGGGAGTATAGCTCATCTTTTCTGTATAAGTAAACTCCTGGGGAAGCGCCTTGCTTCTGGGGACTACCGGTTGACTGTTGTTCCAGCTAAAGGAACAGTCGTCAATGCACTTCACGATCACCATATCCCCATAGTTTAGCACCCTGCCTGAAGCATTGCCCAGCCAGAATCCGGGAGCGATCTGGGAAACACTCCAATACTGAGTGCTGATCGATACGATATTATCTATGATGGGAGAGAAGGCATCCATAATACTTGAGCTTTCCACACAAAAATATCCGATCCAGTTTTCTTCTCTATTGCCCTTGAGCGGTATCACGGTATGTGGTGCTTGCCTGTATCCCGATACAGCTAATGTGAGTTGCTCTGTGACATTTTGCTTTACCTTTACCTTGTAACCTTGGATGCTGCTCATTATATGGGCGCCACCGATTAAATCGCCAGTATTTGAGTAAAGCATTCTGCCTGGTAGAGGAACTCCATATGGTTTCCATTCCACCCAGTCTAGAATATCAGGATGGACAATGGGGCCAAAGAAATTCTGAGCCAGGTTGTAGCCACTGGTAATGTGGTTAATTACAGGGAATGACATCCACTTGATGCCATTACTAACCGAACCGACAGGCATATCATAGACTTCATACTGGTGCTCAGCTGCAGGGATTGCGCCAATGTCTGCAGGAGTGCCATCCTCATCAGTACCAACGCCGGAGTCGATGCAGGGCGACATAGTGGAAGCATTCCATATCGGTTGATAACAGGAGTCGAGCAGAGGATCCGGAGCTACAACCGGGCTGGATATTGAGAACTCCTGATATGCATTGCCCTGAGTATCAACATGATTGGCAAGATCGTTAAAGAAGCAGTTGTTGATGGTTAGGCTTTCGGTGGCGTGGTCGGGTATGCCGTCATGATCTCCCCATCTCACACCATACGGTGAACAGTTGTGGAACACGTTGTTTTCAATGGTGTAGTATGCCCCTTTGAAGAGGATTAATCCCGAACTCGTTAAGTTCAACAATGTGTTGTTGTTAAATTGGAAGTAATCAGGATTATGAGGAAATCCACCATAGTAACGAAGCTTTAAGCCATAGGTATCCCCCTCTATACCGTTAACAACATTATTGTTAAACTTCATTCTGCAGCATCCGGCATAATCATGGAAGAATACAGCGCCTCTACCTGAAAGGTTAAACTTGTTCCTTGTGAACACAAAATCTGTAGTTGAGTCCTCAAAATAAGGCATATTATCATAAAAGATGCGGATTACGGGCTCGTAAAAAGAGGTGGGAGGGGTACGTGGATTAAACGTGCAGTGATCAATCGTGAGATTATTAATGCCTCTGCTTCCTGCCACCCATATGTCATTGGCATAATTTTGGCCATAGTTGCCGGTAAAGGTACAATTATGAATCAGGATGTCACCATTGTAATCATCACCATATATCAAGATAGCACCGGCGGCGAAATAAGCGGGAGGGCCAAAGCCCACGGCCGTCTCTGTCCAGTTATTTGTAAAGGTGCAGGATAGAAATGTTGCAGGCCCAAACAATGCAACTGCACCACCACCATTAGCATTAAACGCTGCGTTGTCGGTAAAAGTGCAATTCTCAAACCTGGGTGAGTCTGACTGATTTGAACCACCTTGGATGAACACAGCGCCGCCATATCCATAAGGATTATTTAAAGTCATATCGTAAGGACCCTCCACCATATTCTCTTGGAAAGTACAATTTGAAACCAGAGGTGAAGCGCCTTCAAGTAATATAATAGCGGGGCCAAATCCACCGCGACAGTCCTGGAATGTGAATCCTTGAATTCGATCTGTATTGTTTATACCGCTCCAATCCAACTTGATAGCGTGTGTATTAAAACTCTTGAGTACCGGATTGCCAGATCCAAGTAGGCGGATATGCTTGTTCGCCCAAGATAACTCATGCACAATATAAGTACCACTTGCGACTATCACTGTTCCCCCGTCAGCAACCAGATCTATTGCTTCCTGAATGGTAGGAACTTGAGTAGGCACTTGAACCAGAGATGGAACGGCTATCAGAAAAGTGGCAAGTGTGACAGTAACGATTAGCAATAATAGCTTTTTCATCCTTAACTCCTATTAAGGTTTAGTAGTGATTTGTTCGTGGCATATCGTATGCCGGTTTATCTGATGGTGTTTTGCCAAGTGGCTCCAATCTGTCAATTGATTTGTAGGCAGACCGAACGTTAATATTGCAGTTGTAGTTTGAGGTTCTGCCCATCTTGCAGTTGGGAGATGAGCGCTTGAACAAGCTAAAACATTGGTTGATGCTTGGGTTGGTTTACTACACAGGGACAATAACGGGTGCACCCGGAGAAAGGCATGGTTTTGCCTTTCCCGGGCAGCAGAACTGAGCGGAACGCCGGGTTGGCGCTCAATCGGCTCTGCCTCAGGGTGCGCTGTTATTGCGTTAGAAATAAAAAACATAAAGTACACCTTCGTATTCAACGTACACGTATAGGCCATTTGTGTCTTCGTAGACGTAGTTTACCTGCGGATCATCCAATGATCCGGTAAAGGTGGGCAGCGACTGCGGCGGTATCATCGAATAGTCAGGTACCGCACAGACGAGGTTCAGGCTGAATACAGCCAGTACCAGAAATAGAATTACTTTTTTCATGCTTGTGCTCCTTTTAAAATGTTCTTATATATAAAGTGTCAAAACTGCCGATTTTGTGATTCTGAAACGGCAACTTTTTTTGATTTTGGGGAAAAAGTTTTGGGGATTAAGCCCCAAAACTACAGCCATCTCTATTGGTTTCTATGCTTTAGGAGGGCATAAAAAGACCTGAAAAAAGTTTATGTTTTTTGAGAGGTTGGCCGGCCGTGCCGGCAAGAGGGAGAGGGGCGACTTCGTCGCAGTTGTGAGTAGTAAGTTGTGAGCGGCTGCGCAACTTATTGGGATGCGTATAGTTGCGGTGAGGATGCGCATGGTTTTGGGATTGTTTTTCTTTCCCCGGATTACACAGATGCGCACAAATGAAAAAGTCGATCCGTAAATGATTCGGCTATAATCTATCGGCAATGGACAGTTATTGCGTCAATTCCCTTTCAGGCGCGACATTATTTGTTCATAAGTCAAACCGGACTTCCCTTTATCTTTGGGAATAAACACTGTATCAGGAACAGGGTGCTTACCGGCAAATTGATTGACTGTGACATCCAGTATGGAGATGCTGTTTCTCTTGCTAAGCTCAATAATGAAGGTGAGCATAAATGGCTTCCCATCCTCAAATATAGTAAATAACCGCAGCCGGAATCTGAGATTGCCAATTGCCGAGATCCCCCATTTGGCTATGAATTTGATGTTTTTCACCGCTTCAGCATATTCTCGGCTTAGCGATTTCATCCACTTTACATCCTTATCACCGCTGCACACTCTTAGCACCTCGCGGATAAACTTTTGAATTGCAAAGTATTGATTGAAATTCAATATCTTGGGACTACTTTGCCAGCCCATGCCGCGCAGAGCTTTCGCTTTTAGATTGCGCCGGGCTCTTTCCTTTCTCTTTCGTGCTGTTGCCACACTGATTTTGTTAGCAGCCGCATAGTCCTTGATATTATTATAAGAATCTATCTCCTGATACTGCCGATATTCATCGCTTTTCAGAAGCTGCTCTGCCAGAG
>CZCA01000023.1_pt1 | contig 38531 bp, 30 predicted proteins | sample 591981 | NCBI WGS metagenome assembly CZCA01 (sample SAMEA3556810, study PRJEB10932) | anaerobic digester metagenome | reverse complement strand
GTATTGCTATGCCGGTATTGCTATGCCGGTATTGCTGTGTTTGCGTTGTTGCGCAGCGCAAGGCTGATTGTACCACAACGCTGGAAATGAACTGTCCGCACGACAGCCTACAAGACAGGTCGCTGCCAGGAAGAGTAGTATCGCCACAGATGTCAGTGTTGCAGTGGCTCAAGTCACGGCTCAAATTACTTCGCGACTGCGGCTGCTTTCGTGTACAATGCACTTTGCGGTGCTTTTTCCCAACACGGCGTCGTGCATGGCTTTGTCCCATGGCAGCGGCGCCCCGTGATCTCACTGTACGGAGGAAACCTGATGACTGTTCCCAAGCGTTTCGAGGTGCTGCGCTTCATGGGCGCGCTGTTCAAGGTCTTTGCGTGGATTACCCTGATTCTGGCGATTCTCAGCGCCATTGCGATCGTCTTGTTGCCGCAGATCAGTGGACTGAGCGACGTGCTTGGCCCCTACGCCGGACTGGCTGTCGCCGCCGGTGCTGGCGCCATCGTTACCGGTCTGCTTGTGTTGTTGGGGGGGCTGCTAAATTTCGTCATGCTCTATGCGCTGGGGGAGATCATTTTGCTCCAGATCGCCGTTGAGGAAAACACCCGCCTGACCGCCGCTCTGCTGCTCAAGATGCACCAGGACACCTTGCCTGAACCAACGGCGTCGGCAGCCGCATATTCGCCGCCAGGCGGCTTTGCCAACGAACCTGCACCCTACCGATGAGCGCTTCGTCTTGCTCTGCCGGGCTATGGCGCTGAGCGCAAGGATAACCCATGTCAGAAACTGCTGACTTCTTGTTCATTCACGCGCATCTCTTCACGATGGAGGGCAGCGGCGTAGGCTATGTCGAGGATGGCGCCGTTGCGGTGCGCGACGGGCTGATTATCGATGTGGGACCGACCCCTGCCCTGCAAGCGCGCTTTGTCGCCACGGAAACGATCGACGCCTCACGCCATGCCTTGCTGCCTGGCCTGATCGATGCGCACATGCACACGCCCTGGGCGGTCGTGCGCGGTGTGGCGCAGGATGTGGCTCACTGGATGCAGAAGGGGCTAGCGCCCTATGCCCGTCATCTACATCGAGAAGCGGCGCTGGCTGGCTCCTGGCTCAACGTGCTGGAGGCGCTCAAAGCCGGCACCACGACGATGGGCGACTTTGCGCACCCCATTGACGGCTGGGCGGAGATTTTCGCCGCCGTAGGGGTGCGCGCCGTACTAACAGCTACGATCAACGCGCTGCCGCCTGGCCAAATGGCAAGCTGGCGCGTCGGCGATCTCTATCCCTTCGATGACGCTGTGGCTGAGCGGTGCATCCGCGAGGCGCTGGCGCTGGCCGCCGAATGGCATGGCGCCGAAAATGGCCGCATCACCGTGATGTTTGGCCCACAGGCTGCCGATATGCTGGCGCTCGATCACCTTCGCCACATCAAGCGCCTAGCTGCCGCCGAGGGGTTGATGATCCACATGCACGTGGCGCAAGGCGATCGTGAGATCGACCAGATGGTCAAGCGGTACGGTAAACGCACACCAGCCTTTCTGGAGCAAATCGGCTATCTTGACGACCAGTTGCTCGCCGTGCACCTGACCGAGGCTACCGAGGAAGAAACTGCGCAGATCGCCTATAGCGGTGCACGCATGGTGCTCTGTTCGGGCAGTATCGGCATCATCGATGGCATCGTGCCGCCGGCGGTGGCGTTTCGTAGCGCAGGTGGGCTGGTGGCGTTGGGGTCGGATCAGGCGGCAGGCAATAACTGCAATAACATCTTCAACGAGATGAAACTCACTGCGCTCTTCAACAAGATCAAGCATCGCGACCCGACGGTGATGCCGGCGTGGGAGGTGCTGCGTATGGCAACCATCGAGGGCGCCCAGGCGCTTGGGTTGGGCCACGAAATCGGCTCCATTCGTCGCGGTAAAAAAGCCGACCTCATCCTGGTCGATTTGGACGCACTTAACTTGATGCCGACCTTGACGGCGCCGATCCGCAACCTTGTGCCAAACCTGGTCTATGCTGCCACCGGCCATGAAGTTGATCTGGTGATGGTGGATGGCCGCGTGCTGGTGCGCAATGGCCGTGTGCTCACCGTCGATGAGGCGGCGGTGCGGGAGGAAGTGCAGCAACGCGCATGGGAAGTGGCGGCCGCCGTAAAACGCGATCCGATCCACCTCGACATGGCGCTGCTGCAGGCAATGGATGAAGGTAAACTGTAGGACTACTCCTCACCGAGGATCGAATTCAGGATCATGGCGATCGCGCCAATGATGATGCTGGCAAGCAGCGCCCACCAAAAGGTGTCGATCTGGAAAGACTCCGGGAATATCCATGAGGTGATGTACAGCATCAACGTGTTGATCACGAAGGTGAACAATCCAAGCGTCAGAACAACTAACGGACAGGTCAACAACATCAAAACTGGCTTGAGGACTGCCATCAGCAGGCCTAGCACGGCTGACACTAGAAAAAGCGTGCCGATTCCGCCCGTAAAGTGCAAACCGGGCAGCAACCAAACTGTGATGCCGACGGAAATCGCCAGCACAATCCAGCGAATTAAAATTGACTTGACCATAACTTCCTCCTCATTGAATCATGGGTTGCGCAATCCGGAGCCTTGCGTTTCCTTTTAGAGCCGTCGCTTACGGTGGTCCCTCTAGCGTACACCACATCCACAAATTTTGCATCCCGTCCACCATCGCCGACCAGCCAGGCGCCAGCACGATGGTGGTGTCGTACTGGTAGATGAGCGCTGGCCCCGTCAGGCGATGTCCGCACTGAAGCTGGCTGCGTGCGTAGCAGGTGGTCTGCACTGGCCCTGATGGGGCAAACCACACCGGCTTGACGCCAACGCACGCGACAGATACATCCGTTGTTGCCGGTGTGTCGACGATAGGCAATGCTGGCCTGGCGCCAGGCGCTACGGCGCGCACGCGCACCGTCACCGCTTCAACGTGTTCCTGGGGCATGGCGTAGCCGTAACGCTGAGCGTGTGCAGCGTGAAACGCCGCCACCGCGCCTGACACGCTTGCGGGTGTGATGGGTAGGGAAAGTGGCACGGTCAACTCGTAGCTTTGCCCCCGATAGCGCAGATCCAGCGCCGCCGTTGTTGTTAGCGGCGCACCTGTCTCACGCGTCAGCGCGTGCTGTGTCCTGGCGCTGAGCGCCGCAACGGTTGCCGCCAACAGTGTTGGATCGGTGCTCAACGCCAATGCATCAGCCAACAGCGCCTGCGAGGTCTCGCTGGTCACGTCTGCCATCAACATACCGAAGGCGCTCAAGACGCCAGGGTGTGGTGGGCAGAGGATGTGCGAGACGCCCAAACTCATCGCCAGATCACACGCATGCAGAGGGCCGGCGCCACCAAAGGGTAGCAGCACGAAGTCGCGCGGGTCATAGCCACGCTCGACGGAGACGCGGCGCAGCGCCCGCTCCATCGTAGCATTGGCGACGCGCACCACGCCCAATGCAGCCTCCTCCGCGCTCAGGTGAAGCGAGTCGCCCAGCTGCTGCAAAACGCGCCGCGCCGCAGCTTCATCCAGCGTCACCTGTCCATGACCGCCGAGAAAGCCCGCTGCATCGAGCCGCCCCAGCACCAAATTGGCATCGGTCACCGTTGGCAGTTCACCGCCGCGACCGTAACAAGCTGGCCCCGGCACGGCGCCAGCGCTGCGCGGCCCGACTTGAAGCGCACCGCCTGTATCCACAAAGGCGATGCTGCCGCCCCCTGCACCCACGGTGTGAATATCGATCACAGGCAGACGCAGCGGCAGGTCGGTGATTGTGCTTTCAGCGGTGGTGGGGATGTAGCCTGGGCAGAGCGCAACGTCGGTGCTGGTGCCGCCCATATCGAAGGTAATCAGATTGGTTACGTTGCGATTGGTCAGGGCGCAGGGCAGTGGAGGCGTAGAGAGGCGCATTGCCTGTTCGGCAACGGCAAAGGCGCCCACCGCCCCGCCAGCCGGGCCACTCAATACAACGCGGGCTGCCTGCGCCGCTGCCTGTTCCAGAGCGATCACCCCGCCATTCGACTGCATGATGTGCACAGCCGGGCGTTCACCAGGCAGTTGCCGCGTCAACGCCTGTTCAAGGCGCGTCAGGTAATGCGCAACCAGCGGTTGTACATATGCGTTGATCACCGTCGTGGCCGTGCGTTCGTATTCACGATATTCGGGAAGGATGTCGCAGCTCAAAGAGATCGGCAGATTGGGCAAGGCGGCGTGAAGCAATTCCGCAGCACGCACTTCATGCGCAGGATTGCGAAAGGAAAAGAGGAAAACGATGGCGAGGCTTTCTATCTCGTCGGTGCGCAATTTCTCCACCAACGCCGGAATGTCGGCTTCCGCCAGTGGCGTGATGATGTTGCCCTGATGATCCAGCCGTTCGTCGATCTCCAGTCGATGGGAGGCGACGACGAGCGGGGCCGGGCGCGCCTGATGCAGCCGATATAGCTCCGGGCGATTTTGCCGGCCAATCGCGAGTATGTCGGCAAAGCCGGCGGTCGTCAAGAGCGCCGTCCTGGCGCCACGGCGTTCAAGCAACGCGTTTGTCGCTACCGTCATGCCGTGGACGATCGCCAGTCTGGGCGCCGCCTCGGTTGCAACATCGGTCAGCAAGCCCAGGTCGCGCAGCCCCTGAAGAATGGCCATGCTCTGGTCGGTCGGGGTCGTCGGGACTTTATGAACGAGCAATTGCCCCTTGCGCCAGACGACAAAATCGGTGAAGGTGCCACCTACGTCAATCCCCACAAAAAGAGTGTTGTCCATGCTTCACAGCTTATGACCTGATGGCTGGCGCTGGTCATATTATCGGGACTATCCCAAACTGACTGGCGCGGGTTTGCTCAATGGAATGCTTCCGCTATAATAACAATTACTCGCTGCCGTGTCATCTATGACCAGAACGAAAAATTGCGCTGGCGCCTGGCACGATCGGCAGTCCTCACTCCTTCTGTAGCTAATGAGTATTGACGTCAACTCAGCATTTCGTGAAATCCGTAGGAGGATTCAAACCCATGAAAGAAAAGCGATTTGCCATTGTTGTATCGCTGCTACTCGTGTTCACGTTGCTGCTATCGGCCTGCACGGCCACAGCGCCAGTGGCGCCCGCCCCAGCAGCAAGCGGTGGTGAAGCGGCGTCCGCCCCTGCTACCAGCATCAAGATCGGGCTGGTGACGGATGTTGGGCGTGTCAACGATCGCAGCTTCAACCAGTCGGCGTGGGACGGCGTTGTGCAAGCCGGGACGGCGCTGGGACTCACCGAAGGCGACGGCTTCAAGTACATCGAGACGCAGGACTCGAAGGACTACGCCGACAACATTCAGCAGTTCGTCGATGCTGGCTTCAACGTCATCGTGACGGTCGGCTTTGCTTTGGGTGAAGCAACCACCAAGGCGGCGCAAGAGAATCCAGACATCTACTTCATCGGCGTCGACCAGTTTCAGGGCGAGGCGCTGCCCAACCTGACCGGTCTGGTCTTTCACGAAGATCAGTCGGGCTTCCTGGCGGGTGCACTGGCAGCCCAGTTGAGCAAGACGGGCACGATTGCGGCCGTCTTGGGCACGGACCTGGTGCCGCCGGTCGTGGCATTTGGTACGGGTTATGAACTGGGCGCCAAATACATCAATCCCGACATTACGGTGTTGACCACCTACCATCCGGGCGAGATTTCACAGGCATTCGTCGATCCGGAGTGGGGCGCAGCCACAGCCAAGCAGGCGCTCGATCAGAAAGCAGACGTGATCTTTGGCGCTGGCGGTTCGACCGGCAACGGCGCGCTGCAGGAAGTGGCGGCTGCACCGGGCGCAGGCACCGACGTCTTCTGTATCGGCGTGGACACCGACCAGTGGGAGACGCTGCCGGCCGCGCATCCGTGCCTAGTCTCCAGCGCCATGAAGCTGATCACCCCGTCGGTGATCGATCTGATCAACAAATACGCCGCCGACGGTACAATGACTTCCGGCAACTACTTCGGCGGTGCGGGTCTGGCGCCCTTCCACGACTTCGAAGACAAGATTCCGCAGGAAGTCAAGGATAAGCTAGACGAGATCGCGGCTGGACTGGCGGACGGCAGCCTGACCACTGGCTATCAGCCCTGAGTCACCGCTCCATCATTCCTGGACAAGAGGCAAGGCGTCAACCCTTGCCTCTTGTTTTCCTCGCCTTCGGTTCCATTCCCAGGAGCAGCCATGAATGCTTCCTCTCTGCGCCGGATCGGGCAGATGCTGTTGATTCCAATCCTCGCGGTTTTCACCGCTCTGGTTGTGGGCGCCCTCGTGATGTGGATTTTTGGCGACGACCCGTTAGCAGCCTATCGCGGGCTGATCAACGGCGCGTTTGGCAGCCCGCGCGCCTGGTCTACCACGATCCGTAAGATGACTCCGCTAATCCTCACCGGGCTTTCGGTGGCAGTCGCCTTCAAAGCAGGGCTGTTCAATATTGGCGCTTCGGGCCAGTTCATCATCGGCACAGTCTGTTCAGTGGCGGTCGGGATCAACTTTGCTGGCTTGCCGGTCTTTATCCATCTGCCATTGGCGATGCTGGCGGGCGTTGCGGGTGGCATGTTGTGGGGTTTTATTCCTGGTGTACTCAAGGTCTTCACCGGCGCACATGAGGTGATCGTCACCATCATGCTCAACTACGTGGCGAGTCTCTTTGCTGGGTGGACAGTCTACGCTGGCGGCACGCAGGGGCAGACGCCCGGCCCCTTGTGGGACACCGCCGCTGGGCCGATTTCGCGCACACCGGAGGTTTTTGAGAGTGCGCGCATCCCCTGGATTTTTGGCGACCCCTACCGCATTCACTGGGGCGTCGTGCTGGCGTTGGCGGTGGCGCTATTGATGTGGTGGATCATCTTCAAGACAACTCTGGGCTTTGCCACACGTACAGTTGGCGCTAATAACAAAGCCGCGCGCTACGCTGGCATCAACGTCAAGTGGATCACAATTCTCACGATGATGATCGCTGGCGGGCTGGCGGGGCTTGCCGGCGCTATCGAGACGCTTGGCCTCAACCATCGCTTTGCGCCTGAGTTTACAGGCGGGGTTGGCTTCGATGGCATCACCGTAGCCTTGTTGGGGCAGACCAACCCGCTCGGCGTCGTGCTTTCCGCCTTCTTGCTGGGCGCGCTGGATGCGGGTGGTGCGCGGATGCAGTTCGATTCCGGCGTCGCTGCGGACATCATCCAGGTCATCCAGGCGCTGGTGTTGGCCTTTGTCGCGGCGCCGATGATCATTCGCCAGTTGTATCGCCTGCGCAAGCCGAGTGACCAGATTGAATCCACCGTCTTCAGTAGTGGGTGGGGGAGGTAGTGAGCGATGGGCAAGCAACGGTATCGTATCACCTCCTATATCATCGGCGGAACACTGCTGGGTTTCCTGGCGATGGCGCTGCTGGTCAACACCACAACATTGGGCGAGAACGTCTGGCTGCGCGTCTTCTTTGGCGTCAGCGCGTTGAACTTCACATTGCGCGCCAGTGTGCCGCTCATCCTCGGCGCCATGTCGGGCATCTTGTGCGAGCGCACCGGCATCATCAACATCGGCATCGAAGGCATGATGCTGGCAGGGGCCTTTGCCGCTTTCGTTGCCAAGACCAGCACGAATCACTGGCCGTTGATGAACAGTCTGCTCTTTGGTGTGGCGATTGCTCTAGCAGTTGGTGGTGCGATGGGGTGGCTGCATGCCGTCTTCTCGATTCGCTACCGGATGGATCAGATCATTTCCGGCACGGTGTTGATCATTTTGGCAGCGGGCATCAGCGCCTACCTCTTCGACCGCAACGCTGTCGCCGAGGGTAAATTTGGCGCCATTCCCTTGCCGGGGCTGTCGCAAATTCCGGTGCTGGGCGAAGTGATCTTCACCAATCCACCGCTCACCTATACAACATTGATTCTGGTTGCCGTGATTCATTTTGCGCTCTTTTATACAAAGTGGGGGTTGCGTTCACGCGCATGCGGCGAACATCCACGCGCCGCCGATACGGTTGGCATCAACGTCAACCGCTTCCGCTACATGAATACGATCATCGGCGGGATGCTGGCGGGACTGGCAGGCGGTTTTCTCGTGCTGGAGGCGGTCGGTCAATTTCAGGAGGGCATGACCGCCGGCCGCGGCTTTATCTCGTTGGCCGCCATGATCTTTGGCAACTGGATGCCCTTTGGCGCCATGGGCGCGGCAATGCTCTTTGGCTACACCCAGGCGTTGCAGAACGAGCTGTTGTTAGCGGGCGTCACCACGGTGCCGCGCCAGTTCGTGAGTATGATCCCCTACGTGGTTACGATCATCGCTGTCTCCGGCTTCGTTGGGCGCGTACGCCCGCCGGCGGCGGAAGGCAAGGTGTACGAGACGGAAGGAGGGTCGGAGTGAGCAATCAAGGAGCGAATGAATTGAATACATCCGCCACGCCCGTGCTCGAAGTCCGCAACGTCACCAAAATTTTCCCCGGCGTCGTCGCCAATGAAGATGTCAGCCTCTCGTTGCATCAGGGCGAGATTCTGGCGCTGTTGGGTGAAAATGGTGCGGGCAAATCGACCCTGATGAATATCATTTTTGGCCTCTATCACCCCACGCACGGCGAGATTCTGGTGAATGGCCAGCCGGTGGTGATGAAAACGCCGCGCGATGCCATCAAACTTGGCATCGGCATGGTGCATCAACACTTCCAGCTTGTGCCGGTGATGACTGTCACCGATAACATCATGCTTGGCGACGAGAGCGTCAAGGCGGGGATGCTGGATCGGCGTGCAGTGGCGGCGCGCATTCGCGAACTCTCGCAGCGTTATGCGCTGGAAGTCAACCCGGACGCCGTGATCGAAGATCTGCCTGTCGGGGTGCGACAACGCGTCGAAATTCTCAAGGCGCTCTATCGCAACGCCAGAATTTTGATTCTGGATGAGCCGACTGCGGTGTTGACGCCACAAGAGATCGAGGGACTCTTCGACGTGATGGAGACGTTGCGGCGCCAGGGTGAGTCGATCATCTTCATTACACACAAGCTTAAAGAAGTGCTGCGCATTGCTGACCGCATTATGGTGCTGCGCGGCGGTCGCGTGGTAGGCGAGGCAGACCCCAAACGCGCTACGCAGCAGCAACTTGCTTCGATGATGGTCGGGCGCGAGGTGATTCTCACCGTTGACAAAGGTCCGGCGCAGCCCAAGGAGGTCGTCCTTAACGTGCAGGAACTCAAGGCCACCAACGACCTGGGCGAGCCAGCGCTGCGCGGCGTCTCCTTTCAGGTGCGCGCTGGCGAGATCGTGGGAGTGGCCGGTGTGCAGGGCAACGGTCAAACCGAGCTGGTCGAGGTAATCACTGGCTTGCGCAAGGCTGACGCCGGGCGCATCCAGATCAGCGGCGCCGACATGACCAACGCCAGCCCGCGTCGCATCACGCACGACGGCAAGAGCAGTCATGTGCCAGAAGATCGCCACGCTTACGGCATGGTGGATTCCTACTCCATTGCCGATAACCTGGTGTTGAACCAATATTACCTGCCGCCGTTCGCCAAAGCCGCTACGATTCAGCAACGCGCCATCGCCGAACATGCCAAAGCCCTGGTTGAAAAATTCGATGTGCGCACGCCCAGCATCTACACACACGGTGGCAGCCTCTCTGGCGGCAATCAACAGAAAATGGTGGTGGCGCGCGAGTTCAGCCGCCCCATCCAGTTGTTGATTGCGGCCCAACCGACGCGCGGCATCGATGTCGGCTCGATCGAGTTCATCCACAATCAGATCGTAGCAAAGCGCGACGAAGGAGTCGCCGTATTGCTGGTCAGCGCTGAGTTGGATGAGATTATGGCGCTCTCCGACCGCATCGCCGTCATGTACAAGGGGGAGATCATCGATATCGTTGACCGCGCCGACGCCACACGGGAAGGGTTAGGCCTCTTGATGGCCGGTGTCAAACACGAACCGGCGCAATGACGATCAGCCCAATTCTTGACCAACCCCAGAGTATTGACTACGCAGACCTCCCGTCAGGCGCATTCAATCGACTTGCCAATCACGAGTTGAGCTGTTGGCTCGATGCGGCCTGCAACCCCCACGCCATTCACTGGTCGTGGGGAGATCGCATCTACGCCCAATCGATCACGCTGCGCGTGATCGATCTCCAGGAAGGCGAATTGACGCCACTGGCAACTCGCTTCTTTCCAGGCCATCAAGAGGTCATCACCGGCTCTGAGGGCGTAATCGTCACGAAACGCCTCGGCGCACCGTACAAAACAACCGATGATCGCGCCCTCTTCTGGCTGCTAGAATGCCAGGCCGAAGGCGACCGTGTCCTGCGATTGGAGATCGACATCGACTGGGGCGAGCCGCTGAGCCAGCGCATCGTCGATGGATTGCTGGTAGCGCAGCACAATCCTGGCCCGGCGCGCGGCCTTTATCAGCAAAGCAACGCGGAAAGTACGCGCATCTTTGGCAACCCCCACGGTCGTCCCGACCAGGTTGATCTCGATGACCCGGCGCGCGCCCACCTCATTTATCATGTACTGGTCAATGGCATCGTTGAGGTGCCGCTGATCTTCACCGTCAGCGATGTGGGCGAACAACTGGCGTGGAACAGTTTTCTATCATTGCGCGAAGTTGAAGAGATTTTCGACATTAGCAGCCGCAACTGGGCGCGGCGCCTGCACGCGGGCCGGCTGTGGACACCCGATCCTGAGTTCAATCTTGCTGTCGAATCTGCTCGTCTTGCGGCGATTCGCCACCTTCAACGCCATCGCACCGGTACAGCGCCCTCCGATCGACGCGTTGAACATATCCCGATGTTGGTCGCAGCATGGGATGCGCTTGACCCTGTGCAGAGCCGCAATCTATTGGCGCACCTGTGGCGCGTGGCCGAAGCAACGGAAGGGCGCCTGCCCGCCACGCTGCCGGCGTTGCCGAATCTTGCCGTAGCGGGTCGCCCGGAAGATTTACCGATGACGAACGGCGTCTACATCCAGACGTTGGCAGCTCACATTCATCGGCATCGCTCCCCAGCACAATTTATCAGCGAGCATCTGAATGGTGTGCGGCTATGCGCCGATGCGCTTGTCCAGTTGCGCATCGAGGAACCAGCGCGCGTCTCATCGCCCACATATCGTCAGGCGCTGGTTGCGCACCTGCGTACAGCTGCACAGTTGGCGGCTCACGTTGGCGATGAAGTCAACGCTGCGCGTTGGGACAGCGAATGGCATTATCTGGCTCAGATGGATGGCATGGCGCCGCCTGTTGCCACCCATCACTACGACCTGGCCCAGTGGCGAGCGGTGTCGGGCTGGCAATATCTTCCCGATCGGCCAGCTGGCTTCGATGATCCATGGACGGGTATGACACTGGTTGGCGCCGCCATCTGGCAGGGCGTTGGGCTGCGCGATCGCGGCGATGCGATCTTTGTTGAGCCAACATGGATGGTGCAGCGCTGGCCGTGGTGGGCGCTGTTGGGCGTCACTTTGACGGAAGAACGCCGTCTGAGCATGGTATGGGATGGCGCCACCCTCCACACCACACGCCCGGTGCGCAGCGGCCTGCCTGTCGAGGTGCACCGACAAATTCAGCTTTTGCACGTCGATGAATTTGACTTCGATCCTGTTTTCGAGATGATCAGGAGGGACGCGGGTTCTACGGAGGAAAGAGTCCGCTTCAAACCCAGGTTTCACCCAAAGGCGTGACGTGTGACTGCTCATACATCGTCACACACTCGGCAAGGCTCCCCAACGTATGAATCGAACAGCAATCGTCTACGATCCTTATAACCTTCGGCACACGCATGAGGGACATCCAGAGAATTTTCGCCGGCTCAAGCAGACGATGGAACTGCTGGCCGAAGAGGGAATGCTCGACATACTGGTCACAGTGCCGAGTACACCGGCGCCCCTGGAAGCGATCCTGGCGGTGCACACCCCGCAATATGTGGAGCGCTTGCAGGCGCTGGCGCGCAGCGGCGGTGGACAGCTCGACCCCGACACCTACGTCAACCCTGATAGCTATGAAGCGGCGTTGCGAGCCGTGGGCGGCCTGCTCAACCTGATCGACGCCGTACTATGGCGACAGGCGGATAATGGCTTTGCCCTGGTGCGTCCGCCGGGCCATCATGCGCTGATACATCAGGGCATGGGCTTCTGTCTCTTTGCCAACGCCGCAATTGCCGCTCGCTGGGCGCAGCGTCACCATGGCATCGATCGCGTCTTGATCGTCGATTTTGATGTGCATCATGGCAACGGCACACAAGACATCTTTTTCAAGGACCCAAGCGTGCTCTTCTTCAGCACACATCAATATCCTTATTACCCTGGCACTGGCGCCGCCACCGAACTGGGCGCCGATAAAGCCTACGGCGCCACTGTCAACGTGCCGTTTCCGCCGCACGTGGGGGACAAGGGCTATCTCGAAGCATTCCAGCGCATCCTGGCGCCGGTAGCGCGACGCTTTCGTCCGCAATTGATCATCCTGTCGGCGGGCTTCGATGCGCACTGGCTCGATCCACTGGCAAGCATGGGTCTCAGTATCTCCGGCTATGCAGCATTGACCCAGGAACTGATGGCGTTGGCCGATGAATTGTGCGGCGGGCGGCTGATCTGTGTGCTGGAAGGTGGCTATCACCTTCAGGTGTTGGCGCATTCGGTGCTAACGACATTCCGGGTCTTGCGCGGCGAATCAACTCGCCCCAGTGACCCTTTTGGCCCCTCGCCTGCCAACGAACGGAGCGTGCACAATCTCTTTGGGCAACTAAAGATGCTGCATAACATCCGTGACGGCGCCTACTACTCATTGCCCTCACGCTGGCTGGACTGGGGCGACGATTTTGGCATCTGACCATGAGTGACGAATCCGCGATGCGTCTGCCCCGCAGTTCCGGCGAGACCATGGTCGAACTGGCACAGCTCAGCCGTGCGATGGAGCTTCGGCTTGGCGCGGGCGAACCAGAAGCCGCTGCTGCGCTGGCGCGCGTCGTGCTGATGCGGCTACCGCGCCACCTGGCCACCTATGAACGCTTGATCCGCGCCGCGTGGGCGCTAAAACGCTGGCAAGAGGGCGAAGATTGGGCGCGGCGCCTGCTACAGGCGGATCCGGGCAATGCAGTGGCCTGGCGCTCATTGGCCTACGCTGTCGAGCAGAAGGGGCTATTGGCGCCCGCGCGTGGCATGTGGCGCCGCGCCTTTCAATGCAGCCCTTACGACCCGGAGATTCGCAGCGGTTTGCTGCGCACGCACTTGGGCGCAAATGACCGCCTGCAGCTAGACAGCGCTGCGCTGGGTAGCATCTATCTTCACGCCGGGCGTTGGGGACACGCTGCCAATGTCTACCGCCGTCTGGTCAAGGCTGAGCCGAAGCGGCTAGACTTTCAAGTGAATTGGATGGCGGCGCTGTGGCAGCAAGGCGTACGCCAGGAGGCGTACCAGATCGCACGCCATCTGACGTCGCGTAGCCCGCACACGCTGTTGGCATGGGTCGTGCTGGCCGCACTGGGTGATGCCGACGACCGCGCCCTGGCACGTAACCCGATCCAGTCGATGGATCCTGACGGCGAGTTTGTACAGGCTTGGCTGCACATCCCATGGGAGCGTCCTGCGACGCCGCTGCGGGTGACGCTCGCCGAGGCTGCACTGTTGGCAGGGGTCGATACGCAAGACGTGGCATGAAGTGGCGTTGCATATGTCACGCGTGATGCATCTCTCAGCAGGCGCAGCGCACGGCGCCGCCTGACGAGTGACGTATCACGACCGGCGGCGATCTTCCACACACACTTATCTCCACTTCGTGAATTCAGCGCCTTTGCAGTAGACTCGTAGCCTGGCATGCGCCAATCAATCAAAAACAAATTGAGGAGTCAAGCAAAATGGAACGCACGTTTGTCATGGTAAAACCAGATGGTGTACAACGCGGGCTGATCGGCGAAATCATTAGTCGCTTCGAACGCCGCGGGCTGAAGATTGTCGGCATGAAGATGCTGCAGGTAAGCGACGATCTGGCGCGACGGCATTACGCCGTCCACGAAGGCAAGCCCTTCTTCGCCGGCCTGATCAGCTACATTACCAGCGCGCCGGTCGTAGCGATGGTGGTCGAGGGCACGAACGCAGTTGTCGCTGTGCGCCAGACGGTGGGCGCCACCCGCCCCTTTGAGGCCGCGCCGGGCAGCATCCGCGCCGACTTTGCGCTGGAGATCGGGCGCAACCTGGTGCACGCCAGTGACGCCCCCGAAACCGCCGCCACCGAGATCGCGCTGTGGTTTGGCGAAGAACTGATCGAGTGGCAACGCGCTGCGGATCGCTGGATCTTCGAGTAGGTCGCGGCGCTGCAAGTTCGGAATAGAACGCGGATGCTGCGGATTGGCGCGGAGCATTTTCGTCCGCGTGGCTCCGCTCGCTCCGCGTTCTATCGGTTGACAAAGGATGCAATGTCCAATGGCTGAGACACACATGGCTGAGACACACATGGCTGATTTCCTGATCCGTTGGCACGCCATGATCGCATCCGGCGACAGCCGCGCCCTGCCGGAGATGCTGGCCGAGGATGTTGAGTTTCGCTCCCCCTTTGCCTTCACGCCGTATCGAGGACGCCGCGCCGTCGCCGGGCTGCTGCAAACCGTGATTCAGGTCTTCCAAGATTTTCGGTATCACCGCCAGTTCGTGGCGAACGACAGCGCGGCGTTGGAATTCAGCGCCTTTGTCGGCGATCTGTCGCTCAAGGGCATTGATCTGATCCGGCTGGGCGAAGATGGGCGTATCGTGGAGTTCGAGGTAATGATCCGCCCCGCCAACGCGCTGCTGGCGCTGGGTGCGGAGATGGGAAAGCGACTGGCGGCGTTGGGGATCAAGCCGTGACGCCGGCGCACCGGCGCAGGCGACGTGAACAACGAATCAGCTCACTCAAACTGCTTCCAATCCTCGATCCCTGCTGGCTCGTAACCGCCCCACTTGCTCGAAAACGATGACGCAAAGTTGAGCGCGTTGGTGCGATCCGACTCGCTCACCGCCTTGTCGATGACCTCCTGGCGACGTGCGGCGGCGCTCAAGTCCAGGTCGGCAGGACTGCGCGTCACCGCCAGCACGCGCACCTGGCGCAAGTCGCCGGCGCGGTAGGCGACGACCTCGCCCCCGCGCCGCCCGGCCAACGCCTTCGCCAGCGGCGTCCCTTCACCCAGCAACCCACGCTCGAAATCCGCCGCTGCATCGGGCACGACATCGAGCGTCAGCGCTTCTTCGCTGCCGTCGGCGTGGCTCAACACGACCTGCACGCGGCGCCCCACTCGCACGCGTAGACTCTCTTCCATCGCCTCCCTCCTTGACAGCATACGAAGCACGCGCATCCGACAGTGCGGATCATCTCAACCTGATCTCTGCTGCGTCTTGACCAACTCCGCAAAGCGCGCAAAAAGCAGATCGGCGTCGTGCGGGCCGGGGCTAGCTTCCGGGTGATATTGCACACAGAAGACCGGTCGATCCGTAAGCCGCAACCCTTCGACGGTGCCGTCGTTCAGGTTGCGATGCGTCACGATCACGTTAGCAGGCAGAGTATCTTCATCTACAGCGTAGTTGTGGTTTTGCGCCGTGATCTGCACGTTGGTGGCGTCCACGTCGCTCACCGGCTGGTTGCCGCCGTGATGTCCAAACTTGAGCTTGTAGGTGCGTGCGCCGAGCGCCAGCCCGATGATCTGATGGCCGAGACAGATGCCAAAGGTCGGGATGCCCGTCTCCAACAGTTCGTGCACCGCATTGGCAGCATAGGGTACGCCAGCCGGATCGCCCGGTCCGTTGCTCAGGAAGATGCCAGCAGGGTGCAACGCCAGCACCTCCGCAGCGGGCGTTGTCGCCGGTACGACGGTCACGCGCAGCCCGTGGCTGGTCAAGCGGCGCAAGATGTTCTGCTTGATGCCGAAGTCGTAGGCTACCACCAGTGGTTGCTCGGCGTTGGCTTGGGGTGTGACAGCGACGCTGGCGTTGCGTCCGGCGGGCACCGGCGTCCACTCGACGCGCGTGCCGTCGATCCAGTGGTACGGCTCAGCGCAGGTAACTTCACGCACCAGGTCGCGTCCATCCAGCCCTTCCCAACTGCGCGCCAGCGCCAGCAATTCGTCGGCGGTGTGCGCGCCGTCGGTGCAGAGCGCACCGTGCAGCACGCCCTGTGCGCGCAGCCGCCGCGTCAGCGCGCGTGTGTCCACCTCGCTGATGCCAGGGATGCCGTGCCGCGCCAGGTAGTCGTGCAGGGTTGCGTTGGCGCGCCAGTTGGAGACGACCGGGCTGACCTCGCGCACGATAAAAGCCGTCACTTGCGGCTGGTCGCTCTCGACGTCCTCAGCATTGACGCCGGTGTTGCCGACATGCGCCAGTGTCATACAGACCATCTGCCCACGATAGGACGGGTCGGTGATGATCTCCTGGTAGCCGGTCAAGCTGGTGTTGAAGACCACTTCACCGACGACGGTTTTTGCTGCGCCGAACGCCTCGCCTTCATAGACTGTGCCATCCTGCAAAACAAGTAATGCGTTCAAGTGTCTGTCACCTTTTCTCCGAAATGAAAGGTTTACGCGTTGCAGACGCGCCTGCTCATCATCCCTGTTTCTGCTTGTATGCCAGCTTGAGCGGCTGCCACTCACTCCACTTGAGCAGAGTGCTCCAGCCGGCGGGTTGCACCAGCGGATGTGCGGCGGTCTGTGGCGTTTCGACCAGGTTCATCATGACCGCCACCTCGTCGCAACGGTGGAACTTGGGGCAGTAGATGCACGCTTGCCACACCTTCGGGCTGATGCTCCAGCGATCCACCAGCTCGAAGCCCAGTCGCACGAAGAAATTCTCGCGCAGCGTCAGAGCGCAAATCTGATGATAGCCGCGCTGACGCGCCAGTTGTACGAGATGGTTCACCATATGACCGCCCAATCCCTTGCCTTGTTGGCTGGGGTCTACAGCCAGCGAACGCAGTTCCACCAGTGTGTCGGTCAACGGCACCAGCGCGCCGCACGCCAGGATCGGCGGCGCGTCCGGCGGCGCATCGGGATCGACCGCCACCAGCCAGTCGCCGAGCGTCTGACGTACACTTTCTTCGGTGCGCGGCAGCATGATGTTCTCGGCGGCAAAGCGATTCACCATCTCGGTGATCGGGAGCACGTGCGCCTCTTCGGCCGGTTGGATGATGATGGGCATGGCTTCTATTCCTTGTGAAAAACCGTGCGCTGGCAGATGCGCGTCACAGCGCGTGCAAAATGCGCGTCAATCGCGCCACAACTTCGTGAATCTCCGCCTCGGTGATGACAAGCGGCGGCACCAGACGCAATACATGCGGTCCGGCGTTGACCAGGATCAGCCCTTCAGCGTAGCCGCGATTGACGACCTCCGCCGCCTCAATATCCAGCTCGACGCCAAGCATCAGCCCCTTGCCGCGAATCTCGATGATGTGTGGGCTGTTGATCTCCTCGAGCAGGTCATGCAATAGCTTGCCCTTGGCCTCGACTGCGGCCAGGAATGCAGGTTGTGCGATCCGGTTTACGACATGGTGCGCCACGCTCGTCACTAGCGGTCCACCCGCGAAGGTGCTGCCGTGATCGCCTTTGTGGATCGTTGCCGCCACACGTTGGCGCATCAAAATGGCGCCGATAGGCAGACCGGCGGCAAGCGGCTTGGCGGCGGTCAGGATGTCTGGAGCAAAGCTGTCGCCTTGTTCGCCGTTGCTGTAGCCTTGATAGGCCCACAGGCTGCCCGTGCGCCCGACGCCGCATTGCACCTCGTCGTAGATCAGCAGGGCATCGAATTCATCCGCCAGCGCGCGCAATCCGGTGAGAAATTCTGGCGTCGCTACGTGGACGCCGCCCTCTCCCTGGATCGGCTCGACGATGATAGCGCAGACGCGCGCATCCATCTGCGCACGTGCGCTAGCCAGGTTGTTGAACTCGGCAAAGCGCACACCCGGCATCAGCGGCTTGAAGGGGTCCTGATATTTGGGGCGCGGGGTGGCAGCCAGCGCGCCCATTGTACGGCCATGAAAGGCGTTGGTGAACGCCAGAATCTCGACCTTGTCCTCGCCGCCATGCGCGCGACCGTAGCGGCGGGCGAACTTGAAGGCGCCTTCGTTGGCTTCGGCCCCGCTGTTGCAGAAGTGCACTTTATCGGCGAAGCTACTTTCGCACAGCAGCGCCGCCAGCCGGGCGTGAGGCGCCGTGTGATAAAGGTTGCTGACGTGCAGCATCCCGGTCGCAGCAGCGGCTTCCATCGCCTGCGTCACACCGGCGTCGTTATAGCCCAGCGCGTTGACCGCAATCCCAGCCACGCAGTCCAAATAGGCGCGCCCCTCGGTGTCGTAGAGGGTGCTGCCTTCGCCTCGTTCCAACACAAAAGGCGCGCGCCCGTAGACGCCGAGTACGTGGCTCTGTTCTAGCTCGATCACTTCCTGTGCGTTCATGCTTCCTCCGAACCCTTCGTATGTCAGGCGTCAAACCTCACCTACCTGGCGTCACACGTCAAAACACGCTGTATAAGGACGCCTGAAACTCATCGACTCCCGATCACGCCCGTCCCCGTTCCGTCCTGCACACCGGCCAGATTGGTGATCACCGCCTGCGCCACACCGTTGCGCACGGCCTCGACTGCGCTGCGCACTTTCGGAATCATGCCGCCAAAGATGATGCCTTCCTCGATCCATTGTTCGGCCTGGTTGGCTGTCACGGCGCGCACGACGCGATCGGCGACCAGGATGCCCGGCACATTGCTGATGAAGATCAGCTTGATGGCCCCCAGTTTGGCGGCAATGGCGGTGGCGGCGTGGTCAGCGTTGACGTTGTAGCTCAGCGCGTCCAGCGCTCCAAAGCTCACCGGGCTGATCACCGGGATGATGTCGGCGGCAATCAGCGTGCGCAACAGGTGGTCGTCGACATCTTGCACCTCGCCGACGCGCCCGAGATCGCCGAGTGGATGCCACATCTTTTCGACGTAGATCGTGCCGTCATCGACGCCGCTGATGCCGGCTGCGCGTATGCCTGCGTTGACGAGCGCACGCACGATACGCTTGTTCATCAAGCCACTGAGCACCATCTCGACCACATCCATACTGGCTGCATCGGTGACGCGCAGCCCCTCGACGCGCTGCTCCTTCAGCCCCAACTTCGCCTGCAGGTCAGTGACGGCTTTGCCGCCGCCATGTACGATCACGGGCGCGTGGCCCTCACTGCGCACGGCCGCAACTGCATTCACCAACCCCACCAGAAAATCCGGGTCGTCCAGCTCATTGCCGCCGACCTTCAGCACGACGATGTATTGATCTACTTGCTTCTCCGTATCCATCATCTCCTCACAACGGGTTGGCATAACGGGTTGGCCGTCCTGAACGGCCTGGCTTCACGCGTCATTTCTGGATGAAGCCCCAGTCTTTGTCCTCACAGCAGACCAGCCGTCTCGTCTAGCCCAAAGGCAATGTTCATACACTGAATGGCCTGACCACTGGCGCCTTTGATCAGGTTATCTTCGGTGCAGACAATGATAAAGTCGCGGCACGCCGGGTCGCCAGGGTGGTCCGCCGTAATGCTGATGGCGCAGCGATTGGTGTAGACAGTGTGGCGCAGCGTCGCCTGTTGACCCGCTGGCAACAGGTGGATAAACGGCTCACCAGCGTACGCCTCGGCATAGAGGTTGCGGATTTGTGTCTCGGTGACGCCGGCAGGCACGCGCACGTACATCGTGCTCAGGATGCCGCGATTGGCAGGCAGCAAGTGGGGCGAAAACGTAAAATGGCAACCACCGTTCGGCGCAACGCCGTTGAGCACTAGCTCCATCTCGGCAATGTGACGATGACGATAGCCGATGTTGTAAGGGGTCATGTTCTCATTGGCTTCAACAAAGAGATAGGGCAGCTTGGCCGTGCGCCCTGCCCCACTGACGCCGCTTTTGCTATCCACGATGACGCGCTCGCCCAGCCAGCCAGCCTTGGCCAGCGGATAGAGACCCAGGTTGACCGTCGTTGGGTAGCAACCGGGCACGGCCACCAGGCGGGCGCCGCGCAACCGCTCCCGGTTTACCTCGCACAGCCCGTAAACAAAGCACCCCAATAGTTCCGGCGCGGTGTGCTCCAATCCATACCAGCGACGATAGGCGTCGGCGGAGTCGAGCCGAAAGTCGGCGCTCAGGTCGATCACGGCCAGGCCGGCCTCGGCAAAGGTGCGCGCCGCTGTGATAGACTGGCCATGCGGCAGACATAGAAAGACAACGTCCACCTCTGTTGCCCGCCCGTAGGCTTCCTCCAGCGTGATCAGTGTGTAATTCCACGGCACGGCGTGCACCTCGGAGAGGGGCTTGCCGGCGCTATTTTCGCTGGTGATCCACACAATTTGGGCGTGCGGGTGTCGTTGTAACAAGTGCACGAGTTCGATGCCTGTGTAGCCGGTCGAGCCAGCGATGCCAACGTTGATCATGTTACTTCCTGGTGCAAATAAAAAAGCTCCCCCTCTGGAGAGCTTTGTCAGGTCAATCTGAGCAGCGTTCTGCTCATGCCGCGCACAAAGTTCCAGATGCAATCATCCGGAGGGCTTCCTCTCAAACCTGGCGCGCGGGCGACAAACCCTTGATTGCTTTGGCGTCATCGTGCGCACAGTGTAACATGGGGGCAGGGGGGTGTCAATCTGCCCGCTAATTTTTTCACGTAATGAGGAGCGAACGTATGACGACAACAGTAGTGCTGGTGCGCCACGGTGAGACGACGGCTAATCATGAACAGCGGTGGCATGGCGCACTCGACGCACCGTTGACACCACGCGGCGAAGCGCAGGTGCGCGCCACAGGCGAGCGTTTCCGCGCGGCGCAGGCAACGGCGCCGGTCGATGCCCTGTACGTTTCGCCGCTGCCCCGTGCGCGCACCACCGCCGCCGCTATTGCCGCCGCCGTCGGGCTGGAGCCAGTGATCGACGATGGTCTGCGCGAGTTCAGCATTGGCGACTGGGAGGGACGCACCTTTCGCGAGTTGATGGAAACAGAAAACCTGTGGGGGCGTTGGGCGCAGGATCCGACCTTCACGCCGCCTAATGGCGAGTCGCCGGTCAGCTTTGGCCGTCGCGCCGTGGCCGCCGTGCAGCGCCTGGCTGAACGCCACCCGGACCAACGCATTGTGCTCGTCACACACGGCGGCATCATCAGCGCCGTATTGGACAGCTGGTTCGGTGACAGATCTGGGGATTGGGTGCGCTGGGACCCCCACAACTGCGCCGTCTCCGAACTGATCTGGGATGGGACGCAATGGCGCAGCGTGTATATCAACGATATCAGCCACTTGCCGCCCGAAGCGATCGTACCTGTGCCGCCGGCGTACAATCCGGCTGATGAAAAGGTAGTTCGTCATACCTCTAACCCTTCAGAGTAGCGCTTCCAATCGCTGCCGAACAGCGTCGATCTCATTCTGCTTGGCGGTGTGTCCCATGCCCGGATAGATGCCTATGTCTCTTGACTTACCAATCCCATTCCAGAATCGCTCAATCTCCAAGCGTCTGCGGCGGCGCCCACACCGGAATTTGCACCGGCTTCACGCTGGCGACAATCGCCGCGCGGTGCGGCTCCAGCCAGGGCGGCAGCATCAGCTGCGTGCCTAATGTCGCCGCCGGCTCGTCGACAGCGAAGCCTGGTCCCGCTGTCGCCAGCTCGACAATATGCCCATCCGGGTCGTTGGTGTAGATGCTCTTGAAATAGACGCGATCCATCACCGGCGAGACGCGATAGCCCGCGCGCACCAACCTATCACGAAACGCGAGTTGCGCCTCCGCGTCGGGCACGGCAAAGGCGTAGTGATGCGTCTGCCCGGCGCCCATGCGCACGCGCGACCCACGCTCTGCCTTGCGCTCGAAGTAGGTGATCAGCGTGCCCGGCGCCCCGTCGCCAACACCCCAATACCAGTGCGCCGAATTCGGATCATCGAAGTTCGAAGTCATCTTGACGCGGCGCAATCCCAGCACCTCGACGAAAAAGGCGTGTGTGCGCTCGATGTCCGCGCCAATCGCCGTGATGTGGTGCATGCCCTCAGACAGCGCCATATCTGCCGTGATCGTGGGTACAGGTTCGGGCCATGTCGTGGCGGCGATGCGCGCTTCGTCGCGATTACGCCCAATCATCTCTGCAGGTGGCTCACGATAGGCCATCCCCAACATGTCGGCGGCTTCATCCACTGTCCAGCCCGGCCCATCGGTGGCGATCTCGACGATCGCACCGTCCGGGTCGCGCAGGTAGATCGATGTGAAGTAATGACGGTCCAGTGGCCCGGTGACGGCGACGCCCAGGTCAGTGAGCCGTCGCTTCCAGCGCAGTAGTGTGGAGTACGTTGGCGTGCGCAGCGCAAAGTGGTGCGCACCGCCGATGCCTGGACTCCCCGCCGGCGCGCCCGGCCATTCGAAGAAGGTGATCGCTGTGCCAGGCCGGCCGGTTGCGTCGCCAAAGTAGAGGTGATAGCTCTCAGGCGCATCAAAATTGACGGTCAGCTTGACCAGGCGCAAGCCTAGCACCCGTGTGTAGAAGTCGATCGTGCGCTGAGCGTTTCTAGTCACAAGTGTGATGTGATGCAGTCCTGTAATTTCCATCGTTATCTCACCTTCGCTCGGCGAAGTTACACGCCGGCGCCCAAAGCGCCTGCCCGCAAGAATTTGATTGTAACCACAAATAGTTCGACATCAAAGTATTTTGGTTACACTTCTGATCTGTAGAACATGGCGGTTCGCCTGGATTTGGTGTGGTTACGCCGAGCGGGGGCGCAACGGATGCAGAGAGGGATGGGACACAAACTACAGGGCATAGTCAGCATCCCATCTGCGGCATTCTATGTTCCGAGTCCAGAAACCCGATGATTACTCGAACGGTTCAAGATAGCGGGCGTCAATGACTTCGCGTCCGCTGTCCGGTCGTTCCCACGCTACAAACAGGTTATCTTTGCCGTCCGCCTGTTTATAGAGCACCTCGAAGTAATAGCGTTCACCCGCCTCCAACGCAATTGGGCCGGTGGCTTGCTCCGGGTGCTTGTCATAGACCTCGGGGCCGGTCCAGTCTGGCGTGTAGGCGACGACGATCTTGTTGGCCGGATCGGCGTCGGTGCTGAGCGAGAGCGCACCGCGATCGTCGGCAGAGATGAAGAAGCGATAATCGCCGCTGATGGGCGGGACGAGATAGCCGCGAATGCGCACGCCGTAGTTGTCGCCGCTGCCGCGCGGGAAGGCCAGTCGCGTCAGTTCGACGATCTCCGGCGCATCTTGCTTGAACTGCGGCGTCTTGACGAACGCATCCAGATCGTTGCCGGCGACGCCTCTCCAAAGCTCGGCGCGAATGACGCCGGTTGCTGCAGATGCGTAGCTGCCTGGAGCAACGGTGGCAGCCGCCTGTTCAGGCTGAACGGACGTTGGTGCATCCCCGCTCGTCGAAGCAGCCATGACATCCACTTCAGGTGTCACCAGGGGCGCCTCAGCCAAAGCGTTTGCATCCGGCGACTCTGTGACTATGGCGCCCTCTGCATCTACATAATAAGCTGTCAACACGCGGTCGCCATCCTCAATCACGATGTCATGCACAGCGGCGCCGCCGTCCGACCAACTGTCGAACGTCAGGCCATCTGCAGTGGTCAATGGCGCTTCAATAATGCGTTTGGCATTGATGTAGGTCTTGACTCTGAAAGGCGTTGTGTAGCTACTGCCCGCGTAAGTAATGCGCAAGCCGCGCGGGACGCTATCGAAGGTGTAGGTCACTTCCTCCGCCTTGACGTCCACACACTCCTGGTCTTGCAACGCCTGGCTGTCGGTCACGGTGAGACAGAGTTCCAGGTAGGTGTTGTCGCCGTGATCCTCGAAGACAAACTCACCCGACGCGCCCGTTGCCTTGACTGCGTCGTAATGGATGTGTTCATTGTGATGAAGGATGCCTGACCAGGCCAGGCGTCCTTCTCCCAGGTCGCCGTCATCGGAGTCGCTGCCCCGGCCACGAAAAGTAATTTTCTCACCGATGCGGAATTTGGCGCCGTCGCCTGGCTCCAGAATTTCTGCGGCAGGCGGTTCACTGCCAACCAGGACTTCCAGCGCGTCGGTGCTGGTGCTGCCCGCTGCGTCGGTGACGGTCAACGTCACTTGGTAGACGCCATTTTCCGTGTAGGTGTGCGTTGGGTTGGCTTTGCTGCTACTCTCCCCGTCGCCAAAATCCCACTGGTAGCCGACGATGCTGCTTTCCGGGTCGGTGCTGCGTTCACTGGAGAAGGCCACCTCCAGCGGCGCAGCGCCACCGCTGGGGTCAACTGTCGCCACAGCGGTAGGTGGACGGTCGCCGCCAGGCACGTAGCGGATGCGCCAGAGGCCGCCCAGGATGATGGAGAGCGCGTAGAGCGCGTCGTCGGTGGCGGTAATCTGGACGATGCCGGGCATGTTCGTAGCGAACTCGTTGTCGGTCACGCCGCCACTGCCGTCAAAGGTCAGAAAATTTGTCACGCCACCGTTGAAGTCGTGATAGAAGTAGGCGCCGCGATAGAGCGCGGGGAAGGCGCGTCCCAGGTAGAGGTCGCCACCGATGGCCGCTCCGCGCTGTGGTTTCGTGGTGTGACGATAGCTATAGACGCCATGCGTCACCGTCCACTCACCGGTGCGGAAGGCCTCACAGTTGGCGTAGGTGGCGGCTTCTTCCGGCCCTTCATAGCAAGGCCAGCCAAAGTTAGCGCCCGGCCCGCCGATGTTGATCTCCTCCCACTTTTCGTTGCCCACCTCGCCTACAATGACACGCCCGTTGCGCGGGTCGACCGTAAAGCGGAAAGGGTTGCGCATCCCCAGCGCAAAGACCTTGGAGCGGTTACTGCCGGGGTCGCCATCGAAGAAGGGATTGCTCGTCAGTCCTTCGCCCGTGTCCGGGTCGATGCGCAGAATCTTGCCGTTGAGGCTGTTGATATCCAGCGCACGGGCGTTGCCCTTGCTGTTGACAATGCCGTCGCCCACTGAGACATACAGCGCGCCCTCAGGCCCAAAGCGGAGCATGTCGATCGTGTGGGCGGTGCCTTCGGCGGCGATGCAGTCGCGCACGGGCTGCCCGTCGGCGTCGCGACAAGAGAAAGGCTCGGCGTCGCCCTGATCGGGGTTGCCGACGTGATCGGCGGTGCTGTTCGTTCCCACCAACACGACGCCGCTGCCGGGTATAGCAGTGTTGAGATCGGCGGCGTCTGCGGTCAGCCGCACAACGCGCGAGACACGCGCCCCACCAGGGTTGCGATCCTTGATCTCCGGCGGGTCGTAGACGAAGGCGACGTAGACGTAAGGGCGATCCGGCCACGCCGGATCGACGGCGATGCCCATCAGCCCGCGATCGGCGGCGTCGTTGACCTCGGTAGTCATGTCAATGAAAGGATCGGCCAGCAATTCGCCGTTCTGGACGACGCGCACACGCCCGGCCTTTTCTGCAATGAAGATACGGCCATCCGGCGCCAACGCAAAGCTGGTGGGCAGGTTTAGCCCCACCACGACGCTCTCCTGGATGAAGCCGTAGGGCAGGTTGAAGCCGCCCTGCGCCGCTGCCGGGTGTGCTGCTGGGGTGAGCAGACCTGCCGCTGCCAGCAGCGACAACGACCAGCGCGCAATTAAGCGAAACGAAGTAGATGCCTGAATGTTCATGACTGTAGGTCTCATACAGATGTCTGGCTTGCCGTCGCAATCTTTCTGGAAGTCTTGAAGCCGCCAGGACGATCAGCAGGCTGCCGGGCGGGACAATACGTTTGCGACGCCATTGTACCTGGGCGCCTGGAGATTTGGGCAATGCGATGAGCAACCGATCATCATGCGCACGATGATCGGTTGCATTACGGGCGTTGCGTGGTGGGTAGGAAGAGGTGATGAGGCAGGGTCAGTTCGACCGTCAACAGCGCCGCCGCCATTGGGTCGCCGTCGAAGGCTTCCGCCGTGCGCCGGCCACTGCCTTCGACCAACAGCGCCAGCGGGTTTCCTGTTTGCCAGCCAGGCCGATTCACGATCTCTTGCACAATTGGCGTCAAGTCTGGGCTGCGCCAGCGGGCGCCGACCACCGTCCAGGCGGGAACTGCGTTCCAGGCGATGCGCGCAGAGGTGCGTGGACGCGCAGACAGGTTGTTGGCCTGCGCCTGGAAAGGCAGGGCCGCGTCACTGGCTTCGCCGGCAAAGATGAGCGAAGTTGCGATGTCGGCAGTTTCATCGACGGTGAACTCCAGATACGCGCGTTGGATTAGATAGCCCGGCGGCACGGCTACGTCCGTGAACCGCATCCCCACCAGTTGCGTCTCGCCAGGATGGTCTGGATCGCTGACGAACTCCAGATCGGTGCTGGTGAGCGTCACCTGATGCGTGGCCAGCGACTCTTCAGCGTCGTTCTCGCTGCCAGTGACGCGCAGGGTGATGTCGGAATGCAGCGGCGCAGCGGGCGGTGGATAATCGACTGTGCGCTGCACGTAGACATCCTGAATCGCGCCGGTGCGCGTCGCCAGCGTGTACGTCATGACCTCCGTTGTGGCCTCGATCAGCATAGCGCCATAGTCGGCGTTGTAGCGGAACTGGCTGCCAGCCACCGGCGCCCCCAGTGGATACAAATCGGCGCCGCCGATGCCGTTCACAAAGTAGACGATGCCATCGCGCAAAATGCGTTCATAGGTGTGATCATGCCCGGCCAGCACGGCTGTTGCGCCCCACGCGGCATAGGGCCACTGCATGGTTGGCGTCGAACCATGTACGGTGGACGATGAATAGGGCGGGTGATGCATGACGACGATCCGCCAGGGCGCAATGGATTCCTTGAGCGCGTTGCGCAGCCAGTCAGCTTGAAAGGAGGTGACCTCGATGCCATCAGGTTCGTGCGGGTCGCTATCCACTACAAAGACGTGCACCGCGCCGACCGTCACATCGTAGTAACGTTCGTTGCCTGGCAACGCGAAGTAGTCGAGTGCGGGATAGGGCAGCGGTGGTGCGCCGTGCGTGGTGCGCCAATCATGATTGCCCAGCGCGGGAAAGAAACGATTGCTGGTGGCGCCCGGCCCATAAGCGCCCTGATAAGGGTAGATATAGGCGGCGTAGTGTTTGCCGATATTAGCGTCGATGGTGGCGGCGCGACCATCTGGATAGTTGTTGTCGCCCACCGTGAGCACAGCGTCGGGCTGCCAGCCGGCCACTAGCGCTGCGACATCGGCCTCCGGCTGGCCGTCCATGCCAAAATCGCCGATGACGGCCAGCCGCGTCACCCCGGCGGCGCGCGGTTGCATGCTCACTAGCAGGGGGCGGCGCATCTCTGTCATGGGTGGTGTAGTCAACGCGTGCGCGAACATGATCACACCCATCAGTATGAGTGCGCCCCCGCCAAGCATTAGCAGCCAACGCAAAACCCTCATCACCAATCGTTCCCTCCAGTCCTTCAGGGCGTTGTTCCGTTTACGTCACTGGTGACTGATGACGTAAACGCATGACAATCAACAGCGCCGCGCCCGCCATCAGTGCGCCGAATAGAAACGTGGCGGTCGGCGCAATAGCGGCCCACAGCACTCCGGCAACCAGCGAGGCCGGCAACGCCATCAGGCCAATCGTGCCGTTGAGCCAGCCGTAGCCGACGCCACGTTGAGCACCGGGCACCAGATCGGCCACCAATGACTTGATTGCCCCTTCGGTCATGGCGTAATATAGACCATACAGCCCCCACAGCACCGCGATCTGCCACACCGTGTTGCTCAAGGCAAAACCCAGGTAGACCAGGGCATAAAAGCTCCAACCGATCTGAATGACGCGCAGCCGTCCGATGCGATCGGAAAGTTGACCGAAGGGTTGCGCAAACACTGTGTACACGCCGTTGAAGAGCAGCACCATCAGCAGCGTGGTAAGCACGCTGGCGCCGCGCGCCTGGGCCAGCAAGACGATGAACGCATCCGCCGAGTTGCCCAGCGTAAAGATGGCCACACCCAACAACGCCAGACGAAAGCGCGGGTCAAAGGCGGCCAGAGAGAGCCGCACTGGCGCTCGCGCAACGCCTGGGGCGGGCGTCGCGCGACGCTGTTCCTGCAGCCCCCACGCCAATAAGGCCACTGCCAGCGCCGCCGGGATCATCGACAGCCACACCATCATCGTGAAGGTGGCTTGCGTTAATTCCAGGCTGCGCTGCTGGCTCCAATAGACGACGCCAATCGCCACAGCCAGCCCGATGAATGCTCCCAGCGTATCGCCAGCGCGCTGAAAGCCAAAGGCGGCGCCACGCCGGGTGGCATCGATGCTGTCGGCAATGATCGCATCGCGCGGCGCCGTGCGGATGCCCTTGCCCAGGCGGTCGCCGAAGCGCGCGGCAAAGACAGTGCTCCAACTGGAAGCTGTCGCCAGCAGCGGCTTGACGACCAGCGACAGCGTGTAACCGCCGACGGCGAGCCATTTGCGATTGCCGATGCGGTCGGAAATGTAGCCCGACGCCAGCTTGGTCAGCGCGGCGGTCGTCTCCGCCACACCCTCGATCAACCCGATCAGCGGGGTTGAGGTCTTGAGAACGCTGGCGAGAAAGAGTGGCAACAGATAGACCACCATCTCGCTGGAGATGTCAGTCAGCAGCGAGGCGACAGTCGTGATATAGATGTTGCGTGGATAGCGCCGGACAGCGCCCGCCGTTGTAGCTGTGCTCGCTACGGTCGAAGAATCTTCTGTCATTGGTCACCTGTCTGCGTGAGCGGCAGCCAAGCGAGCACGCGCTGGATCATCACATCCCAGTACGCCCAAGCATGGTCACCTGGCCCGTCTTCATAGGTGAGTGGCAACCCGAGCGCCTCGGCATGCGCCTTGAAGCGCAGGTTGTCGGCGTGGAGAAAATCTTCCGTGCCGCAGCATTGGTATAGACGCGGTGGGGCTACCCTAAGGCGAGCGGCGCGCGTCGCCAGTGCATAGACGTCGTTGGCACTGCCTGCAAACTTGCTCAGGTCGCCAAAGACGCGCCCCAACTCCGCCGCCCAGGCCGGGTCTTCGCTGGCAGCGGCGTCATCAGCGAAATTGCGCAGCGCGCCCGACAGGCTGGCGGCGGCAGCGTAGCGCATCGGATGGCGGAGCGCCAGCTTAAACGCGCCATAGCCCCCCATCGATAGCCCGGCGACAAAGTTGTCCTCGCGCCGCGCTGAAAGCGGAAAGAAGCTGCGCGCTAATTCAGGCAGTTCTTCGCTGATGTAAGTCCAGTAGCGGTTGCCGTGCGCCATATCGGTGTAGAAGCTGCGATCAACCGCCGGCATTACCACCGCCAGATTCAGCGGCTCTACGTAGCGTTCAATCGAAGTGCGCCGCTGCCAGATCGTGTGGTCGTCAGAGAGACCGTGGAGCAACCAGAGTACAGGCCATTTCTGTGCGCGGCGCTGACCTCCTGGCGCCGGTTGCGGCAGAATCACATCCATTGCGACCGACAGACCGAGCACATGGGAGAAAAAGTTGACATGCAATAGGGCCATAATTACGCTCCATCGACAGTAAAGGCGGTGATAATGTATAAGACCCGGTTACTATCGATCCAGGCAGTGGGAATGTCAAGTCTGGACGAAGAGGCAGCGGATTCAGGGACGGATGGAACGGTGGACATACGCTGGCAGCCTGGCAATCAGTGATCTAGCGACTCGCGCGCAGCGCGTCCAAAGACAGTCCCGCACCAGCCGCACGCGATCCCGATGGCTGCACCAGACACAACGACAAGCAGACCCATCCCTGGCGTCAGTGGTGGAACGCCGGGCAACTGCGGCCAGAAGATCAGGGTGGCGGCAAGCGCCACGCCAGTGCCAGACGCCAGCGCAAAGTGCAGCGTCTGGCGCGCATCGGCGTCGGCAAGGCGCACGGCATAGGCCACATCCAGCGCACCTGCTGGCGCCAATGCCAGAAATTGCACTGCCGCGCCCACTGACGCTGCGTCTGGTTGTTGCGCCAACACAAAATTTGCAAGCGCACGATAGAAGAGCACGGCGGCAATCACCATGATCGCCACGCCTGGACGCCGTAGCAATTGCAGTGCGATCTGGCCGGCAAAGAGGGTAACGCCTGTTGCCTGCACTGCCACCAGCCATGCTGCGTCGCCGGTGGGCGGGTTGACCGGCAGCAACAAGGAGACGGCCACCGAGAGTTGCAGGATCACGCTCAACTCTATCGCTTGCAGGCGATGCACATTCCACGCGCGCACAACCGGCAGGCGCGCGGCTTGCCAGATGACGCCGGCCAACATTCCCCACACCGCACCGAGCGTGAGCACCGTGCGCGCCAGACCTGCCGCGCCATCTACCGCAAACCCGCGCACATCCATCCAGAGGAACCCGACCAACAACAGCAGTCCCCCAAGCGTGAGCAGATCGGCCAGGCGCCAATCGTGACGTGAGCTAATGCCGGCTGGCCGGGGACGTCGCCCGCGCGCGTGGATGCGCCACCACGCCCCTGCACCTGTGACGGCGGCAGCAATCGCAATAAGCAGCGCCTGGCGCCAGAATGTCGGTGACGCACCGCCTGCATCGCTCCATGCCTTGAGCACGTAGAGACTGGCAGGTGCGCCAATGAGAATTGCCAGGCGTGTTGGCTGGTTTTGGTTGCGTGTTCGATCGTGAGAAGGACACATAGGCGCAAAGTCAATGGCTGTGCAGCGGGCGGCAGGTATTGTTGGGAATCTGTCGCCCGCTGCCATACATGACATGTCAGCAAATGAATCAGTCGGGGATGGAGCTATGAATGATCGGCAGATAAGCCGCTGGCTGAATCTGGTCTGCCAGATCCAGAATCACGGAGCCACCCGTCCCCATCGAGGGATTGAAGGGCTGCGTCTGATTGAGATTGTTAGTCGCCTGGACAAAGAACTCATACAGGCCATCGCCATGCCCCAACGCTGCATAGTCGAAGTCGATCGACGTCGTGAGCGGTGTGGGTAGCGCCACTGCTGTCCAGCTGGTGGTGGCGCCGTTGAGGTCCGTATAGCGATAGCTCAGGTCAAAGCGCACGATCGTCGTACCCGGCGCAAAGAAGCCAACCCACTGCACCGGTATCACATTGGTGACCGGCGCGTTCGACTGGATGATCGGCGGATTGAACGGCAGCACCAACGCAACGGAGTAGCTAAATATCGTAGTGACTGCCTGGGCATTGGGGCTCCATGGCTGGACATTGCCCACGTTATCGACGGCGCGCACACGGAACTCAAGCTTGTCCCCAAATTGGGCGCCGGTGACCTGGAACGATGTCGCTGTGGTGTCGGCAATCAGATCAAACCAATCGCCATCGTTGCGACTCATCTGCAATGTGTAAGACGCGATGCCGGACAGGTTGTCGGAGCCGCTCCAGGTGACGGTGAAGTTGGGAAGGAAGGTGAACTGCGGCAGCGGGTTGACCGTGGCAACTGGCGGCTCCGAGTCAATGCGCGTCGAGACGGATGGACTCCACGCGCCCAGGTTGCCAGCGTTGTCGGCGGCCTGCACCTGGAACTCCACGGTGGAGCCATTTGGCGCCTCACGGCGGAAGCCGAAGTTGTCGGTCGATGTTTGATTGCGCCAGTTGACCCAACCGCCGCCGTTGACGCGGAAGCGCACGTTGTACCACGCCACACCGCTCGCCGGGCAGCCCGGTTGAGCCGGATCAAAAGCCGACCAGAAGACGCGGAACTCTTGCGGCGAGAAGGTGGGCAGGGCATTCATCGTCGCCACCGGTGGCGCAGTGTCACAGTTGCCGGTGTAGTTGACTTCGAGGAACGGCGCCAGCGCCGAAATCTGGCGCCCGTTGAAGCGCCGCCAGCGCCCCAAGGTGGGCGTCTCATCGCCGGTGATGAGCAGACCGCGATTGGGGGTGCCGCTGTCCCAGGCGCGCACGACGTCGGTGGCAGGGCCGCTGATCCAGCCGATCGCTGGCGGGATGCTGCCAAGCGGGAACGCCGTGCCACCCAAAAAGTTGGCATTGTTCCACGTGACGCTGCCCGCATTCCAGTTCTGCTGCATCAACTGGGCGCGAAAATCCATCGACTGGCCATCTCCTGGCGGGTTGATCAGTGTTTGGTTGATAAAGAACGCAGCGCTATTGATCTGCACATTGGAGGGCAGCGGGCTGAGATCGTATTGGAGCAGAGTGCGCATCGCCTGCGGGCCACTCTGATCCCAACCCAGATTCAGTTGCGCCAGACCGCCGAAATTGGTGTCCGGCTGGCCCGATGCAATGAAGGTCGCCTGCGACGCCGGCAACTGCACGGTCGCGTTGACAATGTTGCCCTCTACCGTGTAGTCAATCACGGCGTACTGGGTGCGGTCGGGCAGACCTGCCGCTGCCGCCGCGGCATCGGGCGCAAATCCATCCTCTCCTACAATGGCGCGGGGCACTTTGGGCGCCTGTTCCAGCAATTCGATCAGGCTGGGAGGCACTTCGACCGCCGGCGTCGCAGTGGCGCCTGCCGCCTCCTGTGCACGTACTGGCAACGCCGGCGCCAGCGACAGGAGGATCGCCACCAGGAGCGCCAGGCGCACCCCTCTGGCAGCAACGGTGCGCACTCTCAATACAGACACGTTCATGGCTTTCACCTTTCTCATAGATAGCACAATCAAACATCGTACATCTGATATCTTCCCGGAAGCTCAGAGCTTCCGGGAAGATGAGCAAAGTCTATTTGTGTTGTCTATTAGCCTTTCTTGCATTCTCCTACAACCATCCACCAGGAAGCATCCTGCTTCCTGGTGGATGGTTGTGTTAGCTCGGAGGAAGGATGGTTTGACGACTACAATGACTTATACGGCGCATTTATACAATGCACTTAGCGCGGCCAGTCCACAGCCTGGCGCAGCCAATCGGGCAGTTCGCCTGGAATGGCTGTGATCTGCGTTGCATCGCCGCCAGCTGCAGACATGACCCACAAACCCCAGGCGCCGCCGCGCTTGCTCATGAAGGCGATCTGGCGGCCGTCAGGGCTTACAGCGGGCAGACCGTCCGGCGCCGGGTCGTTCGTCAAGCGAGTGACAGCGCCGTCGGCGACATTCGCTCGATAGAGTTCCCAGTTGCCGTCGCGCTCCTCGCTCATGAAGACCACGGCGCTGCCATCCGGGAACCAACGCGGCAGCGAGTCCGACGCCACATTGGTGAACTGCGTACGATTCGACCCATCTGTGCCCATGGTGTAGAGGCCGCAGTTGTTGCCGGTCGGATCGCAGCCTTTGAGAATGAGCAATTCCTGGCTGGGATGCCAATCCGGGTCCTTGCCGAAGTCCAGCTCGACGTAGTTCATATCGTTGGGGTCTTCTTTGTCCACCGCCGGTGTAATGTAGATGCGCCAGCGGCGGTCGCCCTGCCGATTGCTGGCAAAGACGATGCGGTCTCCCGTGGGACTCCAACGGGGTTGGCTATCCTCGATGAAGCGCGAGAAGCGCAGCCGCCGCCCTGTATTTACATCATAGCCGCCGACGCCGAGTTTGTCACTCTGCTGGCTATAGAAGGCCAAAATCGAACGGTCGGGGCTGAGCGCCGGTTGCATGGCGTTGTTGGCGACCATCTCCGCCTGGGCGCCAGGCGTGGCTTGAACGGCGTAGATATCTTCCAGATCGTAGGCGCGATTGCCCTCGCGCAGCACGCGCGAGGCCGAGAAGAGGATCACATTTTGCGGCACCTCATAGGGTGCACCCTCCTGAATGGCTGGAGCAGCCTGTGGCAGCGGCGGCGCCGGCAGGATGGGGACATTTTCAGTGTTGTTGGCCTCAACATAGGCCGCCGCCACCCAGCCCTGGCCATTCGGCGCCGTAGGCACACTGGCCGCCCACCACTGACCATCGGCGCTGCGTCCGACGATTTCGCCTGTGGCACCCAGCGGGGCAATGCCGACAATTGGGTATTGCGTGCCAGGTCCCACGCGGATGTTGACGCCCAACGGCGCCGTGACGCGCCCGCTCGGTACGGTCGCAGCAGCGGCGGCAAATGCTACTGGCTCTGCCGTTGCATCTTCAGCCACTGGGTCGGGGTCAGCGCTGGCGGCTTCCGGGCTGACGACGACGGCATCAGTGGCCACGATGTAACGGGCGGCGAGTGCGCCGTCAGCCGTGCGCAGTTCGAGCACGCCGTTTTGGATCGAGTAAGTTGCCACCGCACCTAGCGCGGCAAGATAGGCGGCCTCCTGCTCCATCACACCTGCGGGGTCGGCGCAGAACATCATAGTAGTGGCAGCCATCCCGATCGTGAGTTTTTCGCCCTCGACTGTGTAGCTGCTGACGTAGTTGTTGCAGCCTGCTGAACCGGAGAGGCTGCCGTCCTCGCCGAAGATCGCCGTGATCTGTGTGCCTTCGATCAGGCCGACGACCGCCTCTCTGCCGTTGTTGATATTGGTTGCCTGCCAGACGACACCCTGCAAGGTAGGGGTGGCCTGCGCTGTCAGCGAAAGTAAGAGCACGCCGTCACCGTCGAAGAGGCTGAGCTGACCGTCCTCGACGGCGTAGGAGGCGACTGCGTCCAGATTGGCAAGGATTGCCTGTTCACGCGCCATCGTGACATCGTCACAGGCGATCAGTGTGCTGCCGCCTTGCGCGATGGTGAGCTGTGCGCCGTCGAGGGTGTAGCTGGCGAAGAAGCCGTTGCAGCCGCCATTGCCGGTGAGTTGGCCATTCTGGAAGGTGAGAATGGCTTTGCCTTCCGGCGCCGCCGGCTTGCCTTGCAGGTTGCGATAGCCGGTCACCTGCCAGGTGACGCCTTCCAGCGCCGATGGGGAGGCGGCGGCGATTTCCTCGGCCGGCGCTGCGGTGGGGGCGACCTCCTCAGCAGGAACTGCGGTGGGCGCTTCAGTGGGCGCTTCAGTGGGCGCTTCAGTGGGCGCTTGCGTTGCAACCTCTGTGGGCGCTTCTGTGGGGACTTCAGCCGGCGCTGGGGTCGGCGTTGCCGGTGCGCCGCCACAGGCGCCGAAGATCAGACTCAGCAGCGTCATCAGGCCGAACAACAGCATCATTCTGCGCGCTCTTGGGCGATACATTGTTTTCTCCTTGAAATCTACAAAGCTTGGCTATGCGTAGCAGTTACGCAGTTCGCCCACCTTCCCGGTCGATCAATAAGTGTTCTACAAATCGATTCAGTCATCGCAGGGCCCGCTTCCAGCCAAATGCTCCGAGGCGGCCACGATGTCACACTGGAGGCGATAAACCCGCGGCCATGCGGCGCGCGTCGTGCACGCCTTCACGAAGGCTTCACGAGTGTGCGGGATGGCGCCTTCTGCTTTTCTTTGTCGCTTCTATTCACGGCTTCACCGGGCGGAAGGGTGAATTGACGGCAGCAAAGAAGTACTGATCGTCTCTGATCTGGTTCTCAGCGCGCCAGGCGGCAGCAGCTTGCTCGGCTTCGTCGATCTCAGCCTGCGTCATCTGGTCGGCGAAGCTCCAGCGCTGTTCGGCAAAATGCGGCTCGGTTCCCTCGAACAAAGCATAGAGGAAGAAGCCGGTCGGATAGTCCTGGGCAATGAAAGCCGCATGGAAGGCGCCGCTGATGATGGCGTTGCGATGGCCCTGACGGATGGCGTCTGCCAGGCAAACAAGCGCCTCATCGAGAAATTCGTCGCTGTGCAGCTCGGCGTGCGTGCGCGCAAAGTCGTAGAAGTCAAATTGCGCTGGGGCATAGCCGGCGGCACATGCCTGGCGATACCAGAAGACTGCTTGCTCCAGGTTGCCATACTGAACCCCCATCGCCTCCGTGGGTTTATAGAGATTGGCAAGCTGACGCATCGCTTCCACGTCGCCGGCTTCAGCCGCGGCGATCAGCTCGGCGCTGGGTGGGTTGCTGAGCGTCGGGCGCGGCGAGACCGGCGCTCGCACCAGCTCCACGTCGGCAAGAAAGAGCGCGCCGCTGTCGCTCTGGTCGAAGACGAGCGCCACTTCCGCCACATTCGCCAGGTTGACGCCCGCAAACGCCTGGATCGGCACGCGCACCGGCATCAGCGGCAGCCGCCCGGTGAAGAGCGCGCCGAAGAGGTCGTCTGGCTGCGCCTCGCCAGCCGGATAGCGCAGCGCCGGTTCGTCCGGGCGCACGGCAACGCTGGCGGTGGCGCCGCTGCGGTCGGTCACCCGCACGGAGAATCGCTGTGGCGCGCCAGCTACGTTGAGCGGTGACAGCGGATCGACGGCCGCGCGCACGCTGAACGCATCGTACAGCAGCAGATTGTCAAGACCGATCGGCAGCTCGAAGCGCAGCGCGCCGCCCGGCGCCGCCCAGCTGACGACGGCATGCGCAGGCTGCCCGGGCACAGTTACCTGCGCGCGGTGGCAGTCCGCCAGTTCCGGGTTCGTGATCGATGTGTAATAGCCATCGGGACAGAAGAGCGTAGTGACGCCCTCAGCCGTCACCGCGCCGTCAAACGGGCTGACGGTGAACGCATCTTCGCCGGTGGGCGTCAGCAGCGGCAGGCGATGGCGCGCCTCTGCCAGCCATGCCGCCTGCGCCGCCTTGCCGTAGAGCGTGTCCGTTGCCAACGACGCTGCATCGCCGCCCATGCGTTCCAGCGCGGCGCGCACCTGCGCCGGGTCGGCGCTGAAGAGCGTGGTGAGAAAGTCGCCAGCGTAGGCGATCAAGAAGGCGCGCTGCGCGTCGGCGGCGAGCAGCGGGTCACAGTCGGCGCGATCCTGTCCAGCAAAGGGGTCGCCGGGCAGCGTGTCATTGAAGTGGTTGTGGTTGGCGCGTTCGAGCCAGAGCGAGGCGGCCCAGGCCTGCTGCTCTGGCGCCAGCCGCGCCGCCTCGAAGAAAACCTGGCCAATCTGATCGGTCACGTCGCCGTCGCAAGCCGCGTTGAGCAGCGCCATCGGGACGGGTGCGCCACCGGCCGGATCGACAAGAACGGCGGCAGGGGCGATCAACAACACGCCGGCAGCGGGTCCATAGCTTCGTGCTTCGCCATCGGTCGCCCACTTGCGCGCCAGCGCCACCGCGCGCTCTGCCCCGCGCGAGTGACCGAAGATCGCCAGCTTGCCGAGGTCGGCGCGCCCCGCCAGCTCGACGCCGAAATTGTTTTCACCGCCTGCGGCGGCTGTCGCCAGCGCATCCAGGTGCAGCGTGATCAGTTGTTCTAGCCGTTCGCCCGGAACGCCCTCGCCAAAACCGAAGGTGTCTTCGGCATTGGCGTTGATCGCCAGCGCCACGTAGCCTTGCGCCGCCAGCGCGCTGACCAGGTAGCCAAAGCCGCGATAATTGGCGCGCTCCACCTCTGGGTCACAGGGCCAGCGGTCGACGCCGTGCTCGGTCTCCGGGCAGCCGGGATGTGTGCCGTGCAGGATCAGCACGACGGGGTGGGGACCGCCAGTCGGCGGCGCCGCGATCACGCCGTTGAGCCGCACTGGCATCTCGCGGAATCTGCTGTCGGCGGGGAAGCGCTCTTGAATGATGGTGGCTTCACCCAGGTTGTACTCGACAGCGGGAGGCAGGTCGCCGCTTGCTTGTGATTGTCCCTCGCTCACCAGAGGGATGCCGGGTGGTTGAATCGGGGAACAGGCCGCGAGCGCCAGCAGTATGATGAAAGCGGCGACGATCCAGTAGAGGCGCGTCCAGTGCATGAAAAACTCCTCACTTCAGTGACCTGCTCGGAACCTTCCCGGAAGCTCCGGAGCTTCCGGGAAGATTTAGGGCAATTCAACGAATGACAAAGCGCCCGCGCAGCGAACGAATCCGATCCTGCGCCAGGGCGCCGATCAGGAAGACGATCACAAAGACGGCAAAGGCAGCGCCGGTGAACGGTACATACGCTGAGCCGCTGGCGACATAGTCAACGCTGGCTTCGACCGCAGTGGGGAACATCCGCGTCAAGCCAAGGACGACGGCATACGCACCCGCCAGCGCTGTCGCCAGGATGATCACCCAGTCGCCCAGGCGGTTGCCAAAGAAGCCAACTGCGCCAGCGCCTGCTAGAATGAGAATGATGCTGAGAAAGCTTGGCATGTCGAAGGGTAGCAGCGACAGCACTACCAGCACAAGCACGGCGCCTAACAGCCCGCCGGCAATGTGCAGCACCATCCGCACCAGGGCGTACCCTACAATCGCCAGCGCGCCGCCTGCCACCAGGCTGATCAGAATGCGAATCAGATCGGTCTGGCTGGAAAAAAGCCATGACGCCAGGCTAAACCCGACGACGAAAAGACCGACTGCCAAAGTAAAGCGGAACAGCAGACCGCCATAGACCAGCAGAAAAATCCCACAAGCCGCCAATACAATCCCCATCCAAAACATGGTTATGCCTCCTTATGTTTCGCAATATGGCATCCGTGATTGAAATTCAGCCGCAAAGTGGAAGCGCAATGAACACCATCACGGCGCCCATTGCAGCAAGCAACAATCCAGTCTTCCACGGACCGGCGCCATGCTGAAGATTGACTCCGCCAGCCGATCAATCGGGTCAAGCAGGCGATTCCAAAAGCCCGAACTCGACGTCCTTCGTTGCAGATGATGCGAACCGGTGCGCGAGCGGACTGGTCTGGCCGCGCGCGGCGAGTGTCTGCTGCCCATGATGGCGGCTGGTCGGCTATTGCAGAATCTTGGCTTTCATGGCGGCAAATTCTTCGTCACTCAAGATACCGGCTTATCCCCGGCATCATCGGCGGACGCTGCGAGTGTAGCTTCGCCATCGATGATCTCTTCATCGGTGACAAACTGTGCATCG
>CZCA01000087.1_pt1 | contig 38722 bp, 37 predicted proteins | sample 591981 | NCBI WGS metagenome assembly CZCA01 (sample SAMEA3556810, study PRJEB10932) | anaerobic digester metagenome | reverse complement strand
GGATGATTCACTTTGACATCAAAATCCGAAAGACGCACTCGAGATGGATGCGCGGCTCAGCACGATCACACTTGACAATCACCTCGAAGGGGCGCGCATAGTCGAGCCGTGTGTGCAGGTCATTGGCGCGCACCACATAGCCATATTCAATACCAAGTCGTTTCGGCGCTGCAGTAGGCAACGGGACGACTTCCACCGTTCCATCTGCTTTGCGCTGCCAGATCAACACTTCGATTGCCGCCAGTCGTTCACACACTTCTTCGACCGAAATGTCATGCTGAAAGACGGGCAAAATGAGCAGTTGGGTGGCGTTCACCCGGTGCACCGATTTCACAGGCATCGACAGCGGCTCCCCGTCCACAGTCTGCACCGCCAGCGCAATCGGTTGGATCGGCAGACGAAACTCGCCGCTCACTTTGCGCGCTGCATGGACATCGATGGCGCGCAGGTGCTCCTCCACGGCTTCGGTGAAGTGGACGATCCGCCCGGGCCGGCTGGCAACGCGGAAGCGCTTGCGCAGCGCCTGCCGCTCTTGCTCAGTGAAGAGGTGCGTCCTGTGGAGTTGTCTAACACGGTTGGCGACATGACGCAGCGAGGGCGCCGGTTCGCAACAGGCATCCATCGCGTCGCGCACCAACGCGGCCAACGGCGCATCGCCAGGTTTCTCCAGACGACAGGCGCGCGCAACCAGCATCGCGGGCCAGCGTGGTCGTTGCTCCAGGTCTGCCAACCGCAGCACAAAGAAATCCTCTGCCTCGGCATGAACGATGCCCAGCACTTCCAGTTCAGCCAGCCCCTTGTTCGTCTTGGTGCGCAGGTAGTCGGCGTCGCCAAGATGGGCGAAGTAGGTGTTGACAAAGCGTTGAATGTCGCCGCGACTGCGGCGCACTTCCGCCGGCGCCGCCACTGCGTCGCAGAGACGGGCGGACAGGGTGGGCGCCAGCAGCCCCAACAGCGCCATGCGCGACCCCAGATCGGCGCCACCCAACCAGGCGGGCCAGCGCCAGGCCAGATAAGGACGCGGCCGGTGGATGGCAGTCGCCGTCCGCGTCCATTCGCGCCAGGTGTACGCCAGACCTTGCGTCAATTGGCGGCGCACCTGGCGCGCCTGGCGCGGATACAAATGCTGGCGGGGCGTCGGGTGCAGCAGCCCAAGCGCAAGCAACCGGCTGCGCCGCTGCGAAAATGTCTGGCGCGCAAACACCTTACGCAGCTGGCGCACCGGATCATCTTCCTGGTGCCAGGTCGCCTCGGCCTCGTCAAAGATCACTTCGCCGTCATAGCTGTGCACCAAGAGCACTTCGAGCACATCCAAGGTGGCAGGCGAATCCACATACGCCAACCATTGCAACGGAATCGGGTAGGGCGTCTGGTGCGTGAGAGCGCCGGGCAACGACGCGTCCATTGTCATCTCCTGCAGGTTGATGGTATGCTAGTTCTTGGTAACCGGGCTTGGCGAGCACCGACCCCGGCGAGATGGCGCAGGCTCACCGCAATGCGCCAGAGGGGACAGGCGAATGCATTCCGTGCATTCACCCGTCTTCTTCCCACTTTGCTCGAACGGGAGGGAGGAGTCCGAGGTGAGCAGGACTCCCTCCTCCACCTTTGCGCCTCGTCGTGCGCTTATTTCCGGCGATCCGCCATGCGACGCGCCTGGCCCATGCCGGTGGCGGTCTTGACGCCGACCCCACAATAGAGCGCAAAGTCCGCCAGCAGATTCAGACACGCCAGCCAGTAGCGATCGCCGCCAAGCACACGATAGGTGATCGTCCCTGTACCACCGATCAGCACGCTGTTCTGTTTGTGGCGCACCGCGGCCGAGCGCAGGTTGTATTGGCTGACGGCGACAGTGTCCTCGGCGAAGGCGCGCACGTCGTCGGGCAATTGCACCGGGCTGACAGCGTTCCAGCGGTCGAGCAGGCTGCCAAAGACCAGACCGGGCAGTGGCAGCGGGATGTGCATCTCGCGCGACTTGAAGGCGGTCGGTGCGGCGAACTCCAACGTGATCGTCGGGCTGGGCGCTTCCCCGGCGACCAGATAGCGCGCGGCCAGCTCTTCACAGGTCGTGCTGCCGCTCCAACTGTTGCGCCGTGCATCACAGATCACCGCCGTCACCGCGAAGGGGTGGTTGTGGAGATTCCACTGCGTTGGCGCCGATTCGGTGAGGTGCGCCTCGAGCTGGCTGCTCAACACGGCATCCAGACTGGTTATACGCACGCTCACGGTTTCACCGGCGCGCAGGGGCAAGCCATCTGGCGTCGGCGTCACGCCCAACAGCGAAGAACAGGTGAACGGCTTGACGCCCTCAAAATCGTGCAACGCCGTTGCCAACGGCGCATCGAAACCGGCGACCCACTCCAGGAACACGCTGTGGTGAGCGCGTCCCAAATGCGGCGGCAGAACGCCCGCGCGCTGCGAGGTGAGTTCGAGAATGATGGAGAGCAACATGACGCGATTGGCTCCGTTTGGCATATTGCCTTCCCAGAAGCTCGGAGCTTCCAGGAAGGCGGAGGAAGTACTGCGTATCTATCCAACTCATAGATAGCACAATCGAACATCGTACATCCGATATCTTCCCGGAAGCTCAGAGCTTCCGGGAAGATGAGCAAAGTCTATTTGTGTTGTCTATCAGCTCAACTCAATTGCGATCGGCGGCAGCGTTCCAATCGGCTTGTGGGTGATTTTGTCATAAAGGGCTGGCACATGTTCTACAGCCACGCCATGCTTCACACACGCCAACAATAACCCGACGGTCATCGGCTTGGTGCCACCCGTGATGTCTGCCATTACTTGCGACAACGGAATTTGCTGGAGCGGCGCCTCGCGCTCAAAGATGTGATTGGCGGTGTCATAACATGCCCGCGTATTGTACAGGTCGCTGATGGGCTTCACCGCGAAGTGAATCTCCTCCATCTGACCGATAACATTTGCAGCAGCCGTCTGCAATTCTGGCGTCACAACCAGCCAGCAATGTTTCAACACCGGACGATGATATTCGATCGCCTCGCGCAGCGCCGCATCGTTTGTGTACAGAAAGACCAACCCCTTCGATTGCTTTGGGTGCTCTCGATCAGCTGGCATGCCTAGCGCAGTGCCCTCGCGACGGCGTCGTCGCCGGGCAAGCTCGTACAGATAGACAAAGGTTACGGTGCAGGCAGCCAGCACTGCCCAAACCAGAAAGCCGAAGCCGACGCCACCCCAACTTGTCAAGGCTTCGGTCAGCATGTTAACCAGCAGCGCCACCAGGATGGCGGTCAACACCGGGCCGAACCAACTGACCTCGACGAGTATACGCAAGAATGGCTCTTTCACCCACTCATCCCACCATTGCTTCATGCCAGGCTCCTTTGTATGCTATAGGGACGTTGTCTTTGTGTGTGGCTTTACCGACGTAAACGGCAACCGGTGCAGCGCGCTGGCGTTCACCTGATCGAGATCGACTTGATTCGCCGTGGACAACGTCCACAACCTCACCCTACGTTGCCTCTCTCACCGTATCTTGTCACGCTGCTGCGCGGTCATGCAGCACACTTCGAGGCCTGGCCTGGGCAACTTGACCAGCCGCTGCCCACGATCCCCATGCCGTTGTTGCCACCTGATGCAGACGTCGTGCTGCCGTTGCAGACAGCGCTGACCGCAATGAGGCTCATGGCTTCTGCATCGCCAACTGCACGTTACCCTTTTTGTTCACGTTCAACACCCAAAGCTCAAATACGTCGCCAATCGGAAACCGCTCGCTCAGTTCTTCTACTCCCTCCGTTTTGGGGATAACCCGCGACTCAAGCATTGTCCCTGGCAACCTGGCCGCACCGATCTCAAAGCGTATGGCATCGAAACGCACTTCGGTGACTGTCGCACGCACCAACATGCCTCTTTCGACCTCTTGGATAGATTGCGGATCGGCGATAACGCGCTCAGGTTCGGCAACCGGAGTTTTGGTTGCCGGGATAGGTTCGGGTTGTTGCTCTGCACCTTGCTTCTCGACAAAACGCGCTTTCAGGTTAGCTTCGATCTGTAGTCCCTGCGCTCCAGGTTCAATCATCTTGCTCGACGAGGTGACCAACGGTTTGCGCCGTTCGCTTGCTAATTCCTGCTGTCCGCGCGGTGGTGATTGCGTCGCTTCAGGCGTTCGCCTTTCGCCATGAGATCTCCCCGATATTCTGGCATTTGCGGGGCCGCCGCTGCGCTCCTGGCCGCCAGGAGAAAGCAACCGATCACCAATGTGGTCGGGCGTGGGCAACACAGGTCGCACCTTGAACGCTTCCAGACTCATCGTTTGCGTATCATCGGCTGATGGTCCTGGCCAGTGCAACATCGTCATCAGGAGGCGGATTCTCGAATCTTCCATGAATACGTTCATGTCCGGCTGACCGACAGCAAACCTGGCGAACGCCTTGAGAAATTCCTTGTTTTCTACTTCCGTGGCCTGCCGTTCGGCGCGATGCCAATCCTGTCCAACGAAAAGTTGCTCGTAGCGACCCTTTTTCTCTGGCCGGACTGGGTGGTCTGTACTGTATGCACAGACGCCACGTTCTGTCAGGTGCAGCACCGCCGAAATTTCGGCAGAACCCAGCCCGAGTGCTTTGCCCATGCCGATCTTGTGTCGATACTGTTCATTAGAGCCGCCTGGCAATGTCAAGGCCCACAACAATGCGCCCACCTCGTAAGCAAGCAGATTCTCGAAGTGGACGCGGAACCTGAACGTCACCCCTTCACTGACCGGGCGTATCTGCGTGTGCTGGGTGTCGCTGTCCCAGGAGACATTGTTGGCTTCCTCGATCTCAGCCCTGTTTTTAACTACTGATTGTTTGTGCCAGTAGAGTTTGTGGCCGCGCACGACTGTCTCCGTCGGCGTAGGCGTGCCGTAGTGAGCAAGACGATCCTTTTGGTCAGGGTCGTGACCGCACTGCCGATTCTGGACGAGGTAATGCTGAAAGGCGGTAGGTTTGGGCGAGCCAAGAATTTTTGGCGTGACGGGTCTATCGTTCCACCAGAGTTGGCTCCTGGCTTCTGCAAATCTGGCATCGCCAAAATAGACTCGCCCCGCACGGCTGCTCTTGCGCTCACCGTTAGCGCCTTTCTCAGGGGTGTAGCCGAACATTGCTTCAGCCAGGTCGAACACTTCGTGCCCATCCTGATCCAGATGGCTGCGCAGGGCGCCCGGCACCATATCCAAGGGACTGTGGTCATAAGGAAGACGAAACATCTGTGCGCGACCGAGAAAAACTAGTGTGCTGCCCTCAATGAGATAAAAGACTGGATCACCTTCCACCTCAAGGTGCTTATCGCTCCGTAGCATTCCTGGTCGAGAACGGCTGCCTGATGTTGGTTTATCTGTGGGGAATGCATTTTCCTGCCACTGAGTGATCTGTTGCTCACTCTGTAGTTGACGGATCAGTTCCTCGGAGACCGCAATGCGGGCTGTTTTCGGAGCTGGGTCGAGAAAGACAAATTCCTTCCGTTTTCGTGGAATGTCGCCCGTGATGACGAGACGACCACCCCGAAAGCCTTGCGTAGCGGAGTATCTGATGTCCTCAACGGCCCATCCATTGGCAGCAACTTTCACCCAAACAGGCGCATACTGGTGTGGAGCGCCAGCAGAGTTTGCCCATTTGGGACGCTTGTTCGGCGCATTGCCGTCGTAGAGCGCATTCGGACCTCCAAGCATATTACGCTGCACGCGCAACACAACGCACTCTTCGATGTAGTAGCCATCTGCATTTTTCCGCAAGATGCCACCTTTTACCTTGCCCGTCATCCGTGCGCTGTATTCCTTGCCAATCGTGGAGTTGTCCACAGTGCGATAGAAGAGTTTCTCGTTACTCACCCACATGGACTTCCCAGAACCGGCAATCTCAATCAACGCTCTCACCATACCGCGCAGCGTACTGCCAGGAATCAGTGGTTCTTCTATGTTGTCAATATGGAAGAACTGGGCATAGGTCTCACGCGCAACGGGATCCTTCATCAGTTTGCGAAGATCATCACCCCATTGCTCGAAAAACTCCGGCTTGAGCGCAGTACGTGTGTAAAGCGGGGTAAGGGTGGTTAAGGTGCAGTCGAAATACCCAGTGAAGCCGCCCAGATAATGATCGTGCCCAGGTATCGGTTGCTCCACCAAGCGGACAGTTTCAGGCAACGGCACGAAGTTGTAGGGCGCTGTGGAGCGGTGCTCTTCTCCGTTGTGCGCTCGCCGTTTGTATTGCGGATTGTCATGTTTCGGCCACATGATTTATTCTCCCTTGTTGCGCAGTTGAGCGCCAAGTCCCACCAATCGACTCACTCTTATGTACACTTGCCCGCTGTCGTCGTAAGCCAAATGATGTCGAATATGCAAAGCCGCTCGTTCTTGCGCTGGATCGAAATGCTGCTTCACGGCCGGCGGTGCATGACGCAATCCTTCAGCGCCTTCGTTCAGCAACACGAAGCCGTTCTGCAACGGTTCTGTCTCTACACCCCAAAGTAGATGCACAACGTCGGTTGTTTCACTTTCAGACGTCTCCGTGAGCCAACGTCCACGCCACGCTTTTCCTTCTCGCCATATCAGCAGTTCCCCTGCCTCATCGAATAAACGAACCTGTTGCACATGTTCAGGAACAAACGCTGGCGCGATCTCTGGTGCGACATCGTGCGATAGCACCCAGCGCCGGGCGCGACGTTCGCCCCAGTTGATCCCATCATCGGCATGCACCAGTAGCCAACGCAAGCCATGTTCATCCGCCTGTTCGCCTAACCACACCAGATCGACCTGCGCCGGTAGCTGGAGCGATTGCCCAACATCATGCCTCGACATGTTGCACCTCTTTCAGAAATGCATCCACAAAGCTCTGCAGTTCGTCAGCATTTTCTGGCAGTAGAAGACCGCCGTCCGTAGCACGCTGGAGCGTCCAGCTCTGCACCGTCTGCACCGATCTGCCGGTTCCTGGAGCATTTGCTTGTTCGTTACCGCCTGGAAGGTTGTCTGCGCCGCTGAACAGCGTAAGCTCGGCGGACTTTCCGTACAGCCGACCTCGCCCAACACTGGCCTCGCCGCCGACTGCTAGATCGCCTGTCCACAGGTCTTTGAGCAACAACAAGATCAATCCGATGTCGGCATCCCTGGGATTATCGACTTTGAGCGTCATTGTGACCTGGGTGTCTTTACCTGCAAACACTGGCTGTTGGCTGAACAGTGCGTTCGGATAAGCGCCTCCAGTAAAGCGGTCGATTTTGAGCCGAGTCACAACTCGCTCAATGGGATTGTCTATCTCCGTCTCTGCCAACCAGACACGACTGGCGCGTTCCTGTGAGCCGAACAGATTCACAATAAACTGCTCAGCCTGAGTTGCAACTCCAACCGTTTTAGCGATGCGCAGCGCGCGTGCCCGTAACGCCCCGGCCAGGCTGGTTCCACTCACTATCGGCACACTCTTGCCACCGCGCAGCGACTGCAAATGCACCATATCCGGCTGCCCCGCCTCATCCCCGCCCGAGCGGATCAGCAGCGAGCTTTCCAGACCAAAGGTTGCGGTCAAGGTGAAGCGGGCGCGCTTGTCCGGCTCTGCCTGGTCAGCGACGCCCAGCAACGGCGCAATCGACGGCCCTGCGCCCTGCGCAGTCGGCGCACCGTGGACGTCGTGGCTCAGCCAGGCCAGCAAACCATCGGGCTGGCGCAGGTCGTAGCGCTTGACCTGCCAGCTTTTGACGCGGCATTTGCCAAACCCGCGCCGTTTGCGCGCGCCCATGGGAATCTCGCCGCGCTCAAAGCCCTGCAGCGCCTGTGCAAACGCCGTCACCATGCGCAGCGTCCGATCATCATGTGTGTCTTCCGCAGGCGCCGAGGCCCGCACCAACAGCTCAATGCGCAGGTCAAAGATGGTTCCCGCAGGCAGCAGCTCGATGTTGAACTTCTTCTTGTCGTCCGCCGTGCGCGTCACTGGATTGATTGCCACGCCGTCGCGCAGCTCGAGCGCCGGAAGACGACTGCGCGCATCCGTCGTCAGCAGTGAACTCTGCGCACCGTCATCATCGTGTTGATAACCAAATAGCAGCGCCAGCTCGTCATCACGGTGTTTGTGTCGTGGCTCCTCGACGCCGTACCCTTCCAGGCGCGTGCGCAGATAGCTGCGCAGCGCACCGGCAATCGAGGCGCCGGGCAACAGCGCATCCCCACTCAACGGGTCGCGCGCCAGCGCCATATCGACGAAGCCCGGTGCGTCGTCGCCGCCAAAATGCGCGGGCGTCTCCAGCACCAGCTCGCCGTTGACGACGATGCGTTCGATGATGCGGCGATTGCCTTGCATCAGATTTCGATCAGCCATGCTTCCCCTCCTATGCCTGTTTTGCCGCCAACAGCAGCACGCCATCGATCAGGCGCAGCGCATACTCGACCTGCAACGCAGCGGTGAAGGTTGCGGTCTGACCACCGATGGTGACGCTCATCGCTTCGGCTTGCAGCTTGTCAACCACACGCGCCGGATTACTTGCCAGGTCGGTCAGCCAGTTGAGCAGCGGCGCGCTCCCCACGCGCGCCTTCAATAATTGATCGCGCGCCGGTTTCTTGAGATCGCCCAGGAACGTCATCAGCAGTGCAAGGTTGGCTGGCGACCTCTCCGCCATGCGGCTTGCGGCCTGTGCGCGCTGAACGATCACGCGCAGCCGCCCCAGCTGCGCCTTGCGGATGCCATGAGGCTTGATCGCATTCTGGTTGATCGCGGCGCGCAATCTCTCATCTAGCCGGTTGCGCAGAATCCGCGTGGCGAGCTGTTGCGCCGCCAGCGCCTGATCACCCGTCAACGTAACATCGCCGGGCGCCAGCGCCTCGTGTTCGCTGTCAGCCCGCTCAAGCTGATCGCTCATCTGCCAGTTGACGGCGATGCGTCCGAAGCCCTCGACGCGGCGCTCGCCGATCCCCTGCTCAACCAGCTCCTCCAGCCGTCGCTGCAAGCCTTCGTTATAGTCAAAAACGAAGACGCTGCCCGCGCCAATCGCGGTTGCCTGTGGCAGCGGCAGATTCCAGCGCCGGTTGAAGCCGCCGACCACCTCGGTGTGCACGAAGGCGTCGATCGGTCTGACCGGTGTTTCACCGGGGGCGTAGAGCGCCGCCGTGATGTCGTCGGTCTCGGCGCCGGTCAGGGGATCGCGCACGATGGCGTCGCTGAGCAACGTCACAACCAGGCGCGTCGGCTTTGGAGCGCTTTCCCCGGCGTCGGCAATCGGCGGCGTCCATTCACGCCAGTTCTGGCGCAGCGCGGTCTGCGGCTCGCCGCTCTCGTCAGGCGGATAACTGATCCGCACCAGGCCGTAGCCGGTGTTCTGCGACCGCCCCAGCCTGACCAACCCAGCCTGCGGCAAGAGGCGCTGACACTCGATCAGGTCCGCCGGGTCGTCGGCAACGATGGCGCTGGCGAAGGTTTGTCCGGCGGCCAGTGCATCGTAGCGAAAGACCGTTGCGTCTTTGGTGACTTGCTGGCGATCCACCCGCGCAGTGTGGATGGCGATGGTCTGTCGGGGTGTGCATGAGTACGCCTTGAAGCGCCAGAGTGAGTTCTCTTCGTCATAACCGGCGGAGACCATGCAGAACGCGGCTCCGGGCGACCTCCAGGTGGGCTGCGGAGAACCCGGCTGTGCGATGGCGTCGGTCAAGGCAAAGTCAGAGATGTGCTTTTCGTTGCGATCTTCTTTGTCCACGCGCCACGAACGCGGCGTAGGCGCCATGCGCACACCGTTCGACAGCGCCGGATAAGCATTCAGATAGCGCACGCTGCCATCCAGAAACAGACGTCGAAACGTCGGGTCAGTTGCCGCATCGACGCTGGGATGATCAGCCAGCCAGCGGGACGCCAACATGCCGCGAATGGCGCTGCCGGGAATGTAGGCGAGCGACGACTCGCTGTTGGGATCGCCGCCGCCGGGTCCGGTGACCAGCACCGGCGCCAGCGTTGTCAGCAGAAATTCGATGGCGTTCATGATGGCATCACCTCCGCAGCAAAGGCGCCGAGATACTTCTGAGTGCACTCGACATCGCTCCCGGCGACCGTCTCGAAGCTGTCTCTTATACACATCTCCGAGCCCACGAGACCGTACTAGATCTCGTATGCNNACGCGCGCGGCGCGCAGAGTCTCGTCGCGCGGGGCGCCGCGCTCAGCATCGACGGCGGTCTGCTGGCGGATCGCCGTGAAGGCGTCGAGCACCTCAGCGCGGCGCAATGCACCGTTCGCCACCTGCCACGCAATGGCCTGATGCAAGTCGGCGGCGATCCGGGCATCATCGACGACCAGCGCCGCACGCCCGCGCTCACTGCTGCCCGGCGCGCCGAGCAAGGCGTTCACCACCTTCGCCCAGCGCGCGGACATTGCCGGCGCCGCCTGTTCAAGCGCGTAGAGGAGATTGACGCACTCCTCGCGCAACATGCCTTTGATCGTGCGTCCAAACAGAAACGGGCAACCGGCGGCGTCGTGCTGCACCTCGGCGTCGACCAGACCGGCGACGCCATCGCCGCGACCAAAGGTCGTGTCGCTCAGCAACGTGATTCTCAGCTTCAGGTCGATCATTGTTCACCTCCTGGGGCGGTGGCTTCCACCAGCGGCACATAGAAATCGAACGCCTCCAACGCATCAAAACAGGTCGAGCGATCACCGGCAATCCAGCCAGTCTCAGCGCTGTCGGGATTGCCAGGCGCCGTGTACAAATGCTTGCCAGGCGCTGCGATCTGCAAGAATTGTTTCGTCGCTTCCGGTCCCTCGCGCAGCGCCTCGCGCAGCTTTTTCAGCTTGTTGCGGCTTTGCGCCCAGTCGCCATTGGGGTCGCGGAAGACATCGATGATGTTGGTAAATGTGTCCCAGGTGCGCCAGTTGCGTACAGATGCAGGGAGTGCTTGGTCGTTGACCAGCACCGGGCGCATAGTCAGCTCGCCAGCGCCAGGGCAGCGATAGTCACGGGCGCGCAATTCTCTGAGACCGAGCACCACGCCATTGACGCCGAAATGCCAGTCCATCGCTGACAGCGGCGCATCGGATGTCGCCTGTCGTTCTCTGATGAAATCCTTGGCTGATTTTGCCAGTTCCTCCGCCAGTTCGTAGGCGCGTGAGAAGGGATAGTGGTTCTTGACCACCGCCACGCCCGCGCGCGCGTACAGTTTCTCCTCATCGGAGAGTTTCTGTTCCATGGCGCGCAGGTAAAGTTCCGTCAGCGTCAAGCCCAGCCGCCCATCACAGACAAAGGTGGCGTCATCACCGCCGAAGACGATCGGGCGGAAGGGAAGGCGATTGCCTCTGATGGGGATGACGCCGCCGATGCGCTCCTGCCCGTATTCTTCGCGGATTGCCATCTGAAGGGTTCCCACTGCATTGCGAAGAGCATCACGGGCTGCTCGCTGTACGGAGCTGGCAAACTCGCGCATGGTTGAGATGTAGTCATCATCGCTGCTGGCGTGGCTGGATACGAGCTTCTCCACGCGCTTGCCCATGCCGTTGCCGTCGATGTGCACGACCGCCATGTAGCTCGATTCGCCCTTGCTGCCGAGATCGTCAAAATCACGGATGAACCACAGCTTTGCATCGCGGAGTTGGTCTTGCACGTCTTCCCTGAGCCGTCGTTCGGCGTCGTCGATAACGGCGTTCTTTGCCTGAATCTCCGCCGAAATCAGCCGACCATCCTCGTCCTCGGCAACTGCCGGCACACCGGTGTAGCCACACATTGCGGTGACGCCCAGTCCCAATAGCGGCATCGAATGGCGACGTTGCTGCTTCTTTTTCGCCATGAGCTGCATGGCGCGCTGCACCTCCGTGGCGAGCACCGCAGCATCATTCGTCACCGGATGATGCACCACGACCACCTGCAGACCGGGCGCTTTATCCAACAGCAGGCGCGTGAGGCGTCGCGTGAATGTCTGCGCCAGCGGTAGGTCGCGGAACAAAATGACGGCGTTGCCGCCGCCGGAATAAACCAGTTCTGCGGCAACGCCGCCTGCGCCAAGCTGCCTGTCTTGATCGATGACGCCATCCAGCCTCACGTTCGTTGCGCTCGCCCCACCGTCAAGCTGGCCACCGTCAAGCTGGTGCAGCGCAGTGTACACCGCGCCATTCGTGGCCCAGTGCACGAGATAGGACGCGCCGATGCTGTGTTGCAGCTTATTGCTGCCGAAGATATACGCCTGAATGCCCGTTGTGTCGACGACTGTCAACACAAGCGGGCGCGGACGGTTGCCCATACACACCTCCTGTTCGGTTTATTTGGCAGTGAACCAGTTCAACAGATGAGTCTGTAGCTGCGCCATATGCTCGGCGCCAAAGACCCGAATCTTGCCGTCAGCGCCGAGCTGCTCCACCATTTCCTGTTCGATTTTACGGGGTGAACTCAACGGATCGTTGGCGGGCGCACGGCAGACCACTGCCACGCGCGCCTCATCGCCGCCCATCTGGCGCGCCCGCACATAAGCTTCCATCAGCTTGAGCTTGATCGTGCCTTTGTCCTTGCTGTTGGCGCAGGAGATGGCAAAAAGCTGATAGCCACGCATCGCCACTACATCGAACTCGAAGTCAATCTCGTTGAGTTTGACGTTCTTTGCCGTCTCACCAAGCTGCGCATCCGCCGCCACCCGGCGCACCGACCAGAGCACATACGACTCCAGCCCTGCCTCGCCAAACCATTTGGCGAGCGTCGCTACGTCGGTGCGCCAGTGGTTGGCCAGGTCGCCCAACGTGGTTGCGTCGCCCCAGTGCGCGCGCAGCGGGTCGAATGCGGAGTCGGTCGGCAGGGGAATGGCGGCAGTTCGCCCACCCATGCTCCGGCTGGCGCTGCTCCACCATTCACGCCATCGATCGTAGGGCACGCGTGGCAGACCGGGATAGACTTCAGGGCAGAGCAGGTCGGTCTCAAGCGCTGCGGCAGTACGACCGTGCAGCGCCAGCAACTCCTGGAAGCGCAACGACACCGCCAGCCCGATGGCAAAACTGCGCGTGACGCCGTCACCCTGTTCGATACGCATACTCAACGTTTCGGCGTCGAGATAGCTCAGCGTCAGGCGGGGGCCGGCGGCGATCAGCCCTTGAAAGACATGCAGCGCCATGTGCTTCGTGCCGCCTGTGTAGTTCAGACCCACGCCTTGTTTTTGCGCGGCCTGGCGCAGCACTTTGGCGCGCATTTCCGCTGCGTTGCCGTCATCGACGAGTACTTTGACAGCGTCTTGACCCAGCTCCAGCCCGGCTACCTGACAGATGCGGTCGGCAATTTTGTTGGTCTGCGCGGTGTGCACCAGATAGACGTGTCCGCCGGCGCAGCGCAACAGCCGAATCGCCGCGTAGTTGGGCAATGGGTTGCCGCCCACCAGGACAAAGAGATGCTGGCTTTTGAGGTCTTCTGGGATTGTGCGCATGGCGTTGCACCTATCACTTCATGCGTGGGCTGCTGGAGCTGTCGATCGGTCAGGTGGTCAATCGCACAGCCAGATATTCATGGTGAAGCAGCACACAGGTGTGAAATACTCGGCGGAATCGATCCCGCACCAGATTCCGGCGCTAGATAAAGTCAAGGCAGCAGGGTAAATGGGTTGTAGGCAGCGCACCGAGGGCAGTCGCTCAGGTAAAAATATCACCCGGAGTGGGGTTGCTTTCGGCGTCAGTCTCTATCATACTGATCGGCATGACGATTGGCAAATAGATCACACAAGTGATAAGCTAAGGGTGACATGTTCACGAACGGTGTTAACCTCCACGTGGTGATGGCGGGGCCGCAGAACGGCCCGCTGGTGATCTTGCTGCACGGGTTCCCGGAATTCTGGTATGGTTGGCGCAAGCAGATCGTGGCGCTGGCGGCGGCGGGCTATGCCGTGTGGGCGCCGGATCAGCGCGGCTACAACCGCAGCGACAAGCCCACCGGCGTCGACGCCTATGCCATCGACACACTGGCACGCGACATTATCGGGCTGATCGAGGCGTCGGGACGCGAGCAGGTCTATCTCGTCGGCCATGACTGGGGCGCGGCGGTGGCGTGGTGGGTGGCGGGCAAATACCCGCAGTACGTCAAGAAATTGGCGATCCTCAACGTGCCACACCCGGCTGTCATGCGCCGCACCGTACTCGAAGATGAGGAGCAGCGCAAGAAAAGCTGGTACATCTTCTTCTTCCAACTGCCCTGGCTGCCCGAACGCAGCCTCAGCGCCAACGATTACACCAACCTGGTGCGTGCGCTCAAAGGCAGCAGCCGGCGTGGAACCTTCAGCGCCGAGGACATCGCCGCCTACAAGCAGGCTTGGTCACAGCCCGGCGCCGTGACATCGATGCTCAACTGGTATCGCGCTGCGGTGCGCAATCAGGGACGGGCCGCAGAACTGGGGCGCATCCGCCCGCCGACGCTGATGATCTGGGGCGCCAATGACATTGCACTCAGCCGCTCGATGGCGCAGCCCAGCATCGACCTGTGCGACGACGGTCGCCTGGTCTTTCTGGAAGAAGCCAGCCACTGGGTGCAGCACGAGGAACCGGAGACGGTCAATCGCCTGCTGCTTGAATTTTTGGGAGCATCATCTTGACGCGTAGACGACTTGCCGCCGATCATGGCTTCATCCGCCCCAACTACAACGGCGGCAGCTTCGCCGACATCCCCAGCCTGGTGCAGGATTTACTCACCGGCGCCACCGCGTCGCCGCTCCAGCCGGCAGGATGGCAGCCGGGCAGCCGCCGCTTTCAGCGTGTGGTGACGATCTTTGTCGATGCCTTTGGCTGGCGCTTTTTCGAGCGCTTCCAGGATCACCCGCTGCTGCGCCGTTTTGCCAACGCCGGCAGCGTCACCAAGATCACCTCGCAATTCCCTTCCACCACCAGCGCGCACGTGACGACGCTCTACACCGGCTTGCCGGTCGGGCAGCACGGCGTCTACGAATGGTTCTACTACGAGCCGCGCGTCGATGCCATGATTGCACCGTTGCTCTTCTCATTTGCAGGCGATGATCAGCGCGAGACACTCGTCAACCAGGGCGTCGAGGGCGCCAGCATCCTCCCCCTTGGGCAGGTGAGCCGCAGCCTGGCAGCGCAAGGAGTGCGCAGCTATCTGGTGCAGCCGCGCGACTTTTCCAACTCGACCTACACCAGGCAGATGGGCGACAGCGCGCGCATGATCCCCTACCTCACCATGCCGGAGGGGCTGGCGACGATGACACAGACGCTGCGCAACGTCAAAGAGCCGATGTGGCTGGTCGGCTACTTCGGCACGTTCGACGCCGTCTGTCACATTCATGGGCCTGAACGCCCGCAAAGCGACGCCGATTTGGAGGCGTCGCTCGACATCCTCGAACGTTGGGTCACGCGGGATGTGCTTGGCAAGTTCAGCGACACACTGCTGATGATCATTGCCGATCACGGTCAGGTTGAGACCGACCCGAACACCGTGTTCTATCTCGACCAGGCGCCCGCTTTCAACAAGCTGCGCCCGCTGCTGCGCACCAACCATCGCGGCGAGTTGCTGGCGCCGGCTGGCTCCTGTCGCGACTTCTTCGTGCACGCCCAGGAAGCGCATCTCGACGAGGCGCAGGCTGTGCTGACCAGCATCGTGCGCGAGCGCGCCGAAGTGCGCCGCGTCGACGCCATGATTGAGCAAGGCTACTTTGGTCCAAACGGCGTCTCGGCGCAATTTCGCAGCCGCGTCGGCAACCTGGTTGTGCTCCCCTTTGCTGGCGAGAGCGTCTACTGGCTCGGTGACGGGCGCTTCAAGCAAAAATACTACGGTCATCATGGTGGATTGACGCCGCAGGAGATGGAAATCCCGCTGCTGCTCCTGCCATTGTAAGGAGAAATTTTATGCCCATCAGCACTTCATCATTTGGCGACGAACGCGATGAGTTGTACAACGAATACCAGAGCGCCGACGGCTACGAACGCGAGACGTTGACCTTTCCCGGCGTCACCCCGGCGCAGGCGGAAAATTTTCTCAAGCGGCTGGGCGGCGGCGTAGAGGAGAAGTTGCGTCGTGTCGAAGGCATCGGCTGGCTGGCAGAAATCCAGGCAACCGAGGCGGGCGTCGTTGTCACCTTTGCCGCCCACGACGAACTGTTGGACGATTTGATCCGCCGCTTTGAGGAATGGGTTGATCGCGAGAGCGCCTGAGCATGTTCCGCACATCTGCCACACCACCATCCGCCACACCACAATACAAGGCCACCGCCCGTGCGGGCAGCAACATCGCCTTCATCAAGTATTGGGGCGTCGCCAACCCACATCTCAACCTACCGCTAAACAACTCGATTAGCATGACGTTGGGGGCGCTGCATTCCACAACGACGGTGGAGTGGGACACCGCCGGACGCCTCAGCGCCGATCAGATCACCATCGACGGCGAACGCGCCGAGGGTAAGAAGGCAGAGCGCGTCACCCAGCACCTTGACCTGATCCGCCACCTGGCGGGCGACCGTCGTTTCCGCGCGCGCGTTGCCAGCCGTAACAACTTCCCAATGGCGTCGGGCATCGCCTCCTCGGCCAGCGCATTCGCCGCCTTGACGATGGCTGCTTGCGCCGCGCTCAACCTCAACTACGACCGCACCCGACTCTCGGCCATTGCACGGCGCGGCAGCGGTTCCGCCAGCCGTAGCCTCTTTGGTGGATATGTCGAGTGGGAGCGCGGCGCCGACGACGCGACCAGCGTGGCGCGCCAACTTTTCCCAGCCGAGTATTGGAACCTGCGCGACGTGGTGGCGATCATCAGCACGGCGGAGAAAGCAGTGAGCAGTCAAAGCGGCCACATGCTGGCGATGAGCAGTCCCCTCAACGCCGGGCGCATCGACAGTCTGTACAGCGCGCTGCAAGAAGTGCGCACCGCGCTTGCTCTGCGCGATCTGACGCGTCTCGGCCCGATCATCGAGCAAGACGCTCTGGCAATGCACGCCGTGATGATGACCAGCAGACCCAGCCTGCTCTATTGGCAGCCGGGGACGCTGGAAGTATTGCAGGCCGTGCGTCGCTGGCGCGAGGAAGATGGCTTCCCCGTCTACTTCACCATCGACGCCGGTCCCAATGTCCATCTCATCTGTGAACCAGCCTTCGAGCGCGACCTGCTCAAACGCCTGCAGACGTTGAATGGCGTGCGTTCCGTTATCACCAGCGGGCCGGGGGACGGAGCCGAACTGATCGATCAACATCTATTTTGAAATCGGTAATCTCCTAATCTCACTGTCTTGATCCCTATGCGCATCATTGCCACCGGCGGCACTTTTGACAAACACTACGACGAGCTACGCGGCGAGCTGACCTTCAAGGACAGCCACCTGCCCGGCATCCTGAAACAAGCGCGCCTGACAACGCCTATCGTGCTGGAGATCAACCAACTGATCGACAGCCTGCACATGCAAGACGCCAACCGGCGTCACATCCTGGCGGCGTGCGAAGCGGCGCCAGAGAATCAGATCGTGGTGATTCACGGCACCGATACGATGACGCAGACCGCGCGCGTGCTCGGTGCAGCGCAGCTCGCCAAAACCATCGTTCTGACAGGCGCCATGATCCCCTATGCCATCCAGGGTTCGGATGCGCTCTTCAACCTCGGCTTTGCCTGCGCCGCAGCGCAGTTACTACCACCAGGCGTCTACATCGCCATGAATGGTCAGATTTTTGCCTGGGACAATGTGCATAAAAACACACAAACCGGCGTCTTTGAGGTCGGAGGATAACGCTTCAGTGTAACCCTTCAGTATGCGGAGATCGTATAGGTGCCGGCGACAGGGTTGCCGCGACTGGGGCGGAACCAGCATTGGCTACCGTCGGCAAGCTCTAGCAACAATTCGGTAGCAGGAATCGGCGGGGTAAACAGGTCGCGCTCGCCATCACAGACCCGCAGCGCAATCACAGCGCCGTCGTCCGTTACTGTATAGTGCACCCGCGCCAACCACACACCGGCAGCGTAGATGGCGCCCTCCCCAATCCTGTCCATAGCCATGTGTAGTGTCATTGCCTTCCTTCCCGTGTGTGTGTAAATCACCCTGACAACAAGCATAGAAGGAAGCGCAGCCCGCAACAGTGTCGAGCGACACGCCGTCTCTGTGATCTCATGCACAAGGAATGAGAGCACAAAAGCAGGCGTCATGACAGATTTTCACAAGCTCCAGCGTAAAAGTAGCGTGTGACGGAGAAATGTAGAATGTCGATGCCAACCTTTGTCATTTTTGTTCTGATTGCGCTCTTCCTGTTGGTGCTGGCAGGCGGCGCCTTGTTCCTCTATCTCTATTGGTGGCGGATGCAGCGCCCTGTCCCCAAACTAGAAGGCGTCATCGCAGCGCCATGGCTGGAACAGCCGGTAGAGGTTCTACGCGACAAGCATGGCGTGCCGCACATCTTCGCCCGGACCGAAGCCGATCTCTTCCGCGCCTTGGGCTGGACGCACGCTCAGGATCGCTTTTGGCAAATGGAGCAAGCGCGGCGCACGGCGCAGGGACGGCTGGCAGAAATCTTTGGCGAACCAGCGCTGGAAGCAGACCGTTTCTGCCGCATCCTGGGTTTCCAGCGGGCAGCAGAGGCAGACGAGGCCGTGCTTGACGCCGCGACGCGCCAGGCGCTTACCTGGTACACAGAAGGGGTCAACGCCTATCTGAGCGCGCGACCGGGACGGGTCAGCGCCGAGCACAACCTGCTGCGCGTGCCTGTCGAACCCTGGCGCGTGGTCGATACGCTGGGCGCGGCCAAGGTGCTGGCGTGGAGTATGAGCGGCAACTGGCAGAGCGAGTTGACGCGACTACTGCTCAATCAACAATTGGATGCTTACACCGCCGCCGATCTGGAACCTGACTACCCCGCCGATGCACCGATCATGCTGGAGGGCGTGGGCAGCACCGAACAGTTACGCCTGCAAAGTGTCGCTGGACTGCTGCTCAGCCAGTACGAGCAAATCCGCCAGTGGCTAGGCGGCGAAAGTGCAGGCCAGGGCAGCAACAGTTGGGTGTTGGCGCCCAAACACAGCCTCAATCGACGCCCGTTACTTTGCGCCGATCCACACCTGACTGTGCAATTGCCGGCAATGGTCTATGAAGTGCATCTCAGTGGCCCCGAAACCGAAGTCAGCGGCATCACCTTTCCCGGCATGCCAGGCGTCTTCATGGGACACAATACACAACTTGCCTGGGGCATGACCAATGCTCAGGTCGACACGCAAGACCTCTTTATCGAACGGATGCATCCCGATCAGCCATTCCACTTTGCCTACGGCGATGCGTGGGAGTTGGCCGAGGTGCGCGATGAGACGATCAATGTGCGCCGTGGCGCACCTCACACCGAGCGCGTCATTGTCACCCGGCACGGACCGCTCATCAATGGCTTCATCCGCCGTGCGGCTGGCAGCGCCAACCCAATGCTAGAAGCCACATGGTTGGCGCTCTGCTGGACAGGTCACAGCGCCGGCTCCCACCTGACCAGCCTGCTCAAACTCAACCGGGCGGAGAACTGGACAGAGTTCACGGCGGCGTTGGCAGAGTGGACCTCCCCACCGCAGAGCGTCACCTACGCCGATGCACGCGGCAACATCGGCATGGTGATGGCGGGACGCGTCCCACAGCGCACAACGAACCTCGGCCTGACGCCAGCGCCAGGATGGGAGCCAACCATGACGTGGAGTGGTTGGGTCGAGCCGGAGAAGTTGCCACGTCTGCATAATCCCGATTCGGGTTTGATTGTCGTAGCAAATCATAAGCCGACTGGTGATGACTATGCGAACTTTTTGGGAATCGAATTTGATCCTGGTTGGCGCGCGGCGCGCATCGAACAGGTGCTACGCGAGAAAGAGCGCTTCACGATCCGCGACATGGAAGAGTTGCAGCAAGACAACGGCAGTTTGCTCGCCAAAGCCTTCATCCCCTGGTTCACACTGCTCTACAGCGACGATCCCTGGGAAAAGGTGGCGATCCAGGCGCTGCGCAAATGGAACTGGCGGATGGACAGTGACAGTCCAGCCGCGCTAATCTTCCATTACCTGCTGGTCAATTTGCTGGAGCTAACCTTTGGCGACAAACTTGGCGCAGCCTATGAGGGCTATCTCGGCAAGAGCAATCTCCCGCTCTTCCCATATCATCCCTTCCGCGTGCGCGCCGAGACGCGGCTTTTGCAGATTATCAACGAGTTCGACGAAACCTTCTGGTACGCCGATGTGGCGCAGGGACGTCAGCGCAATCGCCTCGAAGTGCTGCAGGAGGCATTGACGCGCACCATGAAGGCCATTCGCCGCGAATATGGCGACAGTATGCTACGCTGGGCGTGGGGCAAGGCGCATCAAGTGCGCTTCACCCATCCACTAGGCGCTGCGCGGCTGGTAGGTGGCTTTTTCAATCGCAGCCCACTGCCGATCGGCGGCGACGCCACCACCCCCAACCAGACGCGCGCAGCGCTGTCGTTGCCGCCGGGCCTCGTGCAGACGATCCCTGTCTACCGCCAAATTTACGAAGTGGGCACATGGGACCGCGCTCAGACCGTGCTGGCAGGTGGGCAATCCGGTCACCCCCTCAGCCGACAGTACGACGACCAGATCATGATGTGGCGCGAAGGCGTCTACCACCTGATGCCTTGGTCGCGCGAGGCGATCGAGAAAGTCGCTATGTATCGGCTGGAGCTGAAGCCGTAAAGAAGAGATTGGGAGATTGGGAGGCCGCTCCTCATCTCTCAATCTCCCAATCTCTTTCCTAACCACTTCCGGCTAGAAAGCGCGCGGAAACTTCCGGCAATTGTCGCAGCATTTTTCCTTGCGATGGCGTTGGCAATTGCTATGTGATCCGCTACGCTGGGAGGCAATCGATCCCATCTACCGGAAGGAGTCTGGCGTATGCGAATTGTAGCTGCATTTGTACTGTTGGCGGTGCTGGGCGGGTTGGCAATGTTTCTGACCTTCTCTTCCTCGTGGGGTGCGCTGCTGGCGCCACAAGCCAGAGCCGAACCCACCGCCATAGTAGAGGAAGCCGCCACGCCCACGCCGGACTGGACGGGCAAGCTGACAGCCACAGTTTCGCAGGCTGTCGTGTTGCGCTCGGCGCCAATCCCGGCGGCGCCCGTTGTTGGGATGCTGCGCCGTGGCGACACCGTGGCGCTAACCGGCTGCGACGCCGAAGTGCTGTGGTGTCAGACTGAGGATGAGAGCTGGCTGCTTGCCTACATGTTGGACATTCTGCCTGCTGACCTGCCAATTCTTGATCATCCAGGATTGACGATCAAGACCATCAAAGATGCGCTTACCCCGACGCCAGAGCCTTTTACCCCGCCTCCAGCAACGCCGACGCCTGCTGGGCAGTCGCTGGCCCTGTTGTTGCCGACGCCTACACCCACGACGGTTCCGGCTTATATTGAAACAACCGTCAATGAGGTCGCCAATTTGCGCGCGGGACCAGGTACAGATTTCGCCATCATCGGCAAGGCTACACCGGGAGACATCGTCCAGGTGGCCGGTCAGAACGCAAGTGGCGAGTGGTACCAACTAGCGGATGGGGCCTGGATTGCGGCGTTTCTAGTCGAGCCGCCGATAGCGCCACCCCCCGTGGTGGCGCCTGACGCCGCCACGCCTGCCGATGACCTCTCGCTGAAGGATGCGAACGATACGCCGCCCGTCACGAGCGAAGCGCCTGCCGTCAACACGCCGGAGGAAGCCAGCGACGCCGGGAGCGATGCAACTCCGGTGCAGGCGCCGGTCTCCTCGTAGCTGGCGCGTGGGGAAAGATGAAGGAAAAGGAGGGCGCAATCGTGGAGATTGCGCCCTCCTTTTCCTTCCAGTGGGTCAACCGAACGGCCAGAACAACGGGATGAGCAACGCCGCAAGCACTATCATCAACAGTTGCAGCACTGCCCCGATGCGCAGATAATCGGCAAACTTGTAGCCACCCGGCCCCATCACGATGGCATTGGTCTGGTAGCCGAATGGCGTCATAAACGCGGCGCTGGCCCCAAAGAGCACAGCCACCAGGAAGGGCATGGCGTTGACCCCCAGCGTGGCCGCCAAACTGATCGCCACTGGCGTCATCAGCACTGCGACGGCATTGTTGGAGATCAGCTCGGTCAACATGGCAGTGGTAATGTAGAAGATCACCAGAAAGAGCCACGGGTTCGTGGCGCCCACGATGGCGATCATGCCGTCGACAATGCTATTCACCAGCCCGGTGCTTTCCATCGCCAGCCCGATCGGGATCGTGCCCACCAGCAACATCAGCGTGGAGGCTTCCAACGCTCCCAATGCCTCATCAATGCGTAGACAGCGCGTCAGAATCATGGCAATGGCGCCAGCCAGCGCCAGCACGACAATGGGGATCGCCGTGACCGAAGCCAGCACGACGACCAATCCCATGATCACCAGCGCTGTCGTGTTTTTGGTCTTGCGCACCAGTGAACTTTCGACGCCTTCCACCAGCAGCAACCGGCAAGTTTCGGCGGCTGTGCGCAAGCCAGCCACCTTGCCGCGCAACAAGAGCACATCACCCACTTCCAGCCGTTGCGCGCGCAACCCTTGCACCTGCTGGCGTCCCTGGCGTTGCAAACCCATCACACGCACGCCAAAACGCCGATGCAAAGCAAGCTGGCGCATGGCGTTGCCCGCCACTTCCGATCCCGGCATCACCACCGCCTCCACCACTTGCTCCTCAAAATCGGTCGGGGCTGTGCGTTCGGCATCCTCGATGACGGTCGCCAGATCAACCGCGTGCGTTTGTTGGAACAGGTGAATATCCTTGGGCGTGCCCGATACAATCAAGATGTCACCCGGAGCAAAGCGCAAGGTGCGCAACGGCTCGGCCTGATAGCTCTGCCCCCCCCGGATCACCTCCAGTAGCGTTACGGTGGGCTGCGGATTCTGCCCCGACGAAGTGAGGCGCGGCTGACTAAGGCGGCGATGACGGCGAATTGGCTGTGGCGGCAGCGGACGCTCGGTCAGGGCAATCTGCGTAAAAATTTCCGCAGCCACTTTGCCGTTGATTTTGCTTGCTTCAGTTGTGACCAGCTCTGTAATGTAGGTGGCCTGTGAACGTTCGACTGTCAGGTTTGCCAGCGGCGAGTAGTCAGGCAGCAGGCGGTAACCGATGAAGATGATGAAAGCGCAGCCCGCCAATGCGTAGATGATGCCGAGCGACGTGAAATCGAAGAGGCTGAAGCCAGCGCCGCCAGCCTGCCGATATAGATCGGAGACCAGGATGTTGGTGCTGGTGCCGATCAAGGTGACGGTGCCGCCCAGCACGGCAAAGTAGGAGACAGGTAGCAGGAATTTGGACGGACGCAGGTTATACTGACGACACAGTGAGACGACCACCGGGATCATCATGACCACGACCGGCGTATTGTTCATAAAGGCGCTGGCCGGGACCTCCACCAGTGCAAGCAGCAATAGCAATCGTCGTGCGCTGCCACTCGCAAAGCGCCCCAGGTAGATCGTCACCGCCTCCAGGGCGCCGGTGCGCATCAAGCCAGCGCTGAGGATGAACATTGCCGCTACGGTGATCGTTGCCGTCGAAGCAAAACCACTCAACGCCTCGGTGGGGCTGAGCAAGCCGGTCAACATCAGCACGACAATCGTGCCAGCCGCCGTCACCTCAGTGGGCGTCCAGTTGGCGATGTAGAAAGTGGTCGAAACGATAATGATGCCGATCAGGAGCCATTGGTCAAAAGGAAGCATGGCGAGCGCCTTCTAGCAGATGCGGGGAAGTTGTTCGCCGACTTGCATGTCCACCACCCGGCTGCCACCGATTGCCGTGCGCGCCACGACCACACCCGGATGCTGCGCCACGACGCGCCCGATATTGGTCGCCTGGGCGCCCAACGGATGACGTCGCATGGCTTCCAGCACAGCGTCGGCAGCGTCGGCAGGCACAATCGCCACCAGCTTGCCCTCGTTGGCAATATGCACTGGGTCCATGCCTAGCATATCGCAGGCGGCGGCCACCGCAACAGGCACGGGCAGACGACTTTCCTCGTACTCAATGCCGACGCGTGACATTCGGGCGATCTCATTCAATGTGGCCGCCAGCCCGCCGCGCGTTGGGTCGCGTAGCACATGGATGGCGCGATGCGCGGACAGCATCGCTGCCACCAGCCCGTGCAGCGCGGCGCAATCGCTGGCGACTGGTGCGCCAAATTCCAACCCTTCGCGCACGCTGAGAATGGCGATCCCGTGCAACCCGATTTCGCCGCTGATGAGGACGACATCGCCGGGACGCGCCTGATCGGGCGCAATCTGCACGCCAGCTGGAATCACGCCGATGCCGCTGGTGTTGATGTAGATGCCGTCGCCATGTCCTTTGTCGACGACTTTTGTGTCGCCGGCGACGATTTGCACATCCGCCGCCTGTGCAGCAGCCGCCATCGCCTCCACGATAGCGCCAAGTTGCGCCACCGGCAGCCCTTCCTCCAGAATCATGCCGACGGTGAGGAAGCGCGGCGTGGCGCCCATCATCGCCAGGTCGTTGACTGTACCGTTGACAGCCAATGCACCGATGTTGCCACCCGGAAAAAAGAGGGGGCGTACGACGAAGGAATCGGTGCTATATGCCAATCGTCCCGCAGGCACTTCCAGCACGGCAGCGTCTCCCAGCGCGTCAAGGGCGTCGCTACGGAACGCGGGTGCAAAGAGATGCTCCACCAATTCAGCGGAGAGTTTGCCGCCGCCGCCATGTCCCATCACGATCGTGGGGTAGCTGCGCAGCGGCACGGGGCAGGTCCAGTTGCTGAAATCAGATACGCGTGACATCGCTCTCCTCTAACTGGACAAACCGCCCGTACTGATAATACGCCGCACAGGCGCCTTCGCTCGACACCATCGTTGCGCCAAGTGGCGTGCGCGGGGTGCATTCCCTGCCAAAGGCCGGACACTGATTGGGCTTGAGCAGTCCGCGCAACACCTCACCGCTATGGCACAGCGTGGATTCCTGTGTGTGGATGTCTTGCACAGCAAAGCGCACTTCGGCGTCGAAGTCACGATAGCTCGCACTGAGCCGCCAGCCACTCTGCGGGATGACGCCGATGCCGCGCCAGCCGCGATCCGTCACCTCAAACACATCGGCCAACATGCGCTGGGCCGTCACGTTGCCTTCAGGCCGCACGGCGCGCGCATAGGCGTTGTCGAGTCGGGCTTCGCCGTGCTCCAGTTGCACGACAGTGCGGCGGATGCCCTCCAACACATCGAGCGGCTCGAACCCCGTCACCACAATCGGCACGCGGTAGCGCGCCACCAGCGGTTCATACGCCCAGGTGCCCATCACGCTGCACACGTGGCCCGCCGCCAGAAACGCCTGCACCCGGTTGTCGGGCGACTCCATGATCGCGGCGATGGCAGGCGGCACCAACACATGCGACACCAGCATCGAGAAGTTTCGCAGCCCCAACTGCTTTGCCTGGTAGACAGCCATGGCATTGGCTGGCGCCGTCGTCTCGAAGCCAATGCCAAAGAAGACGACCTCACGCGTGGGGTTGGCCTGCGCCAGCCGGACGGCGTCCAGCGGCGAATAGACGATGCGCACATCGCCGCCTTCGCTCTTGACGCGAAAAAGGTCTCTGCCGCTGCCCGGCACGCGCAACATGTCGCCAAAGGAACAGAAAATGACCTCCGGTCGGGCGGCAATCGCCAGTGCCTTATCGATCAGTTCCAGCGGGGTGACGCAGACCGGGCAGCCTGGCCCATGGATCAGCTCAATTTGCGGCGGCAGCAACTGATCGATGCCGTTGCGGATGATCGAGTGGGTCTGTCCGCCGCACACCTCCATGATCGCCCAGGGGCGCGTGGTGATGGCGTGCAGCTCAGCGAAGAGGCGTCGGGCAAGCTCAGGGTTGCGGAATTCGTCAAGATACTTCATCCGCCAATTCCTCCTGCAACACCCCCATCTCCTCAAAAAGCCGCAGCGACTCCTGCGCTGAAGCCTCATCGAGTTGGGTGATGGCAAAGCCGACATGCACGATCGTGTAGTCGCCAACGCCGATCTCGGGCACATAGGCCAGGCAAACCTCTTTGGTGATGCCGGCAAAGTCCACCTTGCCCATACGCACACCGTTCAACTCATAGATTTCTTTTACCTGTCCAGGAATGCCAAGACACATGGGTTGCTCCTTTGGCAGTCACGCGTCACAGTCACGCGTCACAGTCACGCGTCACGGGTCAGCGGTCATGCGTCTCATCTGTGCCGCGTGGCGCCCGACTCGTGACAAGCGATGTACGACGCACGATGAGATCATCAATCCACGCGTCGATGCCGGCGCCGGTGCGGGCCGAAGTCTCAAAAATCGAGGCGTGAGGCGCGATTGCGCGCACATTCGCCAGCGCGGCGTCGCGGTCGAACTCCACTGCCGCCGCCAGATCGAGCTTGGTCAAGATGACCATATCAGCGCTATGAAACATGGGCGGATACTTGAGCGGCTTGTCCTCGCCTTCCGTGACCGAGAGGAGCACGGCGCGCGCCGCCTCGCCCAGGTCGTAATCCGACGGACAGACCAGGTTGCCGACATTTTCGATGAACAAAAAGTCAAAATCCGCCAGCGCCCAACCTTCCAACCGCCGCGCCACCAGATCAGCCTCCAGATGGCACAGCCCACCCGTCTCAATCTGCCGCACGGGTGCGCCGCTGCGCGCCAGGCGCCGCGCGTCATTTTCGGTTGCCAGGTCGCCGACGATGGCAGCCACACGCCAGCCGCGCACCTGTAAGCGACGCAGCGTCTCCTCCAATAACGCTGTTTTGCCTGCACCGGGGCTGGAAACGAGATTAACAGCCAGGATGCCGGCGGTCTCAAAACGTTGGCGCAACTCACGCGCCAGCTGGTCATTCTTGTCAAGCACTGCCTGACGAATTTCAAGGATGCGCGGTTGCATAGGCGTCTGTTTCAGTTTCTACTGTTTCGGTTTCCACTGTTTCAGTTTCCACTGTTTCAGTTTCTATTGTGGCCTCGACAATTTCGATGGATTCAATCTGGAGTTCACGGCCTTGCAGCAATCTGGTGACCGTTTGCCCACAGATCGGGCAGCGAAAGACAAAAGGAGGCGTCAGCGTCTGCGGCGCAGCGCAGCGATCGCAATACACCTGCACCGGCGCCGACTCAATCACCAGCGCTGCGCCCTCAACCAATGTACCGGTCGCCGCAATGGGGAAGCTGAAACGTAGAGCATCCTCCACCACGCCAGCCATAGCGCCAAGTCGCAGATGCACAACCGTCACAGCTGCCGCGCCTGCCTTGCGCGCCGCTTCATCGGCAATTTCAACCAGGTTGCAGGCGATGGACAACTCGTGCATGCGCGTCGCTAATCCATCACGAGATGAAGCGCGCCAGCCGCTGCTGTAGCGCCGCATAGGGCTGGGCGCCAACAATTTGATCCACCGGCTGCCCATTTTGGAAGATGATCAGCGTCGGGATGCTCATAACGCGGTAGCGCTGGGCGGTCATTTGATTTTCGTCAACATTGAGTTTGCCAATGATGGCGCGCCCGGCGTATTCCTGCGCCAGCTTTTCCACCGAAGGCGCCACCATGCGGCACGGCCCACACCATGGCGCCCAAAAGTCCACCAGCACGGGCAACGATTGGTTGATTGTCTGCTGAAAGTTGGCGTCGGTCAGCGTCAGCGGCTTACCGTCGCTGGTGGGTCTGGTCTGACTGCCAACCACCGGCTGCGGTTTGCCATCCACGAAGTGCGCCAGCCAGCCCGCAACATTCGCGCGCGCCTCCTCGCTGGCCAGCGCCAACTCTGGTTTGCTGTTGCGTATGAGCAGGTAGACCGGCGTATTCGTCACGCGGAAGCGTCGCACTAACTCTGGTTCGGCGTCGGCGTCGATACGCGCCACGATGACGCGCCCGGCGTACCTCTGCGCCAGTTCTTCCAGGGTCTGCGCCTGAGCGGTTGGAATCGGCGTAGCCGCGCGCCAGAAAGCCAACAACACCGGCAGTCCGGCGCCTAGCACGCGATCAATGCTTTGCGAGTTTGTGTTTAGAATGCTTGAGATGGTCATATACTTTACCGCCTGCCATCATCAGATAACCCAAGATAGACGCCGAGGGCTAGATAGGTTCGCCATGAATCGTAACGATCAGACGCCGCCGCCCTCCATGATTGCGATGCTCACAAAGATAGAGTCCTTGCCAGGCGCCAAAGCTGAGTCGGCCATTGGCAATTGGCACCGTCACTTCGGCGCCAATGAGCACAGCCTTGATGTGCCCTGGCATGTCGTCCGGCCCTTCATAGCTGTGCGTGTAGCTTCCCGTCTCTGGCGCCAACGTATTGAGATGTCGCTCCAGGTCGGCGCGCACATCATCATCCACACGCTCATTGATCGCCAGGGAAGCGGAGGTATGCTGTAGAAAGAAATGCACCAGCCCGATTTTGAGATCGTAGATTTCAGGCAGTTGGCGCAACACTTCATCCGTGATCAGATGGATGCCGCGCGGTCGCTCGGCAAGGATGATTTGATGCTGACTCCATCGGGGCATGGTTGGCTTCTCCTTATGCCATCTATGCCAGGCTGCAATTGGCGCCAACGCCTGACGCCAGCAGAGAACAGTGCCCCCAGCACGGCGTGCATGATCCGTGCAGGGATCATAGCGGCGCTTTGGGGGTGTCGTCACGCAACGCATACTCCATCAGCGGCAGGATGCGCGGCTGTCCTTCCAATTCATAGGTGACGGCGCCAACTGTCTCGGCGCCCATGTGCTGATAGAAACTCTCGGCATGCGGATCGCTCTCAATCTCCAGCACGCGTCCATTGAGCGCCCGCGCCCGCGCTACCGCATGCTCAAAGAGGAGACGCCCCACGCCGGCGCCAAAAGAGCTTGGCTGCACCCACAGGTGTTCCAGGGTGAGTCTCTCTCCTGCGCCATCCAGCGCATAGAAGCCGAGGACGGTGCGTTCCCCATCTGCTTCATCGTCGTCCACTGCCGCGTAGACTTCATGCGCCAGGATGTAAGCGCTGGTAATTGTCAACTGATTGTGCCAAAGTTCGATCCAGCGCGCTGGATACCCCCAGTAGCTCTTGGCTGCATGCGCGATCTGGGTCAATCGCACGGCTTGTTCGGGTCTCGCCCGGATTACCCTGACGCTCATTGTGACTCAATCACCATATTCGATAAAGTAATCCTGCATGGCTGCCTGCACCACGCGCAATGCGTGTTCACGCCCATAGACGCGATCGACAGTCAAGGATAGTTCCTGGCCCGGGATCATCTTGTAGGTGGCGAAATAATGACGTAATCGCTCGATCAGGATTTCAGGCAGATCGGTGACATCGCGCGCCTTCCCCCATACATTGTCATTTTCGAGTACAGCAATGATCTTGTCGTCCGCCTCCCCGTGATCGTTGACATCCAGCCCACCCACGACGCGTGCATTGAGGATCACCTCGCCACGGTTGATCGGGCGTTCACTCAGGACGCAGATGTCTAGCGGATCGCCGTCTCCTCGCGTGGCATTCAGCGACAGCTCAGCTACATTCGCATCACAATAGGTGCGCGGAATGAAGCCGTAGAGCGCCGGCGGTTGCGACGAACTCCGCTGTGGCCGGTCGACGCGAATGTAACCGGTGCGCTTGTCGATCTCATACTTGATCAGGTCGAAGGGGGTGATCTCGATGAAAGCATGCACAACCTCTGGCGGATTCGGCCCGATCTCCAACCCGTGCCAGGGATGCGGTCGCCAACGATAGAAGGGCGGTGGAAATTTGCTGCTCGGCATAGCATTCCTCTTCTTTCCTGATAGCGGATGATAGCAAGCATTATGCCAGACGTGTGCAGCGAAATCAAAGCATTCCATGCGGCAACCAGCATTCGCAGTTTGCAGGATGACGGAGCGTGCAGTATCGTACTTGTTTGATTGGCGGTTTTTCGATTCATGATGAAGGCGGGCAGCGGTCTGTGATGAGCCGTATTATGACAACAATAAGTCGTCCTGTGGTGGGGCAGCGCGCGCCATCCTCGCGCCTTTGGGTGGCAAAACTTTACTATCTCATTTTCTTTGCCGCCATCGGCGCGCTGGCGCCGTACTTCAATGTCTATCTGGGTGCACAAGGTTTGAGCGGTTCACAGATCGGATTGCTCGGCAGTATTCCGCCCATCATTGCCCTCCTGGCCAATCCCTTTTGGGGAGCGATTGCCGACCGCTGGCAGCTTCACCAACAGGTGCTGGCGCTGTGCACGCTCGGCGCCGGGCTGCTTACCTTTCCCTTTCTCTGGATGACTGGCTTTTGGCCGCTGTTATTGCTGGTCGTCGCGATGATTTTCTTCCGCGCACCGGCGCCATCGCTGGTCGACAGCGCCGTGATGGACATGGTCGGGCGCACTGGCGCCAGCTATGGCCGACAGCGACTCTTTGGCAGCATTGGCTTCGTGACCTTCAGCTTTGGGCTGGGACAGATACTCACCACCGCCAATCTGGACGCCATCTTCTGGCTGCACGGTGTGCTGTTGGCAATAGGCTGCACCTTGTTAGGATTGATGTTGCCGGTTGAGCGCATCAATGAGCGCGTCAACCTGGCGGCAGGTCTCAAACGGCTCTGGCGGCAACCGGGTTACCCCCACTTCCTGACGATGAATGTGTTGATGGGTGCGGGCGCCGCCACATTTTTTGGTTTTATCGGGCTGCATGTGATGGCATTGGGCGGGACTGAGGCTCAGGTCGGCATGGTGTACGCCCTCAACGCCGTAACAGAAATTCCGGTCATGTTCGTCGGCGCAGCGTTACTGGCGCGTTTTCCATCGGCGCGCCTGATCCAGGTTGGGCTGCTCGGCTTTGCCGGCGTCTATGTCGTGATGGCGCAGGCGACTTCGCCGATGTTGATCCTGTTGGTGGTGCCGGCGTTGGGCGCACTCTATGCCGGATACTGGATGGCAGTGGTCAACTATGCAGCGCAGTCGGCGCCACCGGGGATGCGCGCCACTGGGCAGGCAATTGTCGGCGCCGCGCAAGGCGGGCTGGGATGGGCTATGGGTTCAGTGATCGGTGGCGTCTTGTGGGAGGGCTTCGGCGGGTCGATCGTCTTGTGGGCGGCAGCGGTGATCATGCTGGCGGCGGCGCTGGTTTATAGTCAGGCCAATCCCTTAAGCCGCAACACACGCTGATAGGATTGCTCGATACGCGCCTCATCGATGATGCCCTGATCGAGCATGCGCCTGACCGTCGCCACAAAGCGTTCGGCGATCGTGCCCGAATAGGTCAGGTTATTGGCGACGGCAATGATGTCTACACCCGCCACAATCGCCAGTTCGATAGCTTTCTCGATCGTGAACAGATCAGTGATCCCGCGCATCTGAATGTCATCGCTGATGACAACGCCGTCGAAGCCAAGCTCCTGGCGCAGCAGCCCGGTGATGATTGCAGGCGAAAGCGTAGCCGGTAGCTCAGGATCGAGCTTGCTGTTAAAAATGTGCGCCGTCATCACAGCATCTGCTTTCCCCTTGCCGATCAACTCCCGGTAGGGGATCAACTCTGCTTCGCTCCAGGTATTGGTCACGTCGGTGAACCCCAAATGCGTATCACCCAGGGCGCTGCCGTGCCCAGGAAAATGCTTGAGCGTACATTTGACGCCGCGCGCATGGTGTGCGTCGATATAGGCTTCGGCGTGCGTCGCCACGCTTTGCGGATCGGCGGAAAAGCTGCGCTCGACGCGCGCAATGATCGGGCTGTTCGGATTGACGCGCACATCCACCACCGGCGCCAGGTTGAGATTGATGCCAACGTCCGCTAGCGCCTGCGCAATCACCCCGGCCTGTGCACGCGTGAACTCCGGGTCATTCCGTTCACCCAACGCCGCATGTGAAAGCGTAGCCGGAAAGCCATACGCTGGCTTGAGTCGATTGATGACGCCGCCTTCCTGGTCGATGCTAATGAGCAAGGGCAGCGTCGCCAGCCTCTGTAGATCGGCTGTCAGTTGCGCCACTTGCTCCGGCGAGACAATGTTGCGCGGGCGGGCGCGTCGTGTGCTCAGGTCCTGGTCAAACAGCACCACAGCGCCAACGTGCAGGTCGCGCAGTGCATCGATAATGCTCTGATCCTCGCCAACGGCAGCGCCCTGGAAACCCAGCATCAGCATCTGCCCAATCTTGACTTCGAGCGGTGGCTCAGGACGCAGCAGAACAGGGCGGATTACGCCTTCCGGCATAGCAGGTCTCCCAATGTGATGCAGAGTTGCTGCGTACAAGTTAGTCAATTCCTGATTGAGTAAGGCAGATGTGACCGTCGTCGTGCAGCCGCTAAGCAGCATCCCTCCAGCGCCCAATGCCAAGTGGCGCAAAAAGCGGCGACGTGATGAAAGCGGTTCGGCAGAGGAGTTGTGCATGATGATCAACTCTGTATCAAGATCAGTCGGTGCGCTTCAGGCTGACAAGCCGAGCAAAAAAGAAAGGCTCGCCGCTAAGCGAACCTTTCTTTCGAGGTGGAGATGGCGGGAGTTGAACCCGCGTCCGAAACATTCGTTCAGAGACCTCTACAGGCTTAGTCGCACTATTTTATGTCGTCTGGCGGACTCCGTGCAACAGGATTCTCTACCAGATCAGCCGGTGCTTCTTAGATAGTGTCACCGGCATCCACTATCGCAGCGTTCCAGTGTTTGACGGCTGACGCTCAACCTGGTCGCACCATCCGAGCGGGCCGTGACCTTCCGCAGAAGGTCAGGTGTTTCGGCTGTCGATTAAGCAGCCATGGCTACCGAGGTAGCCGGGGCGCCAAACGCGAAAGCCTTGCCAGTGTTCTTGGCATTTGTATGGTTGCGCCTGTTTTTACGTAGTCGACGCTCTACGGCCTGCCATCTCAGAACAGCCTGCCCCGTCGAGACCGTTCATCCCCATGACATGACTAAAGTATATCACGCTTGCTCGAACAAGGCAAAGTTCGAAGGGAAAAGGGGTCTATTTCACCGCAGGGGCAGAGTCTGTTTTGTAGGTCATCGCCTCTGGCGTGACGGGCTGCCATGTCACGCCGGAGGCGATGACCTACGACACGCGCCCCAAACTTGAAATACACCCAGGGAAAAGGGGCTATTTCACATTGGGGGCAAAGCCTGTCTTGTAGGCCATCGCCCCCGGCATGACGGACGCCATGTCACGCTAGAGGCGATGACCTACGACTCGCGCCTAAATCTGAAGTGCACTCGAAAGAGAGAGAGGCGCTTCACATTCGGGACGAATTGCGACGCTGCGTTGGTGAATCCCCAAAGAAACCCGAATTGACCAGTGCTACGGCATTGCCGACGCCATCTTCCCGACGCACAGCCGTGGCGACATGCTGAACACGCGCCCGCAGCGCCAGGTCGTGTACAGCCTCGGTGATCGCCGCCGCCAGGCGCGACGCATCCAGCCGATGGCGCGGGATCGGGCGCGTCCCGACGCCGCGTTGATAGACTTGCTCCGCCCATAGTGGCTGATCGGCGCTGAAGGGCACAGCAATCTGTGGGACGCCTGCGCGCAACGCTGCCGCAGTTGTACCCACCCCACCGTGATGCACGACAGCCGCCATCTGTGGAAAGAGCCAGTCGTGCGGTGCGGCGTCGATGCGCAGTACGTCGGCGGGCAAAGCGCCAGCGCGCAGACCCTCCCACCCGGTCGCCAAGATGCCGCGTTGTCCACTGCGCCGCAGCGCAGCGATCGCAATCTGCGCCGCCTGCGCCGGATCACGATCGCTCATACTGCCAAAGCCGATGTAAACCGGCGGCGCGCCGGCCGCTAGGAACTCTATCAACGGTGGAGGGGGACGCCAGGCAGGATCGCGCTCCAGGAACCAAAAACCCGTGAACCTGATCTGTTCACTATAGTCGGCGGGGCGCGGTAGCAGATGCTCGCTGACGCCGTAAAGCACGGGGCGACACTGGGTGATCAAGTCACCAAAGACATCCGCGTAACGTAGTGGCGCCCGCCCGGTCAGACTGTAACGACAACGGTTGGCAAGCTGCGCCGAGACTAGTTGCAAAGCGCGAAAGCTGGCATGATGCGTCAGCCGGTTGTAGAGACTGCCCCAGGGCCAGTGGCGGCGCAGCGGCGCCAACAGCGGACTAGGAAAGGCGGCGGTCGGCGTGAAGGGTTGCAGCCCGGCCAGCAACAACGGCACAGCATGCACCTGCGCCGCAGTCACGGCGTTGAGATAACCAAGCGTTGAACCCAGGATCAGATCGGCGCCGGCCGTGGCAGCGATGATGTCCGCCATGACTTGGCAGAGCAACGGTGCAGCTATGGCTTGCAGTTGGCGGATGGCGGCCAGCGGGTTGTGCTGCGCCAACAGGCGGCGGCCAGCGTCACTTGCCAGCAACGCACGAATGTCGCCAGCCAACGGCGCGAATTCCACACCATGCGCAGTGACGAAATCGCGAAAGGTGGGATGGGTGCAGATGGCAACAGTGTGACCAGCACAGATCAGCCCTTGCGCCAGCGCCACATACGGCTGTACATCTCCGCGCGTGCCAATAGTGACAATGACGATTCGCATACGCCTATTGTACCGCAGCGCGCCGCCCGGTCTGGTGCTCTGCCTCCCATATGCTATACTGCAAGCATAGCGCTCACAAAAGCCAAGATGGAACGACCTTTAGCTATGGCACACTCTCGCACAACCAAAGTCACGATGCACGATGTCGCCAAAGCCGCTGGCGTGTCACAAAGCACCGTATCACGCGTGCTCAACGACAACGCGGCAGGCATTCCGATTGGTGAGGAAACCCGGCGCCGCGTGCTGGATGCCGTGCAGTCGCTCGGCTATTACCCTAACCTGCATGCTGGCAGTCTGCGTGGACAGAAAACGCGGATGCTGGCGATGATGATTGCCGACATCGCCAACCCCTTCTACCACGCCATGGTGCGCGCAGTGCAGGACATTGCGCGCCTTCATCGCTACGACGTGATGATCGCCAACACCGACCACGCTCGTGAGAATGAGCTACACTTCATGGAGTCGATCATCCGCCGCCCGGTGGATGGCATTTTCATGGTTCCCTACCATCTGACAGGCGACCATATCAGCGAGATCATCGCACGCACCGGATCGGTTGTCGTCGCTGTGGGGCAGCACGTGGATCATCCGTTGGTGGACACCGTGCATGGCGCTGACTACGACACGCTGTTCGACGCTGTGGCCTGGTTGCATCGCGCACGTGGGCATCGGCGCATCGGCTTTATCGGCGTGACCGAAGTGCACTCCGCCGGTGCGCGCCGCCGCGCCGCATTCGAAGCGGCAGTACAAACATTAGGGCTGGCGAATGACCCTGAATTGCACGTCATGGGTGATTGGTCGGAGGTCAGTGGCGAGCTTGCCATGCAGTCGTTGCTTAACCTGCCGCAGCGCCCCACTGCCGTCGTTGCCATTAACGATCTGATGGCGATCGGGGCATTGGAGGCGGCGCGCGCCGCCAATCTGCGTGTGCCGGAGGATGTCGCTGTCGTTGGCTTCGACGACATCCCGGCAGCATCGTGGGTGCGCCCACGCCTGACCACCATCGCTCAATATCCTGCCGACATGGGGCGCCTCCTGACAGAGGCGCTCTTTGAACGCATCGACGGCGCGTTCGAAGGTCCCGGGCGGCGCTTTGCCGTGCCGTGCAAACTCATCATCCGCGAGTCAGCGTGACCGCGTCAGACATCGTGGATAGCTTGTAACACCTAACGCTGCCTTTTTGCTCAGGAGACAAAATCATGAACTACCGACCGCTAGGACGCACCGGTGTACTGGTGTCCCCACTCTGTCTGGGTGCGATGAATTTCGGTGGACCAACCAGCGAAGCCGACTCGATCGCCATTATCAACCGTGCCCTGGATGGCGGGATCAATTTCATCGACACCGCCAATGTCTACAACGCCGGTGAGAGTGAACGCATCGTCGGCAAGGCGTTGCGCGAGAATGGACGCCGCGACCAGATCGTGCTGGCGACCAAAGTCTACGGCAAGATGGGCGACGGCCCCAACGACCAGGGCGTTAGCCGCTATCATATCATCAAAGCCTGTGAGGATTCGCTGCGTCGCCTGCAAACTGACCATATCGACCTCTATCAGCTCCACCGCCCTCCCATGACCGTGCCGCAGGACGAGACGCTGCGCGCCTTCGATGACCTGGTGCGCGCCGGCAAGGTGCGCTACATCGGCTGCTCCACCTTCCCAGCATGGAAAGTAATGGAGGCGTTGGCAATTAGCGAACGGCAGAACCTGGCGCGCTACATCAGCGAGCAGCCACCCTACAACTTACTCGACCGTCGCATCGAAAATGAGCTTGTACCGCTGGCGCAGCAATATGGCATGGCGTTGTTGCCGTGGTCGCCACTGGCTGGCGGCATCCTTGCTGGTCGCTATGCGAATAAAGCGCAATTCCCACCTGGCTCACGCGCCGAGCGCGCCAACGAGATATTCCGCAGCCGTATCACGCAACGCGGTCTTGACGTGGCGATCGCACTCGGCGAGATGGCGCGCGAACGCAACCTGACCTCATCCCAGCTCGGCTTGTTGTGGGTCATGGATCAGCCAGGCGTCACCGCGCCGATTATCGGACCGCGTACGCTGGAACATCTCGAAGACGCCCTGCCGCTGTTGGAAATGAAGCTGGCAGACGCCGACCGCCCGCTCTTCGACGCTCTAGTGCATCCAGGCACGGCAGTGGCGGATTTCCATAACAGCAATGAATGGATGAAGGCGAGGATTGGAGATTGAGAGATTGGGAGATTAAGAGATTGGAAACAGTTGCTGAATCTCTCAATCCCCTAATCTTCTAATCTCTTAACGCCTCGATTTTCCCCTTCAAAATGACGCCGGCCAGAGGTCATGTCCCCTCTGGCCGGCGCTTCAACAGGGAAAGCGATTGACCCCAGGCGTTAGCTCACAATGCGCGCCAGCACGTCGCTGACATCCATCAACAGGTAGGTCTGCCCCTGGTAGGAAACCTCGGTGCCAGAATATTTGGCGAACAGCACTTTGTCATCCACCTTCAGCTTGATGTCTTCATCATCGCCAACGGCAATCACGACGGCCATTTGTGGCTTCTCTTTGGCCGTCTCAGGCAGATACAAGCCGCTGCTCGTGCGGTCTTCCTGCTCCACCGGCTTGAGCAACACACGTGCGCCAAGTGGTTCGATGCCGGGTTTGTTGCCATTTACACTCATGACTACCTGACTCCTTCTTACTGCTACTTTGCTTTTCTTTATGTTTACTTTACTTGATGCCCAACATCTGATTGATCTTGGGGCGGTCGAACCCGACGACAATCTTGCCGCCGATATCGATGACGGGTACGCCTTGTTGACCAGAGCGGCGCACCATATCACGCGCCGCCGCTGGGTCTTTACTGACGTCTACATCGCGAAACTTGATGCCCTTCTGCCGAAAATAACTCTTGGCCGCATTGCAGAAAGAACAAGTTGGCGTTGAAAAAATAATTACTTTGGGCTGAGAAGTGACTTCGCTCATCGTCGTTCCTTTCATAATTCAAGCATCTATGGGATTAGATGCGCGTCTTAGTCAAAGGTTACAACCAGCCTGCACGCCATCGATGCGAATTGCATCAGGCCGTCAACGCCGCCGCCACCTTCTCCAGCCGGTTGCGTGCATCTTGAGCAACCTCCGCCAGCGTTGGATTGTCGTCGATCAAGCCGATCATGGCGATTGGGTCGCCAATCATCACGCTGGTTCCGCCGCGTTCGGTGTCCTCATAGACGATCACGTTGCAAGGCAGCAGCAGCCCGACCGCCAGCTCGTTCGACAACGCGCGGTGCGCCAATGGCGGATTGCACGCACCCAAGATCGCGTATTTCCTGAAGTCGACGTCGAGCCGGTTCTTCAGCGTCGTCTTGATGTCGATGGAGGTAAGCACGCCGAAGCCCTGTGTCTTGAGCGCAGCCGTTACCCGTTCCAGCGCGTCTTCATACGGTGTATCAAGATGAACCTGGATGCCCAGTTGTGTTGCGATTGCCATTGTCTCTCCTTTGCGCCTGCGGCGCGTGTGCAAAATCCATTTGTCGCACACAGTATCGCACTGGCGCCACACGGATTGCGCCCGTCAAAGGCTTATGAGAGTGATAAGCTATTTCTTATGGGTGATTGGCTATTGGCTCCTTATTGACCGTAGATGTGCGTGTATCGGTAGTGTAGTTTTGCCACATCCTCGTCGCTGATGCGGTCGGGCTGGCCGATCTGCAGCGCCAGCCACACCGTCGCCGCCACGTCTTCGACCATTACTGCGGCTTTGAGCGCAGCCTTGGCGCTTGACCCAACGGTGAAGACGCCATGATTTTTGAGGAGCACCGCGGGTGAGGAGCCAATCGATTCGATCACCACCTGCCCGATCTCCTCGCCGCCGATCAGCGCAAAGCCGCCGCACGGGATGGGGCCGCCAAACTCGTCGGCGTGCGCGGTGAGATAGACGGGGATCGACATGCCGTTGGCGGCAAAGGCCGTGGCGTAGCGCGAGTGCGTGTGCACAATGCCGTTGACATCGGGGCGATGACGGTAGATATAGAGATGGCTCGCCGTGTCCGACGACGGCTTGAGGCTGCCCTCGACGATGTCACCTTCCAGATCGACGACGACCATGTGCTCCGGGCGCAGCTCCTCATAGCGGATGCCCGACGGCTTGATCACCACCAACCCCGACTGTGGGTCGCGCGCGCTGATGTTGCCGCTCGTCCATGTCACCAGGTTTTGCTTTGGCAGTTCCAGGTGCAGCCAGTGCAGTTCTTCTTTGATTGATTCCAGCATGGTTCTCTCCAAATAGAGATTGGAGATTAGGAGATTGGGAGATTAGGAGATTAGGAGATTGGGAGATTGGGAGATTGGGAGATTCTCATGTCGTGCACTATATTCTCCAATCTCCAATCTCCAATC
>CZCA01002364.1_pt1 | contig 39109 bp, 36 predicted proteins | sample 591981 | NCBI WGS metagenome assembly CZCA01 (sample SAMEA3556810, study PRJEB10932) | anaerobic digester metagenome | reverse complement strand
CAGGAGCTATACAACAAATTGACCCTGATTTTAGTGATACTAACTTTGTTAACTTTGCAAGAGAGGTTTTTGTTACAATTCAAAAGGCTTGGACCGCCAGAGAGTGGTCTACAATACGCCCATTAGAAAAAGAGGAGCTTTTCCAGCAGCATTTGGCACAGCTGCAGGAGTATATTAATCTAAAGCGTATTAACGTTGTTGATAACATTTACTTTAACGATGCCTATCTTCACCTGTATCAGCGTGACAATCAGTATGAATACTTAACTGTATATATTAGTGCAAGTATGATTGATTATATTTTGGATGAAACAACAGGTAAGGTAATAAGTGGAGATAAAACAACACGTTGGCAGATGAAATACCTGTTAACATTTATGCGCAAGACAGGTATTAAAACTCAAGGAGTAAAACCTAAAACGATGGAACGAGAATGTCCGCACTGTGGTGCTCCTTTACAAATAACAAGCTCTGGTAAGTGTGAGTATTGTGGCAGTATTGTTACAACAGGAGAGTTTGATTGGGTATTGTCAGATTTGGATTCTGTTCGTGAGGATATGTCAATTATTAACGATGGCGTAATAATTTCAGCAGATGCTCAACAGTCTGACGAAAATATTAATGACGATACAAACAATATCAATAACGATAATGATACCGATAGCTAAAATAAAATATAAATAATAAGGTATGTCAGGTGATAGTGTTTATGCTATCACCTGATTTTTTTACCTAACAGCCATGAAATTAATATAGCTGAATAATGGCAGATGAATATAGGATGACAGAAAGTAATTCTAAGACATAAAATGATAAGAGAATTGGATGTGAAGAATTACAAAAAGATTATTAGCTTAGATTGTTTATAGTTTGATTTAAATATAGGATATTTATAGAATGCTTTGGTAAAATAAAAAGCAGTGATAAATTATTATCACTGCTTTACTATAACTATTTATTAACTATTATTGCTGTGCGGTGGCATTAATATGCTTTGTAATAAAAGGCAAAACTTCATCGGGTTGTATTTCCAACGCTACGGCAAATTCATCATACAGCATTTTTTCAGCATCCTTTAATTGCTGTTCATCTGAACGGTTAAGACGCTTTCCTAATAAAACCTGTTCCTTTTGGTGATTATACAATGTGGTAATCAGCTTTATTAAATCCAAGGGGTTACCAGAGGCTAAAATCTCTTTAAAGGTCTGTAGTCTTTCATTCTTATTATCTGTCCAAATATCATATTTTATTGGAAGAGCATTAATTATATTATATGCTTCGTCCTTTGTTAGCACATTTCGCATTTTAGAAACGAGAGATTCATTATTAACAGGTACAAAAATAGTTGAGTTGTTTTGATATAGCGGCTTTAATACATAGTATAAAAATGTGTTTGTTCCGCATTTCTTTTTGCTTATTTCTGTGATAGTACAGACCCCGTCGCCACCATAGAATATTGTATCGTTTATTTCAAACATATGTGTTGCTCCTTTGCTGGTTTTGTCACGGTTTGCATTGTTAATTATGCCGTGGCAGTTATTTATTTGAGTTAATTAATTGTTAATTAATGACTTTGCTGTTTTATTATAAAGTGGTTGTAAGCCAATGCACAGCTGAGAAAATGTATAATATTATACATATAAGTGCAGTCATGTGTACTGTGCTACAACAAAAAAGTGTAGCTTGCCAACTGGAATTACGTTCCGCTAAGCAAACTACACGTTGAATTCTGATATAATCATAACATATTTTATGAAAAAATGTCATAGGCATTTTGACCAAAAAGTAAATAAAAATGAATGTAATGCCGTTTTTACAGCAAAAAATTAAATGTTTCTCCTTGTTTTCATAAGCTCCAATGTAAAAAGTATCCTAAGGGAATTTCTAACAGCATTATGCATAATATCATTGCCCATAATAACAGCATGGGTAATGCCACAAACATAAACAAATATGATATAACTGGGTGTTCCTTTCCAAAGCATTTTACTTTTGTTTCCACAGCCTCCTTTTTACCACCTAAATATTTTATAGCGGCAATGTTTGTAAATGTCATATTTGTCACCCTTTCAATTATGTAATGTTGTAATGTAAACGTTCCTTTGACATAGATTGTAAAAATATACCAATATACCTATCACTATTAATAATATTCATGTACATGTAAAAAGGTTCTGAAAAGCGGAGGGTTTGCCTACTATTCCAAATACGCCTATGTAAGGCACTGCCAATTGTTAGTGTGGCTAAACCACTGTTGTATAGGTTGTAGGCTATACGTGAATATTGTAAAATGTGAAAAAAGAAAGCTATGGAAAATACCGCTAACTAAAGGAAGACAGAACATATATGTCATATATTGTGACGAAGTAACATGGCTAAACATAGAATATATGTAGTTGAAGAGCAGGCAGAAGGCTGTTACAGTTTAATACGCTATTATTTTTTATGGTTCTGATTTTAGCTGTAGCCCAGATATACAATGTCGCTTACCTTCCTTTCGTTAATAGTATGCCCATGCGTGGTGGGATTTATTACTTTACCGTTAAACCACATTGTAGATGAGCCATTGCCCTCTAGGTTATAGGCTACAGTACATTTTTGGTTATTAAAAATCTGTGCCAGCTGATACGGTGACAGCCTTTATCTGATGCCGTTTTTGCCATGAGATACCACTATTATGCAGTACAGAGAGAGGGAGGGCATGGGGACTGCTGTGCTTTCAATATGATATTTAGCTGATGTTTACATGATGTGCGAATGAGATCAAGATGAAAAATTTTTATTTACATTATAGTAAAATAAAATATTATGAAAACCGTTGTCACAATATTGGCACACGGTCATAAAATGTTACTAAGCTAATTTAGGAGGAGTTTTTATGGCGGAATTTTAAGCGAATCAAAAAAGTCCCGATACCCAATGCATAAAAGAAGCCGTTTGTATAGATGCTTATCGCATATATGACAGCTGCGGTGATAAAGATTGCCTGCGTGATTTGCCTGTTCATTTTACAGAAACAGACCAAATGATGATAGACAAGGCAAGCAACGTTAGGATACGTGATGTGGATGTAATAAATGTATATATCGACCTAGAGCCTGTGCCGTTTCACCGTGGATTTTATTCAGTGGATATGACATTTTTCTTTGAGGTGGAGCTAGACGTATTTATGGCACCAGCAGCTATGCCAGCGTGCATAAAGGGATGTGTGATTTATGATAAAAAGGTTATTTTGTATGGCAGTGAGGGTAATGTAAAATTGTTCTGCTCTGATTATGCTATGGATGACCCTGATACACAAAGCCTACCATCAAAGAATCTACCCAAAGCGTGTGTGCAGGTGGCTAAGCCAATAGGCTTGTCTGCTAAATTAAAGGAACATAAGGGCTGCTGCTCACCTTGCTGCAGAATACCACATTGTATATGTACACGTTTTGGTGGTAACTTTGCTACAGATTGCAGTGAAAAAAAGGTTTTTGTTACCTTGGGTGTGTTTACAATAGTTCAAATAGAACGCAATGTTCAGATGCTTATTCCAACATACGATTTTTGCATTCCTGAAAAAGAGTGCATAACATCTTCAGATGACCCATGTGAGATGTTTAGCCGTATAGATTTTCCTACTGACGAGTTTTTCCCACCAAAGGTTTCAGAAATGGAAGAAGACCATATAGGCTGTGGCGGCGGCTGCGGTTGTAGTTAAACAAAAATAGCGACGGTACATAGCGTACCGTCGCAGTTTTTGGTGTGTCCATAATAGGCATAATATAACCAGTGAAGGAATGTAGTGTATCATCATAGTGAAAAACACGCAGTCAAAGACGGAGGTGTTCACAGTTAGGTGAAATCTGAAAGTAAAGAATAAGAACGTTTAGGGTTATGGATAGACAGTATAGGGCATAGGCACAGCTTTAAACAACCAAAACGCCGTATGCCCAACGGTTTGTATGGTGCTGGGGTATATATCACCCTTTGATACAGCAGTGGGGTGTATTAAGGCGAAAATCGGAATTGTTCTACTGTCGAATAATTCCAATTTTATAATCCATGCCACAGGAGATAACCTTAGTGGTGAATAGAGAGTAGTAGTTGCTGCATTTTATATCTAGCAACAGAGCCTGTTGTTGGCTGGGTGTTAAGCTGTCCATGGAATTGCTGATTTTTGTGATAACAGGCAGGGTGGCTGTGCTTTTGACCTTTTTTAATACTTCTATGCCATGCTTGTTAAAGCCCAGTACACGAATATACTGTACTGGCTGCTGCTGTATTTCCTGGGAAATACCCAAAAATGCGTACATAATAATGCGACGGATTCGTGCATGGGTATAACGCTTTGTCTTGATAGCTTTGTATAGGTCATCCAAATTTGTACATTGGGAAATTGCGTTGAATATGCGATTGTCAAGACCCTCGCTAACATCAGGAAGCTGGGAAAAATCCTGCCTGTTCATGCTGCGCAGCTTGTACAATATTGCACGTTGTGCCTGCTGTAGTGTGGCGATATTACCACAACGAAGTTCGTTGTTAAGTATATCCTTGGTAAAGGAGGGAATTAGCTTAGAATAGGTATTGTCACCCTTTAAAAACAGCTGCCTAATATGTGAGGCACTGGCAATACTATTTATGGTTTGTGCAGTGTCGTGATTGCCTCCCTCTCGTTTTATGGTGACAGGCGTCACAGGTGAGCCTGTGCTGTACAAGGCTTTTATATATTCTATAGCTAACACATTGTTTGGATTGGACAGGTGGGCTGCGGTTTCAGCATTTGTTAGACGTTTAGCTACTTCTTCCATTGCCTTTGGGTAGCTGAAGCCTGTGCCGTGGAGTGCTTTGACCTTGTCCAAAAACTGTGGCTGTGTTGTTAGCTGTGCAATACCCTTTAATATTTCTATGCTGCCACATTCGCTGCCGAATGCTAAATTGTCAATGCAGCCCAAGCCGTTGATTGTTTGTACCCCACCTAATGCGAAACGTTCTGCACCTGCTGTAGCGTAGGGCACAGGCAGTTCTATCACTAAATCTACTCCACCCTTTAATGCACACCGAGTTTTTGCCCACTTATCAATTAAGGAAACATCACCACGCTGTAGGTAATCACCACCCATTATTGCTACAATATGTGTAGCTCCGTTTTTTCGCAGCTGGCTAATCATATACTGATGGCCGTTGTGAAATGGGTTATATTCGCTGATAATTCCAAAAATTTTCAATGGGTTCACTCCTAATATTTACCTTTTTTATGCCGAAAAAGGTTGAATTTTTCAGCGTTTTGTACTATTATATAATATTGTAATGGATAGTTGCAAGTAATATATATGTATAATTTTATTGGGAGATGTAGAAATGAAAATTTTGGTAATTAATGCCGGTAGTTCATCATTAAAGTATCAGCTTTTTGATATGGACAAGGAATGTGTAATGTGTAAAGGCAACTGCGAAAGAATAGGCTTGGACAAAAGCTTTTTAGGCCACAAAACTGCTGAAGGTAAGCAGACAACTATTGCGTGTGAGCTTAATGACCATAGGGATGCTTTTATGCAGGTTAAAAATATATTAACTGACCCAGAATATGGTGTTATTAACAGCTTGGATGAGGTTAGTGCTGTAGGTCACAGAATTGTACAGGGTGGTGCGTTGTTTAGCAAGAGTGAGCTGGTAACAGATGACGTTATTAAAGGAATTGAAAGCTTAATACCTTTGGCACCATTGCATAACAAGGGTCATGTACAGGCTATTAGAGCGTGCCGAAAGGTGTTTGGCGAGGAAGTACCAGAGGTTGTAGTATTTGACACTGCTTTCCATTCTACTATGCCACAAAAAGCGTTTATGTATCCTGTTCCTTACGAATATTATGAGAATTACAAAATTAGACGTTACGGTTTTCATGGTACATCTCACCGTTATGTTAGCAAACGTTGTGCTAATCTAATAGGCAGGGACCTACAGGATATTAAAATGATTACTTGTCATTTAGGTAACGGTTCTTCTATTACTGCTATTAAGGATGGCAAGGTTATTGATACAAGCATGGGCTTGACACCGCTAGACGGATTTATGATGGGTTCTCGCTCTGGCACATTAGACCCTTCTGTTGTAACATATATAGAGGATATTGAAAAAATTTCTGCTGATGAAATGAGCGAGCTATTAAATAAAAAATCGGGCTTACTAGGTATATCTGGTATATCCAGCGATGACCGTGATGTAACAAAGGCTGCGGAGGAGGGCAATCCTCGTGCTATATTGGCTCACGATATGCTACGTTATGAAATTGAGAAATTTATTGGCGGTTATTATGTAGCTTTAGGTGGTTGTGATGCTATGGTATTTACAGCTGGCTTGGGAGAAAATCAAGCACACCATCGTGAGGCTATTTGTGAAAATCTAGAGTGCATTGGCGTTAAGCTGGATAAAGAAGCTAATAACAATATGATTCACGGTAGAGAGGGTTTGATCTCTGCACCAGACAGTAAAATTGCTGTTTATGTAATTCCTACTAATGAGGAGCTTGTAATTGCCAGAGATACAAAGGAAATCATAGAAAATCTATAATTAAATACTTTTTATATGTACAAGTAAAGGCAGCGTCTGTGTGGCGCTGCCTTTGCTTTGGCTTAAACGTTGTTAACAATAACGTTATCGTCACGGTCACGAAACAATAGTGAAAAGCACCATATAGCTGCCAAACCAACTAAGGTATAAATAATACGGCTGACAACTCCTGTTTGACCACCACATATCCAGGCAACCAAGTCAAACTGAAAAATACCGATTGAACCCCAGTTGATACCGCCGATTATTACCAATGTAAGTGCTAGCTTATCAAGCATATAAAATCCTCCTTTTCTCTTTTACAGTTAGTTTGTGCCTTGTCTTGGATTTTTATACAGGGCTAATAATTTTTGTATATACTTTATTATTTTTAAAATTATATAATTAAATCTATACAAAATTATTGACAAGGGATTTTATAAACCGTGTAGCTTAAAAGACCTGACATATGCCGTATCTTAGTTTAACACATGTGACGCAAAATAAGACCTTAAGATTATTTATTTAAAAAGCTTATATAGAGCCACAGATATTAGGACTTCAAAATTGTGAAGTCTTATTTTTTTTGCCTAAAATATAATTAAAACAAGAAATTTTCAAAAAATAACACTTTTTTAGAAAAAAGTGTTCTCATGTGTGCATTTTTTTACGTTTTTGGAGGGTATAGTGAAAGGCTTTATTGTAGTTTTAGCTTAAGGCGATTTTTGCAAGTGATTAGTTTATACAAGGGCTTAACTGATAAGGTCTTTACAAAACGGAGGGAGGGGATGCCTTGGAGGATAGTAATCAATCAAGGAAAAAAAGAAGCCTAACAAAACGAGAAAAACAGTTTTGCTGCCATTACTGTAATACTGGAAATGTGCGGGAAGCCGCAACAATGGCGGGCTACAGGGATAATCCACAGCAGCTAGGTGAAATGCTATTATTACGTGACGATATATCCAGACAGGTGGATAAGCTGTTTGAAAGGCGTAAAAGTAACCTTGCTATAAAGGCAGTTAACGGTTATCAACGTTTAGCCTTTGGCAGTGTTGCTGATGTTATTAAGCTGTTGTATATGGATAATCCCACAGCTGAGCAGTTAGAAAATATGGATTTGTACTGTGTATCAGAAATAAAAAAGCCAAAGGAAGGTGCTATGGAGATAAAGCTGTGTGATAGGCACAAGGCTTTAGAAAAGCTGTTAGAGGCTGACAGCTTAGAAAATAATAATAGTATGCCATTTTATGAGGCTTTGCAAAACAGTGTACATGCCATTAATAATTCCCACATAAATAAGGAGTGTGTGGAATGAAGTTTGAAACCTTTTCTAAAAAGCAGTTAACTGCATTAACATGGTGGTGCAAGGACAGCGATTACGAGAAATGTGACGCTATTATTTGTGATGGTGCTGTACGCAGCGGTAAAACCATGTGCATGAGTATTTCGTATATAGGATGGGCTTTTTATAAATTTAATGATAGCAGCTTTGCTATTTGCGGTAAGACGATTCGCTCACTTAGGCGAAATGTGGTAACGCCCTTGCTTCCTGTGCTGAAAGAGCTGGGCTTCACCTGTGTTGAAAGGCTGTCGCAAAATATAATAGAAATTTCACGTGGTGATAATACAAACAGATTTTATTTGTTTGGTGGTAAGGATGAAGCATCGGCGTCCTTAATACAGGGCATGACCCTGTCGGGAGTGTTCTTTGATGAGGTGGCGTTGATGCCACGTTCTTTTGTTGAGCAGGCTTTGGCACGTTGTTCGGTAAATGGTTCTACCTTTTGGTTTAACTGTAATCCAGAATATCCTGGCCATTGGTTTAGGCAGGAGTGGATTTTGAACAGGGAGAAAAAGAATGCATTGTATCTACATTTTAAAATGGAGGACAACCCATCGTTGTCTAAGACAATGCTTAACCGCTATAAAAGCTTGTATTCCGGTACCTTTTACAAACGTTTTATAGAAGGTATGTGGGTATCTGCACAAGGTGCTGTGTACCCCTTTATGGGTGAAAATACAGCCTTTTGTGAAGTGCCTTGTGAAGCATTTACAAGGTATGCGGTATCCTGCGATTATGGCACAGTGAATCCTGCATCCTTTGGATTGTGGGGTGAGCAAGGCGGTGTGTGGTATAGAATAGACGAATATTATTATAATAGTCGTGTACAGGGCGTACAGCGTACAGATGAAGAACACTATACAGCTCTAGAGGGGTTAATAGGTGATAAACGTGTAGAGGCTGTGGTGGTTGACCCATCAGCCGCCAGCTTTATAGAGGTTATTAAACGGCACGGAAGATACAAGGTGACAAGGGCTGATAATAAGGTGTTAGATGGCATACGAAAGGTATCAACCGCTCTAAAAGACAGCAAAATAAAAATTTGTAAAAACTGTAAGGCTTCTATAGAGGAGTTTGGATTGTATCGTTGGCAGGAGGGTGGCAGTGATGCACCAGTAAAAGAAAACGATCATGCAATGGACGATATACGGTATTTTGTTACTGCTTTCATAGATGATGACAATGACGGTTTTTTCGCATTTGCCGCTAGGCGGTAGGAGGTGACGTATGAAATTATTTAAGGGAAAAAAGAAAAGTGAAACACCAGTACAAACAGCCTGTACACACAGCTACTGTGGTCATCCATTTACAGATATTAATGGGTATATACCACTTAAGGGTGGTGAACAACGATTGTACGCTACGCTAAGGGAGGCCTTGCCAATTATTGATAGTGCCATTTGTAAAATAGTAAGATTAATGGGGGATTTTACAGTGGAATGTGGAGATAAGTCGGCTCAAAAACAGATAAATAGATTTTTACAAAATGTACAGGTAAATGCCACTGGGGTTGGGATAAATACTTTTTTAGGAACATATTTGGATCAAATGCTGACCTATGGTACGGCCATAGGTGAGATAGTACCAGATGCGAACAGCAATAACATAGGGGCATTGTATAATGCAGATTTGGATGATGTTGAGCTGAAACAAACAGATAATCCTTTGGAGATTTTGATTTGCAGACGTTGGGAAAACGGTGATGTGCAGCCTGTACCGTATCAATCATTAGTTATGGTTACTGCACTAAGCCCTGACCCTGGCAGCGTCATAGGCACTTCGGTGCTGCACAGCTTACCATTTGTCAGTGATGTGTTGTTGAAAATTATTAATACAGTTGGTGTGAACTGGGAACGTGTAGGAAATGTGCGTTTTGCCGTAACATATAAGCCTAGTGGAGATATGACAGCTGGTGCATATACAAGGGAGCGTGCTGCACAGATAGCAACAGAATGGAGCAAAGCCATGCGGGATACGAGCCAAGTGTCGGATTTTGTGTCTGTTGGTGATGTAGATATAAAGGTAATAGGTGCAGATAATCAAGTTCTGGACTGTCAAGTGTCATCACGCATAATGCTGGAGCAGATTGTTTCTAAGCTGTCTATACCGCCCTTTTTACTAGGGCTATCGTGGTCCAGCACCGAACGGATGTCATCACAACAGGCAGATATTTTAACCAGTGAGCTGGAGTATTATCGTTCGTTGTTAAACCCTGTTATTATAAAAATATGTACCCTGTGGTTAAGGCTTAATGGCTATGATGATATATGTACAATTAATTGGAGCAACATTAACCTTCAGGATGAGGTGGAGCTGGCAAGTGCAAGGCTGGCAAATGCACAGGCTAAACAAATTGAAGAACAGTTAAAAAGCAGTGAGGTGAATCAATGAAAAATGGTAGGGTGATAAAAGGGACACCTAATGATAATCAGGACAGCGAGCTTGTCCTGATTAATAAATATACTAGACGTGAGCTGTCTATAGATGAGGTGTATGTATTTTCAGTTGTGCTGTGTGACAATGATGTTGATAGGGACAATGAAGCTTTTAGCAATACAGCGTTGGAGCTGCTAGGTGAAATGTTTGTTGGCAAAACAGGGGTGCTTGATCACAACCCAACAGCAAAAAATCAAACAGCACGAATTTTTAGCTGTAGAGTGGAACAGGTACAGGGTAAAACCACAGCATATGGAGAACAGTATTACCGCTTGGTAGGCAGGGCTTATATGCCAAGGATAGACAGCAACCAAGACTTTATTATGGCCATTGACAGCGGTATAAATAAAGAGGTTAGTGTTGGATGCAGTGTGGGGGAGATACGCTGCTCCATATGTGGTGCAGACAGGAGGACAACGGGGTGCGCCCATATAGATGGTAATACCTATAATGGTAAGCAGTGTTACAGCATATTAGACAAGCCACTGGACGCCTATGAATGGTCGTTTGTTGCTGTGCCGTCACAGGTGAATGCAGGTGTGATAAAAGGTTATAGGTTAAACAATAAGGAGGTAAATATGGAGGATATTATTAAGTGCCTGAAAAAAGGTACAGCTGTAACCTTAGATAAGGCACAGGCAGATAAATTAAATAGTTACATTGAATTGCTTGAAAAGAGGGCAGTGGACGGTGAACAATACAGACAGGATTTAACCAATCAGGTGGTTAGATTAAGCTTAATTGTACAGCCGGAAATTGCAAAGTCCGATATATTGGACATTGCAGATAAGATGACTATTGAACAGCTGAAAAGCTTTAAATCTTGTTACAGGGCAAGGGTAGGGGATACTTTGCCTACAGTACCACAGCTATCAAAAAGTGGTGGAAAAATTAGTAAAACAAACAATACAGAATACAATATTTAATTGGGAGGATGATTTATATGAACGTAGATTTTAAGGGATATTTAGATAAGGTTATTACATTTGAGTGTGACAGTACAGTTACTCAATCAGGTACAGCTGTAAAAATGGCAGGCAACGGTACGGTGTCCGCAGCCACAGACGGAGAGGCCTTCATTGGTGTAGCAGCAGATGTTAGAGATGGCTTTGCCACTGTGCAAACTACCGGTGCAGTGGAGATGAAAAAATCAGGTACAATAGCGGTAGGCTTTCAAAAGCTAGTAAGTGGCGGCAGTGGAATTGTGAAGGTTAATACAACGTCTGGCAAGGAATATATTGTTCTAAGCGTTGATGATAACACAGCAACATTTATTCTTTAATTAATAGGAGGAAAATAATATGGCAAATTACGAGAATATTACAATAGAAAAAGGTATGTATGGAAGAAAGGGAAAGACCTTAACACAGGTGCTGGAGGAGCTGGACCCGTCTGATAATTATGCAAATACTCCCTTAGATGGCATGGACGCTTTTCAACGTCAGCTAAAGCGTTTTGATATTAAGGTGAGCGGTCCAAAATCTGACATGGTAGAAAAATTCTTTCAAACCTCAAACAGTGCGGCGTTATTCCCAGAATATGTAAGCCGTGCGGTTAGACAAGGGATAGAAACAGCTGATGTGCTGTCAAGTATTACAGCTGCAGTGACAAAAATAGATGGTATGGACTATCGCAGTATAGCGTCTACACCTACTGAAAACGACAAAGCCTTAAAGGTAATAGGTGAGGGTGCGTATATACCACAAACGACTATTAAGACACAGGAAAACCTAGTAAAGCTACATAAGCGTGGCAGGATGTTAGTGTCTACATATGAAGCACTGCGTTTTCAGCGACTGGATTTGTTTACTGTTACGTTACGACAGATTGGCGCTTATATTGCAAAAACACAGCTGTCTGATGCTGTGGAGGTTATTTTAAATGGTGATGGTAACAGCAATCCAGCAGTGGCAGTTACAGGTACATCAACAGGTATTGTGTATAGCGATTTGGTAAAGCTGTGGACAAGTCTATCTCCATATGAATTAAACACTATTCTGGCACCCACTGCTGTTATTCAGGCTATTTTGGCAATGCCAGAAATGCAGGATGCTGCTGCAGGGCTTAATTTTCAGGGTACAGGCAAGCTTATTACACCTATGGGTGCAACGCTTATTCATGTACCAACGATGGACAGTAAAACTGTTATTGGACTGGATAAAAATTGTGCTTTAGAGCTGGTACAGGCTGGGGATGTGTTAATCGACTATGACAAGCTAATAGATAGACAGTTAGAACGAGCAACAATAAGTGTAATATCTGGCTTTGCAAAGATATTTACAGATGCATCTAAAAAGCTGACTTTATAAGGCGGTGCTGTGGTGGATTATGAGCAAGTCCTTGAACGTTTTATTACATTAACTGGGATGGATGAGGATACAGCAATAAAATGGCAATGGTTGTGTAACGACGCCATTATCAGCATAGCTAACCGTTTAAAGTCAAATGTAAATGCTGATGAAAGCTGTGGCAGGTTGTCTGCCGCAGCCGCGGCATTAGCCTTCTATAACTATACAGTGCTAAAGGGTGATGATAAAATCAGCTCCTTTAAGGCGGGTGATGTTACCATCGGCTTTAGCAACAGCTTATCAGTGGATGGCTTAACATTGTGGCAACAAGCGGAGCGGTCGGTGGCGGATCTGCTAACGGATCATAGCTTTATTTTTAAGAGGGTGAAGTAGGAATGGCTATAATTGACGGTATAAAGGAAATTATTACTGCTTACGGTGGGAAAATACAGCTATCGTATGATGGTGCTACTGTTGAAACTAATGGCTTTATACAACCACTGCGTTATAAAAATAAAATGTATTTAGATGGTTCATATTTGCCATGTGGTTACTGTGACGGCGGTCATTATTTGTATATTGGCAAGGCTGAAGCTGTACCAGATAATACAGACGTTATTTTAAAAACTGCTGACGATAGAGAATATATTATTGTAAGAAGTGAGATGTACTATTTATGGGACACGCCACTGTATTTATGGGCAATTTTAACACCTAGCGTTAGGGGTGATGAAAATACAGAATTGTAAATTGATTTTAAAGAGTTTATTGGATACGTTAAAATCCTGTGAAAAGTTAAGTGCATTAAATATAACAGAGGCATACAGGGACAGTAAATTTCAAAATCCTGTTACCAGCAATACCGCAACAGTTAGCCTTTATAGCTCAAATATAAATAAATCGGATGAGGCTGTAACTGTTGAAAAATATATATATGCTGTTAACTTATATACAAGTGTCCGATATACAGGACAGACGTGCATAAACATTATATCAGAAATCGCAGATGTGCTTTTGCAGGTTAATAATGGTGAAGTCATACGCACCTGTGAAATTTCACAGGTTACTTATGATAATACAGCTAGGTCGTTTCATGCGGTACTATATCTGACATTGGATTTTTCTACATATGAGGACATATCACCCGCGGGAGATAGTGTATCTAATGTTAATATTGATGTTAACAATAAGAAGATTGCCAATTGTAAAACCTTTAATGTAAAAGTAAAGAAAAGTACATATGACATTAAGGTTTATAACCAAGCTAAGCCTTTCGATACAGTTATGATAAAAACAGAATATACCATATATCTAAAAAGATTGGTTAGGTCGGCAGCTGATATTAACATAATTGATTTGACGGACTTTATGTTGACGATAAGTCAATATGAAACAGAAACAATATACACAGGCTGTAACGTTACAGCTTGTGAGGAAATTATGGATAACAACCGTTATACAGTGGAAAATATTACAATTACAGCAACAGGCAAAGGTATAAAGGGGGGCTGAATATGACCGATAAAGGTGATGTTGTTTATAGTTATGCAGACGAGGCTGTAAATTACGGCGAATACGGCGAAGGGATATCAGCTGTTTTTGAACAGGACAGCCGTCGTTATCCGTCGCATTTAAATGAGGAGGAGCAGGTGAAATGACAAATATGGCAAGTATGAGGTACAAGGGATACACATTACACCATAATCCCCAGACAGTAACTGTTACAAATGCAAAGGACATAAAAAAACATACTTTGCCGTATTTGTGTGGTATGGTTGAGGACTTTGCCAGACAGCCACAGGTAATATCAGGAGAGGGCGTTCTGTATGGTGATGATTGCTACGAACAGTTTAAAATGCTGTTAACGCTACAGAAGGAGTGTACCTGTGGTGTATTGTCTATGATTAATTTAGAACCAATATATGCAATGTTTACTTCCTTAACACAAATTAATGAGCCTGTAGATAACATATTAAGATATAAATTCACATTTACTGAAAGTACATTGGATAAACCAGCTGTAAACCTAACAGACAGTCGTTATTATACAGTGTCAGATGGTGAAACCTTGTGGGATATAGGGTACAAGGTTAATATACCTGTGGAAAAGCTTTTAGAGCTTAACCCTATAATAAGGCGGTGTGATGATATAAATGTGGGTGATATGGTGGTGTTGAGATGAATGTATTTGCAATAACAGAGGGTGGCGAGAAGGTTATGCTGCCACAGCCTGTTTCATTGTGCATTAATTGCGAGATAGATGTGCCTGCCGACGATATTACTATAACCTTTGCAATGAACAGCATTCCACCTTTAGCTTTTTTAACAGTAACAGAAAATGGCAGTAACATTTTTATGGGTATTGTTGATGAACAGGAAAAAACTATAGGGGCGGATGGCACATTAATAAAAATAACGGGACGAAGCATGGCAGCCTTATTGTTAGATAATGAGGCTAAACCAACAAACTATACTAATCTTTCTGATGAAGTACTGTTTTATAATCATATTGAGCCATATGGTTTAACAGGATTTTTAGGTGATGACGCTTCGTATATTGGTAATATGTCCATTGATAAGGGTGTTACACAGTGGCAGGTGGTTGAGGATTACTGTGGTAAAAAGTATAATACCGTACCTAGAATTAACGAGGAGGGTATTGCAGTGTTAAATGGCAGTATATCACAGAAAAAGCTTTTGTTTTCTAATACTGTAAAAAGAGGTATGCCATATGTGAGTTGTAAAATAAAGACTAAACGTCATAGCATGCTGTCACATATTTATGTAAGAACATCACCTGCTGACGGATACACCACAACATTAATAAACACCACAGCAGTGAAAAAGGGTGTGATGCGTAGGCGTTATCTAAATGTAGCAGATATGAAGGGAAGGACGCTGGATATAGGGGATAAGATGATAGAAAAAAGCAATCAAGGCAACCTGACAGTTACCCTGTGCTGTCCCTGCGGTGTTTTGGGGTGTTTAGGTGCTATGGCTACTGTTGATGATATAGCTGTGGAGAATGGGTCACAGCTGACGATTAGTAAGGTAAGATATGTGTTGTCCTCACAGGGGCAATACACATACCTTACGTTAAAGGAGGTACTATGTGGATAAATAAGAATATAGTAGATAGAACAGTCAGGAAAAATAAGCCTATGTGTGGTAAAGTGACGCAGACAGGGAACACTACGGTTAATATTCAGTCGGAAAAGCAGTGTGTGGAATTGCCTATCATAGCCCCCTGGGGTGTTGCGTATGTACCTAAGCCTGATACAACAACCGTGATTATGCCATTAGGTGATGGTGATGGATGTATAGGCACTGTGGTAGAGGACAGGGGACTAAAACCCGGTGAGGTTATGCTGTATTCGGCTGGTGGTGCAACACTTATACTGAAAAATGACGGTACAATAGTGGCTAACGGTAAGATAATAGCGTAGAAGGAGGTACAATGGATACAGCATTAAAAAATGGGGATTTTAATTTAGAAAATTGTGGCTCGCCATACTTGATTGATGATATTGAGGAAATTTTACAGCGAGCTACAATTGCGTTGACTGTAAAAAAGGGCAGCGATATTTATAACAGAGAATTTGGCAGTCAGCTATATATGGTGGATTTTAATGATAGCAGATGGGAAAGTACGGTAGAGCTATTAGTACGAGAGGCTTTAAAAAAGTTTGTGCCACAGGCAGATGTGTTATCTGTTACAGGTGATGTTATAGATGATAGACATAAGGTAACGGTTGTGATATGTGCCTGTGGAAAAGCTGGTGAAATTGAGGTGATTATTTAATGGAAAGCTACGATACAATTTTGAAGAGAATGAAAAGCAATTTTTTAGTAAAATGCGGTTTTCCTGCGGATAATGCATCTGACATTGCTTTGCGTATGGAGGTGCTGGCAGGTGAAATTTTTTCTGCGGGTTCATATTTGGAATGGATTCGCAATCAAATGTTTCCACAAACTGCACAGGGTAAGTATTTGGATTACCACGCACAGCTGCGGGGACTTACACGGAAATCTCCAATTAAATCTACAGTGTTACTTTATTTTTATGTTGCCAATGCTGTGGGAGCTACATTGGCAATTCCCAAGGGTACAATTTGTAGTACATCCGGGGATAAGGGCGTGCGGTTTATAACTACAGAGGATTCCTACATAGCCGCTGGTATGAAGGCTATATATGTTAGGGCAGAGGCTATGGAGTATGGTAATAGAGGCAATGTTGCCACAGGCACAGTTACAGTGCTAGTTACTCTGCCGTTAACTGATTTAAAGGTTACTAATACTACATTAGTGACGGTTGGCGTGGATGAAGAAAGTGATGACAGCTTGCGTAGGAGGGTTCTTAGCAGTATGTCTGATATTTCTAACGGTACAAACGGTGCATTTTATAAAAGCATTGCTTCTTCCTATAGTGGAGTGAATTCAGCAGGTGTAATACCTAGAAATCGTGGTAATGGTACGGTGGATGTGTTTTTAGGTGGTAAGGGTACTGCGGTGTCCTCTAGTGTAGTTGAAACAGTACAGTCCGGTATTAATAGCCTGCGTGAGATGAATGTTGATGTATTGGTGCAGCCAGCTACATTGCTGACGTATAACGTATATGTAGCCGTTAAGATAAAAACCGGTTTTGACATCGATGATGTGAGCGACAATATTTTGGCTAGGCTAAAAGAATATTTTGCAACACTTTTTGTAGGGGAAAGTGTGTATCTGTCTAACTTAGGTGAAATAATTTTTCATGTGGATGGTGTGGAGAATTATACATTTAACAGCTTATATACAAAGGATATGAAAATTGCTAATTCTCAGTTAGCGGTTGTGGATAAAATAATTGTTACAGAGGCTGGTGACTGGTCATGACAGCCTTACGGTCAATGATAAACAGCACACAGCCATTAGGCGTATATAATCTAGCGGAAAGCTCCTTGGTTTATAAGGAGTTATCAGTGTATGCCACCGCATTGGACAGACTAACGGAGCAGATATCCACCTTGGAGAAGGAAATCTTTGTGCAAACTGCTACGGATTTTGGATTATCAAGCTGGGAGGAGATATGGGGTCTGCCACGAACTGATTTATCAAACGAAAAGCGCAGAGAAATGATAATGTCACGTTGCAGTCTGAATTATAACGACTTTACGTCGTTATCTCTTAGTAAGCTGTTTAACGCAATCGCCTTTCCTGCAACTTTTGTTGAGGATGCAGAGCATTTTTGTTTGTATATAAGCAGTGACAAGAGTAAATATTCGATGCCACAGCGTCAATGGATAGCACAGCAGATTGAAGAATTTATACCTGCACATTTACAGGTGTATATAGATTTTAGAACTATTGATTGGGATGATATAGACAATAAAAAACATACATTCTATACAATGGACGGCATGGGGTACACATGGGAAGAAATAGAAAGCTACAGTGTATAATAAAGGGAGATGAAGTTTATTTATGAGTGCATCAGTAAAGACAGCTAACCTAGGTTTAAGTGCGTGGATAGGATCAGATAAGCCCACAAGGCTAGATTTTGTCAACGATAATCAAAAGCTAGATACAGCAGTAGGTAATCATATAAACAGTACAGCAGTACATTTGTCGGACAGCGACAGAGAGAGGTTGGAAACGCCATATGTTGTTGGCTACTACGGTGGTAATGGTATTAATAACCGCAGTATAACGTTGGATTTTGAGCCAAAGGCGGTTTTTGTTTATAAAAAAAATTCAGGTTCGGTTACAAAGGATACATCAGGAAATTTATTAATGAACAGTGGTATGGCAATAGCTATGCATAATGGTATAAACGGCGTAGCTGTCAGCGGTAATAATATTACCGTGGGACAAACAGGTACAGCGGTGGACGGTGTGTTATTTAACCTTAATGCCAGCGGTTCGCAATATGCTTATATAGCTTTTAAATAACAGAAAAAACGCCACCGAGATTCTTCGGTGGCGTTTATTAAAGGCTGTTTATTAGTTGTGATTGTTGCGTGACCTATTTTGGGTGTCGGGCTTAGTGCTTTGAGGATTGCTTTGTTTTACATGATTTCCTTGGCTGCGGTTTGCGTTATACCCGTTACGATTACTATTATTGCCGCTAGGTGTATTATTATATGGGTTGTGCTGTTGACTATACACTTCATTAATATTAATTTCTTTGGTATGCTCCTTAGATAAATAAGCTTGTGAACGTTGTGTTTGGTTTGAATAAGGTGTGGAGCGTCTTTGGCGTTGATTGTTCCTAACGGCAGCTGCGGCACGCTTTTTCTTTGATTGATATGTGAAGGTAACCACTGTTACAGTTATAACAGATATGGCGATAAGGGCAATACCTACATACAGCAGCCAAATGCTACCGTTGTCATCTGTGCTGGAATTATTGTTTTTAATAAAGTTAAAATCATCAGTACCATCTGCGGTTTCGTTAAAATTTAGTGCTAGCTTCCAATCGTCAGCATTTAATGTGCTGCTGTCAATAGAACTGTTAACAGAATACAGATTAGGGTTTGATGTTGGTGCTTGATAGTTTGGATCCTGTGTGCCGTATTGGTAGATATTGCCGTATTCATCACGCACAACGCTGTCTGTTGTGGATGACGAATCTGATCCAAAATTGTAGGAGCCGTTAATAACGCTGTTTCCCTGATTGTTATCAATGCTGTTATTATCGTTTATATTGTTGTTTCCACCTGTGTTGTTGTCAGGTGGTGTATTGTTTTGGTTGTTGTTATCGTCCACAATACCACCGGAGTTGTTGTCCTCGGGGATATCAGTATCAGGTGTGTTATCGCTAGTATGGTCACCAGTGTTATCACCAGTATTATCTCCAGTGCTGTCACCGGTGTTATCGCTGACAGAGGTATCTGGAATTACAACTGTATCATCAGGTAAAGCATATGCGGTTAAACAGCCAATAGATAACATCATTATGGTTGCTACCAAAATAGAAACCACCTTATATTTTGCTCGCACTATATATTCCTCCAATTTAATTATAAATTCTATTATGAACGGCTCGGTGTATTAAATCTGGGCGTTAGTATATGGGAACTGCTATGCTGCAGAATAAAAAAAGTTAGGCCTAGATACCTAAAACACGCCCTTTGATGCTACATATATAATACCATAAACGGCTAATGCTTTTCAACTGCAAAGAGATAATTTACAATTTATAAATAAAATTGCAAGGCAGCACAGCCTGCTACCTTGCAAAAAACATTTTAATATTATTATTGTGCAGATGAAGATGTAGTTTTTGATGAGCTGGCAGCTGGTTCTGTAGCATAGGTGATGAATTTTTCAGGACCGTATTTATCAATGGCTGCCTGATTTTTCTCACATTCTACTGCTTTTGCAGCTTCGTTCATATAATCGATGTAATCCTCAGCCTTCATTTTTACAAGAACCTTATAGTGCAGATCAGAATCACTGGATAGAGTAGAGGCTTTGTCTGTTATAGGTGCTTTATATAAGAAATAATAGCTAGCTTTGCTGTTGTCTGTGCCAACCTTAATTACCTGAGCCTGCTTTTCAGACATTTCGCCGTATGCTGTGATTACCTCATCACCTAAGCCAGAGTCTGCCAAAACAGCTACATCTGATTTTGAAGGATCAGTTGTTACGTTATAGTCGGTCATATACGCCTTTGCTTCGTCTTCAAATGTTGCTTCACCTTTGTTGATTGCTTCTGCATAGGTATCAAGGCTTGTTTTTATTTTAGCTATGTCCTCGTCGCTTTTAGCAGTGGAGGCAGCGTTTCCGCTTTCATCTGTTGTGCTGTTGTACAGCGGTACGGAAAAATAGCTGTAGTTTGTGTAATTGTCGGTAAAATATGTGGACAAATCACTTTCTGAAACAGCTTTTTCGCCACCTGTACCGTACATGGTTCTAAATATTTTTTCATATTTAGCAGACAGGACACCGTAAGCGTTTGTAAAGGATTCCTGAGAAACGCCATAGCCCTCCAGCAGGGTTTTGTTGTATGACCAACCGCTACTGGCATTTTGCTTAGCTGCTGCCAACTCCTCTTCAGTTAGTGATAAGCCCAGCTCACTAAACTTTTTCTCAACGTTTAAGTAGTTTTTACAGGCAAGGTCAGTTTCAGAGGCAATATAATCACGTGCGGTCATAGTTTCGTCATCATCATTTGTGAATTCTTCTGATAAGAAATCACCGTTAGAGTCGGAAACCTTTTTGCTTGCCTGCTGATAAGCACTGTACTCATAATAAATATACGTGCCTATTGATAATGTGGTTTGATCGTCCTTGTATGACCATGTCATATCTGCACCGCTACAGCCACAGGTTAAGACAGTTATAGCTGTTGCCAGCACAGCAGCCATAGTACATTTTAATTTTTTCATTTAATAAATCCCATTCCTTTCAAATGTTTGAAACGAAATAATTATACACTTTTTATATTTTTTTGTCTATAATTATATAATAAAATTCATATAAAATTCTTATAACTGATGATTTTACAGGTTTACAATCTCCTTTAGTGCATTTATAGGTGCTGTATTACTTTGTAATTTAATGGAAATATATGGCTTGCTGCCCGCGCTGAGCATTGCTCTGCCTTTATATCTAGTTAATATTTCACCAACAGAATTGTTACGGATATTTTTAATATATAGCAAAATGCTATTTTCCTGTTGCTTTATTTCGCAGATGCCTATTTGTGCGGCGGAATTTCTAACCAGTGCCACATCAATTAGTCCCATAACAGATTTTGGAATATCACCGAAACGGTCAATAAGCTCATCAATAACATCATTTGCATCGTCTTGGCTGCGAATATCTGAAATTCGTCGATATATATCAATACGTTGGCTTAGGCTGCCAATATAGCTTTCAGGAATATGTGCCTGTACCTGTACGTCTACTAAGCATTCTAATTCAGCTGAGGTGGTATCCTCTCCACGTTCCTCTTTTACAGCCTCGCCTAACAGCTTTAGATACATATCGTAACCAACATCCTCCATATGGCCATGCTGCTGGGCTCCTAAAACGTTGCCGGCACCACGTATTTCCAGATCACGCATTGCAATTTTAAAACCAGAGCCAAATTCGGTAAATTCCTTAATTGCAGCTAAACGCTTTTGTGATACCTCTGTTAGCACCTTATCCTTTACAAAGGTTAAATACGCATAGGCACGACGGGATGAACGTCCGACACGTCCACGCAGCTGGTGAAGCTGTGACAAGCCCATGTGGTCTGCGTTGTCTATAATTAATGTGTTGGCGTTTGGCAGATCCACACCTGTTTCTATGATAGTGGTACAGACTAGAACGTTTATCTCTTGCTCTAACATTTTTCGCCATACCTCTGACAGCTCATGCTCTGCCATTTTGCCATGACCCACGGCTATTTTGGCCTCTGGTATGTCCTTTTGAATTTTAGCGGCACGTTGTTCTATGGTTTCTACCTTGTTGTGGAGGAAAAAAACCTGACCGCCACGGCGCAGCTCCCTACGAATAGCTTCATTAATAACACTGTTGTCATATTCTAGTACATAGGTTTGTACGGGTCGTCGATCCTGTGGGGCTTCCTCTAAAACTGACATATCTCTAATACCGCTCATAGCCATATTTAGAGTACGTGGTATAGGGGTAGCAGACAGTGTTAAACAGTCAACATTCTTGCACATTTCTTTAAAACGTTCTTTTTGTGCCACACCAAAGCGTTGCTCCTCGTCTATTATGCACAGCCCTAAATCTCTAAATTCAATGTCCTTTGAAACCAAACGGTGTGTTCCTATGATAAAATCAATTTCACCACGCTTTAGCTTTTGTAAAATCTCTGTTTGCTGTTTAGGCGTTCTAAAGCGAGATAACAGCTCTATCCTAACGGGGAAGTCTTCAAAACGCCGAATGGCAGTTTGATAATGCTGCCATGCAAGTATTGTGGTGGGGCATAGCAATGCACATTGTTTAGAGTCTGATACGCATTTAAAAGCAGCACGTAGGGCAACCTCTGTTTTACCAAAGCCTACATCACCGCACAGTAGTCTGTCCATAGGTGCAGTGCGTTCCATATCGCTTTTAATTTCGTCGATACAACGGTTTTGATCGGTAGTTTCCTCATACTCAAATCTGGCATCAAAATTGTGCTGCCAGTCATTATCAGCAGGAAAAGCGTGACCCTTTGCCGACATACGTTGTGCGTACAAAGCGGTTAACTCCTTTGCCATATCCTTTACCGCTTTACGTACTCGTGTCTTAGCCTTTTGCCATTCGGTACCGCCTAGCTTGCTAAGCTTTACTCCTGCGTTTTCCCGTGGCCCTATATACTTGCTGACTAAATCTAGCTGTGTAACAGGCACATACAGCTTATCACCCTTTGCGTACTCCACCTTAATATAATCCTTGATAACACCATGCATATCTATTTTGTGTATGCCGCCAAACACACCTATGCCATGACTGGAGTGCACCACATAATCACCAACAGACAGCTCTGCCAGACTGTATATCTGCTGTGCGTTTTTTGGCTTGGATTTGCGTTTTTTTGGCGTGTTAAAAACTATACCGTGGGACAGCAGGGAAAAATGTGCAGTTGGGTACTCAAAGCCAGCTGACAGGCTGCCTTCCATAACGTAAATTTTACCAGGTAGTGGTTTAGCTATATCATCTACAAGTACAGCAGGATAATTTTTTTCTAAAAGCTCATCAGTTAACGATGCTGCACTGCGTTTAGTGCCAGCCAAAATAACAAAGGAGCTGTTTTTGGAAAAGTCCATCTCTAAATCTTCACATAGTATTTTTGTTGAGCCACCCCACAGTGACAGCTGCTTTACTGTGAAATTCACCATTTCTTTTAATGGCAGTTCAAAATTACCACGAGTAAAGTTGTCTAAAAATATTGTGGTGTGCTTACTGAAAAAGTCCCATACCTGACTTTTATCCAGTGAGTAGGTTTCAAAGCCACGGCACAGTGTGCCTGTTTCAAAATAGTCCTTTAAATCTTCGTTATTTTGCCAGATAACAGCATTTTGTCTGTCCATGACCTTTGTTTGTTCAGAAATAAAAATTATGTCATCTGTGATATAGTCCAGTATTGTTGCCGGCTGGTCATATATTAAGCCAATAAATTTATCTATTGAACCTATTTTTACATCATTACGCAGACTGTCTGCCTCTTGCTGTAAAATTTGTTTAGCCTGAGCTGTGTTTTTTCCCTTTAACAGTGATATTTTATGCTCTATTTTATCGGCAAGGTCATAGTAATCCTTAACAAGTATTTCAGTAGATGGTGTGATAGTAAGCTTTTCGATGTAGTCTGTCCTACGCTGAGTTTCAATATCAAAGGCGTTAATTGTGTCTACCTCATCACCCCAAAATTCTACACGAACAGGATAGTCCATATCAGGCATAAAGAAGTCTAGTATGCCGCCACGGTGTGCAAATTGTCCCGCACCCACCACTTGGTCGCAATGCTCATAGCCATTTATTGACAATGCTTGAATAGCCTCATCTATGGTTAAATGTTGACCGCCCTCCATAGTAATGGTTGCCCGTTTAAGAGCCAGTGGCGGTATTGTATATTGCGACAAGGCATCTATACATGCTATTACCACGTCGCAATCATTATTTAACATTTTAAGCAAGACATTTAAACGCTGATGCTCATATTCTCTTGACTGACCGTTGATGTCACGAAAAATAAAGTCACGCACAGGGTAGAATACCGCTTTTTTGCCCATTGCACATAAATCGGTAGCTAACACCTGTGCTTCATGCTCGTCACTGGCAACAACAAAGGCTCGTGTGTTAAGCTCCTGTGGCAGACTGTTAATAATATGGGCTTTATGAACTAATGCAAGTCCTGTTGCTGCAATGGCGCAGGGTCTGTTTTTCAATGCATTTAACATTGTTTTATATTCGGGAATTTGATTTATTATGTTATCTAAAAAATTCATAAGATTAATCCTTACTCATGAGTTATATAAGCTCATAGCTTTATCTATATTGCCGTTGATAATTTCCTCCACAGCGTTACAAGCGTTGCTGGCGGCTGTGTTTATGGCTTTCATATCGTCAGCTGTAAATTTTGAAAGCACCCAATCTGCTAACTGCCAGCGTGGGTTAGGCTTAGCACCTATACCTATTTTAATACGAGGAAATTTGTCACTGCCAGACAGTGTAATAATACTACGCATGCCCTTTTGACCACCGTCGCTGCCCTTTCGCCGTATACGTGTTTTGCCAACCTCCAAAGAAATATCATCAAACATTACAATAACCTTTTCAGGCGGTATTTTGTAAAACTGCATTGCCTGTACTACTGCTTCACCGCTGTTGTTCATAAAGGTTTGTGGCTTCATTAACAGTACACGATGACCAGTAATGGTACAGTTCCCAATTAGAGCCTTGTATTTTAATTTATTAACAGTGCAGTTGTATTTATTGCTTAAAAAATCCATAGCGATAAAGCCCGTATTGTGACGGGTGTTTTCGTATTGCTTTCCGGGATTGCCAAGACCTACAATAATATATTCTATACTGCCCTTTACTGTGGTAGCACTTTTGTTAAAAGGATTTATCATTTTTACACCTCTTCATTGGTCTGTTTTTTATGTAAATAACCCTTGTTACCAGTACAAGTGCTATTTTTATTTATTGTAATCATTAAATATATCTAGATACATAATTAGTTGGCTGTTTAATTTTCTATAGTCCAGTTAATATTATCCTAAGGCTTAATTAGATAATAGACAAATTTTGTGGAGCTTTTTTTACCATGCTGTGTTATGGTATCCCTCTGTATCGCAAAAAAAGCTTCACAAATTTTATAAGTTGTAGTATAAGTTATTAGTATTAATAGATTTGCTATAGTTGCCTTTTGGCTATTTTTATCAGACAAAAAATCAAGTTGTTTTTAACAACGGTGAAAAGGCGGCATATGCAATGCCGCCTATATATGAGTAATTATATTGTAGCTTAGCTAATCTTAGAATAATGTGGAAATCAGGCGAAAATGTTTGCAAATGGCTTGTCAGCATAAATTCTTTCAATAGCCTCTGCAAATACAGGTGCAACAGGAAGAACAGTGAATTTGTCAAGCATTTTTTCCTCTGATAGCGGAACAGTATCCAACAGAATAAATTCTTTTATTGGGCTTTTGTCAATTCTTTCAATAGCAGGGCCGGACAATACACCATGTGTTGCACAGGCTGTTACGCTGGCAGCACCACCCTTTTCAATAATGGCAGCGGCAGCATTACAGATTGTACCAGCTGTGTCTATCATATCATCTACCAGGATTACTTTTTTACCCTTAACATCACCAATAATATTCATAACCTCTGAAACATTTGCCTTTTGACGACGTTTATCAACAATGGCTAAAGGACAACCAATTTTAGCAGCAAAGTTTCTAGCTCTTGTAACTGAACCTAGGTCAGGGGATACTACTACATAATCGTCTGTGTTTGTGCCGATTCTTTCTTTTAGATGAGCCGCTAGTAGTGGTTGACCTACTAGATGGTCAACGGGAATGTTAAAGAAGCCCTGAATTTGAGCTGCGTGTAAATCCATTGTTAGAATTCTATCAGCACCCGCAGTTGTGATAAGGTCAGCTACAAGCTTAGCAGAGATTGGATCTCTTGCCTTTGACTTTCTGTCCTGTCTGGCGTAACCAAAATAAGGAATAACTGCTGTAATTCTGGCAGCTGATGCACGCTTCATAGCGTCAATCATGATTAATAGCTCCATTAGGTTGTCATTTACTGGGTAGCAAGTTGACTGTACAATAAAGCATTCTGAGCCACGAACTGATTCGTGCAGAGAAACGGAAATTTCTCCGTCACTAAATGTACAGCAGTCAGACTTGCCCAGCGGTAAACCCAAACAGCCAGCAATAGCAGTGGCTACGCTTTTATTTGAGCTACCTGTAAAAATTTTAATGTCTTTCCCGTGAAAATTCATTTGTTTAATCCCCCTGTTTATTTAACACACCGAAAAGTGTATCGGTTACAATAAATTTGTTATATGTGACTTTCAAAGCCTGAAAGAAAACATCAATATGGATATTTGTCGTATTTTGCCTTTGCTATGTCGTTTAACTCTGCCAGCTGAGCAGGGTCGTTGGCCCCCAGCACAGCATCGCTGGAATCTGCCATAAATGCCTGTGTGCTTTTACCCTCATCAATAAGTAGCTTGATAGCATCTGGCAGGTAATATTCACCAGCCTTGTTATTAGATGTGATTTTATTTAAAACAGACAACAAATCCTCGCTGTCGAACCAATAACCGCCCGAATTCACTTCATGGATTTTAAGTACGCTTTCGTTGGCATCCTTATGCTCTGTAATGGCTGATAAATCTCCGTTTGCGTTTCTTACTATTCTGCCGTAACCTGTAGGGTCATCTACGTTAGCAGAGATAACGGTTGCACTGCTGTTTTTATCATTGTGAAGCTGTAAAGCACCTAAAATTGTTTGGGTGTCCATAAAGGGTGCATCCCCGTTTAGTATAACTACGTCACCCTTGTGGCTGTTTAAAAAATCCTTAGCCATCATAACAGCGTGACCAGTGCCTAAACGTTGGGACTGATAAACTGTGTCAATAGGGTAGTCCAGTGTAGCAATGTAATCCTCTATACATTCCTTTTTGTAGCCCTTAACAACGCAAATGTCCTTTATGCTGCCCTTTCTTAGGGCATCAATAACCCACTGAAGCATAGGCTTATCCAAAACCTGTGATAAAGTCTTTGGTTTGTCAGACTTCATACGAGTTCCTTCGCCGCCTGCCAAAATGATTGCACTTAGCTGTGGCATAAATCAAGCTCCTTCTTATTCAATTAAATATATTACTCATTAGTAACAGTCTTTTATATTATCTCACAGAAATTGTAATTTTCAAGCCTTTTTACAGGAAATATGACTTTTTATAACAAATTTATCGTTTTGTACAGTAAAACTAAATAAATATTCTTTTAAATTAGTTTGTTTTTATTTGAAAAAAATTACAAAAAAGGTGTAGATATTTTTCCTAGTATTTGATATAATAGGGCGTAGACTTAAAAAAGTCGTCAAACAAAATATGTTTTTGGCAGTTTTTTCTGCTATAAAACATTATATTATTAGGAGGTATTTTCCAATGAGCCACAAGTATGTTTATCTTTTCTCAGAGGGCAATGAAACCATGAGAGAGCTTCTTGGCGGTAAAGGTGCAAACCTTGCCCAAATGGTAAGCTTGGGTATGCCAGTTCCTCAGGGCTTTACAGTAACAACTGAAGCTTGCACACGTTACTATGAGGATGGCAAAATGATCGCTGCTGATATTGAAGCAGAAATCTATGAGAATCTTGCAAAGGTTGAAGAAATCAACGGCAAGAAATTTGGTGACACACAAAATCCACTATTAGTATCTGTACGTTCAGGCGCTAGAGCATCTATGCCTGGTATGATGGATACAATCTTAAACCTAGGTCTTAATGATGATGTTGCAGCGGGTATGATTGCTGGCAACCCAGACCCTAAGTTTGAGCGTTTTGTTTACGACTCTTATCGTCGTTTTATTCAGATGTTCTCTGACGTTGTTATGGAAATCTCAAAAAAGCGTTTTGAGGTTATCATTGACGAGGTTAAGGATGCAAAGGGTGTTAAGAACGATATTGAACTAGACACAGAGGATATGAAAGAGCTTGTTAAGCGTTTCAAAGCCTTCTACAAAGAAGAAAAAGGTGTTGACTTCCCAACTGACCCTAAGGAGCAGATGATGGAATCAGTAAAAGCTGTTTTCCGTTCATGGGACAACCCTCGTGCAAACGTTTATCGTCAGATGAACGATATTCCTTATTCATGGGGTACTGCTGTTAACGTTCAGCCAATGGTATTTGGTAACTTGAACGAGAATTCTGGTACAGGCGTTGCATTTACCCGTGACCCAGCTACAGGCGAAAACGGTCTGTTTGGTGAGTATCTAATTAACGCACAGGGTGAGGACGTTGTTGCTGGTGTTCGTACACCTAACCACATCTCACACCTAGAGCAGGATATGCCAGAGGTTTACAAGCAGTTTGTTGACATTTCAACAAGACTAGAAGAGCATTACAGAGATATGCAGGATATGGAGTTTACTATTGAAAATGGTACACTGTATATGCTACAAACAAGAAACGGAAAAAGAACAGCAGCTGCTGCTCTAAAAATTGCTGTTGACCTAGTTAATGAAGGCAAAATCACAAAGGACGAGGCTGTTCTGCGTGTAGAGCCTAACCAGCTGGATGCACTTCTACACCCACAGTTTGACGCTAAAGCACTAAAGGCTGCTACTGTTATTGGTACAGGTCTAGCTGCTTCTCCAGGCGCTGCCTGTGGTAAGGTTGTATTTTCAGCAGAGGATGCTAAGGAATGGGCTGCAAAGGGCGAGAAGGTTGTTCTTGTTCGTTTGGAAACATCACCTGAGGATATTGAGGGTATGGTAGCTGCTGAAGGTATTCTAACTGTTCGTGGCGGTATGACATCTCACGCAGCTGTTGTTGCTCGTGGTATGGGTACTTGCTGTGTATCTGGTTGTGGCGATATTAAGATTAACGAGGATGCTAAAGAGTTTACTCTTGGCGGAAAAACTATTAAAGAGGGTGACTATATCTCTCTAAATGGTTCAACAGGTAACATCTACGGCGAGGCTGTTGCTACAACAGACGCAGCTATCGTTGGTGATTTTGATACATTGATGGCTTGGGCTGATGCTGCTAGAACTCTAAAGGTTAGAACAAACGCTGATAACCCAAGAGATACAGAAACAGCTGTTAAGTTTGGTGCAGAGGGTATTGGTCTTTGCCGTACAGAGCATATGTTCTTTGAGGGCGACAGAATCAAGGCTATCCGTGAGATGATCGTTTCTGACACTAAGGAAGAGCGTGAAATTGCATTAGCTAAAATTCTTCCATATCAGCAGGGTGACTTTGAGGCTATGTACAGAGTTCTTGAGGGTCGTCCAATGACAGTTCGTTTCTTAGATCCACCTCTACATGAGTTCGTTCCTACAAAGGAAGAGGACATCGTAGAGCTAGCTGGAGAAATGAAGATTTCTGTAGAAAAGCTAAAGGATATTATCTCTGGTCTACACGAGTTTAACCCAATGATGGGTCATCGTGGATGCCGTTTGGCTGTAACATATCCTGAGATAGCTGAAATGCAGACAACAGCTGTTATTAAGGCTGCTATTGCTGTTAATAAAGAGCATCCAGAGTACAACATTGTTCCAGAGATTATGATTCCATTAGTTGGCGAAGTTAAAGAGCTTAAGTTTGTAAAAGACTTTGTTGTTGCTACAGCAGACAAGCTAATTGCAGAGGCTGGAGTAGAGATGGAATATCACGTTGGAACAATGATTGAAATTCCTCGTGCTGCTTTAACAGCTGATGAGATTGCTAAGGAAGCGGAGTTCTTCAGCTTTGGCACCAATGACCTTACTCAGATGACATTTGGCTTTAGCCGTGATGACGCTGGTAAGTTCCTACAGAGCTACTACGAGAACAAGATTTATGAGTCAGATCCATTTGCTAAGCTAGACCAAATTGGTGTTGGCAAGCTTGTTAAGATGGCAGCTGAAATGGGTCGTGCTACACGTCCTAACATTAAGCTTGGTATCTGTGGCGAGCATGGTGGTAACCCACCAACAATCGAATTCTGCCATAATGTTGGCTTGAACTATGTTTCTTGCTCACCTTTCCGTGTTCCAATCGCTCGTTTAGCTGCTGCACAGGCTGCGCTAAAAGAGAAGATGGCAAAATAATTTCTGAATTGTTAATGTGCCTTGTAGCACAAACAATCAGTTGATTTTGACAATATTAAGTCCACTGTCGTTTTGCGATGGTGGACTTTTTTTGCAAATCTTTATAAAGCACTGTGATTTTTTATCCAATATCATAAATTTGGGTAGCCTGCCGTTCCATATAATCAAAGCAAGAACAGAGGTGCTGTTTATGAAGAGAAATACAAGGCATCACGCATATTGGGATAGTCTTAAGCCAATGGGGATGCTGATATTATTAATTGTGCAGGGGATGCATCAAAATTTACTATATTGTGGAAGGCTTTATTATTCTGACCCTTGCAGATGTTGGTGCATTACCTTTGTAAGAGAAATTTTTGATATCTATTGCAGGGTAAATAAAAAGGTAGCTTATCCCCAAAGGATAGGCTACCGCATATATAGTAGACAATTTAAATTTTCTTTTGTGTGGCATTTCACAGCATAAAGCAAAGGTGTCGCTTATTAGCTTTATCATTATTTTGATTTAACAATACAATTAATTGTATCTAATACCAATGCAAACAGAATGACACCTAAGAAGAAATACTGAAAGTTAGCAAAGATATTTGAAATAAAATTCCCCTCTTTAGCAAACAGTGCAGAAACGCTTAATATAAATTCTTGATTCATAATTTTATCATTAGACATCCACCAAAAAGCTGAAATGGCTGAAAAGATATTCGTTATTATGGTTGCAATCATAACCCTTTTATTGTAACGACCTTCAAGCAGTTTTATAATTTCTCTAATGACTCCCATTGCTGTAAATAACAAAATTATATACCATGTCCCTTTAATGACATCAACATTAAATATAGGGATAATTCTTGTTGGAGAGTCTACTATTGCACCAAAAATCTGTGGAGCTGTTATAAATATAACAAAAAATAATATCAATATAGCAATCTCAAAAATTGATTCTTTTTTAGATAAAACTTGTTTTTTATTTGGTACAGCAGGCAAGTTGTTTAGATCAAATTCATTGCCTATATTAATACCCTTATGGTAAAAAACAGCGAATATTAATGTTACAAACGCAAACGCTGAAATAAGACCGAACCATAGCATTGAAAACCAACTTAGGACATTTTCATACCATATTGCGTTAGGCGTTGTAATTTGAATGATTAGAGCAGAAAGAGTCATTCCAAAAGCAACGCATACTAAAACTATTTTTAATACTAACTTGTAGGTAGAATAATAAGGCGAACCAATTAAGCATTTTTTGCCGTCAACATCATATTTTTCGTATAGCTCATTAGGTGAACCAATCTCATTTAAAACTATGCAAATATCTTTTTCAGTAGGAACAACTTCACCACAGCGTTCAGTAAGCATATCTTCAATTAAGCCACTTAACTCACTTGCTACATCGTCCTTCATGTTGTTTGGAAGTCTTTTTGTAACTGCATATATATATCGGTTTACTAAATCGTTTTTCATAATTAATCCTCCAATAAAATATCAAGATTTTTTGAAAACTCTTTCCAATATTTTGTTATTTTTTCAAGCACAATAGCACCATCTTGTGTTATTTGATAATATTTCCTAGGTTTTGCTTCCCCTGTATCCCATTCACTTTTTAGTAATCCTTGTGATTCTAATCTTCTCATTAAAGGATAAATTGTGTTAGCTTCGATTGATATATTACAATTTTGAAGTGCTTTCACAAGGCTGTATCCATACATTTGCTTTTTTAATTGGCTCAATACTAATATTATAAGAGTTCCTCTTCGCAACTCTAAAATCAAGCCTGAAACGACTTCATCATAATTCATTTCGATTCTTCCTTCTCCTTATAATTCATCACACTATACTGTGTATATATATAATAGTGTATGACACACAGCATGTCAATAGAAAAAATGAAGTTATTCTCATAACTTCAACAAATATGTAGTTCCCAATTATACGCTGAAATGAATGTGACAGGATAACGGAAATAATATTTATGCCAGCTTGCTGGCTTTTTACAGCATAAAGCAAAGGTGTTGCTGATTTTGTTTATACTATTTCCAAAGACGGTGTTGGAGTTAGCAAATATAATTTCTATTTTTATGCATATGTTTGTTGGCTTTTAAAAGTCCAAAAGCAAGCAAACACATAAACATATATATTATAATTCCTATAATTGCGGAATAGACCAATGAGATTTGCTCTGGAGTCACAAAGCCATATACGAATGCTCCTGTAAAATTACATTGTATGTAGTCGAATAATAGATATAAAATTATCAATATTGGTGCTATTAAAATATGTTTTATTTTCTTATTTGTATCGTTACAGAAAAACAAATAACAGGCTACAAATAAAATTGGATTTATAACATGCAGAAAGAAAAATGCACCGCTAAAATTAAATTTGTAAAATCCTGACAAACTTCCGATGCACACGAAAAAAACTACAAGTATACATAGGCATATATTTAAGTACAAGTTTGTAGGTAAGCTTTTTTTACTTATATTCAATATTCCGTCAATAAGCAAAAGTATTCCTCCCAGCATATTTGATATACAAGTAAGTTCAATCAAATATTGCGGTTCAGGGATATACCCAACCAGCACTGTCACGATCATAACAAGTCCTGCAAAAATCTTAAAAATACTTTTAAGCATTATAATTCCCTCTCTTGTCTTATTCGCCAAATTCAGATTAAGCTAATATAAATGAGCTTTGCGTTATACGCTGAAACGAATGTGACAGGATAACGGAAATAATATTTATGCCAGCTTGCTGACTTTTTACATAGCACCTTGGCTTTGTGAATAGTTAGATTTGTCAATTAGCTCTTTTACATATTTTATCATATTTATTTCATACCTTCAACCTATAAGGTGTGAACACGGAAATGGTTTGAAAAAATGCTGAAAACAAATTACTTGTCGAAAGGGGGCTGTAGGCAGGTGAGAAAACTAAGTCGTAGAAAATCTTGAAAATGTCATAAACACCTGTAACGATAAGCTGACGTAAATATGGTGGCTTATTACCCAACCCACACAGAATTTAAGGGTGTCACTATGTGGGATGATTATTCTATTGTTATATCAAAGGTAAGTATTTATAAAAAATCATTGTAAATCCTAAAAAAATGGCAGCAGCTATTGTGAAAAAAATATAAAATATTTTGTTAAGAAAAATGCACATATCACTTTTTGCATAAATCTAATATAAAACAATTACAATATTTTGAGCAATTAAAGCATTAAATTGCCCTAAGTTATTGACATTTTAGCTAAATTAAAGGATAATAGTAGAACAATATGTTAAAGTATTAACATAAGCATATCTGGATATTTTATTATATTCTGTTATATTAATTTACAAGAAGGAGGATGATTATCATGGGTTATACGATTGCACAAAAGATAATCAAAAATCATCTATTAAGTGGTGAAATGACTGTAGGCAGTGACATAGGTCTGCGTATTGACCAAACCTTAACGCAGGACGCCACAGGTACAATGGCTTATTTGGAATTTGAGGCTATGGGTGTACCACGAGTAAAAACGGAAAAAAGCGTAGCATATATTGACCATAATACTTTGCAAACAGGCTTTGAAAATGCGGATGACCATCGTTTTATACAAACTGTTGCTAAAAAGCACGGTATATTTTTCTCACGTCCTGGTAATGGCATTTGTCATCAGGTACAGCTGGAGCGTTTTGGCATACCAGGCAAAACATTAATTGGTTCTGACAGCCACACACCCACAGGTGGCGGTATTGGTATGTTGGCTATGGGTGCAGGCGGTTTGGATGTAGCTGTTGCTATGGGCGGTGGTGCTTACTACATAACAATGCCCAAAATGGTTAGGGTTAATTTGACTGGCAAGCTACAGCCCTGGGTTTCCGCTAAGGATGTAATTTTAGAGGTTCTTAAAATTATGTCTGTTAAGGGTGGCGTAGGCAAAATTGTTGAATACGGTGGCGAGGGTGTAAAAACTCTAACAGTGCCAGAACGTGCAACAATTACAAATATGGGCGCAGAGCTTGGTGCTACTACATCTATCTTCCCATCTGATGATGTTACAAAGGCATTTTTAAAGGCACAGGGCAGAGAAGCTGACTGGGTAGAGCTTTCCTCTGATGCTGATGCTAACTATGATGAAATTATTAATATTGACCTGTCAGCCTTGATTCCTATGGCTGCTTGTCCTCATAGCCCAGATAATGTTAAGTCTATTGAGGAAATTGGTCGTAAAAAAATTGATCAGGTTTGTATTGGTTCATGTACAAACTCATCTTACTTAGATCTAATGAGAGTAGCCGCTATTTTAAAGGGAAAAACAGTATGCCCAAGCGTTAGCCTGTCTATTGCACCAGGATCTAAGCAGGTGTACAATATGCTTGCACTTAACGGTGCGTTAGGTGATTTGATTGCTGCTGGTGCCAGAATACTAGAGTGTGCCTGCGGCCCTTGCATTGGTATGGGACAGTCACCAAATTCAGCGGGTATTTCTTTAAGAACCTTTAACAGAAACTTTGAAGGTCGTTCTGGTACAGCTGATGGTCAAATTTATTTGGTTAGCCCAGAAACTGCAGCAGCCTCTGCTTTGGCAGGTGTATTCTGTGACCCTAGAACCTTAGGTGAAGAATGTGTTATTCCAATGCCGGAAACCTTCCTAATTAATGATAATATGGTTGTGCCTCCAATAGAAGCTGACAAAATGGACACAGTTGAGGTTCTAAGAGGACCAAATATCAAGCCATTCCCTGCTACTGCTCCTTTGAATGACACAATTAATGCAAAATGTTCTTTAAAGGTTGGTGACAACATTACAACTGACCATATTATGCCAGCAGGTGCAAAGATACTGCCACTTCGTTCAAATATTCCGGCTATTTCTGAATATTGCTTTACAGTATGTGACAAGCAGTTCCCTGCACGTGCTAAGGAAATGAAAGAAAGCGTTATTGTAGGTGGTGTAAACTACGGTCAAGGCTCTTCCCGTGAGCATGCAGCTTTAGCACCGCTATACTTAGGCGTAAAGGCTGTTGTGGTAAAAAGCTTTGCTCGTATCCACCGTTCTAATTTAATTAATGCTGGTATTTTGCCTTTAACCTTTGCAGATGAAGCTGATTATGATGCTATTGATTTGTGTGATGAATTAACACTGCCAGACGTTAAAATGTGCGTTGAAAACGGCACTGATATTGTTATAGAAAACAAAACAAAGGGTACAAGCATTGTAACTAAATGTGACCTAACGGACAGAACAAAGGCTATTATCTTAGCTGGCGGATTGCTGAACTATACTAAAGAAAATTCTTAATTGTGAGTTAATAGGATAGGAAATATAATTTTAAGGGAGTTGTTTCCATTGGCAAAGATTACTATGAAAACACCATTGGTTGAAATGGACGGCGACGAAATGACCAGAATCATCTGGAAGATGATAAAGGACATTTTGTTAACACCATATATTGACCTAAACGTAGACTATTATGACCTAGGCTTGAAGCATAGAAACGAAACTAACGATCAGGTTACTTTTGACAGTGCTGAGGCTACAAAAAAATATGGTGTAGCCGTAAAATGCGCTACAATTACACCAAACGCAGAGCGTATGACCGAATATGACTTAAAAGAAATGTGGAGGTCACCTAACGGTACTATTCGTGCTATTTTAGATGGTACTGTATTTAGAACCCCCATTTTGGTTAATGGTATAACACCTTTTATTCCTAGCTGGAAAAAGCCTATTTGCATTGCTCGTCATGCCTATGGTGATGTTTACAAAAACTCTGAGATGCAGGTAAAGGGCGGTTCAAAAGCGGAGCTGTGTGTAACTAACCCAGACGGCAAAGAGGAAAGAAAGCTTATCCACGATTTCAAGGGTGACGGTGTTATTCAAGGTATGCATAACCTAGATAACAGCATTGAAAGCTTTGCTCGTTCTTGTCTAAACTATGCTTTAGATGTAAAGCAGGATGTATGGTTTGCGTCTAAGGATACAATTAGTAAAATATATGACCACCGCTTTAAAGATATCTTTAATGAAATTTTTGAAGCAGAATACAAGGAAAAATTTGCTGAGGCTGGTATAGAGTATTTCTATACATTGATTGATGATGCGGTAGCCAGAGTTATCCGCAGCGAGGGCGGATATATTTGGGCTTGTAAAAACTATGACGGTGACGTTATGTCAGACATGATTGCTACTGCCTTTGGCAGCTTGGCTATGATGACATCTGTACTGGTATCACCTACTGGTGTGTACGAGTATGAGGCTGCCCACGGCACAGTACAAAGACATTATTACAAGCATCTAAAGGGAGAAAAAACATCTACAAACAGTGTAGCAACATTGTTTGCTTGGACTGGCGCTTTAAGAAAAAGAGGAGAGCTGGACAACACTCCTGACCTATGCGATTTTGCAGATAAGCTGGAAAGAGCAACTATACAAACTATTGAGGATGGTGTTATGACGGGTGATCTTGAGCTGTTGTCAACATTGCCAAACAAACAAAAGGTAGATACAGAAACCTTCTTAGTAGAGATTAATAAACGTTTGCAAAAATTAATGGCATAAGCTATAATATACATTAATGCTTTGCAGCGGCAGCGTAACAAAATGGACAGTGGCATATTTCACATTGCCCTGTCCTTTTTGAAGTTTATACATATGGGTATGGTGATGTAAAATGAGTAGAAAAGAGAATATTTCTTCTTCTGTTATTAAAAGACTTCCACGGTACTATCGTTTTATGTTAGAGCTAAAGGCTCAGGGTGTAGAGCGTATTTCTTCAAAGGAGCTTGCCAACATGATGCGACTTACTGCATCACAGGTTAGACAGGATTTTAACTGTTTTGGCGGCTTTGGTCAACAGGGATACGGGTATAGCGTTAACCAGCTACATGATGAGATAGAAAGCATACTGGGGCTTGATAGTAAATATGGCACCATACTTATTGGCGTTGGTAACTTAGGACGTGCCGTTGCTGCACATATGTCATTTGAGGAACGTGGATACTCCCTAGAGGCTATTTTTGACCAAAACAGCAAGCTGTGGGGTGAGAAAATCCGTGATATACAGGTGCAATCAGCAGAGCATATAGAGGATTTTTGTAATAAGCATCACCCAAAGGTGGCTATTTTGTGTATACCAAAGGAAGCCGTAGGGGATATAGCCAAGCGTTTGTATGCTTGTGGTATTAGGTACTACTGGAACTTTAGCCATTATGATTTATCTGTGGACTATGATGATGTAATAGTAGAAAATGTACATATGAGTGATAGCCTGATGATACTGTGCTACCAGATTTCTGAAAAAGAGGGCAATTTGGATTAAACCCTAATGACCCTGTACTAAATGCAATAGCGAAAAATTACAAAGCCTTTCATGCTTTAATGATTTAAAATTAATTATTTGTAAATATTATATATTGCAGAATCACAAAAAACCACGTATGAATGTATCGACCCTAAAAAGTTAGACCTGAAAACTAACTTTTTAGGGTCGGTATTTTATTGGATTTATAGTATAGCAGGATTTGTAAATTAAAGTATGCACTAGGTATGAGGGGGTAGGGGATAAAGCCTCCTCATTTGAAAAATCACAATTCGACAACATGAAACCCATTATAATTATTGGAAAAAGTCTTTTTTAAAGGGATACCACTTTTATAATAATTATCAACACATTGCAGAAAGTCAGCTGTAATAACCTCACCAGGGACAATGAGCGGTATGCCCGGTGGATACGCCCATACATATTCGCCTATCACTTTTCCCACAGCTTTATTAGCAGGTACTATTGACCCTTTACAGGATAAAGCTTTCGTAATAGTGGTTTTCATAGGTGGTATAGGAGGAACTGATAGGGCAGCCGAGGACAGTATTGCTTTACAGTCTTGGTCTATTGCCAACAAAGCCCTTGAAAGGATATCTAAGCTTTCTGGTCTTTCAAGCAAGCCGGTCATGGCAATGGCATATGTGTTGCTTGCCATCTCCAGCTCTATTTTATAATTGTTTCTTAGTATATGCATTAAAGCAGTACCACTAAGGTTAGTGTCTTTAGTTGAAATTACAATTTTGCTTCTGTCAAATTTATAAAGGCAGGTGTGATTATTTATAGAGTCCTCTCCATGACACAAAATTTTTAGCTTTTTTATTTTCCTCATACTATTATCAAATTCTTGCAGATTACATTTCCAGTTATCAAACAGCAGACGACCCTGTTTAGATATAAGATTAACGCAGCCGTCAATAGATGACATTAGTAAATACGATGGACTGCTTGTTTCAAAGATACCTAGCTCATAGGCAAAATCAGAGGATGAAATTAAATTGCCGTTAATATGTGCAAGAGCGGTTTGTGTTAAGGACGGCAACGTTTTGTGTAGGCTTTGTATTACAATGTCACCGCCACCGTTTACTGCACCACCGTTAAAATAATCGCAATGGTCTAGGTGGCTGCCGTGGGCTTCATCCACCAAAACAGGTATATGGTAGCTGTGTGCTATGGCAGAAATGCTGTTTATATCACTGATAACACCCTCATAGGTTGGGCTGGTAAGTATAACCAGACGTATGCTTGGGTGTGCTAATAGGGCTTTTTCAATCTCTACAGGGTCAATTGAGGAGTAAATTTCAAAGGAATCATCAACAGCAGGTGCTATAAAATAAGGGTGCAGTCCGCACAATTCGATGGCATGATATACAGCCTTGTGACAGTTACGGGCTACCAGTACACTGTCACCATAGCTTGTAGCACATCGTATGCCGCTTAG
>CZCA01000054.1_pt2 | contig 39271 bp, 26 predicted proteins | sample 591981 | NCBI WGS metagenome assembly CZCA01 (sample SAMEA3556810, study PRJEB10932) | anaerobic digester metagenome | reverse complement strand
TTGACCGAACGCTTCTACGCGCAGATGCAGCTTATCCGGCGCACGGAGCAGACCTTTTTTGACCTCTACAGTCGCGGCCTGATGGCGGGGACGGTGCACACCTCGATTGGACAAGAGGCGTGCGCAGTCGGCGTGGTCAATGCACTGGATCGCGCTGGCGATGTGATCTTTTCCAGCCATCGCGCCCACGGACACTTTCTGGCGTATTGCGACGACGTGGAGGGGCTGGTCGCCGAGTTGCTGGGACGGCGCAGCGGCGTCGTCGGCGGCATCGGCGGCACGCAGCATCTGCACACGCGCAATCTCTACACCAACGGCGTGCAGGGTGGCATCGTCCCCAACGCCGTGGGCGCCGCCTTTGCCGAAAAGCACAAACAGAGCGGCGCCATCGTCACCGTCTTTCTGGGCGACGGCACGCTGGGGCAGGGCGTCGTCTATGAGAGCATGAACGTGGCGTCGCTGTGGTCGTTGCCGTTGCTCTTTGTGCTGGAGGACAATCAGTACGCGCAGAGTACGCACCGCCGCGACGAGCACGCCGGGGCGCTGGCGCAGCGAGCGCAGCCCTTCGGCATCGAATGCGCCGAAATCGAGGCAGACGATGTCTTTGCCGTCTACGCCGCTGCGCAGCACGCCGTGGCGCACGTGCGCAGCCAGAATCGCCCCTTTTTTCTCACCCTGCACACTTACCGCCTGGCGCCGCACAGCAAAGGCGATGACACACGCAGCGCCGAAGAGCTACAACGTTACTGGGCGCGCGACCCGCTGGCGCGCCTCGCCGCTGCCCTGCCCGACGCGCAGCGCAACGTCATCGACGCAGCCATTGAAGCGCGGCTCGCAGATGGAGTCACAACAGCGTTGGCAGATGAGATGGCAGGATCATGCGATCGGGAGATTCGAGATTCGAGATTGGAGATTAGCGCACACCACTCGCCCACTCGCCCATTCGCCCAATCTCGCAATCTCCAATCTCCAGTCTCCAATCTCCAGTCTCCAATCTCCTACCTCGAAAGCCTCCGCCAATCCCTGCACGACATCCTGGCACAGGACGCCACCACCGTCGTGCTGGGCGAAGATATCCTCGACCCTTACGGCGGCGCGTTCAAGGTGACAAAAGGGCTGTCCACGCGCTTTCCCGACCGTGTGCGCACGACGCCGATCTGTGAGGCGACGATTGTGGGCATGAGCGTAGGCATGGCGCTGCGCGGGTTGCGTCCCATCGCCGAGATCATGTTTGGCGACTTTGTGGCGCTCGCCGCCGACCAGATCGTCAACCATGCCGCCAAGTATCCGGCGATGTACAACGGCCAGGTCGCTGTCCCGCTGGTGATCCGCACACCGATGGGCGGCGGGCGCGGCTACGGCCCCACCCACAGCCAGTCGCTCGAACGACTCTTCTTCGGCATCCCCCATCTCAAGATCGTGGCCGCCTCGCATCTGCACGATGCCGGCGCGCTGCTGCGTCAAGCCGTCGCCGACCCGGAGCCGGTGATTTTTGTGGAGCACAAGCTGTTGTATCCGATGGGGTTGGTGCGTGGAGAAAGTGGGAAATTAAGAGATTGGGAGGCTGAGAGATTGGAGATTGAAGATTGGTGGCGTGCGGCGGATGGCGTCGTGCAGGTGGCGGAGGCGGTGGATCGGAGCGGGTATCCAGTGGCGCTGGCGCGCAATTATGGCGACGGCGCCGCGCCCGACGTCACGGTGATTGCCTACGGCGGGATGAGCCGGCTGCTGATTCCCCTGCTGACCGAGATGGCGGCGGAAGAGATTCGTGTGTTGGCTTGTCTACCGGCGTGTATCAGCCCGCTGGACGCAGCGCCGCTGGCATGGGCGGCGGCGCAGAGTGGACGGGTGCTCGTGGCCGAGGAAAGCCCGGTCGCGTTCGGTTGGGGCGCAGAGGTGGCGGCGCAACTACACGCCCAGGTTGGCGACCATCTGCACGCGCCGGTCGTGCGCATCGGCGCTGCGCCAACCGTCATCCCGGCGGCGAAAGCGCTGGAGGACGCGGTGCTGCCTTCGCAGGCAATGCTCACAGCCGCGCTCTTTGATCTTCTCGCCACCACTTGATTGAACGAGGAACGTATGAGTCAATTCGTCGCAATCTACCTGCCCCAATCCGGCCCCAACGACACCACAGCCACGCTCATCGAATGGACAAAGGCAGCCGGCGATCACGTCGGTCGTGGTGAGATCGTCGCTGTGGCGGAGACCACCAAGAGCGTCTTCGAGATCGAGGCGCCGCAAACCGGCTATCTCTATCCGTTGGCGGAGAGCGGGCAGGAAGTTGAGGTTGGCGCTGTGATCGCTGCGGTGAGTGAAACCGCCGCGTCCCTCGCGGCTGCGCAGGCATGGCTGGCGGCGCAGGAAAGCCAAGCCGCACGCCGCGCGACAGCACCCACGCAGCCGCCAGCTGCGGCTGAGATGCGCAAGCCCGCCACCAAAAAAGCCGAACTCCTGGCGCAGCGCCATCAGATCGACCTGACGCAGGTGCCCGCCGCCGGCGACCGCATCACTGAGGCGGATGTGCTGGCGTATGTGGAAGGGGCGAGCGGCGAGCAGCGAGCGGCGGAACCCAAGCCGTCCACCTCCCCACTTCCCCATCATCCCAATGACCAACTACGCGACCTGGTCGATGACCGTTACCCCACTGCACACATCCAGCGATTGTTGATCATAGGTGGGGGCAACGGCGCCGTGCAGATCATCGACGCGCTGACGCGCATTCCGCACCAACGCGCCGTGGCGATCATGGACGACAACGCGGCGCTGCACGGCAAGACGGTGGCCGGTGTGCCTGTAATTGGCGCCATTGACGCCGCGCGGGCTGGGGAGTTGCTGGCATCGGGCGCGATCGACGCCGCCGTGATCTCGGTGAGCACGAGCATTCCGTTCCGCGAACGCGTCTTCGCCGCCTGGAAAGCACAAGGCATCCGCTTTGCCAACGTGATCCATCCCAGCGCGGTCGTGGGCATCAACGTGGCGTGGGGCGAGGGAAACGTCGTCATGGCCTTCTGTCACTTCGGCGCGTGCGCCACAGTGGGCGACAACAACTTCCTCAGCGCGTATTGCAGCATCGAACATCACTGCGTGTTGGGCAGCCATTGCAGCTTTGGTCCAGGGGTGGTCACGTCGAGCCGCGTGCACATCGGCGACCGCGTGCGCTTTGGCACGGGCATCTTCATCGAGCCGGGCGTCGTCATTGGCGCCGATAGCGTGATCGCGTCGGGGCTGGCGATAGCACAACATATCCCGGAGCGTTCGCTGCTCAAGGCGAAGCTCAGCTACACGATGCGCAGGCGGGAATGATGTACGCTCAGTGGCTCGAAACCGAACGTCGCACGGCAGGCTTCTGACCTGCGCCAGATGTGCGTTGACGCACCTATCAGCATCGTGTGGATAGGCGGTGGTAAGTGTGCGGCAGGCGGTGGTAAGTGTGCGGCAACGGACAGCACCCCGCAACGCGGGAGCGCGCTGGCGGCGAACAGTGCCTCCCAGGTATGGGCGTAGTGTCGGCGTCGGCTACATTGCCACGACAAAGGCGACGGCGTGCGTGCGATCGTGGCTGAGGCTGAGCGACCAGGTGCTCAGGCCAAGATTAACGGCGATGGACGCCGCTGCGCCGTGCAGAAGCAGGTGCGGCGCACCGCTTGCTGCCCGCAGCACCTCGATGTCTGTCCAGACGACGCCGTTGCGCCACACGCCGGTGCCTAGTGTCTTGGCGACGGCTTCTTTGGCAGCAAAGCGAACCGCCAGTGACTCGACGCGCTGGCGGCAGCATGTCAATTCGCCTTCGGTGTAAACGCGCGTCAGAAAGCGCTCCCCATATGCTTCGATGGCGGCGCGCACACGTGCGATTTCGATGAGGTCAACCCCGGTGTGCAACATCTTCCTCAGCGCCCATCATGTCAGGCCCGGCCGTTACGACCACGCACGCAGCTGGCCGCAAGAAGCGCGCGGCCACGCGCTGCACATCCGCTGCCGTCACGCTGTTGATTAGCGACGGGTAACGCTGGAGATAATCCAACCCCAACCCGTACCACTCCATATTCAGCAGCGTTGACGCCACGCCTTCATTTGTTTCCAACGTCAGTGGCACGATGCCGGTCAAATAAGCCTGGCTATCGGCTAGCTCTTCGGCGTCGACACTCTCGCTGCCCAGGCGTTCAAATTCAGCCAGGATGCTGTCAACGGCGGCGTCCACATCGTCGGGATTGACGCCGGCGGAGGCAAACCAGACGCCGTCTTCCTGTTCGGCGACGACGGCGCTGTAGCTGTAATAGGCCAGGCCCTGCTCTTCGCGCACGCGTTCCCCCAACCGTCCCATCATCCCGAACTGACCGAGAATGCAGTTGGCAACGCGCACATTGTAAAACTCAGGATCGGCGCGTCGCACACCATAAGCTCCGATCACGATGTCGCTCTGCACCTTGCCCGGCATTGACACGTGCACATGCTCACCGGCAGCCCGGCGCGCCTGGGCAATGGCCGGCGGTGCGTTCACAGCGGTGCGCCAGTCGCCAAAATGGGCGGCGATCGTATCCACTACATGCTGCGCCTCCACAGCACCGGCGATTGCCAACACTGCGCCCTGTGGCGAAAAATTGCGTGCATGGAAGTCCACCAGGTCTTGACGCGTCAGGGCGCTCACTGTCTCCTGATAGCCATCGAGGGCGCGACCGTAGGGATGTTCTCGGCCAAAGAGCGTCTCGTGGAAGCGTCGCGCCGCAACGCTGGCTGTATCTTGCTCGCGCTCCAGGATGCCAACCAGTTTGATCTGGCGCAAGCGTTCGATGTGCTCCGGCGGAAATGTCGGGCGCTGCAGCAAGTCGGCCAGCACTTTCAGTAGATCGTCAAAATCTTCCGCCAGGGAGGTAATGCCGAAGTCGGTGCTGTGTGTGTCCGCTGCGACCGTCAGCGACGCACCAATATTCTCGACTGCGGCATTGAAGGCATCGTAGTCGAACTGCGCACTACCGCGCGTCAACATGCCGGCGACAAAAGCGGCCAAGCCCGCCTGGACGGGGCTTTCCTGCACAGCGCCGACGCGTAGGGATCCCTGCAGAACAGCCACCGGCGAGGCGTGATTCTCGCGCACAAGGATCGTCAGGCCGTTGGGCAGCATCGTGCGCACGATGGTTTCGGGCGAGGGCAGGGCGTGCATCATGCGATCTCCTTATGCGCTGGCGTAGCAACAGTTGAGAGATCACGTGAGAGATCACGGACGACAGGCGACGCGTCATCCGCCAAAGTCGGGACGTAATAGCCGACGGTCTGGCGGTCAGGGGTCAGATACGTCTGCGCCATGCGTTGCACATCGGCCGGCGTGACGGCCTGCAACTGTTCATCCCATGTGGCAAGCCAGTCGAGTGAGGCGACGACCTGGCTGAAGCCCAGCCAGAACGCTTCATAGGTGACGCTCTCGCTGCTATAGGCAAATTGTGCGCGCGTCTGCTTGATCGCGCGCGCCAGCTCAGCAGGCGCCACACCCTCGCGCTGCACGGTGGCGATCTCCTGCCAGATCGCCGCCTCCACCTGGCGATGTTCAATGTCGGGCGCCAGTGTGGCGCTGATCGTGAACAGGCCAGGATCGATGGTCGGGCCAAAGCTAGAGTTGACGTCAACGGTCAACTCGCGTTCTACCAACGCTCGATAGAGCCGGTTGCTGCGATTGTTGGCGCCGCCGCCGAAGAGACCCATACCCTTGGCGCCACCCAGCACTGAGTCGAGCACCACGAAGGGGAAGAAATCAGGATGCAACGCTGGCGGCGCCTGGAACGCGTGGAGATAATAGGCGGTCGGGTCGTCGCCACGCAGCACCACACGCCGTTCGGCGTGCATGGGCGGCTCCTGAATGCGGACGGGCGGTGGTGGCGGCCCGGATGGCAGATCGCCAAAATAGCGCGCAATCTGCGTCAGCATGACGTCGGGAGCAAAGTCTCCGGTCACAACAGCGACGGCGTTATTGGCGGTATAGTAGGTGCGATAGTGCGCGTATAGTTCCTCGCGCGTCAAGGCAAGGAGATCGGCAGGCCAGCCGATGATTGGGTTGCGATAGCTATGCACATGATAGGCAGCCGCCTGTACTTCTTCATGCAGGCGGTAGAAATAGCTGTTCTCGCTGCCTTCGCGCTCGCTGAGGATAACCGTGCGTTCCGACTCAGTCTCTTCAGGGGCGAAGCTGGCGTGCGCCATGCGGTCGCTTTCGACTTGCAGCGCCAATTCGATGCGTTCGGCAGGCAAGGTTTCGAAGTAGACAGTCCAGTCCGGGCCAGTCATGCCATTGAAGACGCCGCCGGCGCGCGCCACCGCCTTGTCGAATTCACCGCGCGGGTAGCGTTCGGTGCCCTTGAAGAGCATGTGCTCCACCCAGTGGCTGATGCCGGTGTGACCGGGCGTCTCGTTGCGGCTACCGACACGATAGAATATCCAAAAGCTGGCGACCGGCGCGCGCTGGCTTGGGCGCAGGATGACTTGTAGACCGTTGTCGAGTGTCGTTTGAATCAGGTTGTCCAGTGGCATAGATGTGTGGAAGCGATGAAGAGATGGGGAGAGCAGGAGAATGAAAGATTGTGATGGGCGACTGCTATGCTGACGCCATCGGGCATCGATCACCTGGTTGCCCCTATTCTCCTGATCCCCTCATTCTCCTGTTTTCTCGATCGCTGTTTCTCAATTCCCGTTGTTGCCTGCCGGCGCGCGCCCAACGGCACGATAAATAAAACCTTGCGCCTGCATCCGTGTGGGTTCATAGATATTGCGACCGTCCACCACGATTGGACGCTGCATCACGCCGTGCAGACGCGCCAAATCAAGCTGCTTGAATTCGTTCCACTCGGTGCAGACAAGCAGGGCATCAGCGCCATCGGCCAGATCATACGCGTCTTCGGCCAGCCGAATGTGCTTGTCGACACGGGCGACATTGTGCATTGCCACCGGGTCATAGCCGCTGACGAGCGCGCCTTCATTGCGCAACATATGTGCAATCTCCAACGCCGGCGCCTCACGGATGTCGTCGGTGTTGGGCTTGAAGGCTAGCCCCATCAAGCCGATTTTCTTGCCATCGAGTTTGCCGCCCAACAATTCGCGCAGGTTATAGACAGCCCAGCGTCGCATGTCGCGGTTGATGTCGATGACAGCGCGCAGCAGCGCCGGATGTGAGCCGTGGACGAGCGCCATATGCTCCAAGGCCTTGACATCCTTGGGGAAGCAACTGCCGCCGTACCCCAAACCGGCGTTGAGGAACTGAGCGCCAATGCGACGGTCGAAGCCCATGCCCTCAGCGACTTCCTGCACATCGGCGCCGAGCTTCTCGCAGATGACAGCGATCTCGTTGATGAAGCTGATCTTGGTCGCCAGGAAGGCATTGCTGGCGTATTTGATCATCTCAGCCGTGCGCAGATCGGTCATGATGATGCGCGTACGCAATGGCAGATGCAGTTGCGCCACCTTTTCCGCAGCTTCAGGGTTGCGGCTGCCGATGACGACGCGATCCGGATTCATGAAGTCGTGCAGAGCGGAGCCTTCACGCGTGAACTCTGGGCAACTCACGACAGCGAAATCTATCGGTTCCGGCTGGCTGCGACGCACGATGTCGGCCACCCAATCGCCGGTGCCCACCGGCACCGTGCTCTTGTTGATGACGATCAGCGGGTGCGTCATCGCGCGCGCCACCGATTCGGCAGCCATGCGCACATACTGCAAGTCGGCTTCGCCATCGACGCCGCTGGGTGTACCCACACAGATAAAGATAAACTCGGCGTCTTTGAGCGCCTCATCGTAGCTCGTCGTAAAATGCAGACGCCCCGCCTTCATATTGCGCACGATCATCTCATTAAGCCCCGGCTCATAGATCGGCGCCTCGCCGCGCTGCAGCATGGCGATCTTTTCTTCACTGATATCGATACAGGTGACGTTATTGCCCATATCGGCAAAACAGGTTCCTGTCGAGAGGCCGACATAGCCAGTGCCGGCCACAGCGATATTACGCATGGTTCTGCTCCTATGATAGTCAAACATACCTAGAATTTACGACGCGTTGCGCCCAATCTTCGCCGGCGTCACTTGCGTCTCGGCCTGGCGGCGGGCGGCTTCGATGTCGCTCATGTGCAAATGTTCACGCCAAAAATAATACCCCCCCAACAGCGTCACCGGCACCCATAGCGCAGCGTGCAAAGTGAAAGTGTAGCTGGCTGCCACCGACGGATCGACGCCGAAGGTCTCCAGTGTCTTGATGCCAGGGGTGTCGAAGGTGCCAATGTAACCTGGCGCAGCTGGCAAGGTCGTCGCCAGATTGACCAGCCCGTTCATCAACATCAACACAATAAAACCGACAGAAAAGTCAAAGGCGTGCATGACAAACCAATACTTCACCGTCTCAAGCAGCCAGATCAGCACGCTGGTGAAAAAGATCATGATCACATCGGATGGATGGCCAAGGCTGCGCAGCCCCAACATAAAGCGATGATAGAGATCATCGGTTCGTTCGCGCACGGGGCCGCGTAGAACAACGCCAGCCAAGAGGGCGTAGAAGCGTTCGACCCGATGAGGCTGGCTTGCCATCCACATGAAGAGGGCAGTCGCCGCCAGAAAGAGCACCGTCATCGTAATCACGGCGTTGCGGTAGATGGACGGCAGCGGCACAAAGGGCAATGCCAGGAATACAAACAACAGCATGACCAGCCCATCCGTGATGCGTTCAACAATGACGGTTGCCAGACTGGTGGAGATGGCGATGTCAGTGCGCCGTTTCAGCACGTAGGAACGCAACAGTTCACCGGCGCGAAAGGGAAAGATATTGTTGCCAAAATAGCCAATGCAGACCATCGGAAAGAGGGTGACGACCGGCACCAGCTTGACCGGACGCAAGGTGTATTGCCAACGCCAGGTGCGCACCCACAGTCCCAACAAGTAGACGGCGACGCCCGGCAACAACCACCAGTAATTGGCGGTCTTCAGCGCCTCCACCACCGTGGGTAGATGCAGGCCTGGCAAGGCCCAGTAGATGAAAATGGCGCTGACGAGCACACCTATCGTCAGTTGCAAATAACGCTTCAAGCTGGCTGTCTCTCCCTTGCGACAATTCAAAGCCACGGCGCAGAATATCACACGCATGGGATAGCAGCCAAACCATCCAGCCGAATTTTATTCTTCTAGCTGACAACCCATCCCCTTCTTGAACCTTCTCTGCGGCTCCGCGCCCTGGCGTCGGAAAGCGACCACTGCCCGCAGCGCTCCATACGGCATTATCAGGCGCAAAAAAGAGAGGCGTTTGTCGCGCCTCTCTGTCTACAAATGTAAGTGAGACTGTTTGCCGCTAGCGCGGGGTGGTCATCATCGCCGGCTCGACGGAGTCACCCAGAATTTCCTCCATGGCCATCACATGCGCGCAGACGCCGCGTAGGAGAAACTCTTCACAATCACACTTCCACTCACCGCGATCATAGATAACGAGATGGTTGTGATTGTCGCCATGAAGTTCAACCTCGAAACTGTGAACCTTGACGCGATGGTCGCGTTCTGCCGCATACTGCTTGGCCTTGAGGATTCTGCTCACCGCTGAGTCCATGGTTCGATCCTTTCTGTTGATGAATGTGCGAACACACGTGAATTGGCCCATTCCAGTTGGATGGCCGTAATCTGGAGAAAAAAACACCCAGGCGCAAACGCACACTGGGTGTTGTCAGCAACCTATGCAGTTGAGCGTAAAAATCAGCGTTTTCAATGCCACCGCTCCGTGCCCTCCTTGATGATTGGCGCCCGGTATTGCTGGCCTAATGATGAGGAGCCGCTCCGCTATGCGACTATGTTGTAGCTGCACAGCAGGCATTGTTCTACACGTCAAGCGATCTCATCCGTGTCAGCGAGACCATCCGAGATCATCATTGATATTCTCAGTATATGTCGTTGACTCGATACTGTCAAACCCCACATGCAGACCCGATTTCGACGATTGCGCTACAATCTGCAGCGCCAGCCCGACGACGCCGGTTGTCCCCATCACGCCGGAGGCGATGACCTGCAGGAGATGCCTGCCCCTGGTCAGGGGAGAGGTTGAATCCGAAAGCCGGGAGGCGTGGCGGTTGCATCGTAGGCGATGGGGAGTGCGAGCGGGTTGCCCTGCTGCGTCAGCTCATCCTGGTGTGTGCGTAGAAGCTCGCCAATCGTCGCCACCGGAGCGTTGGGATAGAAGCCGTGCATCGCCTGCTGCGCCAACCAGTGCTGCGTCTCGAGCTGCAGCAGCGTCCGCTCAAACAGCGCGCTCTGATCGCTGGCATACGCCGCCATGACGGTGGCAAGGTAGCTGTGGGCCGCGTTCAGATCGGACAGTATCTGGTTTGTCTGGGCTTCCCACTCAGGCACGAGCACAAGGCCATATCCCAGCATCGCTACACGCAGCTTTTCGACTAGCCAGGCGCGCCGGTCGAGCAACAGCCACAATTGTTGGCCGCGAGCGATTTCGCCCGGGTTTTGATAAAACTGTGTGCGCGCGGCATCCTCCGCCAGCAGTGCAGCCGCCAACGCTTGCCGCTCCGGCTCGATGTCAGCGCCGCCAGTGAACTCGATGCGATCGGCCAAAATGCGCGCCGCTTGCTGGCGCGCAGCAATTTTCTCCTGCGTTGAGGAATCGTAGGCGATTGGTTGGGCAAACGCCGCCATCGTCGGTGTTACGAGCACACCCGCTCCGATAAGATACGGATTACGGGCGAAATCTGCGACCTGTGCGTTGAGCGCGCGCGTCGCCTCGCTCTGGTTGGCGTAGGGCGTCATTGCGTCGCGCAGGTCGTTGAAGAGGGCGCTGCGCTGCGCAGGCAGCAATCCAGGCGCCTGTGCTGTGATGCGCAACGCTTGCGTCGCGGCGTCGGTGGCGGCAGCGCCAAAATGGCTGGCGTACAGCAGCGCGGCGCTCTGGATCAGATGGTTCACGCGCTCGCGCACGGGCAGTGCGTCGTCCAGAATGGCGTCGGCAACCACCAGGTGCGCGACTTGCGCAGCGATTTCTGGCTCACCAGCCGCGAGGTAGCTTTGCGCCAGAGTTGCCAGACGCGCCGTGCGTTCCACACTTGGGATAGAGGTGGCAAAAGTCAGAATGGCGCGAGCCGTCTCGCGGTGTCCAGCCTGCAACGCCTGCGCCGCCAACGCAGCTGACGCATCGCCGCTCAATTCGCGCAGCGCAATCTGCGGCACAATCCACTGCGAGCGAACTGATTGCAGCGGATCGACGTTGATAGAGGGTTGCGATTCATTGCGCACGACCCAAAAAAGCGCCAATGCTGCCAGACCAATCACGAGGCAGAACAGAAACGCAGCGATCAGCAGGCGCTCTAGCCAGCGGCGCGGTTGCTGCGGAACAGTGGATGGTGGCCGGTCGCTCGACAGGGTGTAGGACATGAACAGGAGTATACCACTCTGGAAAAATGATAGGCGAATTGTCTGGGAATTGACGCTGAATTTATGAAACTGGGCTGCTGAAATCCTAAGGTGATTTTGGTGAGTGTTTTGCCGTATGCTAAGATAGCCACTTAACCAGGTTACTGGAACCACCTGTGGCGCTTATGCGCGTTAGCGGGTGTTCGAGCAGAACGCCAAACATGCGGTGCGCTGCACAGCCAATGCACTCATACCGGCGCCATGATTCGATGTGTTGGAAGTGAACTGGTAGATTGAACGGTAAGGAGTAAACATCGTATGCAGAATACAAGGCTAGATCGACGTTCGTCTTCGTCGGGCGGCGTAGGTCGGCTCCTGGAAGGCCCGGCCGCCTGGCTGGTAACGTTTCTTTTGATCCCCGCATTGCTCGTTGCCATCCTTCTGCTGCCACCCATCAGCCTATTGGATCGGTTGCAGGCGTTCACGCTTGAACGCATCAGCGCCAACACTGGCGGCGCCATCGTTGAATCCGATGGCACCACCGTCAATTTCCCTGCCGAAGGCGTCATGGCGAACTTCCAGGCGAAGATCACCGCCACGCCTCGCACCGAATTCATCGAAGGACAGGCGGGTGAGAAGCTGTACAAGGCAGCGCAGAATCTTCCCGACACCTTGATCGCCAAAAGCCCGGTCTACCACGTCGAATTGCGTGGACGTGAGCCGCTGCAAACCATTGTCACCATTCCGATTCCGAACGACAGCCTACCCTATGAAACGCTGGCCGTCTACGAATGGACCGGCGAGACATGGCGCCATATGCCCGCACGCGTCTTGCCAGAAGCTGATGTATTAGAGGCGCGCCTGGATTATGTGCCGCGCGACTTCATGGTTGTGCAGACGCTGGCAGGCGTGCCCGCCGTCACGCTCAACCTGGGGCTGGATGGCCAGTTGCCCCAAGGCGCCGTCGTCACCAACGAGGCGCGCGGCGTACTCAACCTGCGTGGCGATGGCGGTCTGGATGGACAGGCGCCCGCTAACACTGGTTCGACAGTTCCTATCATTACAAATGTCGAAGGTCAAACCGTCCGCACCGACCTGATCAATAACCTGCTGGTCGATGAGGGTTTGCGTGACAACCAACTCATGACGTTGGAGCAACTGGTCGTCGCCAATGGCTATCCTGGGCTGCTGATCGATTACCGTGGCGTCGATGCCGTGCCCAGCGCCCGCGCCGATTACGCCAAATTCATCGGCCAGTTAGCAGAGCGCCTCGCCGCCAATAATAAAACGCTGGCGGTGCGCGTCGAACCAGCCACCCCGATCTCTGCCGAGGAGTGGAATACGGGCGGCTACGACTGGCGCGCACTCGGACGGGTAGTGGATCAACTGGTGATTCCTGCGCCGATCGACCCGCGCGCCTACGCTCCCGGCGGTGAAATGGAACAGTTGCTGGCGTACGCCACTGACGAAGTTGGCGCCAACAAAGTGGCAATCGAATTGCCTGGGCACTCCGTTGAACGCAGCGGCAATTATCTGCTGTTGAAGGGCTACCAGGAGGCGCTCCAGCCCCTCCTGGGCACGATCTCCGCCGAAGCCGGCGCCGAGAACAACGTCACCATCAGCCTGGACAACCCCCGCCTACAAGGTCAGGTGCAGTGGGATGAAACACTGGGCATCTATTCCTACACCTACACGGACGATCAGGGGCTGCAGCGCACCGTCTACATCGAGAGTGCGGGCAGCCTGGGGCGCAAGCTCGATATGCTGCGCAAATATAACGTCACCAATGTGACTCTGGACATGCCCGCCAATGGCGACGTCGATCCGGCAGTCATGCAGGTGTTGCAACGCTTCCAGATGGGTGAAGCCACGTCGTCGGCGCCAGCAGCGCAGATGGCCGTGGCCTATACTCTCTACAGCGAAGATGGCAGCGTCGTCGGTCAGCAGATTCGCCCGTTAGACAGCACACGGGTCGATTTCCAGGTGCCAACGGGTAGCGCTGGTTCGCTGCGCGTCGATGCACAATTAGTCAACGCCAACGGCACGGCGCTGACCACCCCCAAATCGGCCGTGCTGGCCCTGACAGCCAGCGCCAAAGAAGCTGCGACAAACGCAGCATCTGCACCCTCAGCCTCCTTGAGCGTTGACCAAATCGTCAATGTGCGTGAAGGGCCAGGCACCGCGTTTGGTGTGCTAGGCCAAATCGTACCTGGCGAAAGTTACAAAGTGACGGGTAGAACATCTGCCTCGGACTGGTGGCAGATCGATTTTGGCGGACGCAGCGGCTGGGTGATCGCCCAACTTGCCTCCACCGCTGGGGATGGTAACGCCGTGGCGGTGGTGGAAAACCTGCCCCAGGCGGCAGCCGTCGCGGCGGCGCCCGCTGCGGAGGCGGCGCCCGTTGCCGAAGCCGCACCCGCCGAAGAGACCGTGGCAGCGGCGGCGGCGCCAGCTCCGGTAGCTGCACCTTCTGGCGGTGGCTCCTTTGGCTATGGGATTCAGGGTCACGTTGTGGACAACGGCATGATCTACCCGGTGCTGGATGCAATCGGCGGTATGGGCTTCAACTGGTTCAAGCAACAGATCGAGTGGAAACGCTTTGAGGGAGCAGGGCCAGGCCAGATTGATTGGGGCGCGATGGATGAGATCGTCAGCGCGGCGGGCAGCCGTGGCGTCAACGTTCTCTTTAGCATTGTAAAAGCGCCGGCCTGGGCGCGTGAACCTGGCTTCGATGGCAGCGTCGAAGGCCCTCCAGCCGATCCGCAAACCTACGCCAATTTCGTCGGCGCAGTGGCCGGTCGCTATTGCGGGCAATCGCTCAAAGCCATTGAGGTATGGAACGAGCAAAACCTGCACTACGAGTGGGGCAACAAGCCGCTCAACCCACAGGAATATGTAAACCTGCTGGCGCCTGCCTTCAATGCTATCAAGGCTGCCTGTCCATCGATGCAGGTGATCAGCGGCGCCTTGACCCCCGCGGGCAACAACCCGCCCTACGCCATGGACGATTTCACCTATCTGGAGGAAATGTTCAAGGCTGGCGCCAACAACTATCTGGATGGCGTTGGCGCACATCCCAGTGGCTATAACGTGCCGCCCTCCGTCACCTGGGAAGGTGCTTGCGAGGCCATTCAGAAGACGGGCAACAGCTTCAACGGCGCCTGTGATTCGCCGCACCATTCTTGGAGCTTCCGCAGCACAATGGAGGGCTATCGCAACATTGCCAATGTTTACGGCGGCGGCAACAAGCTGATCTGGCCGACCGAGTTCGGTTGGGCCGCTGGCGGCGCCATGAATCCGAACTATCGCTATGCCGACGACAACGACTTCACCGAACAGGCGCAGTGGACAGTCGAAGCCTACCAGATGATGAAGAATTGGGGATGGGTCGGGCCAGCCTTCTTGTGGAATCTCAACTTCCGCGTCATCGCCAACGGCACCGAACTGGCGCAATGGGGCATCGTCGATTCCAGCTGGAATCCACTGCCCGCCTACACTGCCCTGGCGCAAATGCCCAAATGACCAGGGAACCGTTTTCGCTTGTTGGAATTCCAGACAGGGGCGACATGATGTCGCCCCTGTCTGATTATGTTATTATCTCCTCGATCTTTCCCCGGTTGCAACGTCAAAGCATAGTGGCTCGACACGATAGACTTCGAAGAGGATGAAGCATGAAGGTATCTCCCTGGAAATTTGATTTGAGGCGACCCGGCGCGCCAGGTGTGCGCCGCGCCGTGCTGGCGGCGCTGTTGCTGACGCTACTGGCCGTCAACTTTGCCAGCGCTCAAACCGGCGGCGCGATGAGCAATGCGACGAGCGCCCCACCTGCACGCGGCCAGGTCAACGTGGCGCGACTCAACCTGCGCACCGCGCCCAGCATCACCGCGCCGGTGGTGGCGCGCCTGGCGCAAGGCACGACAGTGCAGATCCTGACTGTCAGCGCCGATAAGCGCTGGTATCAGGTCGCTACCGACGATGCGCGTTCAGGCTGGCTCTACGCCATCTACATTGCTCCTGCCCCGGCCGCCGACAACACCTCAGCCCAAGTCGCCGCCGACAACAACGCGCCAACGGCGCAACCTACTGTAGGCGCTGCCTTTGCTCCTGGCGCCGTCGTGGCCACCACTACGCCCGCGCGCATGAATGTGCGCAGCGGGCCGGGCACCAACTACCCCGTCGTCAGCTCGGCGCTGGCAGGCGCACAGTTCGAGATCATCGGCTTGAACCCGGCGCGCGATTGGTATCAAGTGCGCGTGCCAGATCGAGCCGAACCCGCCTGGATTTTTGCCAACCTGGCGACAGTGAGCGGTGACCTGACTGGCGTGCCACAGTTGGCGGAAACAGACTTACCGCCGGCTCCGGTAGCAGCGGCGCCCGTGGCAACTGCGCCGGCTGCAGCGCCCGTGGCCGCCCCCAACACCGGCGTCGGGTTTGGCTACGGCGTCACCGCCAACATGTGGCAGGGAGATAAGCAGGGCGTCGTCGACCTGGTGAAACGACTTGGTTTTGGTTGGGTCAAACAGCAAGTGCGCTGGGAGTACGCCGAACCACAGCCTGGCGCCATCCAGTGGCAAGAGATGGACAGCATCGTCGATGCGATGAACGGCAACGGCATCAACCTGATGTTTAGCGTCGTGACTTCGCCACCATGGACGCGCCCAACGCTCGGCGGCACCGGCGGCCCGCCCGAAGACTTTCAACTGTTCGCCAATTTCCTGGGCGCGATGGCCGGGCGTTATTGCGGTCGGCTGCAAGCCATCGAGGTTTGGAACGAACAGAATCTACGCCGCGAGTGGGAGGGCTTCCCACTTGAGCCAGCTAGCTACATGGAGCTCCTCAAACGGTCATACAATGCGATCAAGGGCGCGTGCCCAACGATGCTGGTCATCAGCGGCGCCACCACGCCTGCCGGTTACAGCGACGTTGCCTTCGACGACATCGATTATCTGCGCGGGATGTATCAGAACGGCCTCAAACAATACAGCGATGGCATCGGCATTCATCCCAGCGGCTTCGCCAACCCGCCATCGGTCACTTTCCAGGATTGGGAGTCGGGGAACTACACGGCGCTGTCGCACGTCAACCATCGCAGCTTCTACTTTCTCAGTACGCTGCGCGAGTCGAGACGGGTGATGGAAGAATTTGGCGACACGGCCAAACGCCTGTGGCCAACTGAATTTGGGTGGGGTTCGACGCCGTCGCCCTTCCCCGGGTACGAATACGAAGCGCGCATCGACGAAGCAACGCAAGCGCGCTGGATCGTGGAAGCGTTCAACATCATGGCGGGGTCCGGTTATGTGGCCGTGCCGATGCTCTGGAATCTGAACTATCCGCGCGACACGGAGATGGGAGCGTTCGCTGTGGCTGGCCGCCCCGCCTTCGATGCGCTGCGGGCAATGATGGGAAGATGAGTGTGGTGCACCTATGCAAATGATCATGGCAAAGCAACGTTCATTCACCATCGCCGCGTTGTTCGTGGCGACGATGATTTTCCTGGCCGCGTGTGGCGGTGGCGAAGAGCCAACACCAACGCCCACCAAGACGCCCATGGCGCAGACGCAACCAACGGCGACGCCAACCCTGGCGCCTGTCGCCGTGAACGATGCAGGCGCCCAGGCGCCTGCCGCCAGCGCGCCCACCAACACACCAGTTCCACCGACGCCAACACCCATTGTCGAAAAACTCGCGCGCGTAGCAGTCGATCAGTTGAACGTGCGCAGCGAGCCAAGCACCGCAGGCGCTATTGTCAAGCTGGCGAACAACGGCGAAACCTTCACCCTGTTGGGGCAGTCGGAGGACGGGCAGTGGTTGCAATTGGGCGAGAATGGCGCGCCGCTCGGTTGGGGCGCCGCCGAGTTCATGACGATCGAGGAGCGAGTTGTCCAAGCCCCAGCCAGTGACGGCAATACAACGGCGCCAACCTCAGCGCCCGCTGGCGGCGGCATTGGCAACTTTGCGCCGGCAACGATGTCCAGCCCAGATTATGGCGCACAGGTCTTTGTCTGGTGGCGCGAGGAAATCCGCGACCGCGATCTCGACCTGATGAAGGAAGCCGGCTTCAACTGGATCAAACAGGCGTTCTCGTGGGAATCGATCGAAGGCGCCGGGCGTGGCCAGTTCGACTGGTCGATTGCCGACAAGGTGGTCACACACGCCAACGAACGCGGTCTCAAGATTCTAGCGCGGCTCAGCCTCGATCCCGACGCGCGGGGCTTCTGGGCCGGCGACCCGCCTGCTAGTGGCGACGCCTTTGCCGAGTATGCCGGCGCGCTTGCCGCCCGCTACAACTGTCAGCCCGGCGCTATCGGCTGCATCCAGGCGTACCAGATTTGGAACGAGCCGAACCTGGCGCGCGAATGGGGTGGCAAGCGCCCTAATCCTGCCGAATACGTGGAATTCCTGGGCAAAGCATACCGGGCGATCAAAGCCGCCAACCCCAACGCCATCGTCATCAGCGCCGGTATGGCGCCGACTGGCGACAACAGCGATATTGCCATGCCCGACGATCTTTTCTATGACCAGATGTATCAGACCATGGGCGGCAATAGCAGCGGCTACTTCGATGCGTTGGGCGTGCACGGCGCCGGGTATGCGGCGCCGCCCGAACTCGATCCGGCGGAAGCGGCCAGCAATCCCAAGTATGGCGGTTATCGCTTCTTTGCCTTCCGCCACGTCGAAGACATCCGCGCAATCATGGAAAAATATGGCGACACCGCCAAGAAAATCGTGCTGCTGGAATTTGGCTGGACTTTTGATCCGGTCAACCCGGCGTACAAATGGCATGGCGCCGACGCGGGCATCGACATGTTCGTGCAGGCAGATTATCTGAAGCGCGCCTATCAGTACGCAGCAGCTAACTGGCCGTGGGTAGGTCTGATGAGTCTGCTGACAATGCCCAATCTCGATTGGTTGAATGACGGCAACGGCTCGGATGAAGAGCAGTATTGGTGGGCGATCATGGAGCCAAGCCCGATCAACGCCAAAGAGTGGCGTCCAGCGTATATCGAGTTGTGCATTTACCTGAACGGGCTGCGAGGACAGCGCTGTATCTACGATCCTAATCAGTGAGGGCTTATGCACCGGGCGGCGCCCCCTGTCGCCCGGCGCTGTTTCAACCCTGACTTGTGATGCCGAGCAAGAATTGGACGACTTGCTCGCCAATCGTGGCGACAGTGTCGACCCAATCGACATTATCGGCGAAAGCTGAAAGATCGACTGCGTCCAGCAGTGGCAGCCAGACGGACACTGCGTAGCCAAAGCCCACGATCCCCATCAACAGGACCGCAGCAAAGCTCAATCGGATCGTCCAGCGGTTATTTTGTCGTAGCATAGGTCAAGTCATTTCTCGGCAAATTTGCCAAACAGTGACGATATGATATACTAGTCGCCATTGAATGACGAATTTGGGTGAGTAGCTCAGCTGGTTAGAGCGCACGGTTCACATCCGTGAGGTCGCGGGTTCGAGTCCCTCCTCGCCCACACAGATTGTCGAACATAGACAAGAGACCGCATAATCAGGTGCAAAACACTGACTATGCGGTCTCTGTTTTCTAGCCCAAACCTTATTGTCAGCCATTTACTGATTTTTAGCCGAGTTTTCATGTTTTCAGTGTTGCATGTTGCGTGCTACGTGTCGGAATCCCTCACGCAACACGTGTAATACGCAACACTGCGCTCATAAAATATCAACCTAGAAATCAGTAGTAGTCAAGTTGTAGCAACGGAATTTGCCATCGGCGTCGCAGGAGAACCAGCCACCGCACGCGGCGACCAGGTTCCGCGTTGATCAAGCACAAATTCGTCGTCCAGCCACACGTAGATGTGGTTCGCTGCCCCTAAAAACTTGTCCCCAATCCTGAAGTAGCCTGGCCTTGTTTATAGCTATTGACATTCCTGAGCATCCACCATAAACTATTATGTAACTTCAGGCGTTGACTGAGGCCACACCACATATCAGGACACGACATGGACTCCTCCGAAATGGCGCCAGCGACGAACAATAATACAACAATGGTGAACACTGAGCAGAATGCGCGCCTGGCGACACAATTAGTCATGTCCTTACGCGCACAGCAACAACCCAACGGCTTCTGGCCAGGAAGCGATCTGGGGCACAACCTGCGCAATACCTGCCATGCGTTGGAGGCATTACATCTGTTGGGCGGCGCCCCTTTTCCACGGGTCATTGCTAATGGCGTGCACTGGTTGTTGAATCTGGATGACGAAATCGATGAAAACAGTGGCGCCTGGGTCACGATTCGCCTGCACCCAAGTCGCTTCAAGACGTTGGCGCGCTTGCGCGAGTTTCAAGATGAGAAATTGCAGGAGGATTTTGCAGAGCTTTGCGGACGTATCGGCGAAGATGGATTGCTGAACAAGATACTGGAAGATCAATTGCTCGGCTCCCTGATTGTGATGGATTGCCTGCTGGAGTTGCGCGCCGCTGGTCAGGGTCTTCCCGAATATGAACATATCGCCCAATATACCCTTCCGGCAATCCAAACCAACTTGCAGCGCTGGTGCAATTCCGGAGCAGATAGACAACGCCAGGGACTGGTTGACAACGTCGGTGAAGCCTCTTATGCACTCGATATCTTACTGCGCAGCGGCGCCATTCCACTCGACGACCCGCTGTGTGCATCAGTACGCGCCGCCATGCTGGATGCACTGTCGCCGCAACGCAATCAGCGTGTGCTAGAAAAAGATGCGTTGTACAGCGCAATTCAGTTGAACAGCTACTACCCCACTGACCAGGAAGTCCTGGCCGCGGTGGGGCGTTTTCACCAGTTTCTCCACCAACGATTTGCGCAGGGCGAAGAACGTCGCTGGCTCAAGCAAGAGGACATGCTGCCACTGATTTTGCGGATGCTCCTCACGTGTGGCGGCGAAGCGCTCGGTCAGAGCATGATAGGGCGCCTGTGGGAAGAAGCGTTCACTTCTCGCCAACATCTGGATCGAGAGCAGGACGCGGCGCTCAGCCAACAATTTGCCCAGATGCTTCGACAACGCGTGGAGATCGATATTCGCCACACGGTTCGGCTCACGGGTGGCATCACGACTGCCCGCGTCTATCGGGTTGAGTATGCTATCCAGGAGGACATCCTGGCCGACAGGGCGGCATTACAGCGTAACGGCGCTATGCGCGTCGTCATCAAGACTGATCATCGCGCGGCGCTGGAACGATCAGTGCTCCAATATCAAAAATTGCCCGTTGCGCTGCAGCGCTATTTCGCACGTCACGCACATGTCACGGAGATTATTGGCGACGCGGGGCCAGTGGGCTTCATGGTTTTGGAGGACCTCACAGAAGACTATGCCACATTTCGCGAGGTGCTGGATGAAGTCGACAAGCGTCGGCCATCGCCAGATGATCGGACGCGCTTGCTGCAGGCCACCAATGCAATCATCACCTGCCTGTTTGACATTTATTCCCGCACCTTGCGCCCTATCGACGACATCGCTGGCGCACAAGTCTCGCGCCTCTATCTCAGCCGCCTAGATCGCTCGCTGCTCGATATGGTGAGCGACCATCGCTTTCCGCGCCTCAAGGACTTCTTACGCGGTTTCACGCTGGAGACCGGTGACGGCATCGAGATACACTTCAAGTCGATTGGTCATTATCAACAGGCGCTGCACCGCCATCTCCAAAGGTTACGGCCGCCTTGTCTGGTCACAACGCATGGCGACTGCCATTCTCGCAATATCATGCTCGACAAATGCTTTGAACGCGCAAAGTTCATCGATCTCGACCGTATCGACCCTGCAGGCGACTACATCCTAGATATTGCAATGTTGCTGGAGGATGTCACACTTTTCCGCCGTTTCTTTGATGAAAAATATCGCTTTTGCTTGCGTCCTGATGAGATAGCGTTATCCACTGATCGCGCCCACATTGCTTACCCAACGCTCGTCACCGAAACGGCGCAACTTTTTCAACAAACGCTGCTCGAAGCAGTTGCCAATTTCGCCGATCGATGCCAGGATCGCTATTATCGAGAGCGCCTGTGGTTAGGCATCGCCCTGCACTTGTTGCGGCTTGTTGATAAACAAAGTGAGATTCGCCTGGCGGCCGCGCTCTATGTGGAGGCAATCAAACTGCTCGATGTCTTAACCGATTCAATGAATGGGCAGCGGCTACTGCCTAAGCTGCCTGTCGAGGCGACAATTGCGCACAGCATAGCCATCTCTGCCCACCTGGAGGGGATTCACAGCCAGATACTTCGCTGCCAGGCGTCCGGCAACCGCATACTTCGGTATGACCTGCGCGCGGCTGGCAAAGTGATTCGCTACTTTGTTGCCAACACAGCCACGCCTTTCGCCATCCTGGACGGGCATACAGCAACCATCCGTCTGTTGCTCGCCTGCCCGGCGGAAAATCTCTGGCACGCGGGCGCGGTGGCCCAACCCATCAATGAAGGAAAGCTGCAAGCTGTCGTTGCACTGGACCCCACCGCCAGGAATCTGTCAACGATGCTTCCAGAGATCATGAGAATTGTGCTGACCTATGTCAGTTGAATCATCATTTCTTTGAAATCTGAATGGACTCACCCGCAATGTCGACCAATCTGCTGACCCAATTCCCAGCCTGGCGCGCTTTACATCAACACTACCTGCACATGCGCGACGCACATCTGCGCAATCTCTTCGCCGTGGACCCTACTCGCGGCGAACGCCTGGTGATCGATGACCTCGGCCTCTACTTTGACTACGCCAAGCATCGCGTCACCGACGAAACGCTGCGGCTGCTCGTGCAGCTTGCTGAAGAGTGCGACCTGCGCAACCGCATCGACGCCATGTTCCGCGGCGACAAGATCAATGTCACCGAGCACCGCGCCGTGCTGCACGTCGCCCTGCGCGCCCCACGCGACGCCCATATCTACGTCGACGGTGAGGATGTCGTGCCGCAGGTGCACGCCGTGCTTGACAAGATGAGCGACTTTGCAACGCGCGTGCGCAGCGGCGCCTGGCAAGGCTTCACCGGCAAACGCATCCGCAACGTCGTCAACATCGGCATCGGCGGCTCCGACCTGGGGCCGGTGATGGCGTATGAGGCGTTGCGCCACTACAGCGCACGTGACATGACCTTTCGCTTCGTCTCCAACATCGACGGCACCGATTTCGCCGAGGCGGTGCGCGATCTCGATCCGGCGGAGACGCTCTTTATCGTTGCGTCCAAGACCTTCACCACGCTGGAGACGATGACCAACGCCCACTCAGCGCGGCGTTGGCTGCTCGCTGCGTTGGGTGATGAACGTGCAGTCGCCAATCATTTTGTCGCCGTCTCGACTAATGCCACAGAAGTCGCCAGGTTCGGCATCGACACCGCCAACATGTTCGGCTTCTGGGATTGGGTCGGCGGGCGCTACTCGATGGATTCGGCGATCGGGCTGTCAACGATGATCGCGATTGGACCGGACAACTTCCGGGAGATGCTGGCCGGCTTCCACGCCATGGACGAGCACTTCCGCACTGCCCCCTTTGCGCGCAACATGCCGGTGATCATGGCGCTGCTTGGCGTCTGGTACACCAACTTCTTCGGCGCAGAGAGCGTCGCCGTGCTGCCCTACGACCAGTATCTCAAACGCTTCCCGGCGTATCTCCAGCAACTCACGATGGAGAGCAACGGCAAATACATCACGCTCGACGGCGAGCCGGTGAACTACCAGACCGGCGCGATCTACTGGGGCGAGCCAGGCACCAATGGTCAGCACTCCTTCTACCAGTTGCTGCACCAGGGGACGAAACTCGTGCCTTGCGACTTCATTGGCTTCTGCCAGAGCCTTAACCCCATCGGCGAGCATCACGACCTGCTGATGTCCAACATCTTTGCCCAGGGAGAGGCGCTGGCGTTTGGCAAGACCACCGACGCAGTGCGCGCCGAGGGTGCGCCCGACTGGCTGGCGCCGCACCGCACCTTCGAGGGCAACCGCCCCTCCACAACGATCCTGGCGGAGCGTCTGACCCCGGCAACGCTGGGCAAGCTGGTCGCCCTCTACGAGCACAGCGTCTTCGTGCAGGGCGTGATCTGGCACATCAATTCGTTCGATCAATGGGGCGTCGAGCTGGGCAAGGTGCTGGCAAAGAAGATCACCGCCGAGCTGAGCGCCGCCGCACCAGAGTTGCACCACGACAGCTCGACCAACGCGCTGATTCGGTGGTATCGGGAGAGAAGATTGAGAGATTAGGAGATTAGAGATTAGAGATTGGAGATTGGAGATTGAGCACACGCCACTGACGGCCCCTACGCTCCAATCTCCCAATCGCTACACTGCGGCTATGTATTGGGAATCTCTTACGCAACACGTACCACGCAACAGTGCACTCATAAAATGTCAGCCTAAAAATCAGTAAAACGGTGCAGTGACGTGATCACCTATCGCTGCACCGTCAGCACCGTGCGCATGCTGCGACTCGATTCGCTGGGTGGCGGGAGTAGAATTTGCCTGCCGTCGTTTGCCAATAGCTCGACTGATAGATCGTCCCCATCGTAACTGGCGCCACGCACCTCCACCCCGTAGAGAATGACTTCCACCGATCCTGGCGCGGCGTCGATGCTGACCGTCAACTGCTCTCTATTACGGCGATAGTACAGCACGATCGCCGGGCGCTCCTCGTCGAGGATGGTGTACTCGCCTTCATCATCCGGCGCGTACAGTTCGATCGTCAGCGGATCGAGCGTCGCCTCAGCCGTGTGCTGCGCCAGCGGCCCATACGGGATGATGGCGCCCGCTTTTACGAAGATCGGCAGGATGTTGAGTGGCGCGTCAATCTCGATCCAGCGCCCGCCTTCCAGCCGCGTCTTCGTCCAATAGTCGAACCAGTCGCCCGCCGGCAGATAGACGCGGCGGCGGTTGGTTTCATCCAGGATCGGCGCCACGAGCAGCGACCGCCCGAAGAGATACTGGTCGTCGAGAGCGAGCACGTTCGGGTCGTCCTGCCAGTCGAGCACGAGCGGACGCAGGAAAGGCGTGCTGCTCTGCCCGCACGCCACCGCCTCGGAGAAGATATAGGGCAGCAGACGGTAGCGCAGTTCGGCGTAGCGGCGGAAGATTGCCTCCGCCTCCTCGCCATAGGCCCACGGCTCGCGCGGGGGGACGCCATGACAACGCGCGTGCGAGGAGAAGAGGCCAAACTGCGCCCAGCGCACATAGAGCGCGGCGTCCGGCAGACCGCTGAAGCCGCCGATGTCGTGGCTGTAGAAGGGGAAGCCGCTCAGCCCAAAGCTCAGCGCCGCACGCAGCACGCACGCCAGGTCCTCGAAGCGCGCCAGCCCGTCGCCCGACCAGTGCAGCGGATAGCGCTGCGAGCCGGCCCACGCCGCCCGCGCCCAGATCACCGCCTTGCCTTTGCCAAAGTGCTCCTCCGTCACCTCGAACAGCGCACGGTTATAAAGCAGGGCGTAGAGGTTGTGCATCGCCGCCGGCGCCGCGGCGTGATAGCGCGCCTCCGGCGATGCGCCTTCGCCAAAATCGACCTTGATCGCAGCCACGCCCAGCTCGAACAGCTTGCGAAACTTTGCCTGAATCCACGCCACCGCATCCGGGTTGGAGTAATCGATGAAGCCGGCGTCGCCCGCAAAGCCGGGGAAAAGGTAGGGATGGCCGTTGGTGCGACGAGCAAGATAGCCCGCGTCCCGCCCTTCGCTGAACAAGCTGGTGCTCACGGTCAGGTTGGGCCACTGCCACAGACAGACGCGGAACCCCTGCGCGCGCAGCCGCGCCGTCATGCCTGCCGGGTCGGGAAATTTGCTCTTGCCAAACTCCAGATCGCACTGCCAGTCGTGCTCGTACCAATCGGTGTCGATGTGGATCACGTCGCAGGGAATGCGGCGGCGGCGCAGTTCAGCCGCGACCTGCTCCACCTGCTCTTGCCGGTTGTAGCTGATGCGCCCCATCCACAGCCCAAAGCTCCACTTGGGCGGCACGCCCGGCGCGCCGGTGATCGACGTATAGCGCGGCAGAATCTCCTTGAGCGTAGGCCCGTAGATCCAATAGAGATCGAGTTCGGTTGTGTCGTCGACAAGCAGTGAGAGCGCCGTATATTCGCGGTCGCCGATGTGAGCGGTGATCGCGTGTGACGTATTGAGGAAGACGCCGTAGCCGCGTGTGCTCATGTAGAAGGGGATGTTCTTGTACGCGCCCGGGCTGGCGTTGCCAAAGGCTTCGACATTCCATAACCGGCGTTGCGTCTGGCGCTTGTCCATGCGTCCGTAATCTTCGCCGAAGCCGTAGATGTGTTCGTCATAGTGCAGGTCGGTCGAAAGAAAGGCGTAGCGGTCAGCGCCAAAGTCGGCGCACCCAAGCGGATAGGCGTAGCGATGAAAGAAAAGCCAGCGGTTCTCGGTGGGATTCCACTGCGTCTCGGGTCGCCGCATACACGCCAGGTCAAGCGGGCGTGTGTTCCACAGCAGCCTGCCGCTGCGATCCAGGATGCGCACCTGCAGCGGCTCGCGCATCACCTCGACGCGCAGCAGCGCCGTCTCGATGGCGACGCGTTCCGGCGTTTCGGTGACTTCCAAGCGGGACGCACCGTCGAAGCGTCCGACGACCATCGGCGTTGGGGGTGGCGTGGGTGCGTCGGCGGGCGCGCTGCGGATGCGCACGATGGCGTCGGTGCAGAAGTCCAGGTGCAGATCGAGCGCTGCGCCGGCGGTCACCGGCTCCAGGATCGTTTCACAGAGTGTGCCGTAATAGTCGGCGACCTCGGGCGTGTACTGCCTGGTCTTGCAGTGCAGCCGCACGACGGAACCATCGACTGCAACCGCCGCCAGTTCCGCCGCCAGCGTCACCGGCGCACTCTTGCCCAAAAACGGGGTCACCGGATAGGAAACAGGAATGGTGAGCACAAGCACGACCTTTCAGATTGATAGAGGGGCGAGTTGCGAGGGGCGCCATCTGGTTGCCTGCTCGCCCAACGCACAGATCACGACAACGTTTTGCCCTCGCCCCTCGCAACTCATCCCTTCAATGCGCCCTCCAACATACCGCGCAGGAAGGCGTTGCGGAAGAGGATGAACAAGATGATGCCCGGCAACATGATCAGCACACATGCTGCAATCAGCAGCTCGTTGTTGTTGCCGGTGAGCTGATTTTGGAAGTCGAACAGCCCCACCATCGCTGTCTTCATCGCCGTGCTGGAGAGCATGACCAGGGCGGTGAGGAAGTCGTTCCAGTTGTAGACAAAGTTGGTGATAAAAACTGCGATCAGCCCCGGCGCCGAGATCGGCAGCACCACGCGCCAGAACGCCTGGAAGGGGGTGGCGCCGTCCACCTCGGCGGCTTCCTCCAACGCCACCGGAATGCTTTTGAAGAAGCCCATCATTACCCACGTGCCAAAGGGAACGCCATACGCAGCGTAGATGATGATCATGATCGCATAGGTGTCGCGCAGTTGCAGGTCGCTGGCGATCTTGTAGAGCGGGATCAGGTTGGTCAGCCCAGGCAGCATCAACACGCCGAGAAACAGCGCCAGCAACAGCGTGCGCCCACGAAAATTGAAGCGCGCAAAGGAATAACCCGCCATCGCCGCCACGACCGTCGTCACCACGGCGCCGCCCAGGCTCATCACCAGGCTGTTGAAAATCTGGCGCACAAAGCGGATCGTCGAGAAGAGCTGTTCATAATGACCGAGATAGAAGCCGCCAGCAAACAGGTCGCGCGATAGCCCGAAGCCGCGCGGGCGGAACGACGTGAAGATAGCATAGACCACCGGGAAGATCACGATCAGCGAGATGATCGCCAGCACAATGATCAGGAGCGTGTCGATCCGTTGTTTACGGCTGAAGCGCGATGACCGCTGCGCGGCAACGGGCCGAGGCTGGGTGAGAGTTGTCATGGGCATCCTCCTCAAGCGGATTGGGCGGCGACTACGCCACCACCTCGCTGCGCATCGTGCGGATGTAGATCGCCGCCAGCACGATGTTGATCAACAACATCAACACGGCCAGCGCCGCGCCGTAGCCAAAGTTAAAGAAGACAATCGCCTCGCGGTACATCGAGACACTGAGCACTTCGGTGGCGCGCCCGGGCCCGCCGTTGGTGATCGAGAGAAACAGACCGGTGGCGTTGATCGCCTGCAGGGTGAGCAGCAGCACGATCACCAGTGTGGTCGGGCGCACCAGGGGCCAGGTAATCGACCAGAAACTCTGCCAGCCGTTGGCGCCGTCGATGGCGCCGGCTTCGTACACTTCGCCCGGAATCGTCTGCAAGCCCGCCAGGATCAGCAGCATGGCAAACGCCAGTGTGCGCCAGATTGTCGCACCGATCACTACGCCCATCGCACCCTGGGGATGCCCCAGAAAGGCGATGTCGCCAAAGAGCGGCGACAGCAGGTCTTGCAACAAGCCATAGCCCGGCAGAAAGAGCCAGCGGAAGATCACCCCTGTCACCACTTCGGAGAGAATCCACGGTACGAAGATCATCGTCATGAACAGCCCGGTGTAGTTCAGCCGCCGGTTGAGCATCACCGCCAGGATGAAGGCAAAGATCATGGTAAGCAACACGAACAACACGCCGTAGATTGCGGTCAGACGCAGGCTATCCCAGAAGTTGGCGCTGGCTAGAATCTGCTCAAAGTTGCGCGTGCCGACAAAGACGCGCTCCCCACGCCGAAAGGTGTTGACGCTAAGAAAGATGCTGTAGAGCGCGGGATAGAGGCTGACCAGACAGATGATCAGCAGCGCAGGCAGAATCAGCAAATAGGGAAAAATCGTTTTCTGTCGCACAACCACCTCCTCCAGCGGACGGAGACACCCACGCAGGTCTGGACATCCACCAGGCGGCGCGCCGCCTGGTGGATGTCCAGACCTGCCAACTACTGCTTACTGCCAGTAACGGCCCAACACCTCGTCGGCGGCTTGTTGCAACGCCGGCGCCGGGTCGCGGTCAGGATTGAGCATCAGCTCCTGCCAGGTCGTGGCGAGGATGTCCAGGCTCTCGACGTAATAGGGGCTTGGCTCCATGTAGGCGCCCTGTTCGCCCAAAATGGCGTCAACATTTTCATAGAAGGGGCTGCCCTGGAACTTACCCATCGCGTATGCGGCATTCGTGGTCGGGATGCCAAACTGCGCCTCCGCCCACTTCGCCAGGAACTCCGGCTGCATGAACGCACGCAGGAATGCCACTGCGCCCTGCGGATTCTTGGCGCCCGTCGGCACGACCCAGCCCTCGCTTACCATGAAGACGTGCGGCGTCCCGTTGAAGGGCAGACCACCCTGCATCGCCACCTGCCCGGAATTCACCTGGTCGAGCAAGCCTTCGACAAAGTTGGGCGACCAGCTACCGCCGCCAAACGCCGCCGACTGGCCGTCCGTCCACACGATCTGTGAATCCGCAAAGTCGCCGGTCAACGCCACCTGCGGGAAGCAGCCGTTCTGGAACATGCGCTGCGCCCACTTCGCCACCTCGACAACCTGGTCGCTCGCCCAGGCTGGCTTGCCCTCGGCGTCGAAGATGCTGCCGCCGTTGGACTTGATCAGCGGCCACCAGTTGATCTCGATGGCGCCGTAGCTGCGACCGGCAAAGAAGGTGTTGAGATACAACCCATCCGCCTTCAACGCCTCACAAGCCGCCATCGCCTCATCCGGGGAGGTGGGGAAACCGTTGGGGAAGAGTTCCGCCTTATAGTAGGTCATGCCGCCGCGCACGTTGTTGGCGACGCAGTAACGCTCGCCATCATGTATACACGCCCTCTTGTCGCCGTCGGTCAAATCTTCAGCCCACGCTTCGTCCTTGAGCCACTCGCTCAGCGGCGAAAGCGCGCCCGCGTCGAGCAGCGCCGGCACATGCTGGCTGCCGGTTTCTACCAGGTCGGGTACGTCGCCGCCGGACTGCACCGCCAGCGCCAGCTTGGTGGAGAGTTGATCCCACGCCACCTGCTCGTGGATCACCTTGACGCCTTCGGTGGCTTCCAGGTTGGTGATGAACTCTTTCAGCACGGCGCCGTTGCTATCGTTCGGGTCATCCAGATCATAGCGGCTCCACACCACGATCTCGTTTGATTCGGCGGCTGGCTGCGCTGCCCCCGATCCGGGCGCGGCAGGCACAGCGGCGCACGCCGCCAGCACCAGGGTCAGCAGCAGGCACAGGCTGACCCACATGGCAAAACGCATAGTCTTCATCGATTTCACTCCTTTGCGCAGCTTGAAAAATCACTTGACGACAAACCGAGAAGTGTACGCCCGCTTTGCGGCGAGTGCACACACCCCAACAAACTCAAGAGGCGGGCGGCGCAATGCTCTGGCCTTCGCTGAAGCGCGGTTCGATCAACACCTGCGCTGGCTCCGGGGGTACGCCTTCCAACTGGCTGAGCATCATGCGGGCGGCGGTGGCGGCGATGGTCTCCGCCTGAATATCGATTACGGCCGGCTGCAACGAGAGCAGGCGCGGCAACGACGAGTAGTTGAAACAGACCAACGACAGGTCTTGCGGAATTTGGCGCCCGCGCGCCAGCGCAGCCTCGCCCGCGCCCGCCGCCGCCCGGTCGTTCCAGACGATCACGGCGGTCACCTGTGGGTTTGCATCCAGCAGCGCACCCATCACCTCGGCGCCGGAAGCCAGGTTCAGGGCGCACGGCGCACACACCGCCGCGACGCCTAGTTCACCACAGCTTTGCTGAAAGGCGTCCAGCACACGCACGGCAAAGCCCGTCAGATGGTCATCCTGGTGCAGAAACGCAATCCGGCGATGGCCCAACTCTGCCAGCCGCGCCACACAACGCTGCATCCCCGCCTCGATCGCCGAATCGACATAGACCAGCCCGTTGTTCTCTGCGCAGCGCCCGATCAAGACAAACGGAATCCGCTGCGCCTGCAAATACGCCACACGCGGGTCGTGCATCTGCACCTGCATCAGGATAAAGCCCTGCGCCAGCCCACTGGCGGCGAACTCCTCCAGATGGCCGATGTTGTCATCGAGATGGGTCATCAACATAAACGCATAGCCGGCGCTGTTGATCACGTCGGCGGCGCTGGCGATGAAGCGCACCTCCAGCTCCGCCACCTGCGGCGCCAGCAGCGGAAAGACAAAGCCGACGCCGCGATGACGCGTGCGCATCGCCAGGCTCTGCGCCACCGGGTCGGGACGGTAGCCCAGCTCGGCAATTGCCTGCTCGATGCGCTGGCGCGTGGCTGCAGAGATCGGGCGCTTGCCGCTCAGCGCGTGCGAGACTGTGCTCTTGCTCACCTGCGCCCTGGCGGCGACATCGGCAATGGTGACACTTGCCATGATGAGTTTTTCCCTCAGGGTGACATAGACATGATGGAGTTGAATCAAACCGGTTTGATTGTCAAGAGGGATACGCAGCACGCGCGTCTGCACCTGAGCCAACCTTGCTCCCAGTGCTCACCTGATTGAACAGCAATGCTCAAATGACGTACAATGCGATTCTGCGCTTGCGCGATGGAGTTCTGCAGTCAGGGAGAATCAGACATGAATGAAACGAGAAGCAATACAGCGCTGCATTGTGGCGCAGTTCGGCTAGTCGTGCGCGATATAGAGCGCTCTCTGGCTTATTATCAGGATCGCATTGGGCTGCGATTACATCGGCGTGATGGTGGCGTCGCATGGTTGGGTGCAGGCGCCGCCGACCTGCTGGGACTGATTGAGCAAGCAGGCGCATTGCCTGTGCAGCGTGGGCACACTGGTCTCTACCACTTTGCCTTATTGACGCCCGATCGCGCGGCGCTGGCACGCGTTCTCCAGCACCTGCTTGCTACGCGCACCCCGATCGATGGTGCCAGCGATCATGGCGTCAGTGAGGCGTTGTATCTGACCGACCCCGATGGGCATGGCATCGAAATCTACCGCGACCGGCCGCGACGCGAATGGCCGTTCGTCAAGGGCAGCCTGGCGATGACGACCGATCCGCTCGACGTGCGCGGGTTGCTGGCTGCCGACCGCAGTCAGGTGTCGTGGGATGGCATCGCTGCGGGCACGGCAATCGGCCATGTACATCTGCACGTGGCGCATCTGGATGCCGCCGTGCACTTCTACGTGGATCTGCTGGGACTCGACCTGATGCAGCGCTTTGGCGGGCAGGCGGCGTTTGTATCGGCAGGCGGCTATCATCACCACCTGGGGCTGAACACCTGGGCAGGGGTTGGTGCGCCACCCCCACCACTGGACGCCGCCCGTCTCCTTGACTTCGAGCTGGTGCTACCGGATGCCGGTGCGCTGGCAGCGACCGTGGCGCGCCTGCAGGAGGCTGCCATCCCTATCACGTCAGATGGTGAGGGCTGGAAGCTGGCGGATCCATCGTGGAATACCATCGTGTTGCGAAGTGTATGAGGCATAGGCGCCACGCGCCCAAGATCATCCTATCGATAGTGACGTGTGACGCCTGACAAGTGACACCGCCTACATTGTGTTGCACAGCCCGACGTCAATCGCCGGCCAACGCCAGCACGTCGGTGACATCCAACTGGGCGTCACGCTGGAAGTTCTCGACGGTGATGGTGCGGAAGAGCAGGAGCGCCACCACCAGCCCAGCAATTTCGATGGCGAAGACGACCATGTAGCCCAGCGACACATTCCCTGTCAACTGATAGGCAATATCGCGCAACAAGGCGCCCCCCACGGTGCCGAGCGACTGGGCCACAAAATTGGCGACGCCCCAGGCGCCCATGTACAGCCCCACATTTTGCGCCACCGTCATATCAAGCATGAAACTGAGATTGCTCACCGTCATCAGGCCACTGCCCAGCCCAAGCAGGAACACTGCGCCATAGAAGAAAGGCGCACTATGTAAAATTCCTGCAATGATGATCAAGGCGAATGCAACAATGGCCACCATTGCCCCGAAATTGGCGTTGGCGCGCTTGCCAAACCAGCGCACTGTTCCCATCCCACCGAGCAAGGTAATGAAAACGCCGACGCCCCAGATCGACTCGATGCGCGTTGTGGCGCTGACGGAGAGTCCCAGCGTGTCAGCAGCGTATGGTTCCAGCAGCACATCCTGTGCGCGAATGCCGACCAGCACCAGCAATAGATAGACAAAAAAACGTTTGGCTGTCGGGTTGTTCGCCAGCGCGTGCAGCGCAACGAGGGGATTGTCGGCAGTGTTGCGCACAATATGGTCTGGCGCGCTGGGCGTTTCGATGCCTGCGGCGCCGATCAAAACGAACAAAGTCGCCACCAGCCAGATAGCGCCAAATGCCGTGTAAATGCCATTGACGCTGGCGTCGGCCTCCAACGCGCTGGAGAGCGCAATGCTGGCGACGATCGTGGACAGGATCATCGCCGTCCACATGACGCCGACCGTAGCCGTGCGCCAGCCCTTAGGCGACCCTTCCGTCAGTTCGCTGGCCAGCGAGAGGTAACTGACCGAGGCGACGTTGACGCCTACCCCCCACAAGGTAAAGACAGCCAACGAAGTCAGCAAGCCGGGCAGAAAGTGTTCATCCATGTAGAATACGGTGTGCGCCGTCAGATAGCTGCCAAATGCCGCCATCAGCCCGCCAATCAGCATCCAGGGCGCCCGATGCAACCCCCAAAGCGGACGCCGATCCGCCCAATTGCCGACCAACACTTGCAAGGGTGACAGCAAATAAGGCAGCGCCACTAGCAAACCAACCAACACGGCAGGGATTCCCATATCAGCGATCATAATGCGGTTGAGGGTGCCCGTGATCGGCACCACCGTCAGCGAGACGCCGACATGCACCAGTGAAAGTTGAACAATCTTCCGCACGTTCATCGTATGCACCCAGTGAAAACTATTTTTGCATGTGGACAGGCAGATTAGCATAGGTTTACATAGATTCCAAGCTACACAGTCACTTTTCCACCGAAATCCGAAGGTGTCGGTGTGTGTGATCACAATGCACGTGCAGAGGCGGCAAGAAGTTGCAATCAGAAGAGGTAAAACTCGTCAAGCGGCCAGTAACGCAGCCAGACTCGCCCCAAAATCTGGTCGAGGGTGACCGGGCCAAAGGCGCGGCTGTCATTGCTGTTGCTGCGATTGTCGCCCAGAACGAAATAGGAGAGCGGCCCCAGCGTCATCGGCGCCATGTCGATCGGGGTGGTGTCGTGGGGGAACGGCTCGGCAATGGGTTGTCCATTGACATAGACAACCCCACGCCGAATTTCGACCACCTCACCCGGCATTGCCACGATGCGTTTGACCAGCAACTCCTCCATGCTGGGCAGGTCGATGACGACGATATCGTTGCGTTGGGGGGCGTGCAAGCGGTAGCTAATCTTGTCAACAATTAGTCGTTGATGCGGGTGCAGGTTCGGCTCCATGCTCTGGCCGAAAACCACTGTCGCCTGCGCCAGGAAAAGATGCACCACAAGCGCCAGGATCAGAGCTGGTGCAACAATCTGCAACGCTTCTTTGATCGCGGGGCGCGTGAGTTGCCACACGCCACCCGCTTCCTCTGGCGTTGGCGGCAGATCGTCCACCTGCTCGGCGTGGTATTGTTCACTAGTGCGCGCTTCGTGCAAATCATTCATTCCGGTGAAGAAGTATACCGATTTGGCGGCACGTTGTCCAGGCAGTAAGATTGCAGATGATGAGGCAAATGTTCGCCCGACGCGGCGCGTGTAGAATCTTGAGCATATTCCCAGCGCGAAAAGTGGGTCTTAGGATCGGCGCACAAAGCTGTTGTCTGCAGCGCGGCGCTTTCGTCTTAGCAATCCTACTGCTGTTGACGCAGACAATGAATGGTCTGGCACAGTCGACCTCGCCATTGGCGGCCCCCGGTGTAACGCCCAACGCTGCCGAAACCGCTGCTGTCGATCCGTTCGACGCACTGGCGCAAGCCATCTTTGCCGAGATGACCCCGGCGCAGCGTGTGGGTCAACTGTTTATTGTGACCTTTTCAGGCAACGATGTGCTGTTTGACAGTGACATTGTTGATCTGATCACCAACGACCATATCGGTGGGGTTGTGCTCAGTCCACGCGCGGGCAATTTCTCCAATGCGCGCGGCACCGATACGCCGCGCCAGGTCGCTGTACTGGTGAATCAACTGCAGGCTGCCGCCTATGGTGTATTGCTGCCGAAAGAGAACGCTTTGCAGCCCGTGCCGTTGGCGCCCTGGCCGCCGCGCGGCGTCTTTACCTATCTGCCCGACGTCACCGACGTGACGCCCACCAACTTGCCGCTTCTGGTTGGCGTCGTCCAGACTGGCGATGACCTGCCGTTGACAGCGCTGCGACGCGGCTTCACACCTCTGCCTTCTCCTATGGCGCTCGGTGCATCGTGGAATCGCGCACAGGTCAAAGATGTTGGCGCCGTCGTGGGGCGAGAACTCCAGGCAGTGGGCGTCAACATGCTGCTGGGGCCGGCGCTCGACGTGTTCAACCCTTCCAGTCTCGACAAAGTGCATCCTTTGGGCATTACCTCTCTGGGCGGCAACCCCTACTGGGTCGGGCAGCTCGGCCGCGCCTACATTGAGGGCGTGCACACCGGCGGCGAGGGGCGCGTGGTGACCGTCGCCAGCAGTTTCCCAGGACAGGGCAATGCCGACCGCATCCCCAGCGAAGAGGTCGCCACAATCCAGTCCAGCCAGACCGAACTACGTCAACGCGACTTACTTCCCTTTATCACGGTGACGCGTCAATCCTCGACGGTGCTTGACCCTGCGGGCGATCCCGGCGCCACCGATCTACTCATGACCAGCCACATGCGCTACACCGGCTTGCAAGGCGCCGACAACCGGGTAAAACCATTGAGCCTGGCGCCGGAACTGCGCACGATCCTCAAGCAGGAAGGCATTGGCGATTGGCTTACCAGTGGCGGCGTCGTTATGTCGGGACCGCTGGGTGCGCTGGCTTTACAGCGCTATCTCGCCACCGACAACCCCGAAGCCTTCCGGCGCATGGTGCAGGATGCTTTCGTCGCTGGCAACGATCTGCTCTTTCTTTCCGATTTTGGCTTCGGTGATGATTGGCCGTCACAATACGCCAACATCAAGGCAACGGTGCAGGCGTTCCGGTCGCTTTACACCACCGACCGGGATTTTGCGGCATTGGTTGACGCCGCAGCCAAGCGAATCATCCGTCTGAAGCTGGGCATCTATCACAACGATGTAGCCTCATTGCTCGTCGACAGAGACGCATCAGAGGTCACCGGCGCTCCCGCCGTGCCGCTGCCCAACGTGCTTGTCACAGACACCGATCTGAGTGTATTGACCAGTGAAGCGCGCGTCACGGCTGAGCAGCAGATGGGACAGATTGCGCGATCGGCGGTCACGTTGCTTTACCCCGATCCAGCCACGCAGACAGCGCTAGTGCCGCCCGCCTTTCGCGCCACCGACAACATTCTGGTCTTCACCGATTTTCGCCTGCAACGCGAGTGCGCCACCTGCGAACAGGAGCCATCAGTCGGTCCGGACGAAGTGGCCAGGATTATCGAACGGCTCTATGGTTCCCAATCTGCGGGCGTGATCGATCCCAATAACATTGTAAGCAAAACTTTTGTTGAACTGACGGCGTTACTGGATAGCCTGGATCAGGCAAAGGCGATGCCTGCCCCGGCGTCAACAGCGGCGCTGACAACCACGCCTGTCGTGGCGGGCGATATCTTGCCGACGCCGACGCCCGAACTGGCGCTGACCACGACAGCGCTCATTACCACCACCGACAACCTGGAGATTGTCACGCCCTCCACGCTCGATGTCCTGGAGAGCGGGTCCGTTACAACCGGTGAGGATGCCAACAACAAGACGCTGGCCGCCATCCAATCCGCAGACTGGATCATCTTCGTCATGCTAGATGTCGCGCCGACAACTGCACCAACCAGCACGGCGGTCAAGCGCCTGCTGAGCGAACACAGCGATCTGCTGGATGATCAGAAGGCCGTCGTGCTGGCGCTACAGGCGCCCTACTATCTTGACGCTACAGAGATGAGCAAGCTCACGGCGTACTTCGGCGTTTACAGCAAGACCTCACCCTTCCTGGAGAGCGCTGTTCATGCGCTCTTTCGTCGCTACCCACCAATCGGGGCGCCGCCTGTCGATGTGCCGGGCACGCGCTTTGCCAATCTCAATGCGCGCCTGCTCCCCGACCCTGCACTCCAGATTGTGTTGGCGGTGGAAGATAGCGATGGGAAGGTCATCGCGACCAATGCTGGCGAACCGGCCGCCGAAGAACGCCCAACCATCGTGGCTGGCAGCTTGATGCGTCTGCGACTTGGCCCCATCCTGGACTTGAATGGGCATCCTGTGCCTGACGGAACAGAGGTTACGTTTGACTTGCGCTACGAGACTGAAGATGTGGCGTTGACGATGGAGCCGGCGCTCACGCGCAATGGGATGGCAGTACGCGAAGTGACGCCCGATCGCAGCGGCATTTTGCAGATTTCGGCGCGTTCGTACAATGCCTCCAGTGGCGCTGGACTTGGCATCGTCGTCATCCCGCCGATCACGCCGACGCCCGCGCCTGTCACCCTGATCACCCCGGAAGAACTGCCGCCAGCGGTCGATAATGGCGCCCTGGGGCGCAGCGCAAGGTTAGATCGAGTCAATCTTCTCACGCTGTCGATCGCCCTGCTGACCCTGGTGATCGTGCTGAGTCTGTTGCTCATTGTGCAGGTTCGCGTGTTGCCGCGCCCGACGTTGGTGCACAATATGTTGTGGGCAACGGTCTTTGGACTGGCCGGTTACATCCTCTATGGCATCGGTCTTTTCCCAGGAGGCGCCTGGTTGCGCGCCAATGTCGGCGTTTGGGGCACGCCGGTCACAGTATTGATTCCTATGTTGCTGCCGCTACTGTGGCTGCAATTGCGCGGGGACGAACGGTGAAGCGTCACGCGGCGTCAGGCGCCACTGACATGTGACGCCTGACGCCGCAAACTTACGCGCCTTGCAGCGCGTGTGCCATCGCTTCTGATGTTTTGGACGCTGCAGTGGCGCCAGCCGGGTTGAGCAGATCATCCACGATCTTGGCAGAGGAGATCACGCCTGGCAACCCTGCCCCCGGGTGCGTGCCCGCGCCGACGAAGTAAAGATTCTCGAAATCCTCCGAACGGTTATGCGGTCGGAACCATGCCGATTGCAGCAACGTTGGCTCCACCGAGAAAGCTGACCCCAGATAGCTGTTGAGCGTGTTCTGGAAGTGCAACGGGTCAATGTGGTGCTCGGCGACGATATTCGCCTGCAGGTCAGGCAGATAGTTATCCTCCAGGAACTGCATGATGGCGTCGCGGTAGGGTCTGGCTTTCGTCGTCCAATCAATGTTGGCATTCAGGTTTGGCACTGGCGACAGCACATAGAAGGCTTCGTGGCCTTCGGGCGCCATGCTGGGGTCCGTCAACGTTGGCATGTGCAGATAGAGCGAGAAATCTTCCGGCAAGTCCTGCTCGGCGAAAATTTCGCGCAGCAACCCTTTGTAGCGCTCGCTGAGGATGATGTTGTGATGCGCCAGCGGGGTGTCGGTGTAGCGCTTCTTCGTGCCAAAATAGATCACAAAGAGCGACATACTGAACTTTTTGCTTTTAACCCAGCGATCGCTATTCTTGCGGCGGTGCTGCTTGGGGATCAAGTTCAGATACGTCCAACCAACGTCGGCGTTGGAGACAACAGCGTCTGCCGTGTGCACCGTGCCATCTGCCAGGCGCACACCTTGCACGCGCCTGTCTTTGATCACGATCTCCTGAATTTCCGTGTTGAGGTGCACCTTGACGCCCAATTCATCCAATAACTTGCCAAACGCATTGACAATAGCGCCGGTGCCGCCTTTGGCGTAGAAGATGCCCCATTCCCGCTCCAAGTAGTGAATGAGCACATAGAGCGAGGGCGCGTCGAGCGGGTTGCCGCCGATCAGCAATGGGTGAAAAGAGAAACAACGTCGCAGGAAGTCATTCTCGATAAACTTGCTCACGTAGCCGTAGACACTGCGGTAGGATTGCAGCCGCACCAGGTCAGGCGCCACGCGCAACATATCGCCAAAGTGCAGAAATGGCTTGTCGATCAATGCCATGCCCGCATCGAAAATTTCTTTGGTGGTTGCCATGAAGCGGGTGTAGCCATCTTTATCGCGCGGGTTCCACTGCTCAATCTGGCTAAGAATGTACTCATGATCGCCGTTGTAACTAAACGCACGCCCCTGGTGGTCAAAGATTTTGTAGAATGGATCGTTAGGAATCAGCTCAAAGTAATCCTCGCGGCGACGTCCTGCCAGTTCCCAGATTTCATCCAGCAGCCATGGCGCCGTGACGACTGTGGGACCGCCGTCAAACTTGAAACCGTTGATCTCATATGTGTATGCGCGACCACCCAGCTTGTCGCGCTTTTCAAATAACGTGACATCGTTGCCTTTTGCTGCCAGCCGCGCCGCTGCCGCCAGCCCACCAAACCCGCTCCCAATGACAATGATCTTCTGTCCCATAACTCCTCGCTTTATCTTTATCTTTGATTTTGCAGCTTACGTCTTTATTGATTGCACTACGTGTATTGCACTACGTGCGCTTGGCGCGCTGTCCACCAACCCACAGCAGCGGCGACCGCCAGCACAATTGCTGCGACTATAGCGCCGTAGACGACCGGCAGCGCGGCGCTCTGCTTGACGGCAATCCCAACAAATGCCCATACAAGCACCGCCACATAGGCAACATCGCGTTTGATCATGGCAAAATACAGGCCGAGCAAAGTCGCAACCGAGATCATCGCCAACGACCAGGCCATCGGCGGCAGGAAGCCGCCGTCCCACCCATTGTCGAGCAGCACGGTAGCAACGTTGGCAACCGTCGCCACCGTGATCCAGCCAAGATAAATGCTAAACGGAATCTGTGTCGTCCACCGCGCAGCTGCTGATGCTGCGCCGCGCCATGGATGCAGTCGCCGGTAAATTACGATCAGACTGACCAGCAACACCAGCATGACTGCGAGGCTCAATGTAAACTGATTGTAATGCCAGAGAAAAATCCAGACGGAGTTGGCAATGCCGCTGAGCACATAGGGCCAACC